>ERZ773187.520-NODE-520-length-36358-cov-9.168498_pt1 | contig 36358 bp, 35 predicted proteins | sample MGYA00511242_ERZ773187 | MGnify/ENA primary metagenome ERZ773187 (study PRJEB29015, sample SAMEA2737744) | human gut metagenome | biome: human gut; feature: human-associated habitat; material: faeces | place: China | collected 2012 ...
GCAAAACAAGGAGATCAAGTAACTCGCGAGTCAGGCCGAGACGGTCCTTACAAAAAACTTCCAGACGCATGGGAAAATCACTCTATAAGCCAGTAACCTACAAATGATAAGCCAGATATCGCTATTCAGGAAGATGGCTGTCAACAAATATTGACAGCCTGCGGAAATAACACGCAGTCCGACTATGACTGCGGCTTTTTACTCAACGTCTCTTTCAACTGGCCGATCAATTCGCGGCGGAAATCACCGAGCCGGGGTTTATCCCCCTCGATCCACGGCAGCGGACGGCAGAGCTCCATGGCTTTGATCCCCAAACGTGCAGTCAGTAAACCAGCGCCGATACCCTGGGCGGCGCGGGTCGAGAGACGCGCGGCCAGATCCTGAGACATCCAGTCCATACCCACCTCACGTACCAGTTCAGTGGCGCCGGCAAACGCGATGTTGAGCAGTACCAGGCGAAACAGTCGCAGCCGGCTGTAGTACCCCAGCTCAATGCCGTAGAGCGTGGCGATGCGGTTGATCAGCCGTAAATTACGCCAGGCAATAAAGGCCATATCCACCAGCGCCAGCGGACTGACGGCAATCATCAGCGTGGACTCAGCGGCCGAGCGGCTGATTTCACGTCGCGCCTGCGAGTCGAGTACCGGCTGTACCAGGTGTGCGTACAGTGAAACCACTTCCCGGTCATTCTGCGTTTCGTGAATCGCGGCGTACCAGCGCTGCAACGCCGGATGAGAGTGATCCAACCCCGCCTGTTGCGCTAATTTTTCACAGAATGCACGCCCTTTGCCCGTGGCATGGCTGTGGAGCAAATCGCGGGCTTCGTCGCGCTCGTGCGCACGCTGACGCAGGCGCCAGAGTCGACGCCATTCGGTGGCCAGCGATCCGACCCCTGCGCCAATAATCAGGGCGCCCGCCGCGCAACCTCCCAGTGCCACCCAGTCTTGCGTCTGCCAGGCGTGCATCGTCCACTGAACGCCCTGGCCCACCACGCTTACACCAAACAGCGCCAGCCCGGCGGTGACCATTTTGCGCCACAGGCTGCGTTTGGGCCGCAGGGCCTGCTCCACAACCGCTTCCGCCTGGCCCTCTTCTTCAGCGAGCAGCGTTTCTGTTAACGCCGGTGCGAAGTTGTCCGCCTGGGGGCCGTTAAAGGTCTGCGCAGAGCGAAACGCTTCGGTGCGGTCCGGCTCCAGCGGTCCGGAGAAATCAATACGGGGTTTGAGCGGTTCCGTCATCGCAATTTATCTCCAATCAAAAACTCCAGTGCAGCATCCAGGCGTATATGCGGTAGCGGCTGATCAACATTCATCGTCTGAGGACGGAATGCTTCAAACTGAAAACCCTGATTTTGCCAGAACGCCTGGCCTGGCAAGCGAGCGGGCACCTCCCCGGGATAGACCGTAAGCGGTTCGCCATCGCTCAGACGATGCCCGCGCAGCGCCGGGATTTTCTCACCGTTTACGTCAATCAGCCCACTCTGCGTAGCCTGAACCGACGCCAGCCCCAGGCAATCCATGCTGATCCCCTCGAAGGCGGCGTTCTGCCAGGCATCCTGCACCAGCTGTTGCAGGAGTGAGACCATATTGGCGTGCTGATCTACCGTCACGTGATCGGCTTTGGTAGCGGCAAACAGCAGCTTATCAATGACCGGGGAGAACAAGCGCCGAAACAGCGTTCGCTGGCCGTAGTGGAAACTTTGCATGAGCTGGGTGAGCGCCAGGCGCATATCGTTGAAAGCTTGCGGGCCGCTGTTGAGGGGTTGCAGGCAATCAACCAACACGATCTGACGGTCGAAGCGCAAAAAGTGGTTGGTGTAAAAGCCCTTGACCACTTTGTCACAATAATAGTTAAACCGCTCGCGCAGCATGCCGGCGTTGGTCTGTTTATCGGCCTGCGCCAGCTTAGATTCGCCGTAGGTCTCCACATCCGGCCAGGGGAAGAACTGCAGCGCGGGTGCACCCGCCATATCCCCGGGCAGCACGAAGCGGCCCGGCTGGATAAAGTGCAGCCCCTCTTTTTTGCACTGATGCAGATAGTCGGTCCAGGCTTCAGCGATAGCGGCCAGACGGTTTTCATCAGCCGGCGCCAGCGGATCCAGCCCTTCACAGAGGCTGCGCCATTTGGCTGACCACTCGGCCCTGTGACCCTGTAACAAACCGGTCATCTGCCGGGACCAGCTCAGGTAATCCTGGGTCAACATGGGCAGGTCCAGCAGCCATTCGCCGGGGTAATCCACGATTTCCAGATAGAGGGTTGACGTCTCTTTGAAGTGGCGCAGTAGTGAGTCATTGGAGCGAAAACGAAGCGCCAGGCGGATTTCGCTAACCCCACGGGTCGGCGTCGGCCAGGTGGGAGGCGTACCGTACAGCTGCGCCAGCCCTTCATCATAGGTAAAACGGGGGATACCGAAATCGCGCTGGGGCACGCGTTTTACGCCTAACAGACGCTCTTCGCGCACGGCGCTCAGAAGCGGCAGACGCGCCCCCGCATGAAGATTGAGCAGTTGGTTGACTATCGCCGTGATAAAGGCGGTTTTGCCGCTGCGGCTCAGTCCAGTGACCGCCAGGCGCAAATGCCGGTCAACCCCGCGGTTGACCAAAGCGTTGAGTTCATTTTTAAATCGCTTCATCGCCATCCTGTATCGTCTGAAGGAATTATTGTTCTTAAATATATGACATGGGGTTAACAAGAAGGGAATAAAAGCCCCGAAGGGCAATGGCACATCATTGATGTGCCGTTATTTCAGTTTGCCGGAAAGGCGAGTCGCCAGTTTTTTCAGTAAGGGTTCGAGGGCCACCGCCAGCAACAGTCGGACGGGTTTACGTGCGACCGACTTGATCGCCCAGCCCGCAACCCCTGCCGGGCCGTAGCGCAATGCGGTGAGTAGTACCAGCTTCCCTGCGATTTTGAGGCCTGGTTTAACACTCTGCCCGGCCTTGTGCCAGCGTTGATTCATCTCTGTTCTCTCAGTTAAAGCTGACGAAAACGGCTTCGCAGCGTAAAGGTATCGGAGGTGACATACCGTTCCATTTCGCGCAGGCGCTGTTCGCCTGACGCCAGTTCGGCATCCACCGCATCCAGTAATTCAGAACTGGTGGGGACGTTTTCCCCCTCCATCGCTCCCTCCGGCATCGGATCCAGCACGAAGGACAAAATGATATAGGCCACTAACGTAATAAAGGCCAGGCCAAAGAAGATGGAGAGCACAGTCACGACGCGCACCAGCTTAACCGGGACATCAAGGTAATGCGCAAGACCCGCACACACCCCACGAACCATCCCCTGTTGAGGAATACGCCACAATTTTTTATTCAGATTCAATCCGGCCATTAACGATCCCTCCACTGTGGATGTTCCGCATCCAGGATGGCTTCCAGCGCCTGGATACGCTCACGCATTTTTTTCGCATCGAGGGTTAGCTGACTCAGTCGCTGCTGCTCGCTTTGGGATAATTCGCTACGTGAAGAGCGGTTGCTGTAGTGAAGCCACAGCCAAATCGGCAAAACAAACAGCACGAAAATGGTCAGTGGAATGGCAAGAAAAAGCGCGCTCATGTCTACTCCTTGTCTTACGATGAGTGGCGGTGCCGCCTGTGGGCACCGCTAACGTTATTATTGGTTATCGACTTTCATTTTGGCTTTCAGCGCAGCCAGCTGCTCACTGATTTCATCATCCGCTTTCAGTTCTGCAAACTCTTGATCCAGGGACTTCTGTTTGCCAAAGCTGTGGCTTTCGGCCTCGGCTTCCATTTGATCAATGCGACGTTCGAATGATTCAAAGCGCGCCATCGCTTCATCCAGTTTTCCGCTGTCGAGTTGACGACGCACATCGCGGGAAGAGTTTGCCGCCTGATGACGCAGGGCCAGCGCCTGTTGACGAGCACGGGTTTCGCTCAGCTTGTTCTCCAGCTCAGCGATCTCTTTTTTCATGCGCACCAGGGTTTCATCAACCAGGGTCACTTCATGTTCAAGAGTCGCGACGATATCGGTCAGCTTCTGTTTTTCGATCAGTGCGGAGCGGGCCAGATCGTCTTTCTCTTTACGCAACGCCAGCTCGGCCTTCTCTTGCCACTCGCTCTGCTGTGCGGTCGCTTGCTCAATGCGGCGAGTTAACTGTTTCTTTTCTGCCAGCGCACGCGCAGAGGTGGAGCGCACTTCTACCAGCGTGTCTTCCATCTCCTGAATCATCAGACGCACCAGCTTTTGCGGATCTTCCGCTTTTTCGAGCAGTGAGTTGATGTTGGCGTTCACGATGTCGGCAAAACGAGAAAAAATACCCATAATTCAATCCTCACAATGTAGTTATCGGGCGATGCCCTGCTGAATGACTAATACAAATAGCGTGCCAGTTTTATATCTTATTGATTTTCAACATTGTGATTGCTTTTTGGTCAGTTACATCCTACTCTCGCTTAGTGAATCACACCACTAAATGGTTAATTTCATCATGGCTGAATTTAAAGACACGCTGTTGGGAGAAGCCAACAGTTTTCTCGAGGTACTTGAGCAGGTCTCGCGGCTGGCCCCTCTCAATAAACCGGTACTGATTATTGGCGAACGCGGGACCGGTAAAGAGTTGATTGCCAACCGCCTGCACTACCTTTCCGGGCGCTGGGATGGCCCCTTTATCTCGCTAAACTGCGCCGCGTTGAATGAGAACTTACTTGATACAGAACTGTTTGGGCATGAGGCTGGCGCCTTTACCGGCGCGCAAAAACGTCACCCCGGCCGCTTTGAACGTGCCGATGGTGGCACCCTGTTTCTTGACGAGCTGGCCACTGCGCCGATGCTGGTGCAGGAGAAACTGTTGCGCGTGATTGAATATGGCGAGCTGGAGCGTGTGGGTGGTAGCCAGCCCTTGCAGGTAAACGTGCGACTGGTTTGCGCCACAAACGCCGACCTGCCGGAGATGGTGGCACAAGAAAAATTCCGCGCCGACCTGCTGGACAGGCTGGCGTTTGATGTCGTGCTACTCCCGCCGCTGCGCGAACGACGCAGCGATATCATGCTGATGGCCGATCAGTTTGCCATCCAGATGTGTCGCGAGCTTGGCCTGCCCCTCTTTCCCGGCTTCAGCGAGCGCGCCCGCGAAACCCTGATGGGATACCGCTGGCCAGGCAACATTCGTGAGCTGAAAAACGTGGTGGAACGTTCGGTTTACCGCCACGGCACCAGCGAGACCGAACTGGACGATATCATTCTCGATCCCTTCTTACGTACGCAGCGGCACGAGAAGGAGCCCGTTCAGCCCAGCGATCACGCTCTGCCGCTTGATTTACGCCAGTTTCAGCTTGATCAGGAAAAGCAACTGCTTGAGCAGAGCCTGAACGAGGCCAAATATAACCAGAAACGCGCCGCTCAACTGCTGGGCCTGACCTACCATCAATTAAGGGCATTGCTCAAAAAGCATCAAATGCGCTGACATTATCAGCACTTACCCGCAGACATTTTTACCTGGCAGGCGTAAGTGCGATACACTTTGCAGATTGAATCTAAAAACCCTAAATATTATGCGTCTGGTTTTCTCGTCCCTGATTGCACTCGGCCTGTTCAGCAGCCAGGCATTCGCCGTCCCCTCCCCTGCGGATCGCACTGATATTCGCGAAAGCGGCTTTGTCTACTGCGTAAGTGGCCAGGTTAATACCTTCAATCCGCAGAAAGCGAGTAGCGGGCTGATCGTTGATACGCTCGCCGCTCAGCTCTACGATCGCCTGCTGGACGTCGATCCCTATACCTACCGGTTAGTGCCAGAACTGGCTGAAAGCTGGCAGGTGCTGGATAACGGAGCGACTTACCGTTTCCGTCTGCGCGACGACGTTGATTTCCAGACTACGCCGTGGTTTAAACCGACCCGCAAACTCAACGCGGACGACGTGGTCTTTACATTCCAGCGGATCTTTAACCGCCAGCATCCCTGGCACTATATTAACGGTGAGGCTTTCCCGTACTTCGACAGCCTGCAGTTCGCTGACACCGTTAAGGATGTGCGAAAAATCGATGCCCATACGGTTGAATTTTCACTCTCCCGACCAGATGCCTCTTTCCTCTGGCATCTGGCGACGCACTACGCCTCGGTGATGTCTGCTGAATATGCCACCGTTCTGGCACAGCGCGATCAGCAGGAGTTGCTGGACCGCCAGCCCGTGGGAACCGGCCCCTTCCAGTTGGAGGAGTATCGCGCTGGCCAGTATATCCGCCTGCAGCGACATGCCCACTTCTGGCGTGGGACACCACTGATGCCTCAGGTGGTGGTCGATTTGGGTTCCGGCGGTACGGGCCGACTTTCAAAATTGCTGACCGGTGAGTGTGATGTTCTGGCCTGGCCGGCCGCCAGCCAGTTAACGATTCTGCGTGATGATCCGCGCCTGCGCCTGACTCTGCGCCCCGGCATGAACATTGCCTACCTGGCCTTCAATACCAACAAACCGCCGTTGAATAACCCGGCGGTGCGTCATGCCCTGGCGCTGGCTATCAATAACCAGCGGTTGATGCAGTCTATCTATTACGGTACCGCTGAAACGGCGGCATCGATCTTACCGCGCGCCTCGTGGGCTTATGATAATGAGGCTAAAATTACGGAGTACAATCCGGCTAAATCGCGCGAGCAGTTAAAAGCGCTGGGCGCCGAGAATCTCACCCTGCAGCTGTGGGTCCCCACCAGCTCGCAGGCCTGGAACCCCAGTCCGCTGAAAACCGCCGAATTGTTGCAGGCGGATCTGGCGCAGGTGGGGGTGAAAGTGGTGATTGTGCCGGTTGAAGGGCGTTTCCAGGAGGCGCGCCTGATGGATATGAATCATGACCTCACGCTCACGGGCTGGGCGACGGACAGTAATGATCCGGACAGCTTTTTCCGCCCGCTCATGAGCTGCGCGGCGATCGATTCGCAAACCAACTACGCGCACTGGTGTAATCGGGAATTCGACGCTGTGCTGCAGAAAGCGTTAGCCACCCAGCAACTTGCGGCGCGCATTGATGCCTACGATGAAGCCCAGAGTATTCTGGCGAAAGAACTGCCGGTGTTACCGCTGGCCTCTTCCCTGCGTCTGCAGGCTTACCGCTACGATATGAAAGGCCTGGTACTCAGTCCGTTTGGCAATGCGTCCTTTGCGGGCGTCTCTCGTGAGAAACCGGAAGAGGTGAAAAAACCGTGATTATTTTTACCTTACGCCGGCTGGTATTGCTGCTTATTACCCTCTTCTTCCTGACCTTTATTGGCTTCAGCCTGAGCTATTTCACCCCTCATGCGCCGCTGCAGGGGGCATCGTTATGGAATGCCTGGGTATTCTGGTTTGACGGCTTGTTGCACTGGGACTTTGGTGTCTCCAGCATTAATGGTCAGCCCATTTCCGAGCAGTTAAAAGAGGTCTTCCCGGCGACCATGGAGCTCTGTATCCTCGCTTTCGGTTTTGCGCTGATGGTTGGTATTCCCGTGGGGATGCTGGCCGGGATCACCCGCAATAAGTGGCAGGATAAGCTGATAAGCGCCTTCGCACTGCTGGGCTTCTCAGTGCCGGTCTTCTGGCTGGCTCTGTTGCTGACGCTGTTCTTCTCGCTGACCCTCGGCTGGCTGCCGGTATCAGGGCGCTTCGACCTGCTCTATAACGTGAAAACCGTCACCGGTTTTGCCATCATCGACGCCTGGTTATCTGACTCCCCGTGGCGCCACGAGATGATCGTCAGCGCCGTGAGTCATATGGTTTTACCAGTGCTGACCCTTGCCGTGGCCCCCACCACGGAGGTGATTCGCCTGATGCGTATCAGTACCATTGATGTGTTTGATCAGAACTACGTTAAAGCCGCGGCGACGCGCGGACTATCGCGCCTGACGATTCTGCGCCGCCATGTGCTGCATAATGCGCTGCCGCCGGTAATACCGCGTCTGGGCTTACAGTTTTCGACCATGTTAACGCTGGCGATGATCACCGAAATGGTCTTTAGCTGGCCGGGTCTGGGTCGCTGGCTGATTAACGCTATCCGCCAGCAAGATTACGCCGCCATTTCTGCGGGCGTGATGGTAATAGGTGCACTGGTGATCATTGTGAACGTGATCTCCGATATTCTGGGCGCTATGGCTAACCCACTGAAACATAAGGAATGGTATGCCTTACGATAGCGTTTACAGCGAAAAACGCACCCCCGGTGCGCTACGCACCGCGTGGCGTAAATTCTACGGAGACACGCCGGCAATGGTCGGCCTTTACGGCTGTGGTGGCCTGCTGCTGCTCTGTCTGTTAGGCGGCTGGTTTGCCCCTTATGGCATCGATCAGCAGTTCCTCGGTTATCAGTTGTTGCCGCCGTCCTGGTCGCGCTATGGCGAGGTCTCATTCTTTCTGGGGACCGACGATCTGGGACGCGATCTCCTGAGCCGTTTATTAAGCGGCGCGGCCCCTACCGTGGGCGGTGCGCTTATTGTCACGCTTGCCGCCACCCTGTGCGGTCTGGCGCTGGGCATTCTGGCCGGGGCGACGCATGGCCTGCGCTCGGCGGTGATGAACCATATTCTCGACACCCTGCTGTCGATTCCGTCACTGCTGCTGGCCATTATCGTGGTGGCCTTTTTCGGGCCTCATTTGAGCCACGCCATGTTTGCCGTCTGGCTGGCGCTGCTGCCACGCATGGTGCGCTCGGTCTACAGCCTGGTACATGACGAACTGGAGAAAGAGTATGTTGTGGCGGCGCGCCTTGATGGCGCCACCACCCTGAACATTTTATGGTTCGCCGTGCTGCCCAACATCGCCTCGGGGATGGTGACAGAGATCACCCGCGCCCTGTCGATGGCAATTCTGGATATCGCGGCCCTCGGCTTTCTCGATCTTGGCGCGCAGCTCCCTTCACCTGAGTGGGGCGCGATGCTCGGCGACGCGCTGGAGCTTATTTACGTGGCGCCCTGGACGGTGATGCTGCCCGGCGCGGCGATTATGGTTAGCGTACTGCTGGTCAACCTGCTGGGTGACGGCATTCGCCGTGCGATTGATGCGGGGGTGGAATAATGCCATTACTGGATATTCGCAATTTAACGATCGAATTCAAGACCAGCGAAGGCTGGGTCAAAGCCGTCGATCGGGTCAGCATTACCCTGAGCGAAGGCGAGATTCGCGGACTGGTAGGAGAATCCGGTTCGGGTAAAAGCCTTATTGCCAAAGCCATCTGCGGCGTGGCAAAAGACAACTGGCGGGTCACGGCCGACCGTATGCGCTTCGATGATATAGACCTGCTACGCCTTTCCGCACGCGAGCGGCGTAAGCTGGTGGGCCATAACGTATCGATGATCTTCCAGGAGCCGCAATCCTGTCTCGATCCCTCTGAACGGGTGGGTAAACAGCTGATGCAGAACATCCCCGGCTGGACCTATAAAGGTCGCTGGTGGCAGCGTTTTGGCTGGCGCAAGCGCCGTGCCATTGAGTTACTGCACCGGGTCGGGATAAAAGATCATAAAGATGCCATGCGCAGTTTCCCTTACGAGCTGACAGACGGCGAATGTCAGAAGGTAATGATTGCCATCGCGCTGGCGAACCAGCCACGTCTGCTGATTGCCGATGAACCCACCAACGCGATGGAGCCCACCACGCAGGCGCAGATTTTCCGCCTGCTGTCGCGGCTGAATCAAAATAACAACACCACCATTTTGCTGATCAGCCATGATCTGCAAATGCTGAGTAAATGGGCAGATAAAATTGACGTGATGTACTGCGGCCAGACGGTAGAAACCGCATTCAGTGAAGATCTGGTGACCACACCGCATCACCCTTATACGCAGGCGCTGATCCGCGCGATTCCCGATTTTGGTAGTGCGATGCCGCATAAAAGCCGGCTTAATACCCTGCCCGGCGCCATCCCTCTGCTGGAACATTTACCCATTGGCTGTCGCCTTGGGCCGCGCTGCCCCTATGCGCAGCGTAAATGTATTGAGACGCCGCGCCTGGCCGGGGCCAAAAACCACCTGTTCGCCTGCCATTTCCCGCTGAACATGGAGAGAGAGTGACATGGTCGACACACTGCTGGAAGTGCGCAATCTCAGTAAAACCTTTCGCTATCGCACCGGTTTATTCCACCGCCAGAACGTTGAGGCAGTCAAGCCGCTGAGTTTCGCGCTGCGTGAAAAGCAGACGCTGGCGATTATTGGCGAGAACGGTTCGGGTAAATCGACGCTGGCAAAAATGTTGGCCGGAATGATTGAACCCACCGACGGTGAGATCCTGATTGACGATCATCTGCTGAAGTTTGGCGACTACTCTTTCCGTAGCCAGCGCATCCGCATGATTTTTCAGGATCCGTCGACCTCGCTCAACCCGCGCCAGCGCATTTCGCAAATACTGGATTTTCCGCTACGTCTGAATACCGATCTCAGTGCCGAAGCGCGGCGTAAGCAAATAATCGACACCCTGCGTATGGTGGGTCTGTTACCGGATCATGTGAGCTATTATCCACACATGCTGGCACCGGGGCAGAAACAGCGTCTGGGCCTCGCCCGCGCCCTGATCCTCCGCCCGAAGGTGATCGTTGCCGATGAAGCGTTGGCCTCGCTGGATATGTCGATGCGTTCCCAACTGATTAATCTGATGCTGGAGTTACAGGAGAAACAGGGGATCGCCTATATTTATGTGACCCAACATCTGGGCATGATGAAACATATCAGCGATCAGGTACTGGTGATGCACGAGGGCACCGTGGTTGAGCGTGGTAGTACGGCGTCGGTGCTTGCTTCTCCGCTGCATGACCTGACAAAACGGTTGATAGCCGGGCATTTTGGCGAAGCTTTAACCGCCGATGCGTGGCGAAAAGACAGGTGATTCCCCCCTGTTTGAGTGGTCGGATTAACTAACTTCGCGACACATGCTATTATCGCCGCGTTTTAACGACGGTCGTCCACAAATGATGACGATCGCCACAACAATGAATATAAGGATTAAGAGCTATGGGTTTTCTTTCCGGTAAGCGCATTCTGGTCACTGGCGTTGCCAGCAAACTGTCCATCGCATACGGTATCGCACAGGCTATGCACCGTGAAGGCGCTGAGCTGGCGTTCACCTACCAGAACGAGAAGCTGAAAGGCCGTGTGGAAGAGTTTGCCGCGCAGCTGGGGTCCAGCATCGTTCTGGAATGTGACGTTGCTCAAGATGAAAGCATCGATGGCATGTTCGCTGAGCTGGCAAAAGCATGGCCGAAATTTGACGGCTTCGTGCACTCTATCGGTTTCGCACCGGGCGATCAGCTGGACGGCGACTACGTCAATGCCGTAACCCGTGAAGGCTTTAAAATCGCACACGACATCAGCTCCTACAGCTTCGTGGCGATGGCGAAATCCTGCCGCACTATGCTGAATCCAGGCGCTGCCCTGCTGACCCTCTCTTATCTGGGCGCAGAGCGTGCAATCCCTAACTACAACGTTATGGGTCTGGCTAAAGCCTCTCTGGAAGCGAACGTACGCTACATGGCGAACGCAATGGGTCCTGAAGGCGTACGTGTTAACGGCATCTCTGCGGGTCCAATCCGTACGCTGGCTGCCTCCGGCATCAAAGATTTCCGTAAAATGCTGGCGCACTGCGAAGCGGTTACCCCGATTCGTCGTACCGTTACCATTGAAGACGTGGGTAACTCTGCGGCCTTCCTCTGCTCTGACCTCTCTGCAGGTATCTCCGGCGAAGTGGTTCACGTTGATGGCGGTTTCAACATCGCGGCAATGAACGAGCTGGAAATCAAATAAGCTTGTCCTGTTACCCGGCGGCGCATGCCGCCGGGTGCTTCCTTCCCTTCTCCCTCGCTTCACCCCGACCTTATATACCGTTCTGCTATTTGTTATCACTTAACAATATTTTTCCCTCCGTATGGGTTACGCCAGGATATTGATCGCCATTTTGAGATCAAGGAACGCCCATGGAACAACGCCGTCTTTCTGGTAAAGGCCACTGGTATCACGAAACCCAGTCTAATCACTGTCCGGCTGATGTTCTGCCCCTGGTGCCTGAAGCCGCTTACGTCGACGACCGTTTTTTGCTCGATTTAGCCCTCTCTGAAGAAACCCTGTCCGCGCATGAAGGCTGGCTGGCGCCTGCGCGGGAGCTCTGTAGCTTGCTGTTCCCTCTGCGGGTACCGGTATCGCGTTTACGAACCCTGAGCGCATATGACCGCCTGAGTACCGCCCTGACGGTCGCTCAGGTCTGTGGCGTGCAACGTTTATGCAATCACTACGCAGCCCTTCTCGCCCCGCTCCCCGGCCCGGACTCCTCGCGTGAAAGTAACCGCCGCCTTGCCGAGATTACCCAGTACGCCCGCCAGCTTGCCAGCTCGCCCGATGTCATCGACACCAAAGCCCAGCAGCAACTGGATGAAGTGGGTTTAACCACCTATGACGTGATAGTGATTAACCAGATTATCGGCTTTGTCGGCTTCCAGGCGCGCGTCGTCGCTGCGTTTCAGGCGAAGCTGGGCCACCCGGTACGCTGGTTGCCAGGCCACCCTGATTCGTCGCAACCGCTGATTGAGGAGGCGCAGCTGAGCGACTGGCAGGCGATTCTGCCGGTGGTGGCGCTTCCTGACGCCAGCGCACAACAGCTGAAGTCCCTGGCCCGCTGGCAAAACCAGCCCGCGTTACAACACCTGGCACCGGTGCTATGCCATGAGCCGGCGCTGCTGGAACGCACCGGTCAGATCCTGACAAGCGGAGTAGAGACCGTATCGACCTGCCCCGCCGCAGTCACCGCAGTCGAACTGCTGAGCTGCTCGCCAGACCGCTTTAGCGCTGCGCAATTCGCCCCGCTTATCCGGGAGGACGTTACCGCAACCCGGGCGATCAACCTGCTCGCCTGGAGCGCATTTTGTGGCTGGCTAAACCGCCTGAAGATCGCGCTACGTAAGGTCGAATAACCCTTCTTTTTACCGAAAGAGCGCTTGCTGAAGACCTAAGAATCGCGTAAAACTGTCAGCCGCTCATTGGCTACGAAAATAGACACTATGCTTCAGGACAACCCGCTGCTTGCGCAGCTAAAACAGCAGCTTCATTCTCAGACGCCCCGCACTGAAGGGGTTGTAAAAGCCACGGAAAAAGGCTTTGGCTTCCTCGAAGTCGATGCGCAGAAAAGCTACTTCATCCCGCCTCCGCAGATGAAGAAAGTGATGCACGGCGACCGTATCGTCGCTGTGATTCATACCGAAAAGGAACGCGAATCCGCCGAGCCGGAAGAGTTGATCGAGCCGTTCCTGACCCGTTTCGTTGGTAAGGTTCAGAGAAAAGACGACCGTCTTTCTATCACGCCGGACCATCCCCTGTTAAAGGATGCCATTCAGTGCCGTGCCGCACGGGGCGTTGAACACGATTTCAAAGAAGGCGACTGGGCCGTTGCTGAAATGCGCCGCCATCCGCTAAAGGGCGATCGCTCCTTCTATGCTGAACTGACCCACTTTATCACCTTCGGCGACGACCACTTCGTGCCATGGTGGGTAACCCTGGCGCGCCATAATCTTGAAAAAGAGGCGCCAAACGGCGTGGCGACGGAAATGCTGGATGAAGGTCTGGAGCGTCAGGATCTGACTGCCCTGAACTTTGTCACCATTGATAGCGCCAGCACCGAAGATATGGACGATGCGCTGTACGTCGAAGAGCGTGCCGATGGCAAACTGGCGCTGACGGTGGCCATCGCCGACCCTACCGCCTGGGTTGCCGAGGGGAGCAAGCTGGATGACGCGGCCAAGATCCGTGCGTTCACCAACTATCTGCCGGGCTTTAATATCCCAATGTTGCCGCGTGAACTCTCTGATGACCTGTGCTCTCTGCGCGCCATGGAAGTTCGCCCGGTGCTGGCCTGCCGTATGACCATCGCGACGGATGGCACCATCGAAGATGACATCACCTTCTTCGCGGCAACCATCGAATCGAAAGCGAAGCTGGTGTATGACAACGTCTCAGACTGGCTGGAAAATAGCGGTAGCTGGCAGCCTGAAAACGACGCCATTGCCGACCAGATTCGTCTGCTGCACCGCGTATGCCAACGCCGTAGCGAATGGCGTCAGACCCATGCGCTGGTCTTTAAAGATCGCCCAGACTATCGCTTTATTCTGGGCGATAAAGGGGAAGTGCTGGATATCGTGGCAGAACCGCGCCGCATTGCTAACCGTATCGTTGAAGAGTCAATGATTGCGGCCAACATCTGTGCAGCCCGCGTATTGCGCGACAAACTTGGTTTCGGCATCTACAACGTCCATACCGGTTTCGACCCGGCCAACACCGAAGCGCTGGCGGCTCTGCTCAAAACCCACGACGTGCATGTTGATCCGCAAGAGGTGCTGACCCTCGAAGGTTTCTGCAAATTGCGTCGCGAGCTGGATGCCCAGCCGACCGGCTTCCTCGACAGCCGTATTCGTCGCTTCCAGTCATTCGCGGAAATCAGCACCGAGCCCGGTCCCCACTTTGGCCTTGGCCTGGAAGCCTACGCGACCTGGACCTCACCTATTCGTAAGTATGGCGACATGGTGAACCATCGTCTGCTGAAGGCTATCATTAAAGGCGAAACCATTGCCCGTCCCGGCGATGAGACTACCCTGCAGATGGCCGAGCGCCGCCGCCTGAATCGCATGGCCGAGCGCGATGTCGGTGACTGGTTATATGCCCGCTTCCTCAACGATAAAGCCGGTACGGAGACGCGTTTCCCGGCCGAAATTATCGATGTCAGCCGTGGCGGCATGCGCGTACGTCTGGTGGACAATGGTGCGGTGGCGTTTATCCCTGCACCATTCCTGCACGCCGTTCGCGACGAGCTGGTCTGTAGCCAGGAAAATGGCACAGTGCAGATCAAAGGCGAAACGGTGTATAAGGTCACCGAAGTGATCGATGTCACCATTGCGGAAGTCCGTATGGAAACCCGCAGCATCATCGCCCGTCCTGCGGTCTAATATCCCGCTGAAATGTCGGCTGCACCTCTTCCAGGGCAGCCGACATTTTTTATTCTGCGTCAAACCTCGCATTCATCACTTTTCCTCGCTCTTTTCCCCCACAATCCGCCAAAAGCGATCACAATTATCTATAGCTTCGGTGCGGTAGCATCACGATATTGTAGAATTTTCATTCACTTTTACCCCTTTTCATTATTCTCGTTCTAATATAAGAAAACAGGGAAAAAACAATAATTTCATCTCGTGAATACCTTTCTGGACTGATGGTGTACGCGAATGAAAATGCGCATTGTGAGCGCTATTAAGCGGGCCCGGGAGAGAACATGATTGACGATCTGGAGCAAAATTTGCTGTTTCGTTATATGGGCACCCTCAGTCCCTGGTGGCGCCTGACAGCCGACAGTAACGCGCTCCACCTTGCTGCCAGCGAGAGTTCCGATACCACGCAGGTGGTCGCCCTGACGGATGAACAGGCCGACAGCATTCGCGAGATGACCGTTATTACCTCCAGCATCACCATGACACTTTCGCTCTATGGCACCGACGTCCCGGTGCATCTGGTTGGCCGTAAAATCAATAAAAAAGAGTGGGCTGGTACCGCCTCTGCCTGGAATGACACCCCTTCCGTTGCGCGGGATCTGGCCCAGGGGCTCTCTTTTGCCGAGCAGGTGGTTTCTGAAGCCAACTCCGTGATTGTTATTCTCGACCGACACGGCAATATTCAGCGTTTCAATCGTCTGAGCGAAGAGTATACCGGCCTGAAAGAGCAGGAAGTCATCGGCCAGAACGTCTTTAAACTCTTTATGAGTCGCAGCGAAGCGGCTGCCTCACGGCGTAATATCAGCGGTTTTTTTCGTAACGGCAGCTCCTATGAGGTGGAACGCTGGATCAAGACCCGCAAAGGTCAGCGCCTGTTTCTCTTTCGTAATAAATTCGTCCATAGCGGTAGTGGAAAAAATGAGATCTTCTTGATCTGCTCAGGCACGGATATTACGGAGGAGCGCCGCGCCCAGGAACGACTGCGCGTGCTGGCGAATACCGATACCATTACGGGCCTGCCTAACCGAAACGCCATCCATGAAATGATCAGCGATGCTATTGCGCAGCGCGGAGAGGGTCAGGTGGGCGTGGTCTATCTCGACCTGGATAATTTCAAAAAGGTGAACGATGCCTACGGGCACATGTTTGGCGATCAGCTCCTACAGGCCGTCGCGCTGGCGATTTTGAGCTGCCTTGAAGAGGGGCAGGTTCTTGCGCGCCTGGGTGGGGATGAGTTTATTGTTCTGGCAACTGACACCTCCCAAAGTTCGCTGGAGGCGATGGCCTCACGTATTTTAACCCGCCTGCGGCAGCCCTTTCGTATCGGTTTAATCGAAGTTTACACGGGTTGCTCGCTGGGTATTTCCCTCGCGCCTCAGCACGGCACCGATCGCGAGAGCGTGATCCGTAACGCCGATACGGCGATGTACACTGCCAAAGAGAGTGGCCGCGGTAAATTTACGGTCTTCTCGCCGGAGATGAATCAGCGCGTATTTGAGTACCTGTGGCTGGATACCAACCTGCGTAAAGCGCTCGATAATGACCAGTTAGTGATCCACTACCAGCCCAAGATTACCTGGCGCGGGGAGGTCCGGAGCCTGGAGGCGCTGGTGCGTTGGCAATCGCCCGAACGCGGGCTGATCCCTCCCATGGAGTTTATCTCCTACGCGGAAGAGTCCGGGCTCATTGTGCCTCTCGGGCGCTGGGTGATGCTTGATGTGGTGCGCCAGGTGGCCAAGTGGCGTGATAAGGGAATCAACTTACGGGTGGCGGTTAACGTCTCTGCGCGTCAGCTCGCGGATCAGACCATTTTCAGCGATCTGAAACAGGCCCTGAAAGATTTGAATTTCGAATACTGTCCGATTGATGTTGAGCTCACCGAAAGTTGCCTGATTGAGAATGAAGAGCTGGCGTTGTCAGTGATCCAACAGTTCAGCAAGCTGGGATCGCAAATTCATCTGGATGACTTTGGTACTGGATACTCATCCCTCTCTCAGCTGGCGCGTTTTCCCATTGACGCTATCAAGCTCGACCAGGCCTTTGTGCGGGATATTCATAAACAGTCCGTCTCTCAATCGCTGGTACGTGCCATTGTGGCCGTGGCGCAGGCCCTGAATCTGCAGGTGATCGCTGAAGGGGTGGAGAGTGCGAAAGAAGACGCCTTTCTGACAAAGAATGGCGTCAATGAACGACAGGGATTTCATTTTGCTAAACCTATGCCCGCGACTGCCTTCGAGCGTTGGTTTAAACGCTACCAGTCACGCAATGCCCGCTAGCTCGCTTTACGCAATCCGGAGGCGGTGTGACGATCCTGCAGCTGAACCAGCCGTTCCATATAGGCGATATCTTTCGGTTGCAGGCAGAATGCGGCATCTACCCAGTCCTCAGTGATATCCATCAGTTCGCTACGGGGTAACTGCATCACGCGCTGCCGGGCCCGCAACATCGCCCGAACACCATTCATTTTGGGCTGCAGGGTATCAATAAAGGTCCGTGTCGCCACATAGCCTTGCCCCGGCTCAAAAAGCACGTCCACCAGTCCATGCTGCTGGTACCACTCCGCCGTGTGTGATTCCCCTTTGTAAATCAGCTCTTCGGCCAGTTTCATGCCGGAACGACGCGCAACCAGCGAGTAGCCGCCCATCCCCGGAAAGAGGTTGAAGGCGATCTCCGGGAACCCTAAGCGCACATCTCGCTGGGCCAGCAGAAAGTGATGGGCCAGCGCCGCCTCAAAGCCCCCACCAAGCGCGCTCCCTTCGACCATCGAGAGGGAAATCGCCCCGGTATCAAAGCCCCTTGAGGCCGCATGGACACAATCAACGCAGGCGCGAGCGTAAGCGCGTAAGGCTTCGCGTCGGCCATGCTGGATACACTCCACGAAGAAACGTAAATCACCTCCTGCATTGTACATATCCGGTACCAGCGAGCCGGTCACCCAAAAGTCGACGATAAAGCCCGATTGCCGCACCAGCCATGACATATTCATGATCTCTTCGATCAGCGCATGATTAAAACAGGGTCGCGGCTGAGCGCGCAGCATCATCCAGACGGTACGTCTCTCCTCCTCGTAATATCCCGCCAACTGCGTGAATCGTTCCGTATCCGTAAAGAGTTTACAGGTCACCTGATTGATAATAGTCATAGTCTATTTCCTCTTGGAAAAAAGCGCGTTGCGCGCAGAGTTAGACTAATCCACTGCTAAAGTACCCATCATGTTGAGCGTTAAAAATATCACTATCATTTATGTCATTTGGTGAGAACACATTTTCCCTTCTCTTTTGCCCTCATTTTCTGCATCATTGAATTTATTCACTTTTCATTTAAGGATGAGATTATGTCTGATATCAATGCACTGAAAGTGGCTCAACGTATTGATACCGTGCTGGATATCCTGGTCGCAGGCGATTATCACTCTGCTATTCGTAATCTCGAGATTTTAAAAAGCGAATTACTGACCCAGGCGGGGAGCGAACCCGCTTCCGATGCCCCTCAGCCGAAAGCGCCATGGGAGGTGTGAGGTATTCACGACCTCATGCGTGCTCCGTAGTGAGTTATCTCTGTTTTAACCATTAACCAACGGTGCTTACCGTTTTGATATGGATGCTATGAATTCCCGACAACAACAAATTCTGCAGATGGTGATCGACAGAGGGCGCGTCAGCGTCGTCGAGCTGGCGAAAACAACCGGCGTGTCGGAAGTGACCATCCGCCAGGATCTCAACCTGCTTGAAAAAATGAGTTATCTGCGTCGCGCGCACGGCTACGCGGTTCCGCTCGACAGTGAAGATGTTGAAACGCGGATGATGAATAACTATGCCCTGAAGCGTGAACTGGCGGAGTTTGCCGCCTCACTTGTGAACAACGGCGAAACGGTCTTCATTGAGAATGGCAGTAGCAATGCCCTGCTCGCCCGGACGCTGGCAGAGCAGAAAGAGGTGACTATCGTCACCGTCAGCAGCTATATCGCCCATCTGCTTAAGGAGACGCGCTGCGAAGTGATCCTGCTGGGCGGTATCTATCAGAAGAAGAGCGAAAGCATGGTTGGCCCGCTGACGCGGCAATATGTTCAGCAGGTGCATTTCAGTAAAGCCTTTATCGGCATTGATGGCTGGCAGCCTGAGACCGGCTTTACCGGGCGTGACATGATGCGTTCCGATGTCGTTAACGCAGTGCTGGAGAAAGGCGGCGAAGCGGTGGTACTGACCGATAGCACCAAGTTTGGTGCTGTTCACCCTTATATGATGGGCCCCATCTCGCGCTTCAGCCGGGTCATTACGGATAACGGCCTCAAAGCGGAGCATCAGCAGCAATTAGAACGTGACGGACTCATCGTCGATATCGTAAAAAAACCTGAATGACCCCCTCCTCTTCGCCCGATTATTCGGGCGAATTATCCCCTCGCGTTGTATGAGACTATTCCGACCATTTCTTTAAGACTATTTACCTGTCTGCTGAATGATTAAGACGTAAAATTAATGTTAGCGATATAACAGGAAGTAACTATCACCTGCGTGATTTTGTAACGCCTGCGCGACAAGGTTTCATGGATAACGGCAAATGAGTATGTAAATAAGCTATACTTAGATTGATTATGTGTTCCATGAATCAATAATTCAGGAGAACGTATTATGTCTTTACTTACCAGCAAGAAATTAACTGCTGCCGTGGTGGCAGTGACTCTGGCAATGTCTTTGAGCGCATGTTCCAACTGGTCCAAACGCGATCGTAACACCGCTATCGGCGCGGGTGCTGGTGCTATCGGTGGTTCAGTCCTGACCGATGGCAGCACGCTGGGTACCTTGGGTGGTGCAGCAGTGGGCGGTATTATCGGCCACCAGGTTGATTAATTAAGTTAGTCAGCTTCACGCTATTGAATTTAATGCCACGGCCAATGCCGTGGCTTATTTTTTGCCTTTTTTAACCGCCTGCCAGTTTGACTTTCATCCCTTTGGCTTCCAGCAGCGATTTAATAAGATCGCGTTTATCCCCCTGGATTTCTATTACGCCATCTTTTACTGCGCCGCCACAGCCACATTTCTTTTTTAATTCCGCGGCTATCTGCACCAGCGTAGCATCGTCAGCATCAATACCGGTAACCAGACATACGCCCTTCCCTTTCCGCCCGCTGGTCTGGCGCTGAATACGCACAATACCGTCCCCTTTCGGTCGTTCTGGGGAAGATTTGGGTTCATCGATACGCCCGGTTTCAGTTGAGTAGACCAGACGACTGTTTGTATCGCGCATTACGCCCCCTTATTCAGTGATGCGTTAATGGCACGCAGGGTTTGCGCCGGATCGGCAGACTGGGTCACCGGACGCCCAATAACCATATAGTCCACGCCGGCAGTCTGCGCCTGTTCCGGCGTCATGATACGACGCTGATCGCCCGCATCGCTGCCAACCGGACGAATCCCTGGCGTCACCAGCTTGAAGGGCTGACCCAGCTCGCTCTTAAAGCGAACAGCTTCCTGAGCGGAACAGACCACGCCATCGAGGCCACAGTTTTGCGTCAGGCGTGCCAGACGTTCTGCGTGCTCCGCTGGCGTGAGCGTAATGCCCAGATCGAGCAAGTCGCTGGCTTCCATGCTGGTGAGCACGGTAACCGCAATCAAGAGCGGGGCATCGCTGCCAAACGGTATCAGCGCTTCGCGCGCTGCTGTCATCATTCGTGCACCGCCGGAAGCATGAACGTTCACCATCCATACACCCAGATCTGCAGCTGCCGCTACGGCATGCGCGGTGGTGTTAGGAATGTCGTGAAATTTAAGGTCGAGGAAGATTTCAAACCCGCGCTGCTGCAGATCACGGACAATTTGCGGCCCGAACAGCGTAAACATCTCTTTACCCACTTTCAGACGGCAGTCGCGTGGGTCGATGCGATCAACGAAAGCCAAAGCGTTATCACGATTGTTGTAATCAAGGGCGACAACAACAGGAGAGGATGTAAATACGCGGGAAGATGATGAAGCTAAAGACGTCATGACCTGGCCTTCTCGTCGATGGGCGCCGCACCGGCGCGGGATAGATAAACGGCGAGCATTCTACCTGTGAGTGCTAAAAAATAACAGAAAGCATTTAAATCCTGTCAGGCCACAGGCCGCACGGAGTCAAAGGGCGGCAGATGAACCGCCAATAGTATGTTGTAACTAAAGTGAGGTTTTTTAAAAATTACTGCCCATCCAGCCCGCGAATCGGCTTAATGGTATTCCATGCCCGGCACGACGGACAGTGCCAGTAAAGGGTATAGGCCGTAAAACCACACTTCTGACAGCGAAAACGCGGCTTGCTGCGTACCTGTTCACCCACCATGTCGCGCAGCACCATCAGACTCTCTTTGGCGCGCCCCTCTTCGGCATCATGAAGGTGATAGTCCATCAGTTTATGGAACACGCGCATGGTTGGATGGCGCTGTAGCTGACGGTTTATATAGAGCTGCGCCGTGTCGCTACCTTCATGCTGTTCGATGACATCCGCCAGCATCAGCTCGGCGCTGGCCCCGGTGTTCTCTTCCACGCAGCGGCGCAGGAAAGCGACCCACTCCTCGGGTTTGCCCAGCTGCTGATAGCAGGTTTGCAGCATCTCTAAGGTTTCGCTAACTAACTCTTTATCTTGATCAATGACGCGCAGCAAGCTCTCCACGGCTTTGTTATATTCGCCTTTGGCCATAAACACCCGGCCGAGCATGATGGAGATACGCGCGCTATTACGATCCGCCGCGGCGCCTTTTTTCAGCAACGCAATAGCGCGATCCATGTCCTCGCTGCCCATCTGCTGCAGCGCAAGCTCGCAGTAGAAATGAGCAATTTCGCCGCGCTGTTTATCTTTACCCAATTTCACCAGCCGCTCAGCCACCTCAATCGCTTTTTGCCAGTCACTGGTGGCCTGGTAAATTTGCAATAACTGCTGCAGGGCGCTGATACGGAAATCGGTTTCGTCCACCAGTTGGTTGAACATATCTTCCGCGCGGTCATAAAGCCCGGCGGCCATGTAGTCACGACCAAGCTGTTGAACGGCAAGCAGGCGCTGGTCGTAGGTTAACGACGCGCTCTCCATTAAGGTCTGGTGAATACGAATTGCACGGTCAACTTCTCCGCGGGAGCGGAAGAGGTTACCGAGGGTGAGGTGAGCCTCAACGGTGCCGGTATCTTCTTTCAACATCTCAAGGAACAGGTCTACCGCTTTATCCTGTTGATTGCTCAGCAGGAAGTTAACCCCTGCCACATAGTCACGTGACAGGCGGTTGGCTTCATCCTGTTTTGTCTGTTGCGCACTTCTGCGGCCCATATACCAGCCATAGGCTGCGGCGACAGGCAAAAGCAGAAACAACAACTCCAGCATCTTCGATTATTCCTTCGCGACCGGCACACCTGAAGTTACCGGAACGTCGGCCGTGGGCGCGATCTGATATTCAAGACGTTTAATTTTTCGTTCAGCACGGGCCAACGAGACGCGTACTTTAAGCCAGAATAGCCCGCAAATTAGCCAGCCGATCGCAAAGCCTGCTGCAAAAAGCACCGCCAGCAGACTTGAAATTCGATACTCGCCCTGCGCCAGCAGATAATTGAAAGTTACCTGTTGATCGTTTTGCGCACCTAATGTGACGGAAATGACAAAAATCGCCAATACCAGTAAGAAAATGAGTAAATATTTCACATTACTTCCCGTTATGTGGTTTGAGCGAATAAAGTGTGTTCAACATACCGCAATCAGCCTTATAACCTATCATTTTAAGGGCTGGCGCGAAACGGAAAAAGTCGCGCGCCAGATTAGGATCTGCGGGTTAAATCGCGATTTTCAACCGCGGTCAGCTTTCCGCGTCCCGGGTGGCGATTTCTCGCTCTTCTTCTTTCGGCGGCATCAGCGGTCCACAGACTCGCTCAGCAATCCAGGTGGCAAGCGTCACCAGCAGCCATGATATAAGCGTAGCGACGATCAGATCGACCGGCCAGTGCATTCCCAGGAGCAGACGGCTGCCCATCACCCCCGTGGCCCAGGCCAGCAGAACGACGATGGTGATGGTGCGCCGGCGTGGCCATAACAGCCCAACGCCCAGCAACGCCCAACTGGCGGCAAACATGGTGTGGCCCGAAGGAAAGGCAAAACCCGTCTCTTTTTGCCAGTGCTTGCGTAAGAATTTCGGAATATCAGTCTGCTCGGCAAGCTGCTCTTTCACCAGTTCACCGCGCGCCTTACGCTTTAAATTGTAGAAGTCGTTTACCGGCACCTGGTGCTCTTTTTCGAGCCAGACAACATAAGGACGCGGTTCTTGCGCGCGTTCTTTAACCCAGGATTTCACCCCCTGCCCCACGGCAATCGATCCCCCGAGAATGGCAAACAGCATGATGGCGGCACGTAGACGAAAGCGCAGACACCATAAGAACCAGAGACAGAGTAGCGTATGGGTAATAATGCCCCAGGGTTGGGTGACGGTTTCGGTTACCCAGAACAGGGTTTTCAACCAGGCGCTGCTGCCTCCTGGCTGCCACTGCCAGCCGGAGATCCAGACGGCGGCGGGCATAATGAGCAATATCCCTGCTCCTACCGCCGTACGGCGGGCAATTGAAAGCATGTCGACTCCTTTTATCGGTAAGCCCAACAATCATAACCGAAAATTCATCGACAGGTAAAAATGTCGGATTGTGCGTTTAACGTTCGTATAGCGGGCGTGGATTAGGTGAACCTGCGCAGCTTGTGGCAAAATAAGCAGATAAAGAGAGCCGAACAGGCACATTTCTGGAGAATCACATGCAGCTTAAACGTGTGGCAGAAGCCAAACTGCCTACCCCCTGGGGCGATTTCCTGATGGTGGGTTTCGAAGAACTGGCAACCGGGCAGGATCATGTTGCGTTAGTCTACGGAGACATTTCCGGTCAGACGCCGGTACTGGCACGCGTGCACTCTGAATGTCTGACGGGCGACGCGTTGTTTAGCCTGCGTTGTGACTGCGGGTTCCAGCTCGAAGCTGCCCTCTCGCATATTGCTGAAGAGGGGCGCGGTATACTGATGTATCACCGTCAGGAAGGACGTAACATTGGCCTGCTGAATAAAATACGGGCCTATGCACTGCAGGATCAGGGTTACGATACCGTCGAAGCGAACCATCAACTGGGCTTCGCGGCCGATGAGCGTGATTTTACGCTGTGCGCGGATATGTTTAAGCTGCTGGGCGTAGACGAAGTGCGTCTGTTGACCAACAACCCACGTAAGGTCGAAATTCTGAGCGAAGCGGGCATCAATATCGTGGAGCGCGTGCCGCTGATCGTCGGACGTAACCCGAAAAACGCCCATTACCTGGATACGAAAGCCGCCAAGATGGGCCATCTCCTCGGCGAATAAACGCGATAAAAATGAATGCCCGGCCATCGCTGCCGGGCATTTTTTTGCGTTAGTTAAGCATGTTTCGAATGACGTAATGCAGGATGCCGTCGTTCTGGTAGTAGGTTAACTCGGTTGCGGTATCAATACGGCAGCGGCATTCCAGCACTTCCGTTTTGCCGTCGGCACGCGTCAGCGTAACTGGCACGGTCGCACCCGGTTTCAGATTTTGAAGATCGCGAATATCGATCTTCTCCTCACCCGTCAGCCCCAGCGTTTTCCGTGATTCGCCCTGCGGGAACTCCAGCGGCAAGATGCCCATCCCAATCAGGTTTGAACGGTGGATACGCTCGAACGACTCGGCAATCACCACCCGCACGCCTAACAGACGTGGCCCTTTCGCCGCCCAGTCACGGCTGGAGCCAGAGCCATACTCTTTCCCGGCGATAACCGCCAGCGGCGTGCCTTCCTGCTGATAGGCCATGGCCGCATCGTAGATCGACACCACCTCGCTGCCCGGTAGGTGGCGGGTCATGCCCCCTTCAACGCCCGGAACCATCTCGTTACGAATGCGAATATTGGCAAAGGTACCGCGCATCATCACTTCGTGGTTACCTCTGCGCGAACCGTAGGAGTTAAAATCACGACGCTCTACACCGCGGCTTTGCAGATAACGTCCTGCCGGGCTGTCGGCCTTAATACTGCCCGCCGGGGAGATATGGTCCGTGGTCACCGAGTCCCCCAGCATTGCCAGGATCCGTGCCCCGTGGATATCCTCCAGCGGTTTTGGCTCAGCACCCATATCGTCAAAGAATGGGGAGAGGCGAATATAGGTTGAGTCGCTCTGCCAGCTATAAGTATCTGAGCGTGCCACTTCGATATTTTTCCACTCAGGTGTGCCTTCAAAGACTTCGGCATACTCTTTGCGGAACATATCGGTTGAGACCTGCTCAACCGCGCGAGATATCTCCTGCGCCGATGGCCAGATATCTTTCAGGTAGACCGGGTCGCCTTTGCGGTCATGCCCCAGCGGATCGGTTGCCAGGTTGATATTCATGTTCCCCGCCAGCGCGTAAGCCACCACCAGCGGCGGCGAAGCCAGCCAGTTCGTTTTTATCAGGGGATGAATACGACCTTCAAAGTTACGGTTGCCCGACAGCACCGCACCAACAGTGAGGTCACCCTGCTTAATCGCCTGTTCGATAGGCTCCGGCAGCGGCCCCGAGTTGCCGATACAGGTCGTACAACCGTATCCTACCAGGTTAAAGCCCAGCTCATCGAGGTATGGGGTAAGTCGGGCCTGCGCCAGGTAATCTGATACCACTTTCGAACCCGGTGCCAGCGAGGCTTTGACCCAAGGCTGACGCTTCAGGCCCAGCGTGACGGCTTTTTTCGCCAGCAGCCCGGCGGCCATCAGCACGCTGGGGTTGGAGGTGTTAGCACAGGAGGTGATCGCCGCGATAGCCACCGCGCCGTCCGGCAGCTGGTAGGCGTGGCCGTTCATGGAATAATCGACGGGACGGCGATCTTTCTGCGCCGTATTGACCTCAAGCTCGGTGCTGGCGGCAAAGGCTTTCGGTACATCCCCCAGGGCAACACGATCCTGAGGGCGTTTTGGTCCGGCCAGGCTCGCCTCTACGCTGCCCATGTCCAGCGCCAGCGTACTGGTGAAGACGGGCTCATCTCCCGCATTGCGCCACATACCTTGCGCCTTAGCATAGGCTTCTACCAGTGCCACCTGCTCCTCGCTGCGGCCACTCAGACGCATATAGTCGAGGGTGACGCCATCGATAGGGAAGAAGCCGCAGGTTGCGCCATATTCTGGCGCCATATTGGCGATGGTGGCGCGGTCCGCCAGTGGAAGAGAATCCAGTCCATCACCGTAAAATTCGACGAATTTGCCCACTACCCCGTGCTTACGCAGCATCTGGGTGACGGTCAATACAAGGTCAGTGGCGGTGATGCCCTCGCTGAGTTTGCCGGTCAGTTTGAAACCGACCACATCAGGAATAAGCATTGATACCGGTTGACCAAGCATCGCCGCTTCGGCTTCGATACCGCCGACGCCCCACCCCAGTACCCCAAGGCCGTTGATCATAGTGGTATGCGAGTCCGTGCCAACCAGCGTGTCCGGATAGGCCACCCACTCTTTATCCTGAAGTTCGCTCCAGACCGCTCTGCCCAGATATTCAAGGTTTACCTGATGGCAAATCCCCGTTCCGGGCGGTACGACACTAAAGCGGCTAAATGCCTGTTGTCCCCACTTCAGGAAGACGTAGCGCTCGTGGTTGCGCTCCATTTCCAGACGCACGTTCTCTTCAAAGGCATCGTCGTCACCAAAGTGGTCAACGGTAACGGAGTGGTCGATAACAAGGTCAACGGGGGAGAGAGGATTCACTTTTGCGGTATCACCGCCCAGGCGTTTAACGGCTTCACGCATGGCGGCCAGGTCAACAACGGCAGGCACGCCCGTAAAGTCCTGCATTAAAACCCTGGCGGGGCGGTAGGCGATCTCCCGGTCAGCATGGGCGGTTTTCAACCAGCCGGCGAGCGCGCGAATATCTTCAAGCGTGACGGAAGTTTCGTCCTGCCAGCGCAGCAGGTTTTCCAGCAACACTTTTAACGACTTGGGTAGACGCGCAATATCCCCAAGTTCCCTGGCAGCCAGCGGCAGACTGTAGTAATGGTAAGTTTTATTCTCAGCCTGCAATGTGTCCTTACTGGCTTCGCGTAGGGTTAACGACATAAGCTCCTCCTTAATTACAGGGATTGCGATGTCCTGACAGTTATCAGGGCTGTAATTAAAGATAACACAAAGAGAACGTAACGTTTTGATAACAACCCAAATTGATAAATTAGCGGGATAAATCTGAATAAAGACGCATAAAAAACCCCGCACACAGGCGGGGTTTTTAAGCAATCAGTTGATTGTCATCCAGATTAGCTGGCACCAGAAAAGGATCGACAGTGAAAACGCGCCCATCCAGGACCAGTATTTGATACTGCGCATATTATTCATCATTGCGACACCAGTCATATATTTATTCGTAAGGGTTGAGGTTTTACTCAGTAATATTGCTGATGTGTATTTATTAATGAGTACAAAAGCGCGGCGAGTAATTGGACAATTACGCGGAGCGGCAAAAACTAAATTATTGTTTTTTCGGTTCGTCTTCTGCGAACGCGTCAATAAAAGCTTTCTGCTGCGGCGACAGCTTCCAGGAAGCCGGCACGTTAGCCTTTTCAGGTTTACGCGTGTCGCGCGCTGTGTCACGGTGCTGACACATTAGCTTGATGGTTTCAAACCGCTCCTGAACAGCCATAGTTAACCCCAAAAGTGCCAGATGAGGAGCGCAACAACCACCCAAAACAGTGCTGAGCCAAGGAATACGGCGAGCCAGGCTTTACGCTTGAGCTGCGGGTCCCTTTGCGGTTCTTCACTTCCTGATGGCATTGCTATCCTCTTGCAATCGATTTCGCTTATCATTTCGATACCAAACAATCGGCATAAGTAATCATGGTTGAGATAAATCCTAAAAGAACTTTAGACGAAAATCCAGTGAATTTACGAATCCTAAGCCATTAAATAGTTAATCTTTTGACCGGAAATAAATAATTGAAACGAAGAATTTGCGAAGCGGGATAATATTTTCTACTTTTGTCGCAAATTTGCGACAGTTTAGTCTGGCGAAGGGAGAAATTGGGCGGGTTAAACGAAGATGATGATAATTCTAATTTAGGTTAAGCCATTAAAGACGGTATCTTTCCGCAGGGGAAAGATACCGGATGTGATTATTTTTCCGGAAGTTTGATATCTTTAAACATCGCTTCGATATCTTCATTCGAGCGTAACGCGACGGCGGTATCCACCACATCGCGCGTCAAATGAGGCGCGAAACGTTGAATGAAATCATACATGTAACTGCGCAAGAAGGTGCTTCGACGGAAACCGATTTTGGTTGTACTGTGGCTAAATACGCCCTGCGCATCCAGACGGACTAAATCCGGATCGGAGACGGGATCGACCGCCATACTGGCAATCACCCCTACCCCAAGCCCCAGACGAACGTAGGTTTTAATGACGTCGGCATCAGTAGCGGTAAAGACGATACGCGGCGTCAGCCCGGCACGATTAAATGCGGTATCCAGCTCTGAGCGCCCGGTAAAGCCAAAGGTGTAGGTCACCAGCGGGTACTGGGCCAGTTCCTCAATAGAGACGGAGCTCTTCGCCGCTAAGGGGTGATCCGGGGTCACTACGATAGAGCGGTTCCAGTGATAGCAAGGCAGCATGACCAGATCGTCATACAGGTGCAAGGCCTCCGTGGCAATCGCAAAGTCAGCATTGCCTTTCGATACCGCCTCGGCAATTTGCGTGGGCGAACCCTGGTGCATATGCAGTGATACGCGCGGATAACGCTCAATGAAACCCTTAATAACACCTGGCAGCGCATAACGCGCCTGGGTGTGGGTCGTCGCAATATAGAGCGAACCTTTATCAGGCCAGGTGTGTTCGCCCGCCACGGATTTGATGGCATCCACTTTGGATAGCACTTCGCGCGCAATACGAATAATTTCCTGCCCGGCGGGAGTGACCTGCGTCAGGTGTTTACCGCTACGGGCAAAGATTTGGATGCCCAGCTCATCTTCAAGCATACGCACCTGCTTGCTGATACCGGGCTGGGAGGTATAAAGACCTTCTGCGGTCGAAGAGACATTGAGGTTGTGATTAACGACCTCAACAATATAGCGAAGCTGCTGTAGTTTCATGCCAGACCATCCGATTTAACGCACACGGGCAATCGCTTAAGACGATTTGATAATAAGAAAGGGGTTAACTATAACCACTATATCATTTATATCATCACTGTATAGTACGGAACTAAAAATAATAAGAATGTAATAAAAAAGGGCCGGAGATCCGGCCCTTTTACAGGTAAGTTACGGTATATAAAGGTTATTTCTTACCTTCAACCCATTTACCGTCAACGAAGAATGCAGACCAGCCAGTGGCTTTGCCCTCTTTTTCCGCTGCAACATACTGCTGTTTCGTTTTACGGCTAAAGCGGACCACGGTCTTGTTCCCTTCTGGATCCTGCTGCGGCGCATCAGCCAGATAACGCAGTTTTTCCGGCAAGCGGTCGCGGAAGCGGTACAGCTCTTCCACTAATGGCGCGCGGGTTTCGCGAGATTTCGGGAAGGTGTTAGCCGCCAGGAAGACCCCTGCAGCACCGTCGCGCAGTACGAAGTAAGCGTCCGATTTCTCGCATGGCAGTTCAGGCAGCGGAACCGGATCTTCTTTCGGCGGCGCCACCTCACCGTTACGCAGAATCTTACGCGTATTTTTACACTCGTCGTTTGTACAAGCCATGTATTTGCCAAAACGCCCCATTTTCAGGTGCATTTCAGAACCACATTTTTCGCACTCTACAATCGGGCCGTCATAGCCTTTGATGCGGAACTCGCCCTCTTCGATCTCGTATCCATCGCAGGTTGGGTTATTACCACAAACGTGCAATTTGCGTTTCGGATCGATCAGGTAGCTGTCCATCGCCGTGCCACATTTCTGGCAACGACGTTTAGCGCGCAACGCGTTGGTCTCTGCGTCATCACCTTCCAGTACGTTAAGAACTTCGTTCTCTGGCACCAGGTTAATGGTGGTTTTGCAACGCTCTTTCGGCGTCAGCGCGTAACCGGAGCAGCCCAGGAAGACACCGGTGGTCGCAGTACGAATACCCATTTTGCGGCCACAGGTCGGGCAATCGATGCTGGTCAGCACCATCTGGTTCGGCTGCATGCCGCCCTCTTCCGGCGCCTTTTCCGCTTTATCCAGCTGAAGGGTGAAGTCGCTGAAGAAGCTATCGAGCACCTTCTTCCATTCCGCCTGATGGTTCGCCACCTGATCGAGACGATCTTCCATCTGGGCGGTAAAGTCGTAGTTCATTAGCTCGCGGAAGTTGTCTTCCAGACGATCGGTGACAATTTCTCCCATCTTCTCGGCGTAGAAACGACGACTCTCAACGCGTACATAGCCGCGGTCCTGGATGGTGGAGATGATTGACGCGTAAGTCGACGGACGACCAATACCGCGTTTTTCTAACTCTTTAACCAGTGACGCTTCACTAAAACGTGCCGGCGGCTTAGTAAAGTGCTGAGCCGGGGTTAATTCAACCAGCGAGAGTGTGTCGCCCTTATTCACTGCCGGCAGGGTGCGGTCTTCATCACCTTTACGCAGCGCAGGCATCACTTTAGTCCAGCCGTCGAAGCGCAGAATGCGTCCGCGCGCTTTCAGGCGGAAATCACCCGCAGCAACGGTCAAGGTTGTGGAGTCGTACTGGGCCGGGTTCATCTGGCAGGCAACAAACTGACGCCAGATCAGTTGATAAAGTTTCTGCGCGTCCGCTTCCATATCTTTCAGCGATTCAGCGGAGACGGCTACATCAGAAGGACGAATCGCTTCGTGCGCTTCCTGAGAGTTTTCTTTGCTCGCATACTGGTTCGCACTCTCCGGCAGATATTTCTTACCGAAGTTATCGCTGATGTAATCCCGCACCATGCTCACAGCATCCTGACTGAGGTTCGTCGAGTCAGTACGCATATAGGTGATGTAGCCTGCTTCATACAGACGCTGCGCCATCATCATGGTTTTCTTCACGCCGAAGCCCAGACGGGTACTTGCCGCCTGCTGCAGGGTGGAGGTGATAAATGGTGCGCCAGGCTTGCTGGAGGTCGGTTTGTCTTCACGCTCCACCACGTCGTAACGTGCTTTTTCCAGCAGCGCCACGGCAGCCATGGTCTGGTCGCGGTTTTCCGGACGAAACGGCTTGTCGTTCTGATGCGTGACTTCCAGCGGCAGTTCATCGCCAGCCGGGGTAGTAACGTTGGCATTGATATCCCAGAACTCTTCCGGGACGAATGCTTTAATCTCACGCTCGCGCTCTACGACCAGGCGTACCGCTACTGACTGAACACGTCCGGCGGACAGCCCACGGGCAATTTTTTTCCACAGCAGCGGAGAGACCATGTAACCCACAACGCGGTCCATAAAACGACGGGCCTGTTGCGCATTTACACGATCGATATTCAGTTCGCCCGGCTTTTCAAACGCCTGACGAATCGCATTCTTGGTAATTTCGTTAAATACGACACGGCTATAGCGTGTCTCGTCGCCACCGATGATCTCCCGCAGGTGCCATGCAATGGCCTCCCCTTCGCGGTCAAGGTCGGTTGCGAGATAGATGTGGTCTGCTTTTTCAGCCAGCTGTTTCAGCTCGTTGACAACTTTCTCTTTTCCTGGCAGCACTTCATATTGTGCCTGCCAGTCATGCCAGGGATCGACCCCCATGCGGTTGACGAGCGCACTACGTTCATCCTTTTTAGGCTTTTTAGCCCCTTTGGTGGAGGTAGAGTCTGCGCTCTTTTTACTGGCTGAGCCACTGGTCGGCAAATCGCGGATATGACCGACGCTGGACTTAACCACGTAGTCATTACCCAGATACTTATTGATCGTTTTGGCTTTTGCCGGGGACTCAACGATAACGAGAGCTTTACCCATAATCACCTTTACCTAATTTGTTTCTTCCAGGAATACGTCGCACGTAATTTCACCTTCCACTGGCGACGAGCCATTTATATTGCGACATCCCCGGTGGATATCAACCCCCTGCGGTTTCCGGACGACTACGCGTCTTTCTCCAGGCGGTTGAGTTAACGGGCTTTTTCTCGCATCAACGTGACTGCACGACGAAGTTTAGGTCGAATGTCAAGCAAATCTATTGCCAGAATGACGAAAGCGCACACTCTACCTGATATAATTCGTTACGCAACTTTATTAGCATGCAAAAGCAAATCTCGCCAGCGGGGTCAGCAGGATAAACCCACTGCTAAAACAGGGAAAATTTGCCCACTTCATCGCTGCGGCGTAGACTATTGCAACTGTTTAAGGAGTGGATTATGCAGCAAACGACCCAACCTGTTGACCGAGCCACGTTGCTCGCAGAAGCAAATAAACTGATTCGTGAACATGAAGACACCCTGGCTGGCATTGAAGCCACGGGCGTCGAGCAGCGCAACGGCGTGCTGGTGTTCAGCGGTGAGTATTTCCTTGATGAGCAAGGGCTTCCAACCCCAAAAAGCACCGCGGTGTTTAATATGTTTAAATACCTGGCGCATACGCTCTCGGAAAAGTATCACCTTGTTGATTAAAAAAACGCGAGGCCTTGGCCTCGCGTTTTAGTTACAGCAGCGGTTTTTGACCGCGCTGAAGCCAGCGTAGCAGAAGGCGATCGGCGCTCTCAGCTGCGCTGTTGGTGAAGCGTTCGGTCAGGCGTTTACGCTGGACAAACCGTACCCCTACCAGTTCATGGTTTTCCATCAGGCCCAGCAGCAGATCGTCGCTGGTCCCCACTTCGTCAACCAGCCCTTTCTCCTGCGCCTGGACACCGTACCAGTGCTCACCGGTTGCAACCTGATCAATATCCAGTGATGGACGCATCTGCTTAACGAAATCTTTAAACAGATGATGAGTTTCATTAAGATCTTCGCGAAACTTCTGCCGTCCCTCTTCGGTGTTTTCACCTAACAGCGTCAGGGTGCGTTTGTACTGCCCCGCCGTGTGCAACTCGATATCAATATCTTTGCTTTTCAGAAAGCGGTTGAAGTTAGGGATCTGCGCTACCACGCCAATCGACCCGATAATCGAGAATGGCGCCGCGACAATTTTGTCCGCCACGCAGGCCATCATGTAGCCGCCGCTTGCCGCGACTTTGTCGACCGCAATCGTCAGAGGGATCTGCTTGTCACGTAAGCGCTGCAGCTGTGAGGCTGCCAGGCCATAACCGTGCACCACCCCACCAGGGCTTTCGAGTCGTACCACCACTTTATCTTGCGGTTTGGCAACGGCAATGACAGCGGTTACCTCTTCACGCAGGGAAGCCACCTCATGCGCATCCATACTCCCTTTAAAATCCAGCACATAGACGCGCGGTTTTGTCGGCTCGTCTCGCTGTTCCTGTTTAGCCTTCGCTTTAGCGGCTTTGGCTTCCTGCTTGTGTTTCTTCTTCTGGGCTTTATGCCACAGCTTCTGCTGATGTTTGTCGAGCAGTGAGACCGACATATCTTCCTGCATTTCGCTGTACTGCTCGCTCAAACGGGTAATACGTAACTCGCCGCGCTGACGCTTGCGCTGCGTCAGGTTAACAATGAGAACTGCGATTATCGCAATGGCAATTACCACCGTTGCGATTTTCGCCAGAAATAAACCATATTCAGAGAGTAATTCCACGCGTCCACCTTGATTTAACCACTTGTTTTCGCACCCAGTGTACAACAGCCATGGCCGGGCGTCTCGCTTGTGAAGTTACCCTTGCGATCGCGCTTCCGGAATGGTTAAACCGCCGCGAAATGTTTGCAAATTGTTAATTTTACTACCAAGTCTCCGGTAGACTGATTGAAATCACGCGCGCTTTCGGGCATAAACCCGAAAAGCGTAGAGAGCAGACGCAGAAAACATGCGTGCCAGAGGAGTTACCGTGCACTATCAACCGAAAAAAGATCTACTGCAAAACCGTATTATTTTGGTCACCGGCGCCAGCGACGGCATTGGCCTTGAAGCAGCCTTGACCTATGCCCGCCACGGCGCCAGCGTGATCCTGCTGGGCCGTAACGAAGAGAAATTACGCGCTGCGGCCGACGATGTCGCCCAGGTGAGCCCGCATCCGGTGCGCTGGTATACACTGGATCTCCTGACCTGCACCCCGGAGAGCTGTCAGGCCCTGGCGCAGCGCATTGCCGCCCACTACCCTCGCCTCGACGGGGTGCTGCATAACGCCGGTTTACTGGGGGAAGTGCGCCCGATGGATGAACAGGATCCGGTGTTGTGGGAGCAAGTGATGCAGGTCAACGTCAACGGTACTTTTTTCCTGACTCAGGCACTGCTTCCTTTATTACTGAAGTCAGACTCTGGCTCGCTGGTCTTTACCTCTTCCAGCGTTGGCCGTCAGGGGCGTGCTAACTGGGGCGCTTATGCTGTCTCGAAATTCGCTACTGAGGGGATGATGCAGGTTCTGGCAGAGGAGTATCAGAGCCGTCATCTGCGCGTGAACTGTATTAATCCAGGAGGTACGCGTACCAAAATGCGTGCCAGCGCATTCCCGACGGAAGATCCGGACAAACTCAAAACACCTGCCGACATTATGCCGCTCTATTTATGGCTGATGGGCGATGATAGCCGCCGGAAAACCGGTATGACTTTTGATGCCCAACCGGGCCGTAAACCAGGGATTTCCCAATGAGTGATGATCGTCATCAGCAGCGCCAGCAGCGGTTAAAAGAACAGGTCGACGCCCGCGTTGCCGCCGCTCAGGACGAGCGTGGAATTATTATTGTCTTTACGGGCAACGGTAAGGGTAAAACCACCGCCGCGTTTGGCACCGCCACTCGCGCCGTCGGTCACGGTCAAAAGGTCGGCGTAATCCAGTTTATTAAAGGCGAATGGCCAAACGGCGAGCGTAATCTGTTGGAACCGCATGGGGTGGAGTTTCAGGTGATGGCAACCGGGTTTACTTGGGACACGCAAAACCGGGAGACTGACACCGCCGCCTGCCTGGCGGTCTGGCAGCATGCCGAGCGGATGCTGGCTGATCCCAACCTGAACATGGTGCTGCTGGATGAGATTACCTATATGGTGGCCTACGACTATCTGCCGCTTGAAAGGGTCATCACCGCGCTGCAAAACCGGCCAGCTCATCAAACGGTGATCGTGACCGGGCGTGGTTGTCACAGAGATATTCTGGAGATAGCGGATACCGTTAGTGAGCTACGTCCGGTCAAACATGCGTTTGATGCGGGGGTGAAAGCGCAAATTGGTATCGACTATTAAGAAAAAACCCGGCAATGCCGGGTTTGTTGTTTTTAACCGTTGTTGTTACGGCTGCCTGAGCGGCGACCGGTGCTCACCTGGCTGTGGCGCTTCACCGCACGGCGGATCTGGTTCGCCTTCATGCGACGGCGATCTTTCTCAACCGCCACCTTGGAGGTGGTTTCTGGCGTCAGCCCAACCAGCTCGCGCAGGTAGTTCGTCTGGGTTAAATCCAGCTCGGTGTAACCACCACGAGGCAAACCTTTCGGCAGGAGGATGTCGCCGTAGCGCACGCGAATCAGGCGGCTGACCTGCACGCCCACGGCTTCCCACAGACGGCGCACTTCACGGTTACGGCCTTCGGTCAGGGTCACGTTGTACCACTGGTTAATGCCTTCACCGCCGGTGAATTTGATGGTTTTAAATGCTGCCGGACCATCTTCAAGCTGCACACCGCGCGACAGGTCGCGCACTTTATTGTCGTCGACTTCACCAAACACGCGCACCGCGTATTCACGCTCAACTTCACGACTTGGGTGCATCAGACGGTTGGCCAGTTCACCATCGGTAGTGAATAGCAGCAGCCCGCAGGTGTTAACGTCCAGACGGCCCACGGCAATCCAGCGCGCACCGCGCAATTTCGGCAGACGATCGAAGACGGTAGGACGTCCTTCAGGATCGTTACGGGTACAGAGTTCGCCTTCTGGCTTATAGTAAGCCAGCACACGGCAAATCTGCTCCGCCGACTCTTTTACCGAGATCAGATGTCCGTCGATACGGATCTTCAGTCCCGGTACGATCTCAACGCGATCGCCCAGCGTAGCGATTTTGCCGTCTACACTGACGCGACCTGCTTCAATAATGGTTTCGATTTCACGGCGTGAACCGTGGCCAGCACGCGCCAGCACTTTCTGTAATTTCTCGCTCATTGAGCTTCCTTCAGGTGTCGCCTTCACAGGCGTCGAACAGGATTCATTATAGCGGGATAACACCGCAATAATGATGGCCGCGTAGTATAGCGGCTTACATCCTTACAAGAAAGGCTTAACGTCACCCACACCTTCACGGATAACAGTTGGCCCTTCGTCGGTTAAATCGATCACCGTTGTCGGCTGTTGACCCAGGTAACCGCCGTGAATAATCAAATCCACCACTTTCTCCAGACGGTCTTTGATCTCTTCCGGGTCTGACTCGGTAAATTCGCTGCCCGGTAGCATCAGGGATGTCGAGAGCATCGGCTCGCCCAGTGTTTCAAGCAACG
>ERZ773187.522-NODE-522-length-36265-cov-15.126981_pt1 | contig 36265 bp, 33 predicted proteins | sample MGYA00511242_ERZ773187 | MGnify/ENA primary metagenome ERZ773187 (study PRJEB29015, sample SAMEA2737744) | human gut metagenome | biome: human gut; feature: human-associated habitat; material: faeces | place: China | collected 2012 ...
TTAATTCGGTGCTAATAATTTACTTTTTTTGAGACATTTTCAATTTGAGTTGACACAGAACGCCACCCGTAATTTTATTTGTACGAAGCTTAGACACACTTTTAAACACAGCTGTAGGTCCATTTTATCGCTATTATGCGCTGGACTGCAACCTTCTGCCAAAGGTTCGAATGCATTTCGTCCATCTGGCGTAGCCATCGTTGACATACCTTGTCCAACATTCGCACTAATTGAAGAAGTTCCTGCATAACGAATTCCGCCAATTGGTCCTCTATTATAGCGTGTATTCGGATATTTTTCGATTTCTTCAATATAAGAATCATAAGCTTCCACAATTAACTGATCGACATAATCATCATTTCCATATTTTGGGGCTTCACGAATCAACATTTCCTGAATTTTTTTTGTTTTCAGGTGATGAAAAATCATCTAAGATTGCATTCCAAAGCTCTTGTCTTGTGATTTTCTTTTCTTCATACACCAACTTCTTTATAGCTGCCAAGCAATCTGCCATATTCGCATTTCCTACTTGAAGTCCTAAAATAAAATCATAGACCGCTCCCCCTTCTTTGATTGTTTTGCCTCTGGCAATACAATCATCTGTCAAATCCAAACAAAGAATGTCTGGCACATCTCTTTCAGAGGCCTTATCAATTACATTTTCTACTATAACACTATATCAAGTAATTTCCCTTATTGTTTTATCCCATGCTTTTAAAAGTTCTTCATAACTTTCCATTTCCGTAAAATAGCCATATCCTTTTGTAAAACGTTTATTACTTGTAAGATCCACACTGTTATTCATCGTACACAAAAACATTCTTGGAAAATTGATATAAGACATCCCCGTACAACGGTAACCTCATTTACCTGGAACTGCTGTTTCTACACAGCCTATGGCACTACAATTATAGGCATCCTCCTCTTTAACTTGCTAATCCATAAAGGAAGGAATTATAATTTCGTCATTGTTTAATGCTGGCATTTCAAAGCCTAAACGCATAACCTCTACACATACATCCAAATAAATGTTTATTGATATTCTTGTGATAGCGCACAGTTAAATTTGATTGTGTCAATCTTGTCTGTGCAACAGATTTCAAAACTAAAAAACTCAAACCATTGACTGCATCCTTTTTATCTATTATTTGGCCTGCAATCGTTACATTTTGATACATAGGAGACCCTGCCGAACAAATAATCGTACTAACAGGAAGCGATAAATTTTCTAAGCGTGGTGTTGTACCATTAAATTTAAAAGAGAAAATAAAAACTGTTATAACTGATCATTCTATTGATTCTTCTTATGTTCAAGAACTAAACAATCAAAACATTCAAGTCATAACAATTTAAAAAGGAGCCGTAACGAACAAGTAATTTTTATTACTTATGGAGTTTAGCTCCTTTCTTTTCAACTTATTATTTTTTTAACTCCTAGAACCTTAGTTTAATTTGTTGTTTTTCTGAAATTCTAGTTTTCGAGTGTGATATCCTCTTAGATTATGACCAGCACATACGAGTAGTATCTTCAGTTAAGATTTTTTTTAAATCTTGAATTCGGTCCTTTTTTTAAACTAAAACGTTTTTATCTGTTATAGCCCCTTTTACTATTAATCATCAATATAAGCTGTAGCCATTGATTGTGACCAAATAAATGTAGAAGAAGTCTTCAAACCTTTTACTTTCTTATTACGTAAACAATACGTTTGCACACCATCTGTTGGTAAGTATGCACATAGTTCTGCTTGACGAACATAAGCCTTTAAGTAAGCAGCAGCTGAAGCCTCTTTATCAGCTGTGTAAGCACCTGCAGCTAAGTATGAATCTAATTCATCATCTTTTAAACGAGCAAGGTTATTTACGCCTTGTGATTGAATCAAGTAATCAACGCCTGTATCTTCAGGGCTTGTAAAAGAGTTTCCTAAATAAGATACATCCCAATCACCAACAGCTGAATCATCACCTACAGTTGAAATAACTGTATTAAATTCTACAGTATTTGCCTTAAAGTCGACACCAAGTTCGCTCCATTGTTTTTGTAACATAGGAATCAATGTATCCATCGCATCTTTTTCTTTTGTAGCCAAGAACTTAATGCTTAATTTTTGACCATCCTTTTCACGAATACCATCACTACCAACAGTCCATCCCGCATCGTCTAAGATTTGTTTTGCCTTTTCTACATCATAATCATAATAAGTAGCCCCATCAACTTTTTCTTCACCACGAACATACGCACCATTTTCACCAGATACCGGGTTACCAAACATGCCTGGTACATATGCCAATTTAGCATCTTTATCATCTAATTTATAATAGCTTGCGATATAGGATTCACGATCAAATCCATAAGCCAAAGCTTGACGAACAGCTTGATCTTGACATGCACCTGCAACCGTATTCATAAACAAGAAGTCTTCACGATCACTTGGATACGAATCCATAGTCAACCCTTTATCTTTGTCTTTGGCTACTGTGTTGATTTTATTCGCTTCCACTACATCTGGAATATAATCGACAGTTCCATTTTCCAATTCTTTGATTTCAGTCGAAGTCTCTGTTTTCTTGATCATAATCTTAGAAATTTGGTATTCTCCATCCTTAGCTTCAAAATTTTCATTTCGATCCAATGAAGCTCCCTCTGTTTTAGAGAATGATTTTAATTTATAAGGACCTGTTCCAATAGGATTACTATTGTTCTTTTCCACATTTGAAGTTTTTCCCTTCTTATACTTCAATGTTTTTGCACTACAAATTTTTTGTGTTCCCAAAGTCGATTCTGCATCGATTTTTGGCTTTGCCATATGGAATACTACTGTATAATCATCGGGTGTTTCAATACCTGAGACATCTTTGGCGTCTCCATCATGATATTCGCTATATCCATTTAAGAAATCAACATTACTTGAAAAACGTCCTGTATAGCTTGGATCGGCCATAACGCTAAACGTTGCCTTTACATCTTTTGAAGTAAATTTAGATCCATCACTAAATTTAACACCTTTCTTCAATTTAAATGTCATTGTTGTTCCATCATCACTAATAGTAGGTAAATCCTCTGCTAATTCTGGAACTAAATTGGCATCCTTGTCATATGCCAATAATCCTTGATATACCAAGTTAACCACATTGTGATCGTTAACGGTCTGATAATACATCGGAGAAAAATCTCCATTCATTTCTGTAAACAATCCAACTGTTAATGTTTGTTCTTTACCAGAACCTGATCCACCTGCAGAACATCCTGCAAGTACAAATGCCATACCTAGGGCACATACACTTCTCTTATCCATTATACTTCCTCTTCTCTTTTCAGTAACTTATTATAGTATTTTCTGTAACTATTTCAATTACTTTTTCATTTAATTTCTGTAACAACATAATTTACTTTATATAAAAGAAAAAAGCCTATCTTTTATGATAAGCTTCATATAATTCATTCTTTTTGCAAGCCATTTCTTTAGCAACTAAACCAATCGCTTCTTTTGTACGCATTCCAGATTCAATATATTCATCCACTTTCGTAATGGCTGTATACATATCAAATACAACGTCATCTTGTTTAAAGCCATCCATGACAATAACCATTTCACCTTTACAAGTAGCCGCTACTTCTAACACTTCTTCAATGGTACCACGAATATATTCTTCATGCACTTTTGTAAGTTCTCTAGCTAAACACATTTGACGATTTCCCAATACTTCCAACATATCTTGTAAAGTATCCTCAATACGATGAGGTGCTTCATAGAAAATAGTTGTATAAGGAATTGTTTTGATTTCTTCTAGCTGTTTCTTTCTTTTTGAACTCTTATTGTCTAAAAAGCCATAGAACAAATAGTGATAACAACTCAATCCACTCGCAACCAATGCATTCATAGCTGCGTTGGCACCTGAGACAGAAACCACATTAAATCCATGCGAAATGGTTTCTTGAACTAATTTCTGTCCTGGATCTGAAACCAAAGGGTAGCCTGCATCGGAAACTACCGCAACATTTTCGCCATTTTCTAATCGTTCAATGATTTTAGGAATACTGACCTGTTGATTATGTTCATGATGCGACATCAACATTGTATCAATTCCATAAGCCATTAAAAGTTTTTTTGTGTTACGCGTATCCTCAGCTGCAATGACACTCACTTCTTTTAAAATATCCAAAGCTCTAGGTGTCATTTCCTGCAAGTTTCCAATAGGTGTAGGAACCAAATACAATGTGGAAACATCCGATTCAAAACTCTTCTGTCTAATCATTATTTAATTCCTTGTCTGGCCACAATTCTTTGAAATCCACAAACAAGACTTCTTCTTTGTTCTCTAACTTAGCCTGTTTTTGAAGAACGTTCATACTTGAAATACGATACTTCTTGTCTTTATATGTCACAGTTGAATTGATTTTTGGCAAATCCTTACGCATTCTTGTATATTCTTCATTTTCAAAACGTAAACAACACATTAGTTTTCCACACTGTCCACTCAACTTTTGAATATTCAATGCCAACAACTGGTTTTTAGCCATATTGATTGATACTGTATCAAAATCTGACATGAATCTTGAACAACAGCATTCCATACCGCAGTTTCCAATTCCACCGACAATTTTAGCTTTATTTCTTGGTCCTACTTGTCTTAATTCTATACGACAATGTAAGTGTTGTGCTAAATCTTTCAACAGTTGTCTAAAATCTACACGATCATCAGATACATATGTAAAAATAACTTTGGTACGATCCAATGTATATTCAGAACTAATTAAATGCATATCCAACTTCAAATTTGCGACACACTCGTGACAAATCTTCATAGCTTCTTTAGCTCTTTCTACATTTTCTTCTTTACACTTAATATCTTCGGGTGTTGCCTTACGCAATACCGGCTTGATATCACCTTTTACTTTGGAAGCATCAAAATCAACGGTAGGGACACAAACCTTTCCTAATTCTTGTCCACGTACTGTTTCTACAACAACGATATCATTTGTATAGTATTTTACATTTGATCCAAAAGTGTAGGCTTTTTTTGATTCTTCAAACTGAATATAAACAATGTATTTATATGTTACTTTTCCTTCTGTATTCACTAAATCACAGCCTTCCTAATATCATAATAAAGCTTATCCATAAATAAACCTAAATCGACTGGTCGATACAACATATCCATATTCTCAACCAAAATCGAATATAGTTTTACTTTTTTTTCTAAAGGTAAATTTACCCTATCATTTTTTACATAGAATAAAACCCATTGAATCCACAATTGTATCCAATCCTTATCCATGCATTCAGACTTATTCACAAATACACTTGTCTGCATCTTTTCAATTTGTGCAAAAGAAGATGCATGCTCAATATATTCAAGTGCAACTTGTTTTAACACTTCAAAATCAGGCAAAGACAACAATTCAATAGCCTTATCATACGTATATCCAGATTCGGCCAACATCTTCGCGTTTTCTTCACTTGTATTTTCAAGCAACAAGTATTCACAGCTTTCCGGTTTAAAATGAATAGCCTGACACCTAGATTGAATAGTGGGTAATACATTGGATTTTTCATCCGCAATTAATATACCATAAATCCCTTCACTTGGCTCCTCTAAAAACTTCAACAAGCTATTTGAAGCATCTGGCGTAGCCTTATCATAATGATCTAGAATATAGATTCTGGCATTTTGTTTTCCTGCACTCGTTGATTCAAAAAACGCCTGTAAATCCACTATATCTTTCTTTTTAATACGATCATTCGATACAATCATGTAATCTAAAGATTCTTCATTCTCTATGCGTTTACAACTTTCACATTCTTGACACGCAAAACCATCAAAATCTGTATGTTCGCACACAATACTTTGTGCAAACAAGATGGCTGTTTCTAATTTACTTGAACCTTTTGGTCCGTGAAATAAATAGGCATTCGCAACTCTTTTGTTTTTTAGAGCATTTGACAATGTCTGATAAACGATTGGCTGTGCTTTTTTTAGATACTCTTTATTCATATTCTTTGATTACCTTTAAGACACATTCCATAGCACTTTTTAAAACCTCTTCCTTACAAGGCTCGGCATCAATCACTTTAATACGCTCTGGATACATGGTTACTAATGTTTCATAGCCTTGACGCACATCTTTGTGGAATGAACTTTCTTCTTGGTCCAAACGATTCAAGTCACCACGAAGATTCATACGTTTTTCACCCGTTTCTACACTAACGGATAAAAATAGAGTCTTTTCAGGCATACATCCATCAATCGCAAACTGATTGATATCCCATACTTCTTTTAAACCTATGCCTCGTGCAATTCCTTGGTATGCCAGACTTGAATCAATGAAGCGATCACACAATACGATCTTCTTATTTTCCAATGCTGGAAGAACAACTTCTTTTAAATGTTGTCTACGACTTGCCGCATATAATAATGCTTCTGTACGATCATCCATTTCTGTATTGTTTACATCTAATAATATATTACGAATGGATTCTGCAATCTTGCTTCCGCCTGGCTCACGAGTATAAATGCAGTCGTATCCCATTTTAATCAATTCTTCTTGTACCGCTTTACATACGGTTGTTTTTCCTGATCCATCATTTCCTTCAAATGTTATAAATACACCTTGTTTCATATTTTCCTCACCATATATATTCAATAATTATTATTTTCTAATATCTATTCCTCATTTAAACATAGCGTTCTTCGGTTTTCAAGTGATTATTAACATCATATTTTACGGTTTTCAAATATAATTAGGCATCAAAAAATACAGTTTTCAAAAAAATACCCATAAGCATTCAACTTATGGGTATTCCTTAATTATAATGTTTTTCCTGTCAACATTGTGTAAGCTTGAAGATATTTTTCAATTGTCTTATCCACAATCTCTTGAGGAAGTGTCCAGTCATTACCTGGATTTGCCTTTAGCCAGTCACGCGCAAATTGTTTGTCAAATGATGGTTGCGAATGACCCGCTTCATATCCGTCTGCAGGCCAGAAACGAGAACTATCAGGAGTTAACATTTCATCGCCAATAACGATATTACCATTTTCGTCTAAACCAAATTCAAATTTTGTATCCGCAATAATTATTCCTTTGCTTAAAGCATACTCAGCACATTTTTTATATAAAGCGATTGTGCAATCTTTGATCTTAGTTGCATATTCTTCACCATGTCCTGGGAAGTATTTTTCTAAGTGCACAATACTTTGTTCAAAAGAAATGTTTTCATCGTGATCACCAATTTCAGCCTTTGTACTAGGCGTATAAATTGGTTCTGGAAGTTGCTGTGATTCTTGTAATCCTTCTGGAAGTTCAATACCACAAACCTTTCCTGTTTCTTTGTAGCTAGCCCATCCACTACCTGTGATGTAACCACGAACAATACATTCGATTGGAAGCATGTTCAATTTACGACATAACATTGATTTTCCTTCAAATTTTTCTTGTTGGAAATATTCCGGCATATCTTTTGTATCCACACTAATCATGTGATTAGGTAAGATATCACTTGTGTAATCAAACCAGAATTTTGACATCTGTGTTAAAACAGTTCCTTTTTTTGTAACCTCATTGTTTAGAATTACATCAAAACAACTGATACGATCTGTCGCAACCATAATAAGGTTGTCCCCATTGTCATAAATTTCACGTACTTTTCCTTCTTTAATTGGTTTTAATTCCTGCATCTCGAATCTCCTTTTCTGCATACAAGACAAAGATACAACTAAAACAAATTTAACACAATATGAAAATAAGGAAATCCTAAGATTTCCTTACAAATTTTTAACATTTAATGCACGAATCGCATTTAATACGGCAATAATCATAACGCCAACGTCCGCAAAAATCGCAACCCACATATTCGCAATACCAATGGCACCCAAAACTAAACAAACGAGTTTAATACCAATCGCAAAATAAATATTCTCATATACAATATGAATACATTTCTTCGCAATCTTAATGGCTTTAGAAATCTTTAATGGATCATCATCCATCAAAACAATATCAGCTGCCTCAATGGCTGCATCACTACCTAAAGCACCCATCGCAATACCAATATCGGCTCTTGATAATACAGGAGCATCATTGATTCCATCTCCGACAAAGGCAAGATTTTCTTTCGATTGTTTTAAAGACAATAGCTCTTCAACTTTATTCACCTTATCTTGAGGCAATAATTCAGAATATACTTGATCAATATGTAATTCAGAAGCTACCTTATCGGCAACACTTTTTACATCCCCAGTCAACATAACTGTTTGTTTAATGCCAGCCTTCTTCAATGCTTCAATTGCCTCTTTGGCATGTGGCTTCAACATATCCGAAATCACAATGTGACCTGCATATTTGCCATCAATAGCCATATGTACAATGGTTCCTACAGAATGGCATTCTTGATAAGGAATATTATATATCTTCATTAATTTATCATTACCTGCAAGTACTTGCACTCCATCTATTACAGCTTTAACTCCATGACCACTTATTTCTTCTACATTTTCAATACGAGATTTATCAATGGTATTTCCATACGCCTTTAATAAACTTTTAGAAATAGGATGCGTCGAATAACTTTCAGCCATTGCCGCATACTCTAATAATTTCTCTTCTGGAATATTCGCATGATGAATGCCTGCAACCTCAAATACACCTTGTGTCATTGTACCTGTTTTATCAAATACAACATATTTACAGGATGCCAAAGCTTCTAAATAGTTCGATCCTTTTACCAAAACACCCTGATTGCTGGCGCCACCAATTCCGGCAAAGAAACTCAAAGGAATACTGATTACCAATGCACATGGACAAGAAATAACTAGGAATGTTAAGGCACGATATAGCCATGTGCCAAAGTCAGCAGGATTTGACATAATCAAATTGAATACTGGTGGAAGTAAGAACAATGCCAAAGCACTATAACATACGGCTGGCGTATAAATTCTCGCAAAGCGGGAAATAAACGCTTCTGAACGAGATTTCTTACTTGACGCATTTTCAACCAAATCCAAAATTTTTGATACAGTGGATTCCCCAAATTCTTTTGTTGTCTTAATTTTTAATAAGCCTGTCATATTGATGCAGCCACTGATCACTTCATCATTTTCACTCACTTCTCTAGGCAAGCTTTCCCCTGTTAAAGCCGCTGTATTTAGAGTAGAACTTCCTTCAACCACAATTCCATCGATAGCCACTTTTTCACCAGGTTTAACCACAATAATTGTACCAATCTCAACTTCATCTGGATCTACTTGTTCAAGATTTCCATTCTCATCTTCAACATTGGCATAATCCGGACGAATATCCATTAATTCCGTGATGTTTTTACGACTCTTACCTACCGCATAACTCTGGAACCATTCCCCAATCTGATAGAACAACATAACAGCTGTTGCTTCATCAAAAGATTTCAAACCAATAGCACCTACTGTCGCGACAGCCATCAAAAAATTTTCATCAAATACCTGACGGTTTTTGATTCCTTTAAAAGCCTTAAGAAGAATATCATACCCAATTTCTAGATAGGCCACTAGAAACAAAGGAATTTCAATATATCCGGGTAGTTTTGCGACCTTAATTATAATAAAAAGAATACTCGCAACAATAATTCGCTTTAACATCTTCTTCTGTTTCTTGTTCATACTTATCTCTATCTCTCCAAAACATTAATTGTTCAATCATTCAACTATAATAATTGAAAAATAGAGATGCTTTCGCATCTTACTTTTCATTAAAAGAAAATTTCGCAATCATCTTCAACTTTTTTACAGTTTTCTAAAACACGAGCCATGACTTCTTTAGGCTGAACTCCATCTTCAAATTCAACATTCATCTTTAACATCATGAAGTTTACAATCGCATTCTTTACACCTTCTGTATTATTAGCAGCTACTTCCATTTTATTTGCACAGTTTGCACAATCTACATCAATCTTATAACTCTTTTTCATATTATTTTCCTCCACATTTGAATAGTTGAACATACATTCAACTTTTTACACTTTCATTATATAGGATTCAAGCATGATGTCAATAACTTTTTTGACAATTGTTCAATCATTCAACTATAATAAAGAAAAAAGGAGAACATATGATTGGTACACATTGTGATTGCAAGCCTAAAAATACAGAATTAGTACAAGAAGTAAAAGAAAACATGCCGGCCTTTGATGAAATTATGAACCTATCAGATTTCTTTAAAGTCATGGGCGATAGTACCCGTCTTCAGCTTTTATTATCCCTTCAACAAAGCGAAATGTGCGTATCGGATTTAGCCAACGTACTCGATATGACGAAATCTGCCGTATCACATCAATTAAAGGCACTACGCCTTTCTAAACTCATCAAATCTAGAAAAGAAGGAAAGACAGTCTACTATTCATTAGATGATGAACATATTGAAACCATTCTAGGCATGGCTTTTGATCATACAAAGGAACATTAAGAGGAAGATCGATTCTTCCTTTTTTTATGCCCTTTTTTATCTGTTTATTTACAACCTCTTTCTTATGATATACTTCTAGTATGTGTACAAGCTTTCGATATACACCTAAAGTAGCCAAAGCCTTTGGTTTAGAAGAAAAAGACATTCATCCAAGTGACAAATGTCTTGTACTTACTCGAAGCCAAAAGAAAATGGTGCCATTTGGGTATAAAACCAACAATTTAATTTTAAATGCTAGACAAGAAACGCTCTTAGAAAAGCCTTTATTTAAAGATTCCATGCATTGTATTGTGCCTGCAGGAAGTTTCTACGAATGGGATTTAGGTAAAAATAAAGTGGAATTTTATTGCGATCACATTCTCTATTTTGCAGGAATTCTTATTGATGATCACCTTGTCATTGTTACCACGGATGCCAATGCATATGTAAAACCTGTGCATTCTCGAATGCCAGTCATACTCGAAAAAGAAGATATAGATCCTTGGTTAAAGGATATTTCTAGAACCAAAGAAATCTTATCCAAACCAGGCATTGCACTTCAAAGAAAGCAGCTACAACAACCACTTTTCTAAAGGAGATCTTATGAATATTACAGAGTTTCAAAAATCTAGATTCGGACTTTTTATCCATTGGGGAATCTATGCCATTCCAGCACGAGGCGAATGGGTCAGAAGCAACGAAGAAATGAAAGAAGAAGATTATATTCCTTTTGCGAATGAATTTGATCCAGATCTATTTAATCCACACCAGTGGGCTAAATTGGCCAAAAAATCCGGTATGAAATATGCCGTAATGACTGCCAAACACCACGATGGATATTGTATGTTTGATACAAAGACTACAGATTGGAAGGCAAATCATGATTATGTCAGAGAATTTTTAGATGCCTTTCGACAAGAAGGATTAAAAGTCGGTCTATATTATTCCCTGCTTGATTGGCATCATCCTGACTATCCTCACTTTAAAGATCGACATCATCCAGAAAGAAACAATGCAAAATATGATAAACCAATTTGTTTTTCAAACTATTTGAATTATATGCATACTCAAATCAAGGAATTACTTACAAACTATGGAAAGTTGGATATCATGTGGTTTGACTTTTCTTATGACAATATGACAAAAGATGTATGGGATGCCCACAAAATCGTAACAATGGCAAGAACTTACCAGCCAGACATGATCATCGACAATCGTTTAGAAGGTGATGGTGTACATCCTGGAACCATTATGGATGCACATCCTAGTTTTACAGCCGGTGATTTTACTTCACCTGAACAAATGATTCCTCCTCAAGGCTTATCTGTGCCTTGGGAAGCTTGCATCACCATGAATGAACATTGGGGATATTGCGCTAAGGACACGAATTATAAATCTGCTAAGCTAATCATCCGTACTCTAGTTGAATGTGTATCCAAGGGTGGAAATATGATTTTAAATGTGGGGCCGGATGCTAGAGGGCAATTTCCTAAAGAATCTATCCATGTATTGAATGAAATCAGGGAATGGATGAAACTCAACGAAGCTTCTATTTATGGATGCACAAAATGTGAATTAGAAAAACCAGAATGGGGAAGATACACACAAAAGGGAAATAAAATTTATGCGCATATTCTAGATGAGAGTATTTTTGATATACCTATTAAAATTCGAAAAGAAAAAATCCAAGACATGAGAAGATTGTCTGATCATTCTCAAATCAAAATTCAAACGCCTTGGAACGCAGAAAGTTTTCCTGACTATACATTTATCCATATTGATTCCAATTCACACCATTGTCCAGATCCAATTGACACGGTGATTGAAATCACATTAAGAGACTAGCTTAAATTCTTGCTGGTTTCTTTTACTATATAGATCGGTCTTTGTTTACTTTCCATATAGTCTTTTGTCGTATATTGCCCTAAAATGGCCACAAACAACATTTGAAGCCCACTCAAAAACAGAATCAAACATACTAAATGAAACATGGACGTGACATGTACTAACAATCCAAACAAAGTCATTAAAATCGATGCAATCATAATGGCTGTTCCAATATTACCAATCCATACAATCGGCGCTGTAGAAAAGGAAAACATACCTTCCATCGCATATGCGAATAGTTTAGAGAAATTCCATTTAGAATTACCTGCAGCTCGTTGTACATTATGAAATTCAATCCATTTTGTATCAAATCCTACAAAAGAAAACAATCCTTTCATATAGCGATTGTATTCTTTTAATTCTAGAATCGCATCCACCATTTGTCTTGACATCATACGAAAATCACCACAACCATCGCTCATATCCATTTTGCACATCTTCTGCATCACTTTATAAAAAGTATGCGATAAAAAGTTACGAATCTTACCTTCACCCGTACGGTCTACTCTTTTTCCTGCACAACAATCGTAGCCTTCTTCACTAACCGCCTTATACATTTCTTTTAATAATACAGGAGGATGCTGCAAATCGGCATCCATGATCACAACATAATCGCCACTTGATTTCTTTAATCCTGCAAACATGGCAGCTTCTTTACCGAAGTTTCTAGAAAAAGAAACAAATTCACAACGATTATCCTTTAAGCTTAATGCTCTTAATATATCTTTGGTATGGTCCTTGGATCCATCATCCACAAACAACAATTCATAGGTAATGTCCTCTATTTCATTTAATACTTCACTTGTCTTTTTATAAAACATAGAAAGCACTTCTTCTTCGTTAAAACAAGGAACGACAACACTAATTTTGTTCATACAACATTTCCTCCTTCTTAGAAAATATATGGGATTTACACAAGAAATAATTGGCCAAAACAGTAATCACACTGACTAAAATCTTAGATAATAAATTTGAAATATGTACGCCATCAATACAAATAGCCAATAGTAGGTTTTCAACAAGTAATGTCATAAATCGAAGTCCAAAAAACTCAATACACTCTTTTTTCATATCATTACTTGAATGAAATACAACTTTACGGTTTGAAAAATACGCAAAGATAACGGCTACCATCCAAGCAAAACTATTGCTTGTCAGCCAATCGATTCCTATTTTTAAACAAATACAATAAACAATATAATTCACAAGAGTTGTCATAACTCCCACAATTCCATAGCTTATAAATTCTTTGACTTTTTCCATATCCAAAATCCTCCTATCATAATTGAAAGGACGCTTATACCAAGTCCTGCATTCTTAAATGGTGCATGAAATTGAATTGTAATTGTATGGCTTCCTTTTTTTATTTTGCATCCCACAAAAGCCTTATTCACAATTTCTACATTCTGCTTCTTTCCATCCATATATATTTCATATCCCTTTTCATAAGGATATGAAGTTACTAAATATCCATCTTTAGAAGTTGTTACTTTCCCCTTATAAATAGAAGCTGTCTTTAATGGTTTTACTTTCGTTACTACTCGATTAAACACATTCATATCACATGTATAAACACGAATATTGGATATCTTATATTTTCCTTTGGATAAAGTAACATCAAATTGTTTTAATTCTTTTTTAGAAAGAATATACGTAAAATGTTTATTTCCATTTGGATACACAGAATGTTTTTTTGACAATGTATTCTTCATTCCGTTTATAGATATAAAAACTTTTTTATTCGTATAATTCTTTATATCAAAATCAATACAGATCAGTTTATTTTTAGCATCGAAAGTAATGGATATTATTTTTTTCGTTTTCTTTTTGTTCTGAATCAAAATCGATTGATCTAAATTCTTTATAAGTTTCATCTTTGAGGCATACTCATTACTTGTTTTACCATTCACAATCGTGCGATTATAGATGGTATCCAAATTATATGGATAAAAAAGTTTATCAAACTTAGATTCACTCAACGTATCACTTGTGACATAGACTATTGGAAATACATTTTTATTCTTTAATAATTTATATTTTCCTTTACTATCTACTTCTTTATATCCATATAAATTAGAGTCTTTACGCAATACATTTTGAATCCCCATCATACTCAAATATAAATAATTCTCACTATCCGTTATGATTGTTCGATTGGATTGGGAAATAGGGCTTTTTATAATGTCATAAATGAAAGTGTTATATAAAGAATTGCTTGTTGACGTATAACTTGATGCCTTCATTTCTTTTGGATCATAGATACGATTGACACTATAACCCACCTGATCTAAATCGGCGGTTCGTTGATTCAAATCGTTTCTTTGCATCAATTTTTGTTTATCCTTGGAATACATTGAATTATAGAGTTTTAAATCTAAACACTGATTGTAGTTGAATCCTGTAAAGACAATCATAGGTACAAGGGCATACATCATTAAACATTCTTTTTTATCCATAAAGTAATAGCCAATAAACACAAGTGAAATTAATAATCCAAGAAGTGTTGTTTTTGTGCAAAGAAATAAACCAGCTAAAACAAGTAAACCTTTATTCAACTTTCTTTCTTGTAACCAATAGGAAAGGATCATAAGCACGAGTGGTAAACATAACACCAATATTTTTGTGCGTGCATATAAAGTTCCATTCAATATATAAGAGAACATTGGAAAAACAAACATTAAAATCAATAGAATCGATAGTTTCCTTGTCTTTTCAAATTGAATTCCTTGAAATAGGGCAATCCAGCTAATCACAGTCAATCCGCATCCATAGCTATCATAGACAAGTCCTTTTAGAGTAAAGATTGGAATTAATAAATTAAATAGGTTGGTTTGTACAACAGATTTATGATTGTTTAAAATCAAATATCCAGTTGGTAGCCATAAAATTGTAGCCATACCAATACCAATAAGAATCGGAATCAGAATATCTTTTATCGTATGGTTTTGATCATAATCATATAAAAGCAGAATCAATATCATGCCTGGCGTATAGAAATAGTTATGGAAAAGTGCCATACATACACATAGGCTAATCCATTGTCTTTTATTTTTATCTACTAAAATCATTGAAAGAAACAAAAAGGGAAGAATTTCTATAAACATGATTTGTTGGTGGGACTGAAAGAAGCAATTGGCGCATATGCAACATATGCTTGAAAAGAAACAAATTGAATCTTTGTATCCTTTATTTCTTAGCCAGTAATAACAAAGTCCTCCTGTAGATGACCATAGAAGTGTTGCATAACCTATAATAAAGAAATGTATTGGAATGTTTGGAAATAAATAAGAAACTAAAACGTCTGGCCTTAATAATCCATAATATGAAAAACTAAAGGCATTGGTTTGTCCTTGAAGATTTTCAAAACTGTCTGGAAGTAATTGTTGGGTCTGTCGAAAATAGTCTGCCAAAGATATATGTTGGGATAACCAATCTAACTTTGATCCATACATGGAATATGTGGATACACAGAGTACAAATAAAATGGGTAATATAAATAGTATTGTAATGTAAAACGTATCTCTCTTTTTCATGGTTTTACTATACAAAATAAATCTTAAGTATCGACAAAAGGAAATATTAAACTTTCCTAAATATATTAAGAAGATTTAAGAAATGCATAAGTAGAGTGTTAAGAAATGTTTGATAGAATTTTTTTTGGTGATGAAAATGAAAAAGTTACTATTATGCATCTTAAGTTTAATGCTTTGTCTAAATACATCCGTAATTCATGCCCAAGAGCCTGCATCTTTAATGATTGTAGCCCATCCAGATGATGAAACAATTTGGGGTGGATCTCATTTAATCAATGGAAATTACACGGTTTTATGTATTACGAATGGAAACAATAAAAAAAGAAAAAAAGAATTTATGAAGGTAATGGAGAAGACACATTCTAAAGGAATTATTTTATCTTTTCCTGATAAAACAAAGGGTAAGCGTGATAACTGGAAGTCTTGTAAAAAGGATATTCAAAGAGAGATAAAAAAAGAAATTGATTCTAAGGATTGGGACAAAATTGTAACGCATAATCCAAATGGAGAATATGGACATATACATCATAAAAAGGTATCTAAGTATGTTACTATGATTTTAGAAAAGGAAGATAAGACAGATCAGCTTATATATTTTGGTAAGTATACATCAAAGAAAAACAAGGTTGAATTGGAGAATGAAAAAAGTTTATCCAAGAAAAATTATGATAAGAAATTGGATATCATTCAATTGTATTCTTCTCAATCGAAAGTGATGGATCATTTACATCATATGTTGCCTTATGAAAATTGGAAACCCTATAGTAATTGGGGTAAAATAGAATAAAAGAAAGGGATGTGAACATGCAAACGCGTATTTTAGTGGCGGATGACAATGCAGAAATCCGTGAAATATTAAGAATTTTATTAACTGGCGAAGGCTATGAAGTGATTGAAGCCAAAGATGGAAATGAGGTCCTTCAATTGTTTGATCCTTCCATCGATTTAATTGTTCTTGATATTATGATGCCGAATATGAATGGTTACCAGACTTGTTTAAAGCTTCGTGAAACAAGCAATGTCCCTATCTTATTTTTAACAGCCAAAGGATTAGATTCGGATAAGACGCTTGGTTTTTCAAGTGGTGCCGATGACTATTTGGCAAAGCCTTTTTCGTATAGTGAATTAACGGCAAGAGTCAAAGCTTTACTTCGTCGTTATCAAGTTTATAAAGGAAAAAAAGAAGAATTATTACTTGATACAGAAAAGGATTTAAGTATGGATGGTCTTACTTTGCGTTATGCCCAACAAAATGCAGAGGTCAATGGAAAGGAAGTTGAATTAACGGATATTGAATTTAATATTTTGAGTACGTTGATGAAGAATCCTAAACAAATTTTTTCAGCTGAACAATTGTATGAAAAAGCATGGAATGAGCCGTATTATTATTCAGCAAATAATACAATCATGGTTCATATTCGTAATCTTAGAAAGAAAATCGAGAAGGATCCCGCCAATCCAGTATACATAAAAACAATTTGGGGAAAGGGGTATCGTTTTGAATAAAAAAATAACGAGACTGTATCTTTCCCTTCTTGTTTTTTTATTGAGTTTTTTCGCAATATATTCTCAAAGATTTGTCGTATACGATTATTTAATTACTCATTATAAGTATTCGGATACTTTATCTAAAGACGAAGTCAAAGAGGCGAAGGCTTATTTAGATGAACAAGAACAAGTGGATTTTATGAACCACACTCAAATTCGTAAAGATTTAAATCAATTATTAAAAAAGGGAAGTTATCAAGTCATTTTATATAAAACAAAATCAAATAAACCAGATGATAAAGTCATCGATTCTATACTTGCGTTTTGTGGCCGTGCTCCTTTAAAAAATACACAAAAGTATAATGTTTTTATAAAGAGTTCAAGTAAAATGAGTTGTATTGAGTGGTATCCATCTTTCATAAATTATTATCATTCTTATCGTATTTTCGACTGTATTTTAAGTCTTATTATAACCATTCTTTTTTATTTACTTTTAAAAAATCTTAAACCACTCCGTTCAAAGAAAAACGTCTTCTATTCCTTATCCAGTCGTATGATGTTCTCTTTTCTTTGTGCAACATTGTTGGTATTAACTTCTTTTTCATTTCTATATTTAAATCGCAGTGCTGTCTTTGAGTTTTTAATGGATACTTTTTATCTATCGGAAGATTATTCTTCTTATGTTAAAAAATTAGAAAAACAACTCCAAAATTTTGATTTAACGAAAGAAAACAAAAAAGTCATCAATCATATATTAAAAGAAAATGCACTCAATCATGCGTATGTGGAATTATATGATCAGGATGGAATCTATTTTACGGACACATCTCCTTTAAGCAACAATAATTTATTGTTTTTATATAGTTTTGATGATTTAGATGTCTTGGAAGCCCCATTGTACTATGATTACCCAATACATTTTAAAAACCAATCCGTTTATTTATATATCACTTCTTTTCCAATGATTCCATTCCAAATTCCTTATATTATTCTTTCCCTTTTGGTTTCCTTCTCTTTCTATTTGATTATCCTACAAAGCTTTATCCGTAAACGAATTCAGTCCATTCAAAATTTACAGGAAGATGTGTTTACTTTAGCGATTGGTGATTGGAATCATGAAATTACAGTTAGTGATAAAGATGAGATTGGACGTTTAGCTCAGGATTTGAACCAAATGCGTATTGCCTTTCTACAAACAATGGACAATGAACAACAGGCTCGTGTTGCGAATAAAGAATTAATTTCTTCTTTATCCCATGATTTAAGAACTCCACTAACAACATTAAAGGGGTACCTTGAAATCATGAATTTAAAAAGGGATAATATTAAATTTCGTGATCAATATCTTCAAAAATGTTTAGATAAGGTTGAAGAAATCACGTATCTTTCCAATAAAATGTTTGAGTATTCTCTTGTCTTTTCAACAGAATATAATTCGGATTTATCGAGTATTCCTGTTCAAAAAGTCATGGATACATTGGTTGATCATATTCAGTATTTAAGAGAAATGGATCTTCATATTTTATATGAACCTTTACAAACTTCTCTATCTATGGATGCAAATTTTGCGATGATACAAAGAATACTAAACAATATATTCTCAAATATTCAAAAATATTGTGATCCTTGGAAAGATATTGTGATTCAAACAACGATTGAAGAAGATCAATTTAAAATGAGTTTTACGAATTCAATCAATCATCATTTGGACAAAGTCGAAAGTAATGGAATTGGTTTAAAGAGTGTCAAAAAAATGATAGAAATCCATCGTGGAACTTTCTATCAAGACGAAACAAATGATTTATTTACTATTATATTGACTTTCCCTATTTATCAATAAGAGTGATTCTTACTGATTTTTTATTACAAAAGCAAAAAAAATATGATATTCTTACTAGCGTTCGCTTTTTGGTACATATTGGAAATGTCTTTGATTGACAACACAAAAAGTCATTTAGGAGAAGAAAATATATGCCAAAAACAAAATTCGAAAATATTGTATTCACTTTATTCATGTCTTTTTAATGGTTTATGCCATGATTTTTTACAACATCGCACTTAATATGGGTGGAATGTCTAATCAAGTCTTTTTATTAGCCTTTCATGAATTGGTTATCATGTGGCCGATTGCTTTTATTTTAGAATATTTCTTTGTTGATAAACTAGCACATTTCTTTGCCTTTAAAGGTGTAACACCGAAGGATCGTCCTTTCTTTATCACACTTGCGATTTCTTTCTACATTATTTGTATTATGTGTCCAATCATGTGTTTGATTGCGACCATTCTATTCAAAACACCAGGTGTCCAAATTATTCCAGTTTGGTTTATGACTATTTTATTTAATTTTCCAATGGCTTTCTTTTGGCAAATTTGTTATTGTGGACCAACTATAAAATGGTTGTTTGGAAAGCTATTTAACTAGAAGCAAATGTTGCTTCTTTTTTTTCTTTGATTATAATTAGATTGATATTGAAAGGACTGTTTTAATATGAATAAAGAGTTGATTGAAGAACTAAAAGCACAAGATTTTAATGTAGTGGCTGTATCTAAAACGCGTACAAAGGAAGAAATTGATGAAGTCGCAAAAATGGGTCTAACTACTTTTGGAGAAAATCGTGTACAGGAATTTATAGATAAGTATGATCCAAAATATACTTGGCACATTATTGGGCATCTACAGACAAACAAAGTAAAGTATATTATTGGAAAGGTTGATGTGATTGAAAGCTTGGATTCATTGAAACTTGCTGAAGAAATTGAAAAACAGGCGAATAAACATGGCATTATTCAAAAGGTATTGGTAGAACTAAAAATTTCGGAAGATCCAAACAAAACGGGATATCCTTTTAAGGGTGCTAAAAACTTTATTTCTCAATTGCAAGAATTTAAACATATTCAAATTAAAGGAATTATGTGTGTTGCTTCAAAAACAGAGGATCAAGCATTAGTAGAATCTGAATTTGAACAGATGCATACCCTTTATTTAGAGCTAAAAGAGCAATATCCAGATATAGACACTTTATCCATGGGTATGTCTCAAGATTATAAGTTAGCAGTTAAGCATGGTTCGAATACAGTTCGAATTGGACACGCAATTTTTGAATAATTTTTTAAACAGTGCTATACTAATTCCATGCAAAATTCAAAGAAAAGAAAATTGAAACTACAAAACCTACTTATTGTTTTGGCATGTATATGTTTGATTATAGGAATTTTCGTAGTTTTATTATCCAATCACTCAACTTCTAATTCAGATTCAAAGGCAAAAACAGGCAATAAACATTACGAAACGATTGCGACTGTCATGATTGATGCTGGACATGGTGGTTATGATGGGGGAACCGTTGCAGAAGATGGTACTACCGAAAAAGATTTAACTTTGGCTTTAGCTTTAGAAACAGGTAAACAACTAAAAAAAATAAATCCAGAAATCAAAGTTGTCTATACTCGTACAAGCGATAAAGTAACGTGGCCAGAAGATGAATCAGAGGATTTAAAAGCGAGAGTTGAGATGGCAAAAAAAGAAAAAGCCGATTATTTTTTCTCATTCCATATCAATTCAAATGAAGATCCTACTTGTTCTGGATATGTTTCTTATATTCGTCAAGACGATAAAGCAAGTGAACAGATCACAGAATATATATGTAAAAACTTATCTGGTTTAGATTGGACACATGACCGTGGTACTCTTACAACTGAATTTTATCCTCTACATGTGGTTGATGAGCAAAAAATTCCAGCCATATTATTTGAAGCTGGTTTTAGTACGAATACCAAGGAAATACAAAAGCTTGAAAATTCAACAAATCAAAAGAAGGTTGCCCAGGCTATTGCGAAGGCTTTCAACAAATATATTACTGAAAATAAATAAAGGATGTTTAGTACGTACATGTAGTTAAACATCCTTTTGTGTTAATGTATCTGGTAAAATCAATCGTACAGATTCTATACGATTTTTTTCTACTTTCAAGACTTTAATGCGAATTCCATTTGGTAAAGTCGTTTCATCATTTGTCTGTGGTAAACGACCAAGTGCATCGATTACTAAACCTCCGACTGAATCAAAGTCTTCACTATCTAAATCTAAATCTAAATAATCGTTTAAATCATGTAAACTTAAATATCCTTTGACATCATATGTTTGATTATTTAATTTTACAATATTTTCTTCTTCGTGTGCATCGTATTCATCCTGAACATCGCCGACGATTTCTTCAATGATATCTTCTAGCGTAACGATACCTGAAAATTCTCCATATTCATCCATAACTATCGCAAGATTAAATGTGGATTGTTTCATTTCAATCAATAATTCTGATACTTTTTTATTTTCATATGTGAACTTTGGTTTACGAAGAATCTTTTGCATATCAAAATGTGAAAAATCATCATACATCAACAAGTCTTTCATATTGACGATACCAATAATATTATCAATTTTATCTTGATAGATAGGAATACGCGTAAACTTTTCTTCTCTAAATATTTCCAATAAGTCTTTATATGTACTATCCACTTCTGCCATTACAACATGTACACGAGGTACCATAACATCTTTAGCTTTGGCATCCCCTAAATCAAACACTTTATTGATCATATCTTTTTCATCTTCTTCGATGACACCTTCTTCGTGAGAAACGTCTACAATTGTACGCAACTCACTTTCAGTCATAGATATATTTTGATTTGGATTTTGTATGCCCATTAATTTTAAAATACCTGAACTAAATAAATTCACAAACCAAATAATCGGTGTTAAAACTTTCATCAAAAGTGAAATAATCGGAGCATACGTAATTGCGAGTTGATCTGCATTCACTGTTGCCCATGTTTTAGGTGTAATTTCTCCAAAAACCAAAATTAAAAAAGTAATGATAAAAGTAGCAATACTAACGGCTGCTCCACCAAAGGAATAAGCAATCAATGAGGCAATACTTGCAGCTGAAGTATTCACTAAGTTATTACCAATCAATATAGCGCTTAGCATTTTTGATTGATTTTCTAATATTCTTAAAGCTAATGATGCTTTTTTATTTCCATCATCTTCTAAAGTTCTCAAGCGAATCTTACTAACTGAAACCATTGCTGTTTCAGCTGAAGAAAAGAAGCCTGATAAAGCTAATAAAATAACTAATTCAAGGATTTGTATCCATAAATCCGAGTCCATTTTTCACACTCCCTATATTTTTGAATATTGTATCATACTCACGATATTCTAGGAAGAGCAAGTCGAATCGCTTTCTCTACAATTTCTATTGTTGGATTTTTAAATCCTTTTACTTCTCCATCCATATTCGCATAAATCATTTCATTTTCTGTATCTAAATGAACTGTTTTAGCTTGATACATCATAACTAAATCTTTATATTGAAGGTGATTTCCTTCTTGATATTTCTTTGCCAATCGAACTATTTGATGTCTCTTTACATCTGAAATCAAACAAACATCCATCCAGCCATCATCAATATTGGCTTCTGGACACGGTTTAAATCCTCCACCATAGTATTTTCCATTCGCAAACACAAGGAATCCATATTTCCCTTTTGGTAATTTTTTAGTATCAATCTGAATTTGATAGTCTTGACCTATTGGTTTTCTTAAACTTATCAATGTTGATAAAACATAGGGTATAATTCCTTCTGTCTTTATATTCTTTTTTAGTGCATTTACCTGACGTGCAACCTCCACGTCAAATCCAAAAGAAACTGTATTTATTGAATATTCTCCATTCACTTTAATCAAATCACAGTCCATATATTCTGGATCTGAATAATTTGCCAGATTTAAAAAGTCTTCACGTTTTAAACCTTCGAAATATTTCACAAAATCATTCCCCGTTCCAATTGGAATCACAGAAATAGTCACATTTTCTTTTTCGGCACATCCATTAATAACTTCATGCAAAGTACCATCTCCGCCACACACATACAAATGTACAGGTTCATTGGATAGAGCATACTTTTTTGCGATAAACGTCGCATGTTCAGGGCCTTTTGTTTTTTCAATGATAATACGTTTTCCTTGAAAATGCTCTTTGATTTCTTGTATTAATTCATATTGACTGTTTTTCCCTGACTTGGGATTTACAATAAATACATCCTTCATATAATTATTACCTCTTTATGACTCAATCAATCTTTGTACACATTCACTCGCAAGTACCAATCCGGCACTTGCTGGTACAAAAATAGCACTAGGCAATGGTTGTCCTGACTCTACTGGAATCGGTTGTTCTAAAGATGCTACCACCCAGATTTTATTGCATATACGATTTTTTCTTTTCCACTGACGAATCTGTTTAGCCATTGGATCATAACTTGTTTTTTCTACCTCTGTAACTACTAATTTTGTAGGATCTTTACGTCTAGCCATTCCCATACTTGATAAAAACGGTATATTTCGCTCAATACATGCTTGCATCAAATCTTTTTTACTCTGAATGGAATCAATACAGTCTACGACAAAATCAATGGGCTGCGAAAAAATTTCATCATCTTTTGTTTGATCATAAAAACATGCATATGTATCTACAATACAATTAGGATTTAGTGTACTAATTCTTTCTTTCAATACATTGACCTTAATTTGATCTACTGTATCTAAAGTTGCTACTAATTGTCGATTGATGTTACTTGGTTCCACACAGTCTTTGTCTATAAGAATTAAATGACCAATTCCTGTTCTTACTAAGGCCTCTACGCAAAAAGAACCGACTCCTCCAACTCCAACAACAAGGACTGTCTTATCATTTAGCGTTTCTAATGCTTCTTTTCCCAACAACAATTCACTTCTCTCATTTGTCTTCATCCATCAACCATTCCTTTACTGCACTATATATTTCATCTCTATTCTGTGCTTCAAACCAATGTACAGGCATCTGATTCTTAAACCATGTATATTGTCTTTTCGCATATTGTCTAGAATGTGTTTTTATAGCTGTCTTTACTTCATCGATACTCTTTTCTTTTAAGAAATAATCTTTAAACTCTTTATATCCAATACCTTGAAAACTTGTATATTTCCATGTTTTTGGATTTGAGAATAATTCTTCTACTTCTTTGACCAAACCATTCTCGAACATAATATCTACTCTTTTATTGATTCGATCATGTAAAATTTCTCGATTCACATCTAAACCTAAAAAATACACATCATATAATGGAATATGCTGTTGTTTGTCTTCTTGTTCTGATTTTGAAGTACCACTATGACAAATTTGTAGAGCACGAATCAATCGCTTGCGATTGTTTGGATGAATTTTTTCTAGAGCTTTTTCATCTTTTTCTTTTAACATTGCGACCAATTCTTCATTCGTTTTCGAATTCAAAAAAGTTGTATAGGCGATATCTTCGTTTTCTTCTTGAAATTCATAGTCATATAATGCTGCTTTTAAATAAAGTCCTGTTCCTCCGCATAAAATAGGAAACTTTCCTCTTTTTACAACATCTTCGATAGCTGTACGACATTTTTCTTGAAAAACCTTTACATTGTAAGGTTCATTATAATTTTGAACATCAATCAATTCATGATGTATGCCTTGCATTTCTTCTTGTGTTACTTTGGCCGTGCCAATATCCATTTTTTTATATACTTGCATACTATCGCAGGAAATAATTTCTCCATCCAATTGTTTGGCTAACCATACAGAAAGGCTTGTTTTTCCAATTCCAGTTGGTCCTACGATTGCTAAAACTTTTTGTCTATCCACGTTCAAATTCCTTTCTCAACTCTCCATCGCTCATCATAATGACTGTAGGTCTTCCATGAGGACAGTGATATGGTTGTTTACACTTTTGTAAATCTAAAATGACTTGCTCCATTTCCTGCATAGATAATGGTCGATTAAAACGAATTGAACTATGGCATGCCATAGTCGCAATCATATGTTTTCTAAGTTTTGCCATATCTACGTCTTGATTTTCCACAAAATAATCTAATAAATCTTGTAAGAATTGTTTTTGGTCCACATCATGAAACCATAATGGAATTTCACGAAGAATCAATTGATCCGTTCCAAATGGTTCAAATTCAATTCCAAAGAATGCAGTTTTTTCATTAATGGTCATATATTGAGCCAATACATTACTTGAGACGTCCAATTGAATAGGAACCATAAGCGGTTGTTTGTTTGTACATTGAACCAATAATTTTTCGTTTAACTGCTCATAATGATATCTTTCCTGAGCAGCATGCTGATCCACGATAACCAAACCTTCTTCATTACTACATAAGATATAGGAATCATGCAATTGAGCTAATACTTGAAGGTGCAAAAAGAATTCTGGACCTTTATCATTCTTATCTTCCTTAGGAATTGGATATGAAATCGGTTCTTCCTGTATTTTTATTTCAGGAGCTGGTTTTTCTTCATATATCTGTATCTGCTCCTTTTTTTCTTTGATAACTACTGGATTATAATTTTTAAAACTTTGTTCAATCGATTTATTCTCTTTTGGCTGTTGCTTAACAGGATATGAATATTGTATTTCTGGCTGTTCAAATGCAACACTCTTCTTTTCAGTTTTACTAACAGCTACTGTTTTTAAAGAAGCATTTAAAGCATCTTGAATTGTTGTCTTGATTAAATCTAGCATTTCGCCTTGTTTTGACAAACGAACCTCCCATTTATTAGGGTGTACGTTTACGTCAACCAATTGTGTATCTGAATCCATTTGTAAAACAACGATTGGAAAACGATTCGGCGGCATATAATCACTATATGCATCTAGAATTGCTTTTTGGATTGCGACACTGCGAATCAACCTTGTATTTAAAGTTAAAAACATAAAATATTTTGTGGCCCGATTGATTTTGGGCTGGATTGCATATCCATGAATATGAAAATCTTCATTGTTTCCTTCAAATGGAATTGCATTCTGCGCTACTTCTTTACCGTACATTTGGTATAGAATTTCTTGGATATTTCCATTGCCACTTGTTTGAAATACAACTCTTCCTTCATGAGAAAGTTGAAATCGAATCTGTGGATGGGATAATGCCATTTTATTCATTAAATCGGCAATTACAGAAAATTCATAAGAAATGCTCTTTAAATGTTTAAATCTTGCGGGTGTTTTAACAAATAATCCAGAAATATCTAATTTTGTTCCTCGTGGACAATTACAAGTTTCATCAACATCTAGACTTCCATAGTTATATCTTAATAAAGTTCCTTCTTCACCATTGCTTGTCTGCAATTCAACTTGGGCAACAGAAGCAATACTTGGTAAAGCTTCCCCTCTAAATCCCATAGTTTGAATATTGAACAATTCTTCTTCTGAATGCATTTTACTTGTAGCATGTCGCATAAAAGCTAAATGTGCATCTTCATGATCCATTCCACAGCCATCATCTGTGATCACAATTCGTTCAATACCACCTTGGTATACTTCAACTTCTATGACTGTAGCACCTGCATCAATACTGTTTTCAACGCATTCCTTTACAATTCCAGCCGGTCTTTCTACGACTTCACCAGCCGCAATCATATTTGTCAAATGTTCACTCAATACATGTATCTTAGCCATACTTCACGCCTCCATTCATATGAATTTCATATTTATGATTCGATTTTTTCACTTAGTTTTTTTAACTCATAAAGACAATCCATAGCATCTCTAGGAGTCATTGAGTCGATATCTAATTCTTGTAGTTGTTGTAAAAGTTGTGACTTTTCTGGTTGAACTTGATCCATCACAAATAAACTTGGTTGATAATTTTGATTGTTATCTTGATTTTCAAAATTCAATAAAAGTTGTGAAGCTCTGTCTAAAACCACTTTTGGTAAATGTGCGAGTTTAGCAACATTGATACCATAAGATTTATCAGCCTTTCCTTCAATAACACGATATCTAAATTCAATCTCATTTTTTTCTTCACGAACATCAACATGTACATTGCGCATAGATTGATGTTCTTCCGCCAATTCCGTTAATTCATGATAGTGCGTCGAAAATAATGTTTTTGCTCCGATTGCTTCATCAATATATTCAAGCATTGCTTGAGCTAGAGCCATACCATCATAAGTTGCAGTTCCACGACCAATTTCATCAAATAAAATCAAGGAATGTTTTGTAGCATAACGTAAAGCTGTATTGGCTTCCATCATTTCCACCATAAATGTACTTTTTCCTGTCAATATATCATCCGATGCGCCAATTCTTGTAAAGATTCGATCAAAAATTGGAAGTTGTGCTGTTTTAGCTGGAATAAAACTTCCCATTTGTGCCATAACTACAAGTAAGGCATTTTGTCGCATATATGTAGATTTACCACCCATGTTTGGTCCAGTAATCAATTGTATATGTTCTTCTTCTGACATTTTCCAATCATTTGAAACATATCTCTTCTTTTTCATACGATCATCCAAAATTGGGTGCTTACCCTCTACCACATTAACATTGTAACCTGGATGGAAAACTGGACATACATATCCTTTTTCACTGGCAAGAATTGCCAAAGATACAAGGACATCAATTGTAGATAATGCTTGTGCACATGCATGCAAATCAAATAGATCTCTTTTGATTCGCATCAATAAATCATTAAACAAACTTTGTTCTAGTTTTACCTTTGTCTCTTGTGCATGTAGAATTTGTTCTTCTTTTTCTTTTAACTCTTGTGTAATGAATCGTGTCGCATTTGCAAGTGTTTGTTTCGGGTGATACCCAAATTCTTCTTTAATATTATCTAAATTTCCATTTCGAACTTCAATATAATATCCAAATACACGGTTATATCCTACTTTTAATGATTTAACCCCTGTTCTTTCACGTTCTTTCGCTTCTAATTCCAGAATAAAGTCTTTTCCTTGTTTTGCTATTTTTCGAACTTCATCCAATTCTTGATTGTATCCATCATTAAAGACTCCACCTTCTTTTAGTGTTAATGGTGGATTTTCTATAATTGCATTTTTTATTTCATTGTATAATTCTTGGCAGTCTGGCACATCATTAAATTCTGGATATGAATTCAACGAAGACGCTAAATCTAAAATAGGCTTTGCGTGTTCTAATGTTGCTACAAGTTGAAGTACATCTCTAGGACTTGCATTCCCATAAGCCATACGACTCGCAAGTCTTTCCATATCATATACATACACTAAATGTTCTTTTAGATTTTCTCTTAACATAAAGTTTTCTTTTAAATCTTTGACCGCCACTTGTCTTTTCGCAATCTTTTCTGCCTCAATCAACGGATATTCAATCCATCGTTTTAACATTCTTGATCCCATTGCACTTTGACACTTATCCATAAAAGACCATAGACTTTCTGCCTTGGCATTCGAAGATTGACTTGAAACCAACTCCAAATGATTCTTTGTTTCATAATCCATAACAAGCACTTTATCTTTGTCCATAGATTCTATGGGTAAAAAATGATCGATCCGTTGTTTTTGTGTATCTTTTAAATAGGCCATTAAAAGTGCAAATGCTTCTTTCAAAGATTCGGATTCAATTCCATTTAATAAAGGTAGATCCTCAGGATCAATATTTGCCTTTTTATGCTTTGAAATGAGCATTGTATCCATCTCTTCTAGGGCAGCCATCCATTTTTTATCCATTGTCATCGGACAAACAAGCTCACTTACATTTTGTTCCAAAAGAGCCTTTTGTAGCGCCACCAAAGATCTTTGTAGCGTTTGATACTTTAATTCCCCTGTACTTAATTCACAATATATGACTGTAATTTCAAAACTTGAAACATCACAAGATGCCATATAATTTGTTGACTTAGCATCCATTGTTGCATCCATATAAGTTCCAGGTGTAATTATTTTAATAATTCCTCGGTCCACCAATCCTTTTGCGCTAGACGGATCTTCCAATTGTTCGCAAATAGCCACTTTATACCCTTTTTTGACTAATCTTTGAATATATGAATTTGCAGCATGAAAAGGGATACCACACATAGGTACCTTTTCTTCAACGCCAGCACTTCTTCCTGTTAATACTAAATCTAATTCTTGAGAAACCAATTTTGCATCTTCAAAAAACATTTCATAAAAATCTCCTAAGCGGTAAAACAAAATCGATTCTGGATTTTCTTCTTTCATTTTCAAGTAATGCTGCATCATTGGTGTATATTTTTTTTCTGCCATAAATCATCATCCTAACATGACTATTATACCAAAAATTCGAGATAATTATGTTATAATTAAAAATACTGAATAAGGAGGTTTTGCTAATGAAACAAACAATTCAATGGAAAAACAAATCCATCCAAATTGATATTGGTTTGATTCTAATTCTTATCCTTTTTGGTATGACAAGTTGTTTTGCACTATACAATTCTTTTAACCTGATAAAATTTGGAAGCGGAATTTCCTACTTATATCGTCAGTTATTTTGGTTTATTGTAGGATTTGTCGCAATGTTTTTCCTTTCAATTCTTCAAAACAAAAAAATATATTCATATATGGATATGGCTTATAAAATTTTAATGCTATGTCTTATTTATTTATTTTTCTCACGCTTATTATTTAATTTAGTGGGTATCACACTTCCTTTTGCCAGTGAAGTTAATGGTGCTATTTCATGGTTTCAACTGCCTTTAATTGGTAGTTTTCAGCCAAGTGAATTTATTAAAATTGTTTTAATTGTTTTAGTCTCACAAATTATTGTTGATCATCAAAATGCACATCCAAATCCAACACATAAAGATGACTTGATGTTGTTGTGGGAAATCGCAAAAATATTATTCCCCCCATTATTTTTGATTATGACGCAACCAGATACTGGTGTTTGTATTATAATCGTATTCAATATTTTCATTTTAGTCTGTTGTAGTGGTATACGCAAAGAGTATATTATTGGTATTTTCGCCTTTATAGTTATTGTCGTTGGAACTTTCTTATTCTTATATTTCGAATACCCTAATATTCTTGCTTCATTTATATCTTCATACAAACTACAGAGAATTGATGCTTGGTTAGAACCAGAAAGTAACATTCGAGGTAGTTCGAACCAGTTATATACTGCGTTATTGTCATTAGGTAGTGCCGGATTAACTGGATATGGGTTACAGGCAAATATCGTCTCTATTCCAGAAGCACATACCGATTTTATCTTTGCTGCTTTTGGACAATGCTTCGGCTTTATTGGAACAACATTTATCTTGTTATTATGTTTATTATTAGATATTTATTTATGTAAAATAGCTTACGCAACCAAAAATAAAAAAGATCGTTTTGTTGTAATCGGTATTATCGCAATGCTGCTATATCAACAACTACAAAATACAGGGATGATTGTTGGATTACTTCCAATCACTGGTATCACATTACCGTTGATTTCTTATGGAGGAAGTAGTATTCTTTCTTACTTCATTTCATTCGCAATTATTTTAAACATTTCACCATCAACAAAAAGAACGATTCGTTTGAATCGTTCAATAAGACGTAAGTTAATTAATATAAATTCTTAAGTCGAGTCAAATATGAATAAGTACGGTATCTAGCGAATCGTACTTTTTTTGTGCTCGAATGAATAATTATTTCTGAAATTGAATCTAAATCTCTTTCTAAGTGATCATAACATACATGTGCATAGGCAAGTGTATCTCCTCTAACACCTATTTTTCGCGTATCATTCATAATGTATGGATTTTTTAAAGAATGATGGTTCTTATGTGAGATAGGCATGATTTCACAAAGCTGTAAAACTTTTAAACCTGGATCCACAACCGCTCCTTTAAGTGCTCTATTCACAGCAGTAGAACCAGATTGTGTACTCACACAAATACCTGAGCCTTGACTACTTTCAAAAAATTCATCATCTATTGAAATATCAAGAACTAATGTTTTAGCTAAACTCTCAATACGAACTTCATTTAATGCGTATAATGTTTCATTGACTTGAGGAAGGTCCATTTGAAGTAAATTAAACTCTTCAATTTTTGGCTGATTATGTTTTAAATCATAAACCAAATGATCCACTTCATCTTGTGTATAATCAGTAAAAAAGCCTAAATTACCTGTATGTATCGCAACGAATTGAATTTCATCCAATCTATCTATATAAGTGTGAATTGCTCTTAATAGAGTACCATCTCCTCCAACAGAAAAAATAACTTCAGATTTTTCATCATTATATTCCCATCCAATATCTATACATTTTTTCTTTAGAGTTTCTACAACTCTTTTTGAGTTATCGTCTCCTCTGTCTACTATACTGAAACGCATCAAATCACTTCCTCTTTTGTTAAATCTATTGTAACATATTTATGGGTGATATGAATGTACGATAATATTGAAAGAGAATTAAAATTATTGATTAATGAAGGAGTTTATAATGAATTACTCCATTCATATGATTTTCATAATCCAATAACACAGACAAATACATACTTTGATACAGAGAATCAAGATGTAAAAAAACAACGTGGTACAGTCCGGATTCGAACAATTCAAGATAAAAAAATATTCACTTTAAAAATCAGAAAAGATGAATACACACACTATGAATTCGAAAAAGAAATATCTGCAGAAAATATTAATGAGATTGAAGACCCAGAAATATTAAATTGGTTCAAACATTATCAAATTCCTAAAAATTTACATCCGACAGCTAGTTTTACTACATTAAGAAATGTATATGCATTTGAAAACGGAGAATTATGTTTAGATAAGACACAATATAAAAATCATACAGATTATGAAATTGAGTATGAATACACATCCGATCATGATGGAATCCATTTTTTTAATTCTATATTAGAAAAGTATGGCTTAAAATGGGTAAAAAATTGCCCTAGCAAAATTGCTAGAGCATTAAATGATTAAAATTTATGTGTTAAACGATAGAAGAAGGATTTAGAATTATATTCTTCTTCTTTTTTCTTATAATTTTCAATTTCTTCTTTATTTTTATTATAAAGTTCTTCTATTTCTTTTAATTTCTGATTTTCAGATTCTAATTCAGAAATTTTCTCATCTTTTGTTTGTGTTTCTAATAGGAAAGTTTGTTTACTCTTTTCGATTTCTAATTTAAGCTTTTCTTGATATAATTGTTCAATCTGGGCTTGTGCCTTCTCTTTTTCTTCTATAATGGCTTTAAGCTTTTCATTTTCAAATCGAAGTTCCATTTCAACTGTAGATAATTCATGTTTTTCTTTTCTAAAATAAGTAGATAATCTTTCAACACCTTCAGCCTTAATTGTAATACGGCGAGTGGCCGGATTTTTGTATTTCCAATCTTTATCCGGATTATCTTTTACCAATTTTGCAATTGCTTTATCTACTGTATTTCTTGATTTATTGAAATGTTGGCATATCTGCGCAATATCCATATCATAATATACATCAATTGCTGATGCTTCTTCAGGCATATTCACGTCCCCTTCCTATGAAATTCATAATAATAACCTAACGAGTCACGATAAGTCTATCATAGTTTTGTCAAGAATGCCATACCTATATATGAATTTCCTATATTATTTATTACTTTTTAATATGCTATTTAATTTTTCATATATTTCTCACATGAACCTTCATATATACTTATTTATAAAAATCACATACGATTTCATATATTATCTTTTCATATCCATATCACATGAATTTAATTATTTCATTCATATGAAAAATTTTAGTTCATATAATTTAAAATATTCATTGAATTATTTCATATGATTAATATACACAACATTTTACATTCATATGAAAATCTTCATAAACATTTTTAATTCATATTTAAATTCATATTCTACATTTTTGTTTTTCTTATTTTCACATGAAAGAGATTTTATAAAAATTTGATATGAAAAATCATAATTATTTCATATGAACACTCAGAAGCTTGTTTCTGTTGTTTCTTTCTCTTCATGTGATAATTATGTGAATAATCTTTATTTAAAGCACTATTATGTTGCGCTATAAAATTTACTATATAAAATACTATTTTGTTCATATGAATAATGCATTCGATATGATTTTTGTACTTCTTTTCCTATAAATATAAAAAAATCGTATGAAAAATCATACATACTTCATACGATTAAGCATATTTAAGAACTTTTACGTCCTTCAAACGCTTTTAACAACGTCATGGCATCTGTATAGTCTAAATGACTACCTACAGGAATACCATGGGCAAGTCTGCTTACCCTACACTTCCCTTCTAATAATTTAGATATATATAAAGCAGTTGTTTCTCCTTCTACTGTAGGATCTAGAGCCAATATAACTTCTTCTGTTCTTTCATTCACTCTATTTAAAAGAGTCATTATATTCAATTGATCAGGTAATACTCCTTTTTGAGTATTGATCAATCCATCTAACACATGATATACACCATTATATTGCTGCATAGACTCTATTACTGATACATCTTTTGGATTTTGTACCACGCATATGATATTCTGATTCCTATTAGAATTATTACAAAACTCACAAAGCTCATCTTCTGTTAAATTACCACATCGCGTACACTTCTTTACTTTCTTTTTTAAATTTACTAGCGTTTTTGCCAATTCAGATATTTCTTCATCAGACCAACCTAAAACAGTAAATGCATATCTCTCTGCCGTTTTAGCACCTACTCCTGGCAATTTCTGAAATTCATATATTAAATCATCAAATGTTTTTGGATACATGCTTCACCTTCTAATCTTCTTTTATTTCTATATTAGGAAACAAACTTTTCATATGATCTTCAATGCTCATATTATTTTCAGATTCTTTGTCTTTTCTTTTTAAACGAACTTGATATGGTTCTGGAAGATTACCACTAATCATTCTTTCTTTAAACTCATCCTTTACACGAGATTGTTGTGTCTTATCTAATGCGAATACTTTCTTTGCTTTTCCTAATAACACTTCCATAAAATCTTCATATCCATAATTCAGTTCAAATTCATTTATTTGTTTCGCAAAGATTTCATTAGATACACATACGACAATATAATTAGATCCACTAGCCATAATACTACTGTTTCTCAATGTAGCCGCATATTTTCCAAATTCCAAACTTGATATGAATTGTCCTATATTATTGAACTTATTCGTATCAATACTTCTTTCCATCTTTGTAGCTCCAACTAACAATTGAATGACAAATTCATCGTTTAATATGATTTTATTATTTGTGTTTTCTGACTGTTTTAATGTTTCACGTGAAACATCAGAAATTTCAAATTTTTCTAAAACCCCGTTATTATCATCTTTTTGAATGTTTTTCTCAATTATATCTGAGTTATCAGAAGTATCGTCATATGATGTTTCATAGTTTTCTTCTTCCTCTATCTCTTTAAAATCATTATAATCTGAATCAATAATATGTGTTTTCGATTCATATGAATAACTTGAAATCTTTAATAAAGAGGCTTCTAAGTAATCTAGTGCGTTAGATGCATATGTATATTTATTATATGTATCCATTAATTCTTCCATACACTTAATTCTAAAATTAATAGGTGCTAATTTGAAATATTTCCGAATCATATCTTTGTTCATATCCGAAACTAGAGTTGAATTTTCAGAATAATCTAAAATCAGACTATCCTTCAACATATGAATAAAGTCTGCTGTCAATCGCTTAATATCCATTCCCATATCTGAATATTTCTGAATATCTTTGAAAAAACTATCTACATCTTTTTTATATACTGAATAAAATAATTTTCCAATATCTTCAGATGTTACGACACCATAAATTTTACGAATATCATTCACATCAATATGAGATGAACAGTATGCAACACATTGATCCAATATGGATAAAGCGTCTCGCATTCCTCCATCAGCTAATTGAGCAATTAACGTTAATCCATTCTCATCAATTTCAATTCCTTCGTTTTTACAAACAACAGATAATCTATATTTAATGTCATGCATACTTACTTTATTAAAGTCAAATCTTTGACAGCGAGAAATAATAGTTGGCAAAACTTTATTAGGTTCTGTAGTTGCAAAAATAAAAATTACATGAGCAGGCGGTTCCTCGATTGTTTTTAACAATGCATTGAATGCTCCAGATGTCATCATATGAACTTCATCAATAATATAAATTTTATATTTTCCCTGCATTGGAGCATACTTCACTTTATCAATCAAATTTCTTACTTCATCTACACCATTGTTGCTGGCGGCATCAATTTCAATGATATCTGGATGACTTCCATTCGCAGCCATTTTACAGTTCTCACAAACTCCGCAAGGAGCATCTTGACTATTTGTACAATTTAATGTTTTCGCAAATATTTTTGCGATTGAAGTTTTTCCTGTTCCTCTAGGACCACAAAATAAATAAGCATGAGCAATACGATTTTGAACAATCGCATTTTTTAATGTCTGAATTATATGTGTTTGTCCAACAACTTCATCAAAATTCGTTGGTCTATATTTTCTATATAACGCTTGATATGCCATTCGTAAAATCCTTTCTATATGTTTATCTGTATCTTATTTTATCATAGTTTTACTTATTTTATAGTGCAATCTAAGAACACCCGTGACTTTAGTCATGAGTGTTCTTAGATTGGCAAATGTTAGATAAATAATTTAATAATAAATGATAAATATAATATTTTAAGTATATACATATGTTATAATATTGATGAGGTAAAAACATATGGAAGTTGTCAAAGGTAGAGGCTATGTCTATTCAATACAGTATCATATTGTATGGTGTGTAAAGTATCGTCGTAATATTTTGATTGGACAGGTCGCAACAAGATTGAAAGAGCTGCTGACTCAGATTTCAAAGGATAATGGTTTTCAAATTCTGGAAATGAATATAGAGGAAGATTACATCCGTATGCTGATCAATTGTACGCCGCAGCATTACATTCCAAATATTATAAAAGCTATGAAGGGTGTATCGGCCAGACTCTTGATGAAAGAGTTTGGGGATGATCTAAGATCCAAGTTATGGGGTGGACATCTATGGAATCCTTCTTATTTTGTAGCTACAGTTTCTGAAAATACAGAAGAACAGATTATAG
>ERZ773187.525-NODE-525-length-36136-cov-9.899753_pt1 | contig 36136 bp, 26 predicted proteins | sample MGYA00511242_ERZ773187 | MGnify/ENA primary metagenome ERZ773187 (study PRJEB29015, sample SAMEA2737744) | human gut metagenome | biome: human gut; feature: human-associated habitat; material: faeces | place: China | collected 2012 ...
GCATCATGCGCTCCACGGGGTACTCACGCGTGTAGCCATAGCCGCCGAACAGCTGCACCGCGCGACGGGTGACGTCGGAGGCGGACTCAGCTGCGAACAGCTTCGCCATGGCGGCATCCATGGAGTAAGGCTCATGGTTCTGCTTCTTCATAGCCGCGGAATAGACCAGGAACTGCGCAGCCTGCATGCGGGTGTGCATGTCGGCCAGCTGGAACTGGGTATTCTGGAACTGAGACAGACGCTTATGGAACTGGACACGCTCCTGCGTGTACTTGATGGCCTCCTCAACAGCGCCCTCGCCAAGGCCGAGCGCCTGGGCGGCGATGCCGATACGGCCGCCGTCGAGCGTCTTCATGGCGATCTTGAAGCCGGCACCCTTCTTGCCGAGCATACGGTCCTTGGGGATCACGCAGTCCTCGAAAATCAGGTCGCAGGTGGAACTGCCGCGGATACCCATCTTCTTCTCGTGCTTGCCCTGAGAGAAGCCGGGGTCGGTATCCTCGACGATGAAAGCGGAAATCTCCTTCATCGGGCGGCCGCGCTTGTCCGTGGTCTTGCCGGTGACGGCGATGATCACGAAGGTGTTGGCGACGTTGCCGTTGGTGATGAAGCACTTGGAGCCGTTGAGGATGTAGTTCTCGCCGGACTCATCCAGAACAGCGGTGGTCTGCTGGCCCTGCGCATCGGTACCGGCGCCGGGCTCGGTCAGGCCGAAGGCACCGATCTTCTTGCCGGAGCACAGGTCGGGCAGGTACTTTTTCTTCTGCTCCTCCGTACCGTTTTCAAAGATAGGAGCGCAGCAGAGGGAGGTATGAGCGGACACAATAACAGCGGTCGTACCGCAGACCTTGGCTAGCTCCTCAACGCACATGGCATAGGACAGAACGTCGCCGCCGGCGCCGCCGTATTCCTTCGGGAAGTAAATGCCCATCATGCCCAACTTGGCCATCTTCTCAACCGTCTCCATGGGGAAACGCTCTTCCTCGTCGATTTCGGCAGCCAGAGGCTTTACTTCCGTCTCCGCAAATTCGCGGTACATCTTGCGAACGAGCAGCTGTTCCTTAGTCAGATGGAAATCCATACTCTCTTTTCTCCTTTATAGAATTTTACTTTTTGTAGTTGAAGAAGCCTTCGCCGGACTTAATGCCCAATTTGCCCGCACGAACCATCTTCCGGATCAGCACGTTTGCGCGATACTTGCTATCGTGCGTCTCGTTGAACAGCACATCCATAATGTTCAGGACCACGTCCCAGCCGATCAGGTCGCCCAGATGCAGGGGGCCCATCGGGTGGTTGCAGCCGAGCTGCATAGCAATATCGATATCTTCCGCAGAGGCAACGCCTTCCTGCAGAACGCAAACGCCTTCGTTGCAGTAGGGGATCAGGATCTTGTTGACCACAAAGCCGGGGGCCTCATTGACCACCACGGGGGTCTTGCCGATCTCCACAGACAGGTTCTTGATGTACTCCACCAGCTCGGCGGGGGTATTGCCGCCGGCGATGACCTCGATCAGCTTCATCGCGGGCACGGGGTTGAAGAAGTGCATACCGATCAGGTTGTGCTTCAGGCCCTGCGCCATCTCGGTGATAGAAAGGGAGGAGGTGTTGGTGGCAAAGATCGTCTCGTCCTTGCACATCGCGTCCAGCTTCGCCAGCAGCTCCTTCTTGACGGCCATGTTCTCGGCGACGCACTCGATGACCAGATCGGCATCGGCGGCGGCCTCAACCTCCTCGACGAGGATACGGCTCATGATATCGTCAGCCGCTTCCTGCGCCATCTTGCCGCGGGCGACCTTCTTGTTCAGAGAGGCGGCCAGCTTATCCTTATGGCGCTGGGCGCTCGCGACGCTGGAAGCATACATCAGCGCGGTGTGGCCCTTGGCCGCGAAAACCTGAGCGATACCGCTGCCCATCGTACCGGCACCAAAAATAGCAACTTTCATGATAAGTTCCTCCTAATTTAAAATATTGTATAAACTCTCTTTTTTAATTATCAGGCAGGGCCTGTTAATTACTTGTTCTGATAGGGCTCGTGCTTGCGCTTTTCAAGGAAGGCGCCCATGCCCTCCTTCTGGTCCGCCGTCTCGAAGCAGCTACCGAACAGCTTCTCCTCGATGACGATGGCGTCGTCCATCTTTGCCTCAAGGCCCTCGTTGATGGCCTTCTTGCAGGCGCGGACGGCGATGGGGGCGTTCTTGGCGATGGTGGAAGCCATCTTCTCCGCGGCGGGCATCAGCTCCTCGGCGGGATAGACGGCGTTCACCAGGCCGATACGGAGCGCCTCGTCGGCCTTGATATTCTTGGCGGTGTAGATCAGCTGCTTGGCCATGCCGGGGCCGACCAGACGCGCCAGACGCTGCGTGCCGCCGAAGCCCGGCGTGATGCCGAGACCCGTCTCGGGCTGGCCGAAGACGGCGGTGTCCGCGCAGATACGGATATCACAGCTCATGCTCAGCTCACAGCCGCCGCCCAGCGCGAAGCCGTTGACCGCGGCGATCGTGGGGATCGGCAGCTTCTCGAGCCTGCGGAAAACGTCGTTGCCGAGCTTGCCGAAGGCCTCTCCTTCGGCCTTGGTCAGCGTACTCATCTCACCGATGTCGGCGCCGGCCACAAAGGCCTTCTCCCCGCTGCCGGTGATGACCAGCGCACGGATCTCCTCGTCGGCCATGATCTGTCCGATCATCTCATCGAGATCGGCGACAACCGCAGAGTTCAGCGCGTTAAGCGCCTTGGGGCGGTTGATGGTCGCGACGGCGATGTTGCCCTTTTTCTCCAACAGAACATTCGTCATGCTTGTTCCTCCTTGTATGCTTTGCGGCGGCCGCGGTATGCGGCACGGCACGCGCATATTTACCGGGAATTTTCCCGACATTGGGGCTTATTTCCCGTCCATATAATCCGCATTATAGTATATCGTCAGAAATTTATCAAGCCCCGTAAGAAATGTTTTTCACTTTTCAGAATAATTCACAAAGAACTCTTTCGATCTTTGGTTATTTCTCAGACTTGCCCACTGGAAGTCTCCACTTTTCCCATTTTACGCGCAAAAGCGGAAGTTTCCGTTTACAAACGGCGGGGGACTGTGGTATAAATGAGAGAGAAAACGGTGCGGCACGGGCCGCATTTTCAGGAGGAAGACAATCATGCGGATGCGCAAGAAGAAAAATCTCGTCCCGCGGATGGAGGCGTGCGACGCCTGCTGGATCCGCCGCCCGGAGGAGCACCGCGGCCGCTGGCGCGAGCTGATGCCCGGCGCGCGGGAGCTGCGGGTGGAGCTCGGCTGCGGCAAGGGGCGCTTTACGGCGGAGACGGCGAAGGCCGAGCCGGACGTGCTGCTCATCGCGGTGGAGAAGGTGCCGGACGCGATGGTCGTGGCGATGGAGCGCGTGCGGGACGTGGGGCTGACCAACGTGTTTTTCATCGACGCCGACGCGGCGCTCCTGCCGGAGCTGTTCGCCCCCGGCGAGGTGGACCGGATCTACATCAACTTCTGCGACCCGTGGCCGCGGAGCAACCAGAAAAAGCGCCGACTGACACACGGAAACTTCCTGCGCCAGTACCGCAGGGTGCTGCGCCCGGCGGGACAGATCCACTTCAAGACCGACAACGACAAGCTCTTCGCGTGGTCGGTCGAGGAGATTCCGCAGTTCGGCTTTTCCCTCTCGGAGGTCACGACGGATCTGCACGCGGACGGCCCTGTCGGCGTGATGACGGACTATGAGGCGAAGTTCTTCGCCGAGGGCAAGAACATCAACCGCTGCGTCGCGACGATGGAGGACTGGACGGAGCCCGCGCCGGAAGCGGACGGCGCGGAGTGATCCGGAAGGAGGATGCACATATGAAGCTGATGATTGCATCGGACGTACACGGCTCGGCCCACTTCGGGCGGCTGCTGCTGGACGCGCTCGACCGCGAGCGGGCCGACCGCCTGCTGCTTCTGGGCGACCTGCTCTATCACGGGCCGCGCAACGACCTGCCGCAGGGGTACGACCCCAAGGCGCTCACGGCCATGCTCAACGACGCACGCGGGCGGCTTCTGTGCGTGCGCGGCAACTGCGACGCGGAGGTTGACCAGATGGTGCTGCAGTTTCCCATCCTCGCGGACTACTGCGTCCTCCCCTGCGGCGAGCGGCTGATCTACGCCACGCACGGACATGTCTATAACCTGCAGCAACTCCCGCCGCTGCAGCCGGGGGATATTCTGCTGCATGGGCACACGCATGTCCCGGCGTGGACGCCGTTCGGCGATGGGAACCTCTATCTCAACCCCGGCTCCGTCTCCCTCCCGAAGGAGGGCAGTCACCATGGATATATGACGCTCGAGGGCGGCGTATGCCTGTGGAAAACGCTGGAGGGTGAGGAGTATCACCGTCTCGCGCTATAATCCTTCATCAGTTTGCCCATTTGGCAATCTGATGAGAGAGTTTCGCTGCGCTCCGCGCCTTGCCCCGCCGCAAGCGGCGGGGCTGCGACACTCCGCTTGCGCGCAGGGTGTTTTTTGCGACGTACACGCCGCCGCAAAAAACGGATTTCAATTGATTCGCAGCTTGCGGGCCGTGAACTCTGTGAGACTTTTTTTAACAGGCCGCCGGGGCTTCGTCTCCGGCGGTCTGTTTTGGTCGGAAGGGCTGGCGGCAGATATTGCATATTTTGTGAACAAAGTTTGCTTCTTTTGTGAACATTAGCACTCTCCTCTTGACAGTGCTAAAAAGTGTGCTATGATGAAGGCGAACTTGAGAGAGGGATCAAAAAGAGTTCCTCCGGGAGTCCAAAGAAAACAATACATGTAGCAACAGAAGTTCGCCGACAGATGAAGGCGAACTTGAGAGAGGGATCAAAAAGAGTTCCTCCGGGAGTCCAAAGAAAACAATACATGTAGCAACAGAAGTTCGCCGACACGGGGCGCAATTCCCCCGGCTGCGCGATCAGTTTGAATGGAGGTATGACTTATGTTGCCCAGCATTTTTGGTGAGAACCTGTTTGATGATTTCTTCGGTGATCCGTTCGGCATGATGATGCCGCAGGGACGCGATCCCCTGTACGGCAAGCACGCAAAGAACCTGATGAAGACCGACGTCCGCGAGATGGATGGCTCGTATGAGCTGGACGTCGACCTGCCGGGCTTCAAGAAGGACGAGGTGCATGTCGATCTGAAGAACGGCTACCTGACCATCAGCGCCGAGAAGGGGCTGGATAAGGACGAGTCCGACAAGAAGGGCAAGTACATCCGTCAGGAGCGCTACGCCGGTGCCTGCAGCCGCAGCTTCTATGTGGGCGAGGATGTGGAGCCGTCGGAGATCTCCGGCAAGTTTGAAGACGGTATCCTGAAGCTGTCGATCCCCAAGGCCGAGAAGAAGCTGCCCAAGAGCTCCTCGATCACGATCGAGTGATCGCTCCCGCCGCTTCCGCGGCCGCCGAAAAGTGAATGAATCCTGCACGACGGGCCCCCGATTGTATAATCGGGGGCCCGTTGAACTGTCAAAAAGTCTCACAGAGTTCGCGGCGGCGCAGGCGGCGGGACAACGCGCGAAGTCTGCTTGTCAAAAAAGCTTTGCTTTTTGGCAAACGAAAGGTTCCGATCCATACGATCGGGGCCGCTTATTCTTTGTGCAAAAGGTATAAGGAATTGGTATGATTCGTTTGGAACATCCCGATACAGCGATGCGAAAAAAATCTCATTTTTGCCGCGTTCCCGCCTTTTTTTGAAACTTTTATCACGCCTTTTCTTTTCATTTGAAAAAATGGTGAGAATTTACCTGGGTAAAGCTTTTGTTTTTGTCAGATTTGCCAAAATCTCATTTTGGTTGTTTTGCCGCCTGACGGGACGCCCCCGGAACATGTATAATAGATGTTATGAAATTCGGGTATCCCTACCCATTTTTGAGTGAACGAAAGGAGCGATCCATCTTCATGCACACCACCGAGATCAAAAAAGTTCTGGTGGCCAACCGCGGCGAGATCGCAGTGCGTATTTTCCGCGCCTGCTACGATCTGGGCCTGCACACGGTTGCCATCTACTCCAACGAGGACACCTACTCCCTCTTCCGCACCAGAGCCGACGAGGCCTATCTGGTCGGCGAGAAGAAGTCCCCGCTGGGTGCCTATCTGGATATTCCCGGCATCATCGGTCTGGCCAGGCGCCGCGGCGTGACCGCCATCCACCCCGGCTACGGCTTTCTGTCCGAGAACGCCGAGTTTGCCCGTGCCTGTGAGGATAACGGCATCCTCTTCATCGGCCCGTCGTCCGACGTGCTGGCGAAAATGGGCGATAAGCTCAGCGCCAAGGAGATCGCCGTCAAGTGCGGCGTGCCGATCATCCCCGGCTGCACCGAGCCGCTGAAGGACGGCGATGACGCCGTTGAGAAGGCCGTGAGCTTCGGCTTCCCCGTCATCCTCAAGGCCGCTGCCGGCGGCGGCGGCCGCGGCATGCGCCGCTGCGACACCGTCGAGGAGGTCAAGACCGCCTACGAGCTGGTTCACCGCGAGGCCGAGAAGGCCTTCGGCTGTGGCGATATTTTCATGGAAAAGTATCTGATCGAGCCGAAGCACGTCGAGGTGCAGATCCTTGCCGACCAGTACGGCAACGTCTATCACCTCGGTGAGCGCGACTGCTCCCTGCAGCGCCGCTATCAGAAGGTCGTCGAGTTCGCCCCCGCCTGGTCCGTCCCGCAGAAGACGGTCGAGGCTCTGCGCCGCGACGCCGTCAAGATCGCCAAGTCCGTCGGCTATGTCAGCGCCGGTACCGTGGAGTTCCTCGTCGACAAGAACGGCGACTATTACTTCATTGAGATGAACCCCCGCATTCAGGTGGAGCACACCGTTACCGAGATGGTCACGGGCATCGACATCGTCCGCGCCCAAATCCTGATCGCCGCCGGTCACCCCCTGAGCGACCCCATCATCGGCCTGACCTGCCAGGAGGACGTGAAGATGGACGGCTACGCCATCCAGTGCCGCGTCACCACCGAGGATCCCGCCAACAACTTTGCCCCCGATAACGGCAAGATCACGGCCTACTCCTCCTCTGGCGGCTTCGGCGTGCGTCTCGATGGCGGCAACGCCGACGTCGGCACCGTCATCTCCCCCTACTACGACTCTCTGCTCGTCAAGGTCACCAGCTGGGACCGCACCTTCGCCGCCGCCTGCCGCAAGTCGGCCCGCGCCATCAACGAGGTGCGCGTGCGCGGCGTCAAGACGAACATCCCCTTCGTCACGAACATCCTCGCCCACCCCGCCTTCATCAACGGCCAGTGCCACACGAAGTTCATTGACGAGACGCCGGAGCTGTTCGACATCACCGACTCCCGCGACCGCGCGACCCGCGTGCTGAAGTACATCGCCGAGATTCAGGTGGCCGCGCCCAACGCCGAGCGCCACCAGTACGACATTCCCCGCTTCCCCGAGGCGAAGCAGCCGCTCGGCCCCGGCCTGAAGCAGATGCTCGACGAGAAGGGGCCCGAGGCCGTGAAGCAGTGGGTGCTCGACCAGAAGAAGCTCCTGCTGACCGATACAACGATGCGCGACGCGCATCAGAGCCTGCTGTCCACCCGTATGCGTACGCGCGACATGGTCAAGGGTGCCGACGGCGTGGCCGATATCCTGCGCGACTGCTTCTCCCTCGAGATGTGGGGCGGCGCGACGTTCGACGTGGCCTACCGCTTCCTGCACGAGTCCCCGTGGGAGCGCCTGCGTCTGCTGCGCGAGAAGATCCCCAACATCCCGTTCCAAATGCTGCTGCGCGGCTCGAACCTCGTCGGCTATTCCAACTATCCCGATAACCTTGTGCGCGCCTTCGTGCAGGAGGCTGCTGAGCGCGGTATCGACGTGTTCCGCGTATTCGACTCGCTGAACTGGATCCCCAGCATGGAGGTCGCTATGGACGAGGTTCTCAAGCAGAACAAGCTGCTCGAAGCCACCATGTGCTACACCGGCGACATCCTCGATCCCACGAAGGACAAGTACACGCTGAAGTATTACGTCAACCTCGCCAAGGAGCTCGAGAAGCGCGGCGCGCACATGCTGGCCATCAAGGACATGTCCGGCCTGCTCAAGCCCTATGCCGCCAAGAAGCTCGTCTCCACCCTCAAGCAGGAGGTCGGCCTGCCCATCCACCTGCACACGCATGACACCACCGGCAACCAGGTTGCCGCCCTGCTCATGGCCGCCGAGGCCGGCGTGGACGTCGTCGACGTCGCCAGCGCCCCGATGTCCGGCCTGACGAGCCAGCCCTCCCTCGACGCCGTCGTCGCCGCCCTGCAGCGCAGCGAGCGCGACACCGGTTTCGACCTGCAGCGCGTGCAGGAGCTGTCGAACTACTGGTCCGACGTCCGTCTGCGCTACGAAAGCTTCGACAATGGTCTCAAGAGCACCACGACCGACATCTATCGCTATGAGATCCCCGGCGGCCAGTACACAAACCTGCATCCGCAGGTCGAATCTCTCGGCCTCGGCGACCGCTTCGAGGATGTCAAGGAGATGTACAAGACTGTCAACGACATGCTCGGCAACCCCGTCAAGGTGACCCCGTCGTCCAAGGTCGTCGGCGACCTCGCCATCTTCATGGTGCAGAACAACCTCACCCCTGAGAACATCGTCCAGCGCGGCGCTGCGCTCGCCTTCCCCGACTCCGTGGTGTCCTACTTCAAGGGCATGATGGGTCAGCCCGCATGGGGCTTCCCCAAGGATCTGCAGAAGGTCGTGCTAAAGGGCGAGGAGCCCATCACCTGCCGCCCCGGTCTGCTGCTTGACCCGGTCGACTTCGACCAACTCAAGAAGGAGGTCAGCGAGTTCCGCGACGACGCTGAGCGCAAGGATCTGATCTCCTACGCCATGTACCCGAAGGTATACAAGGACTTCTGCCGCCACCGCAAGGAGTTCGGCTACATCACCCGCATGGGCAGCCACGTCTTCTTCAACGGCATGGCCCTCGGCGAGACGAACAAGATCAACATCGAGGACGGCAAGACCCTCGTCATCAAGTATCTGGGTCTGGGCGACCACAACAGCGACGGTACGATCAACGTCCAGTTCGAGCTCAACGGCATGCGCCGTGAGGTCGCCGTCCGCGACCCGAACGCCTCCGAGCAGACCCGTCAGGCGGTGCTGGCCGATGAGGACGATCCGAAGCAGGTCGGCTCCTCCATCCCCGGCATGGTCTCGAAGGTCAACGTCCAGCCCGGCGACAAGGTTGAGGAGAACCAGGTGCTCCTCATCATCGAGGCGATGAAGATGGAGACCGCCATCACCGCCCGTACCGCCGGTACGGTCAAGAAGGTGCTCATCAAGGAGGGTCAGCCTGTCAAGGCCAAGGAACTCCTGATGGAGCTGGAGTAATCTTAATCAAAAAGAGATGGGCCGAAGCTTTTGCTCCGGCCCATCTCTTTTTGTTCATTTCAAAAGGCCAGAGCATAAAGCTCCGGCCTTTTTCTGTCTTATTTTACCCTTTATTCCGGATGGCCAGCAGTCTTGCGCCGCAGAGCGCGGAGCCTGCCGCGAGCCACAGGAACGAATAGTCCCGCACATCGCCCGGATCGACGAACACGAGCAGGCACAGTACGGCAAACACAAGCAGCACCACGCCGAACGCGGTGCACAGCACCCGCTGCGCCCGACTCGCCGGGGCGGCGGCGTACTGCCGCGCCTTTTTCATGCAGAACCCGCCGAGCAAGGCGAACACCACCGTCAGAATCAGGAACGTCGGCCAGTCATGGCCGATATCCGGCGAGGTCAAAATCGCGCCGAACAGCATGGTAAACAGCACCGAGACGCCCGCAAGCCCCCGCCAGCCGAAGCGCTTGCGCTGCTCGGCCTGTGTCGTCTGCACAGGTTCGCCGCGCAGCCGGTCGAGCCGCTCCTGCGCGCCCTTGACGCCCGCCTGCGCCGCGCGGCTGTAGAGCTCCTCCGCGCGGGCGAGATCTTTCGGGACGCCCGAGCCCTCCTCATAGTGGGCCGCGAGGTTCTTGCACGCGAGCGGCATCCCGCGGTCGACCGCGGCCTGATACCAGCGGACGGCCTCCTCCTGATCGGCCTGCACGCCCAGCCCCTGCTCATAGCAGTAGCCGAGGTTGTTGCAGCCGACCTCGTCGCCGTCCTGCGCCGCACGCTCGTACCACTTGAAGGCCTCCTGCGGGTCGGCCTGCGTGCCGATGCCGCGCTCATAGCAGTAGCCGAGCTGCACCTGCGCGCCGGTCTCGCCCTCCTCCGCCGCCTGACGGTACAGCGCAAAGGCCAGCACGGGATTTTCCTCCACGCCCCTGCCGCTGAAATAGAGGTTCGCAAGAAAATATTTTGCCGTCTCGTCGCCGTGGTCGGCAGCCAGCTGATACAGCTGCGCCGCGCGCTTCATGTCCTGCTTGACGCCAATGCCGTGCTCATAGCAGACGCCCAGCGCGCGCTCGCCATCGGGATACTCCTGCTCGGCAGCGAGGGCGTACATCTGCGCGGCCTTTTTCTCGTCCTTTTCCACGCCGCGCCCGGCCTCATAGCTCAGCCCGAGGAAGAACTGCGCGCGGGGATACTCCTGCTCCGCCGCTGCCTGAAACAGCGTAAAGGCGCGCTTGTCGTCGCGCGTGGTCCCCGCGCCGCTGCGGCAGAGCACGCCAAGGTTGCACTGTCCCATCGCACTTCCGAGCTGCGCCGCGCGCTCATAGAGCACGACGGCCTGCCTCAGATCCTCCTGTACGCCGCGCCCCGTCTCATAGCAGAGCCCCAGTGAGCAGATTGCGTCCGCGTGGCCGCGGTCGGCGGCACGGCGGTAATAGGAAAACGCCTTGTTGAAGTCGCGCTCCGTGCCGTGCGCGTATGTATAGCAGAGCCCCGCCTGATAGAGTGCATCCGGGTAGTCGCCCTCCGCCGCGGAGAGGTAGCACTTGAACGCCTGCTCGTCGTTTTCCTCCACGCCGTAGCCTGCGTCATAGCTCTTGCCGAGGAAGTACCACGCGCGCGGAAGCCCCATGTCGGCAGCCTTGCGGAAGAGCTCCGCTGCGCGCTTGTCGTCCTGCGCCGTGCCCTTGCCGAGGTGGCAGAGAACGCCCAGCGCGCACAGGCCGTCGGCGCTGCCGCCGCGGCCCGCCTCCTCATACAGCTGCGCCGCCTTGTGCGGATCCTCCTCGACGCCGTTGCCGAACTCGTAGCATAGGCCCAGCAGGTGCTGCGCGCGGGGCAGGCGCTGCTCGGCGGCCTCGGTGAAGTAGCGCGCCGCCTTGTCATAGTCCCGCTCCACCCCGGCGGCGAAGTAGTAGAGCGCGCCGAGGTTGCACTTGGCCATCGGGTAATCCTGCTCGGCCGACTGCTTATAGAGCTCGATCGCCATGTCGAGATCCGGCTCGGTGCCCTGCCCCGTCTCGTAGCAGACGCCGAGGTCGCACTGCGCCGGGGCATAGCCCATGTCCGCAGACTCCTTGAACAGCTCGAACGCGCGGTCACCGTCGCGCTCGACGCCGGTGCCGTTGTCATAGCAGACGCCCAGCCAGTAGCGGCCGACCGGATCGTCCGATGCCGTCTGTGAGAACCACTCGAAGGCCTTCTTCCCGTCGCGCTCGACGCCGTGCGTCCCGTAGATGTAGTGCAGTCCCATCTGCACCTGTGCCTGCGAGTCGCCGTCCTCCGCCGCCTGGCGGCATGTCTCCATCTCCTCGGCCTTCTGGCGGCGTCTGCGGTCGGCCATGGCCAGCACCTCCGGCGAGAAAACCACCACGTCGGACGGCTTCTGCTCGCCGCGGCTCTCCCGGTTTTCGATTTCTTCACTCATCGGCTCTCGCCTCCTAAATCCTATTTACTCACCCGAAAAGACCGGCGGTCTTTTTGGATGAGTAGATCCCGCTGCGCTCCGTGCCTTGCCCCGCCATAGGCGGGTCTGCGACACTGTGCTGCGCGTAAAGTGTTTTTTGCGACGTACACGCCGCCGCAAAAAGCAATTAAGCCTTATTCGCGGCTTCCGAGCCGCGAACTCTGTGAGACTTTTTCTCTGCTCAGCGGGCGGCGCAGCAAACACTGCGCCGCCCGTTTCTGTCGATTCGTCTCCCCACTCAGCGCATCAACTGCTGCAGCTCCTCCGCCGAGACAAGGCCGATGGAGGTGCGCGTCACCTCGCCGCCGTCAAAGCGCATGAGCGTCGGAATACTCGCGATGCCGTAGCGCATGGCGAGATTTCCGCACGCGTCGACATCGACCTTCACGACCTTGCAGCCCGGGTTCTGCTCCGCGGCCTGCTCCAGCAGGGGCGCGAGCATCCGGCACGGGCCGCACCACGCCGCCCAGAAATCCACCAGCACGGGCTGCTTGCTCTCGAGCACTTCACGGGCAAAGCTCTCCTCCGTTGCATGTACAATCGCCATTTCGATGGCCTCCTTTGTGTTTCATTTTCCACAGCATACCGCTTTTCGCCGCGATCGGCAGTAGTTTTTGCAACAGCCGCGTCAAAAATACACGTTATTTCTGGCGGCTGTTGAGCTTGCCGAGATAGCGGTAGATGCTGGCCTCGGAGCTGTGCAGCTCCTTGGCGACGTAGCTCACCGAGCCCTTGAGCAGGAACACGCCCTTGCGGCTCAGCGTCTCCATGATGTCCATCTTCTCATCCTGTGTCAGGCGGTCGACCTCCACGGGGTAGTTCGCCACGACGGAGGAGACGATGCTCGCCGTCGCGCCCGCGATGGACGTGGGATAGGCCTGCGCCGTGGGGCCGGCGCTCGGCAGCTCGCGGTCGACGATCAGGCTCGTGCCGCTCTCCGTGCCGGGCATGAGCTTGCCGCCGCAGAGGTCCATGACCTTCCCCGCCAGCTCTTCATAGCGGCTGCTGTCGAAGTTGATGCACAGCAGCCCCGCCAGCTCGCCGTTGGCGCCGCGGATGAACAGTGAGTTCGAGCACATCTTCTTGCCCGTGACGGACATGCTCTCGAAACGGAGGACATAGTCCTGCGTCTCGTACAGGCGGCTCGTCAGATACTCGAGCATCTTGTTGCTCAGGGGCGAGCCGAGATGCCGCCCCGTCAGCTCGCCGTTGGCGATGGCGATGATCTGGTTGGAATCGTCCTTCAGCTCGTGCAGCGCAATCTCATAGTCCGGGCCGAGAATGTTCCCAAGAAACTCCACGAGCAAGCTATAATGCCTTTTCAGTTCTTGTTCCATGGCTTAGTTGCCGCCTCCTTGCACCTGCGCCTCAGGCTTCTGCTCCGCCTTGAGCTTGGCCAGCTCCTCTTCCTCGAGCACGCGGTAGGCTACCTTGCCGACAAGCGTCTTCGGCAGCTCCTCGCGGAACTCGATGTCATAGGGCATGGCGTATTTCGCCACATGCTTGCGGCAGTAGGCCAGCAGCTCCCGCCGCGTCTCATCCGTCGCGGGGACGCCGGGCTTGAGCATGACAAAGGCCTTGACCTTCTGCATCTTATACGCGTCGGGCACGCCGATGACGCAGCTCATCTGGACATTCTCGTTCGCGTCGAGGATGTTCTCAATCTGGCCGGGATAGACGTTGTAGCCGGAGGAGATAATCATCCGCTTCGCACGGCCGCGGAAGTAGATAAAGCCCTGCTCGTCCATCGTGCCGAGGTCACCCGTGTAAACCCACGTCAGGCCGTCGTCGTGCCTGCGGAGGGTCTGCGCCGTCTCCTCGGGCTGGTTCATGTAGCCCTGCATGACCGTCGGGCCGGCCAGCAGGATCTCGCCCTCCTGCCCGTAGGGCAGCTCCTCATCGGTGCCGGGCTTGACGATTTTAATATAGGTATCAGGGAACGGAAGGCCGATGGAGCCCTCCTTATAGATATGTGTCGGCGTCAGGCAGCAGGCCGTGACCGTCTCCGTCGTACCGTAGCCCTCGCGCACCTGCACGACGGCCTTGTGGTCATAGAGGAACTTGTCGAACTTCTTCTTCAGCTCGATCGACAGGCTGTCGCCGCCGGAGAACACGCCCTTCAGGCTTGAGAGATCGGCGCCCTCCATGCTCGGCAGGCGCAGCAGCGCCTCGTACAGCGTCGGCACGCCCGCGATGAAGTTGCAGTGGTACTTCACGATCTGCTTGGCGTAGCTCTTGGCCGTGAAGCGTGGGATCAGGATGCAGCGGCCGCCGTTGGCGAGCATCGAGTGGATGCACACGCCCAGACCGAAGCCGTGGAAGAGCGGCATTGCCGCAAGCATCTTGTCGCCGGGCCGGAACATCGGGTTCGTCGCGATGATCTGCTGGGCAAGGGCATTGAAGTTGCCGTTGGTGAGGACGATGCCCTTCGTCGTGCCGGTCGTGCCGCCGGAATAGAGGATCACGGCCGGGTCGCCCGCGCGGCGCTCGACGCGGTAGTTCTTATAGAAGCAGTAGCGCGCCATATCCATGAACTCGCGCCAGCGGATGACGGGCGCGTCCTCGGGGATCTTCTGGATCTTGCGCCCCTCGGTGAGCATATAGCCCGCGCGGATGGGGCGGGAGAGCTCGTCCTTGACGGAGGCGATGATGATGTTGCCGATCTTCGTGTTCTGGCGGATGTGCTCAAACTTATCATAGAACTGGTCGAGCGTGATGGCCGTGACGGACTCGGACGCGTTGAGATAGAACTCGATCTCCTTCTCGGCCGAGAGAGGATGGATCATGTTGGCGATGCCGCCGACGAGGTTCACCGCGTAGAACATGAAGATCGCCTGCGGGCAGTTGGGCATGGCGATGGTGACCTTGTCGCCGGGACGGATGCCCAGCACCTTCAGGCTCTTGGCGCAGCGCTCAACCTCCTGCACCATCCGCCGGTACGTCGTGGACCGGCCCATGAACGTAAAGGCGATGTTGTTCGGATAGGCGTGTGCAATGTTCTCGACGGCCTCAAACATCGTCCCCTGAAAATACTCCAGGTGCATCGGCACGTCGCCCATATAGTCCTTCCAGGGTGTTTTGACTTCACTCATAGTCGACTTCCTCCTTGATAGGCTTCTCCAGCTCCTCCGGATGCTCGAGCAGATACTTGAGCAGGCGGACAGACTTGGAATAATAGTATCCGTCGGCCAGGCGCTCATCAATCGTGAGGCCGAGGTCGAGGGTTTCCCGCATGGTCATGGTGCCGTTCTCGTCGAAGAAGGCGGTCTTTTTCTTTTCGCCGATGATGCAGAACATCGAGCAGGTGCCCCAGTTCGTCAGGTGGTGGTAGCCGCACTTGAGCTTGATGGAGCCGAGGTTCGAGATGACGACGGAATTATAGTAGGGATCCGTCGCGATAATGTCCTTCGGTACCCAGCCGTGCTTATCCAGCCACATCAGGAAGCGGATGGCTGCCTTGCTGATAAAGCGGGGGATCTTGTTCAGGTAATCCATCACGCCGGTCGTCGGGTCGACCTTCTCGCTGCGGCACTCCTGCACCTGCGAGCGGATGTACTCGTGGACGTCCGCGACGGTGAAGTCGTCCTTCCCGTGCAGAACGGCCAGCGCCTCGGCGCCCGTGTCGGAGAACTGCTTTTTCACGACGAACGCGGCGGAGACCTCGTTGCGCTGGTAGAAGTTGGAATTCACGATGAAGCGGTTCATCTTCGGGCGCAGCGTGATCGTCTTGAGCAGGGCGGCCACGATGAGATGGAACATCGTATAGGGGAAGTCCTTCTCCGTCTCGTTCTTCCGGGCGAGATATTCGTTCATGGCCGTCAGGTCGATGCGCAGCGAGACATACGCCTCGTTGTCGCAGCGGTTGGGGTAGATGATGCCGGTGATATAGTGCAGCGAGTCCAGCTCACGCAGCAGGACTCCGTCGCGGCGGTCGCCGCGGCGGCGTTTGTGCTGATCCATAGTCATAATCTCCTTGTTGTATACACGCGCCTGCGGCGCGAGGTCTGGCACTGAAATAAGGCCGCCTTTTCAAAAGGCAACACTACAGCAAATTTTATTATAACAAAAAAAATCTCGCATGACCAGTGTGTTTCATATAAATCTCGCACTTTTTCGCGTTTGGATTCCGGGAAATCTCTCCAAAAAAAGACGTGCAAACCAAAAGGTGGCATGAACGCGCCCATGAATCCTATAAAAAGTCTCACAGAGTTCGCGGCTCGGAGCCGCGAATAAAGTCCAATCCGTTTTTTGCGGCGGCGTGTACGTCGCGAAAAACACTTTGCGCGGAGCGGAGTGTCGCAGTCCCGCCTACAGCGGGGCAAGGCGCGGAGCGCAGTGAAGCCTCTTTGCCAAAAAGGCGATGCCTTTTTGGCAAGTTAAAAAGAGGGCGCAGCTGCGCCCTCCTCATGACTATTTATTGCAGCATAATCCCGCGGAACGCATCGACCTGCGCCTGCGTCACGCCGGTGTCGAGCAGGAAGGCCGTCACGCGCTCCTGAAAGCTCGCGCCGGGATAGGCGTCGATGACGTCCATATAGTCGCCCTGCACGCGGCTGATGACGCGGCTGCTGCCGATGTTGCCGAAATTACTGAGCAGGTAATCCCGGTTCGCGTCCTCCTGCGATACGCCCAGAACGCCCAGCGCCAGATACGCTACAAAGCCCGTGCGGTCGGTGCCAATGCTGCAGTGGTAGATCAGTGGGTAATTGCTCTCGTCGGCCAGCACCGCGAACACCTGCGGCAGCGCCGCGCGGTTCGCCGCGAGGAGCGTCCCCTCCGTGCCGTCCATGGGGCACTGGACATACCGCACCCCCTCGAGCACGCCTGTCTCCGTCAGGCCGCCGACCTCGTTCGTGTCGGCGCGGCGCAGGTCGAGCTCCGTCCGGATGCCCAGCTCCCGCATGACGGCGCGCCCGGCGTCCGTGATCGTGGGCTGCACCTCGCTGACGCTGTTCGCATTCAGGCGGCCGCAGCGGTAGAGCAGCCCCTCGCGGACGGTCTTCCCGTCCTCTGTGACCCAGCCGCCGCAGTCGCGCATGTTCGTCACTCCGGAGCAGTAGATCATGCGCGGCGCGCCCGCCGCCGTCGTGAAGCTGCCCGTCTCACTCACGGCGGTCTTTCCACCGGAGAGCTTCGTCGTCACGGCCCAGTAGTACGTCGTGCCGGTTTTGCAGTTATAAAGGTCGTAGGCCGGCTCCGCCGTCTCATATGTCAGCGCGTCCGCGAGGTCCTCGCGCTCGCCCACGCGCAGCTCATAGCCCTCGGCCCCCTTGCCGCTCACCGTCCAGCTCAGGTGGACGGGCTCGGGGCGGCTCGCTTCCTTCACGCCCATGCCGTAGCGGGAGATATCCTCCACGTCGCCCGCCATGTAGCGACTCACCACCGGGGTGAGCAGGCTCACGTCCTGCCCCGCGTCCGCAAGCGTCACGGACGGCGCCGCGCCGCACGCCGTCAGCGACAGCGCCATCACCAGCGCCAGCAGTGCCGCCGTCAGGCGGCGGGAAAGCGTTCTCTGTTTCATCGTCGGCTCCTTTCGGCGGCGCGCGGCCGCCCGGAAATAGGAAATTCTGTCTGGCGCTATTGTCCCATACGTTTGGATCTTTGTCAACTGCCGCGGGGCGGCTTTCCCCGCTTTTTCCACAAAGTTTGACCCGCTCCGCCGCAGAAAGTTCGTCTAAAGAAACATTGTTCTGCCGCTTCCGCCGCCGTATAATAGACTTGCTGCGGCGGAAGCGATGCAGGGCATCGCACGTTCCGGCGCAAGTACTGCGGCCCGATGGGGCCGCCCAGGAGGCAAATTGCCATGTATCACATTCAGACTCTCAACAAGATTTCCGCAGCCGGTCTCAAGCGCTTCGACCCCGAGCACTATCAGGTCAGCGACAGCCAGACGAATCCCGAGGGCATCATGGTCCGCTCGGCCAAGCTCCTCGACATGGACTTCCCGTCCGAGCTGCTCGCCATCGCCCGTGCGGGCGTGGGCGTGAACAACATCCCCATCGAGCGCTGTTCCGAGGCGGGCATCGCCGTGTTCTCCACCCCCGGTGCCAACGCCAACGCCGTAAAAGAGCTGGTGCTGTGCGCCATGCTGATCGGCTCGCGCGATATCCCCGGCGCGCTGAACTGGGTGCGCGAGCAGGCCGCGTCCGGCGTGGAGGTCTCTACCGTCGTCGAAAAGGGCAAGTCCGCCTTTGTCGGCCCCGAGATCTTCCGCAAGACGCTCGGTGTCGTGGGTCTCGGCGCGATCGGCTCCCTCGTCGCCAACGCCGCCATCCAGCTCGGCATGGACGTGTACGGCTACGATCCGTTCCTGTCCGTCGACGCCGCCCTGCGCCTTGACCACCACATCCACATCGTCAAGGACATCCGTGACCTCTACAAGCGCTCCGACTACGTCACCTTCCACATCCACTGCACCGACCAGACCCGCGGCATGGTCGACGCCGACGCCATTGCCTCCATGAAGCGCGGCATCCGCGTCATCAACCTCGCCCGCGGCGAGATCGTGCAGGACGACGCGATGATCCCCGCGCTGGAGACGGGCCGCGTCGCCGCCTACATCACCGACTTCCCGAACAACCGCCTGCTCGCCGCGCCGCACGTCGTCGCAATGCCGCACCTCGGCGCCTCCACCCCGGAGAGCGAGCAGAACTGCGCCGTCATGGCCGCCGACGAGCTGAAGGATTACCTCGAGACGGGCAACGTCCGCAACTCCGTGAACCTGCCCGCCGTGTCCATGACGCCGAGCGGCGTGATGCGCCTGTGCATCCTGCACAAGAACGTGCCCGGCATGCTGGCCAATATCACCACGCTCTTTGGCCGCGACGGCGTGAACGTCGAGAACCTGAGCAACAAGTCCAAGGGCGACTGGGCCTATACGATGGTCGACCTCGCCGCGCACATCGGCGACGATGTGCTGCAGGACGTGCGCGCGATGGAGCACGTCGTCCGCGTCCGCGCCATCAACTGGTAAAACCCAAATTGATAAAAAGCTCGCCCGGAGATTTTCTCCGGGCGAGCTTTTTATTCCGTTTTCAGGTCTCACCGAGTTCGCGGCCCGCAGGCCGCGAATAAGTTCCAATCCGTTATTTGCGGCGGCGTGTACGTCGCAAATAACACTTTGCGCGCAGTGCAACGCCTTGCCCCGCCATAGGCGGGGCAAGGCGCGGAACGAAGCGAGACTCTTTCACCTGAAAAGGGCAGTGCCCTTTTCAGGTGAGGTATTTCAGGGTCTAAAAACAATCTCGCGGGTGATCTCGCTCAGCGAGTGGACTCCGCACATCGCCATGCCGTCGCGCAGCTCGGCGGTGAGCTTGCGGACATAGGCGTCCACACCCTCGGCGGCGCCGCCGTAGACCATCGTCACGAACGGGCGGCCGATCAGCACGCCGTCCGCGCCCAGCGCCAGCGCCTTCAGCACGTCCAGACCCGTGCGGATGCCGCCGTCGACGAAGATCTTCATCTGGCCGCCCACCGCGTCGGCGATTGCGGGCAGCACCTCGGCCGTGGCCGGGCACTGGTCAAGCACGCGGCCGCCGTGGTTGGAGACGACAATGCCGGATGCACCCGCCTCGAGCGCCTTGCGCGCGCCCTTGACGGTCATGATGCCCTTGATGATAAAGGGCTTTTTCGCATAGTCGATGATCTCGCGCAGCTCGGGGACGGTCTTGCTGCCGGCCGGCGGGGTCAGGTTCTGCAGGAAGGGCAGGCCCGCCGCGTCGATGTCCATCGCGATGGCGACGGGGTCGGCCTTGCGCACCTGCTCGAGCTTGGCAAAGACCGTGTCGCGGTCCCACGGCTTCACCGTCGGGACGCCCATGCCGCCCGCGGCGGAGATCGCGGCGAGCGCGCCGTCCATAACGGCGGCGTTCGTGCCGTCGCCGGTGAAGGCGAGGACGCCCGACTTCGCACAGGACGAGACGAGCAGGTCGTTATAGGTCAGGTCGTCGTACTTGTCGCCGTAGTGCAGCTTCATCGCGCCGACGGGGGCGGCCATGACGGGGGCGACCAGCTTCGTGCCGAAGAAGTCGAACGTGCTGTCGGCGGGGCCGTTTTCGCAGATCGTGTCCATGTTCAGGCAGAGCTCCTGCCACTTCTGATAGTTGCGGATAAAGCCCGTGCCGAGGCCCTTCGCGCCGGGGCCGGGGACGGTATTGCGGCAGCCCAGACCGTTGCAGACGGGACATGCCTTGCAGTAGGGGCCCATGCAGGTGCGCGCCTGTGCTAAAACCTCATTGTAATCCATAAAAATCCTCCCTTACGAAATGATAAAAAATGTGATGTGTTCTCTCTTCACGCGGGTGGCTGTCCGCGCAAAATATGGGTACGGACAAGAATATAATGCAAATTCGCCGGGAAATCAACCTTTCCGGCAGAATTTTGTAACCTCTGGAACTTTGTGCAATTTGACATTGTTAAAATTGTTTCAACTTTCGCAAAGCAGGTGCATTGAATTTGTTTGAAATTCGCATCTTTTCTCTTTTTTCTTGCCTATACAGCCAAATTTCTCCGAAAAAAGTTGCTCTAAAAAATTTTCACAGAGGTTATTCTTCCGTCCTGCTCGTTAATTGTGTCACAGCTCCGTCAGCGTTGTTTGCCAAAAACGCAAAAGTTCTCTTCCCCGTATCGATTTTTCCTGTCGAAAACCACAAAAACGAGATATTGTCAAAATCACGAACCGTGTCATAAATTTTTTTAGCTTTCCTGAAAAATAGTCTGGAAATTTGACTGTATAGAGCGGTTTTCTTATAATGTATGCGGAAATTCCATAGGACCTTAGCCGCGACTGCGGCGAGGAAAAAAAGAAGGAAAACGAGGGAAATCATATGGAAACATACCTGCTGATTGCCGCGCTTGTCGGTGCGGCAGCTGCGCTGATTTTCGCACTGATTCAGCGTAGTCACGTCATGAAGGCGTCCGAGGGCAATGCAAAGATGGTCAAGATTGCACAGGCCATCCGCTCCGGCGCCAACGCTTACCTGAAGCGTCAGTACACCACTGTCGCCAAGGTGTTTGTGGTCGTATTCATCATCCTGTTGGCGATCGCCTTCCTGTCCAAGGGCGAGATGCTCTCCCGCGTGACGCCGTTCGCGTTCCTGACGGGCGGTATCTGGTCGATGCTGGCCGGCCTGATCGGCATGAAGATCGCCACGAACGCCAACGCCCGCACCGCGCAGGCCGCTTCCGAGAGCCTGAACCGCGGTCTGCGTGTCGCGTTCTCCTCTGGCTCCGTCATGGGCTTCACCGTCGTCGGTCTCGGCATGCTTGATATCGCACTGTGGTTCTTTGGCCTGCGCTTCATTGGCGGTCTGGACTCCGACACGCTGGCCAACATCATGGTCATGAACGGCATGGGCGCGTCCTTTATGGCGCTGTTTGCCCGTGTGGGCGGCGGTATCTACACCAAGGCTGCTGATGTCGGTGCTGACCTCGTCGGTAAGGTCGAGGCCGGTATCCCCGAGGACGATCCCCGTAACCCCGCTACCATCGCCGACAACGTCGGTGATAACGTCGGCGACGTGGCCGGCATGGGCGCTGACCTGTACGAGAGCTATGTCGGCTCCATTCTGGCGACCTTCGCTCTGTCCGCCGCCGCCGGCTACGGCTGGAACGGCATGCTGCTGCCCGTGGCGCTGGCCGTGTGCGGCATCATCTGCTCCATCATCGGCTCCTTCCTGGTCAAGACCAAGGAGAACGCCACGCAGCTGAGCCTGCTGAAGAGCCTGCGCACCGGTACCTACACCGCCGCCATCCTCTCCGCCGTCATCGCGATCCCCCTGTGCTACTTCATCCTCGGCAGCGATAACCACTGCTGGGGCGTGTATGTCGCTATCCTCTGCGGCCTGATCGGCGGCTGCGCCATCGGCTACTTCACCGAGTACTACACCTCCGATAACTACAAGCCCACGCAGGAGCTCGCCGCCGCGTCCGAGACCGGCAGCGCCACCGTCATCATCGGCGGTATCTCTCTGGGTCTGCGCTCCACAGCCGCTTCCATCCTGGTCGTCGGCGCGGCTGTTATCATCAGCTTCTTCTGCGCCGGCGGCAGCGCCAGCTTCAACCAGGGTCTGTACGGCATCGGTATCGCCGGCGTCGGCATGCTGAGCACGCTGGGCATCACCCTCGCCACCGACGCCTATGGCCCCGTGGCCGATAACGCCGGCGGCATCGCCGAGATGGCCGGCCTGCCCGAGGAGGTCCGTGACCGCACCGACGCGCTCGACTCCCTCGGCAACACCACCGCCGCCACCGGTAAGGGCTTCGCCATCGGCTCCGCTTCCCTGACCGCTCTGGCTCTGCTGGTTTCCTATGTGAACATCGTCCAGACCCGCACGAGCGAGGTGCTGGACTTCACCCTGACCAAGCCGTCTGTTCTGGTTGGTATGTTCGTTGGCGCGATGCTGACGTTCGTGTTCTCTGCCCTGACGATGAGCGCCGTGCAGAAGGCTGCCGAGTCCATCGTGGTGGAGGTTCGCCGTCAGTTCCGCGAGATCACCGGCATCATGGAGTACAAGGTTGACCCCGACTACTCCGCCTGTGTCGACCTGTGCACCAAGGGCGCTCTGCACGAGATGGTCGCCCCCGCGATCCTCGCCGTGGTCGTCCCCATCCTGACCGGTCTGATCCTTGGGCCGACCGGCGTTGTCGGTCTGCTCGGCGGCGTGTCCGTCACGGGCTTCGCGATGGCCGTGTTCATGTCCAATGCCGGTGGTGCGTGGGATAACGCCAAGAAGTACATTGAGGCCGGCCACCACGGCGGCAAGGGCTCCAACGAGCACAAGGCGGCCGTCGTCGGCGACACCGTGGGCGATCCCTTCAAGGATACCTCCGGCCCGTCCCTGAACATCCTCATCAAGCTGTGCTCCACGGTCTCCATCGTGTTCGCCGGCCTGATCATCCGCTTCTCCCTGCTGTAAGTAAAATGCAAAAAAGAACCCTGCGGCTGTGCCGCAGGGTTCTTTTTTTATTACCAAAACGTCGGCCTTTTGGTAAACGAGCTACGCTCCGAACCACGCATTTTTGCACACTGCACACGCAAAAATACGCGGCTTAAAACGCAAAGTGTTTTAAGTGGCGTACACGCCGCCGCAAAAAATGAATTGGACTTTATTCGCAGCGCTGCGGCGCCGCGAACTCTGTGAGACACTCTTTTATTGCCAGAAATGCTCGGACGCTCTGCGTCCGGGCATTTCTGGCAATTTAATATTTCCCGATCGGCGGGGTGGTGTAGTCGGGGAGCGGGCAGCGGTATTTGCCGCCGTTTTTGGCGAGCAGCTCCTCGCGCGCCTTGGCAATCAGCTCCGGCTGCTCCATCGTGCGCACCGCGGCGAGCGTCAGCACCTCCGCCGCGCGGAGCATGCCCTTCCTGCCTATCTCGGAACCGGCGAAGGCCGTATTCTGCCACGAGTGGCCGACGTTTCCAAGGCAGGCCGTCGCGACGTTGAACATGACCGTTGGCGTGGCGTAGCCCACGTCGCCGACATCCGTCGAGCCGGAGTCGTAGCTCGTCTCGCGCGGATTGAAGGGGTGGACGAGCCGGTCGAGCGGCTTTTCAAGCGCCCGATCCAGCTCGTCGGGCGCGAAGTAACCGGCCAGCTCCTCGCGGATCCCCGCGAGCGTCGTGCGCGGATAGCTGTGCAGCAGCTCGAGCGCCAGCTGATCGTCCGCGTCCGTCCAGTCCGGCGCGCCCAGCTCACGCAGGCACTCGTCCACCACGACACCGAGCGTGCGGTTCGGGACATAGTCGGAAAACGCCATCGTGATCTCGTAGTTCATCTTCGTGCCGGTCATGAGCGCCGCGCCGCGCGCGACGTCGACCACACGCGTGAACAGCTCCTGCACCTGGCTGACCTTGGGTGCGCGCACCTCGTACTTGATGACCGCGTGGCTCTGCACGACGTTCGGCATGGAGCCGCCGGGGTCGGAGTAGGCATAGTGGATGCGTGCGGCGTCGATCATGTGCTCGCGCAGGTAGTTGCAGCCGACATTCATCAGCTCCACCGCGTCGAGCGCGCTGCGTCCGAGATGCGGAGCCGCGCCCGCGTGCGCCGCGACGCCGTCAAAGGTGAAGTTCGCGCCCATGATGGCGACGCTCCCCTTCGAGCCAACCTCGTTGATCGTCGCCGGGTGCCATGTATAGGCAAAGTCAACGCCGTCGAAATACCCGGCGCGCGCGATGAACTGCTTGGAGCCCGCGCCCTCCTCGGCGGGGCAGCCGAAGAAAATCACCGTGCCGTCCTTCTTCTCCCGCTCGAGGTAGTCCTTCAGCGCGACGGCCGCGGCGTAACAGCCCGTGCCGAGCAGGTTGTGGCCGCAGCCGTGTCCCGCACCGCCGGGCGTGACCGGCTCCTGCACGGGGCAGGCCGCCTTCTGGCTCAGCCCCGCGAGCGCGTCATACTCCGCGAGAAAGCCCACCACCGGCTTGCCGCTGCCGACGGCATACGTCGCGGTGAACGCCGTGGGGATCCCGGCGATGCCCTCCTCGATCGTGAAGCCCTCGTTTTTCAGCGCCCCGATGAGCGCCGCGGCGGAGCGCGTCTCCTCGTAGGAGAGCTCCGCATAGTTCCAAATCTCCTTCGCCAGCGCCGCGGCCGTGTCCGCCTTGGCCGCAACGAGCTGCTTGATCGTCTGTACCGTGTCTGCCATATCCGCCCATTCCTTTCGCGTTGTTTACAGTACCATGCTCAAAAATCTGATGGTGCTCGGGTCGCGGGGACAGGTGAAGATCTGCTCCGGCACGCCCTCTTCCTTGATGACGCCGTCGCAGATGAAGAGCACCCGGTCGGATACCTCCCGCGCAAAGCCCATCTCGTGCGTGACGATGAGGATCGTCATGCCGCTGCGCGTCAGCTCGCGGATGACGCCCAGCACCTCCTTGACCATCTCCGGGTCGAGCGCGGATGTCGGCTCGTCAAAGAGCATGACCTCCGGTTTCATCGCGAGCGCCCGCACGATGGCGAGACGCTGCTTCTGGCCGCCGGAGAGCTTGCGGGGGTACTCACCCGCCTTGTCGCCCAGCCCCACGCGCTGCAGGAGGGCCATCGCCTCCTCCTGCGCCTGTGCCTTGGGAATCTTCTTCTCCAGCGTCGGCGCAAGCGTCACATTGTCGAGCACCGTCATATTCGGAAAGACATTGAAATGCTGGAACACCATGCCGATGCTCTGGCGGTATTTGCTGATGGGCAGCTTCTGCGCGGAGATATCCTCGCCCTTGAAGAGGATCCTCCCCTCGTCGGGCGTCTCCAGCAGGTTCAGGCACCGCAGGAACGTCGACTTGCCGCCGCCGCTGGGGCCGATGATGGAGACGACCTCGCCCCGGCGGATCCCGGTGGAGATGCCCTTGAGCACCTCGAGCTTTCCGAAGCTCTTTTTCAGATTTTCCGTCTGCAGGATCATATCAGTCACTGACCATCAGCCTCCGTTCCAAAATCTTCAGAAGTCTGGAGAGTACAAAGTTGAGAATAAAGTAGATCACGCCCACGATCGTCAGCGACTGCAGCGCGAGGAACGTCGCACTCTGCACGGTTTTGAAGCTCGTCATCAGCTCACCGACGAAGAAGATGGACGCGAGCGACGTGCCCTTGACGGTGGAGATGAACTCATTGCAGAGGGCGGGGAGAATGTTCTTCACCGCCTGCGGCAGGATGACGTGCGTCATGACATGCGTTTCGGAAAGGCCGATGCTCCGCGCGGCCTCCCACTGGCCCTTGTCGACGGCGGCGATGCCCGCGCGGATGATCTCCGAGATAAACGCGGAAGCGTTGACCGCCAGCGCCACGACGATGCACTGCGTATCGCTCAGCTCGAAGGGAACGAGCTTCGGCAGCCCGATCCAGAAGAAATAGAGCTGCAGCAGAATCGGCGTGCCGCGCAGCACCTCAATATAGACGCCGGAGACGGCGTTGAGCAGCTTGCTGCGGCTCATGCGCATCAGCGCGACCAGCATGCCCAGCACAAGGCCGAGCAGCACCGTCACCGCCGAAATCCACAGTGTCCCCCACAGGCCGGAGAGATACACGGGATAATATTTGGCCAGCAGCTTTACGATCTTTCCCATGGTTTTGCGCTCCTAAATCCGAGATTTGTGCCGCTCTCCGGCGGCTTATTCGACGCCGAGCGCCTTGGCCGCCGCCTCATACTGCGCGTACCACGCCTCGATCTGGCCGGACGCATTCAGCTCCTGGATACACTCGTTGACAACATCGCACAGGGACTCGGTGCCGTCCGTCGGCATGGCGACGCAGGTGCCGTTCATGTTGGGGTCGACCTCAAAGCGGAAGTCGGTCGTGGCAAGGCCGCCGTTGGCCTCGGCATAGAGCCCGGCAGAGGAGGTCTCGCAGATGCAGACGTCCGCCTTGCCCTGCGCGACGGCGAGATAGCCGTCGGTCATGTTGGCCACGAGCTTGAACTCCTTGCAGGCGCCGCCAACATACTGGTTGTAGAGGGATTCCTGCACGGAGCCGCTCTGCGTGATGACGACGGCGTCCTGCAGGGACTCGATGCTGTTATACTTGCCCGCGTCCTCGGCGCGGACGAGAAGGCCATAGCCGTTACTGCTGGTGTAGTAGACGTTCGACAGGCGCATGGCCTCGGCGCGGGAGGGCGCGTAGGCGATGGCGGAGATGGCAAAGTCATACTTGCCGTCGGCCACGCCGGAGAGCACGGCGGTGTAGTCCAGTGCGGTGATCTTCAGCTCCACGCCGAGCTTGTCCGCGATGTACTTGGCGATCTCGATATCCACGCCCTGATACTGCGCGTCGCCGCTCTGGTTCGGGTCGACATACTCAAACGGGGCGAAGTACGGCTCGGTGCACAGCTCAATGCAGCCCTTCTCCTTGATCTGCGAGAGACGGTCGCTCTTCGCGCTGCTGCCGCTGCTGCCGCAGGCGGTGCAGCCCAGCGCCAGAATGGCCGCCAGCAGAAGTGTCACAATCTTTTTCATCGTAGTTTCCTCATTTCTTATGTGATTTCCCGGCCGGCCATCGCCGCCGCGTTTGTTGGGTATATCCTATCATAGCCGTTTTAGCTTGTCAACGCTTTAGTTCGATAATGCGCTGCCAAATTAGAGCGGTGATACCACCTGCTTTTTGTGCGCCTTGCGCAAAGCCTGTGAAAACGCAAAAAAGGACAGCGTCCGCAGAGCGCGAACACTGTCCGTGTGGTCTCTATTTCCCCTTTATGGGCGGTGGGTTCTTTTTCTTTCGCACAGCTCTTATATAAAGCCAGACACAAATACCGATCTCAATCACCAGCGGAATAAACATCCAGCAGCACGCAGCAGCATACGAAAAATATCCAACAAGCATTGCCATTCCTAATATATGCCAAATTAGTGCGCTTGCATTGCGATCAGCTTTCAGATTGCTCATGCTTTGAATCCAGCACCATCCGAAATAAATAATCCCTAACTGTATACAGTTATCAACAATTTCCGGCTTACTTGTCCACGAGCAAACCGACAGAGAAATGACATCTAAAAGCGCAAAACATCCTGTCAGCCTAATGATTTTTGTAAACTCTTTTAGATGTGGAGAATTTGTTTTTGAAATCCAGTGATCATCATACTTGTCATGCGTTTTCAGCTTCTTCATGGCGGTCTTCTCCTCCAGATCTCCACGCAAACTGCGTTATCCTCACTATACGAAAACTTCCCACACGCAGCAAGGCGAAAACGAAAAATCCGCTATCAAAAAACAGAGAGAATGAGAGCAACTGCTCTCATTCTCTCTGTCTAACAAACGTCTCACAGAGTTCGCGGCTCGGAAGCCGCGAATCAATTGAAATCCGTTTTTTGCGGCGGCGTGTACGCCGCAAAAACACTTTGCGCGGAGTGAGCGTCGCAGGCTGGCATAGCCATCCGAGGCGCAGAGCGCAGCGAAACCCCCTCATCAAAAAGGGCATAGCCCTTTTTGATGAGCTCACCCAAGCTGGGTAGTCTTCCGGTACGCCGCCTCGACCGCGTCGAAGCAGGCATTGCGGAACGCGCCGCGTTCGAGGGCGTGGACACCGGCGATCGTGCTGCCGCCGGGGCTGCAGACCTCGTCTTTCAGCAGGCCGGGGTGCTTGCCGCTCTGCAGCACCATGGCGGCGCTCCCGAGCAGCATCTGCGCGGCGTAGCGCTGCGCCTTCGCGCGCGGCAGACCGCAGGCGACGCCGCCGTCGGCCAGCGCCTCGACAAAGAGATACGCAAACGCCGGGCCGCACCCGGCGACGGCGCTCGCCGCGTCGATCTGCGTCTCGGGGATCTCGTCGAGCAGCCCGGAGTGCGCCATCAGGGCACGGAACTCCGCCACTTCCCCGTCCGTGACGCCCGCGCCGCGGCAGAGGAGAATCATCCCCTCGCCCACGGCACAGGGCGTGTTCGGCATGATGCGGATGATCTTCTTCTCCGCGCCGAGCAGTTTCTGCAGCCGCTCGATGCGGACGCCCGCGAGCATGGAGACAAAAATCGCGTCGCTCCCGGCGACGTCCGCCGCGAGCGGGGCCATGACGTAGTCGAGCATCTGGGGCTTCATACCCAGGAACACAAAGCGGCTCCCGCACAGGATGCGCGCCGGCGTCTCGGCGGCGCAGCCGAGACGCTCCGCCGCGGCGGCGGTGCTGTCCGCCGTCGAGCAGGAGACGGCGACCTGCTCGCCGCCCGCGGTTTTCGCGGCGGCCAGAGCCAGCGCGCCGCCCATATTGCCCGCGCCGATAAAACCGGCCTGATACGTGTAAGACATGTCGTTTCCTCCCTCAGCGGATCTGTCCGTTTCCGCGGATAATGTATTTATAGGTGCTCAGCTCGTCGAGCCCCATCGGGCCGCGGGCATGGAGCTTCTGCGTAGAGATGCCCATCTCGCAGCCCAGGCCGAACTCGCCGCCGTCGGTGAAGCGGGTGGAGACGTTGACGTAGACAGCGGCGCTGTCCGTCTCGCTCACGAAGCGCTCGGCGTTCGCGGCGTTCTCTGTGACGATGGACTCGCTGTGGCCGGTGGAGTGGCGCAGGATGTGCGCGATGGCGTCGTCGACGCTGTCAACCACGCCGACGGCGAGGATATAGTCGAGAAATTCCGTGTCGAAGTCCCTCTCCCCCGCGGGCGTGCCATCGATGACCGCGGCGGCCGCCGGGTCGAGCCGCAGCTCCACGGGGACAAGCCCCGCCGCGCGGCGGTCGTCGACGAGCGCCTTCTTCAGCATCGGCAGGAACTTCTCCGCGACGGCGCAGTGGACAAGGCAGACCTCCTCGGCGTTGCAGACGGAGGGGCGGCTGGCCTTGGCGTTTTCGATGATTTTCACGGCCTTGTCGAGGTCGGCGTACTCGTCGACATAGACGTGGCAGATGCCCGTTCCCGTCTCGATGCAGGGGACGGTCGCGTTTTCGACGCAGGCGCGGATCAGCCCCGCCCCGCCGCGCGGGATGAGCAGGTCGACAAGTCCCTTCGCGCGCATCAGCTCGTTCGCGCTCTCGTGGCTCGTGTCCTCGAGGATGTTGAGGATGTCCGCGTCGCCGCCCGCGGCGGTGATGCCCTCCTTGAGCGCGGCGGTGATGGCCTTCGCGCTGCGGATGGCATCGCGCCCGCTGCGCAGGACGCAGACGTTGCCGCTCTTGATGGCAAGCGCCGCCGCGTCGGAGGTGACGTTCGGACGGCTCTCATAGATGATCGCGACAAGCCCCAGCGGCACCTGCTTTTTATAGATCGTCATACCGTTCGGGCGCTGCACCTCGGAGAGAATCCGCCCCGTGTGATCGGGCAGCTGCGCCACGGCGCGCACGCCGTCCGCCATCGCGTCGATGCGCGCGCGGTCGAGCCGCAGACGGTCGAGCATCACGTCGGAGATTTTCCCGCGCGCGGCGTCCATGTCGAGGGCGTTGCAGCGCAGGATCTCGTCCGTGTGCCGCTGGAGGCTCTCCGCCATGGACTGGAGCAGACGGCTCTTGTCCTCGGCCGTCATGGTGTGGATGCTGCGCCAGGCGGCCTTCGTCCGGCGGATGATGTCCATTGTGGTCATGGGGTTATCCCTTCTTTCTCAAAAATCTGGTGCCGACGGGCTTGCCGTCCGCGATGTCATAGAGCAGTTCGGGCTTGCTGCCGTTGGCGATGACCATCTCGCAGCCCGCCTCCGCCGCGATGACCGCGGCGTTGAGCTTCGTGACCATGCCGCCCGTCCCGAGCGCGGAGCCCTTGCCCCCGGCGAGGGCGTAGATGTGCTCGTCGACCGTCCCGACCACGGGAATGATCTTCGCGTCGGGATTCTCGTGCGGGTCGCTGTCATACAGCCCGTCGATGTCCGACAGCAGCACCAGCAGATCCGCCCCGATGGCGGCGGCCACGATGGCCGAGAGGGTATCGTTTTCGCCGATGGTGTTCTCCACGCCGATCTCGTCCGTCGCCACGGCGTCGTTTTCGTTGATGACCGGCAGCGCCCCCAGCTCCAGCAGGCGCGAGAGCGTGTTGCGCACGTTGCGGCTGCGTTGCTCGCTGCGGATGTCCTCACCGGTCAGCAGCAGCTGCGCCACGGTGTGGTTATACTCGGCGAAGAGCTTGTCGTAGACATACATCAGCTCGCACTGGCCGACGGCGGCGGCCGCCTGCTTGCCCGGCATATCCGCCGGTCGGCCGGGCAGGTTGAGCTTGCCGACGCCCATGCCGATGGCGCCGGAGGAGACGAGAATGATCTCGTGGCCCGCGTTTTTCAGATCGCTGAGCACCTTGCAGAGCTTTTCCACCCGCTGAATATTCAGTCTCCCCGTGGTATGCGCCAGCGTGGATGTTCCTATCTTGACCGTGATTCTCATGACACAGACCTCTTTCCTATCAGGTGGGTCTATTATACTGCGCGTCCGCGTGGATTGCACGTCTTTTTTCCGCTCAAGCGCCGCTAAGATCTTGATTTTCCGCCGACGCGGCGCTATAATCGCTCTCAACACACGCACAGGGAGGAATCCATATGCATTTTGAGCGTCTTACGAGCGCGGACGATCCTCGCTTTTCGGCGGCCATGGAGGGCTACGCCGTGAGCTTCCCGCCGCACGAGCAGCGCGAGCCCGCCTCGCAGCGCGCCATCATGACGGACCCGGCATACCGGTTCAATCTCATCTATGACGGCGGCGCGCCCGTCGGCGCGATGCTCTGCTGGGAGACAGAGACGTTTATCTACGTTGAGCACTTCTTCATCCTGCCGCACCTGCGCGGCCATGCCTGCGGCAGCCGCGCGCTGGCGCTGCTGGGCGGGCGCGGCAAGACCGTCATCCTCGAGATCGACCCGCCGGCGGACGACGTCTCCCTCCGCCGCAGGGGCTTTTATGAGCGGGCGGGCTTTCACGAAAACCCGTACCGCCACGTCCACCCACCCTATCACGCGGGAAACCGCGGTCACGACCTCGTGGTGATGTCCTATCCGCGCGCGATTTCGGAGGAGGAGTACCGGGCGTTCGCGGACTATCTCACCGCGCGCGTCATGGCGCGCTGAGCGGAAAAAAGGCTTGCTTTTCCATACGACGTGCTTTATAATATTATGGTACATACGCACAGGCCGGTGTGATGGAATGGTAGACGTAGCGGATTCAAAATCCGCCGGGGGCGACTCCGTGTGGGTTCGAGTCCCACCACCGGCACCACGTCGGGGCAAAGTCCGCTTTGCCCCGACGCTTTTCTTTTTTGCAAAAGGACAGTCTTCGCGTTGTCTCCGGCGGAAAAATCTGGTACACTATGGGAATCGAAGAAAACGGGAGGTGGTCTGCCGTGGCGGATCTGCAGACGGATGTGCGTTATATCAAGGGCGTCGGTGAGACGCGCGCGGCGGCGCTGGCGCGGCTCGGGATCCATACGCTGTGCGACCTAATCACGTTTTTCCCCCGCGGCTATGAGGACCGCACGCTCATGCGTCCTATCCGCGAGCTTGTTCCGGGCGAGAACGCCTGCGTCCGCGCGATGCTCGCCGCCGACCCGACAGGCCACCGCATCTCCGGCGGGCGCACCATCGTCAAGGCGCGCGCCGTCGACGACAGCGGCTCGCTCGAGCTGACGTTTTTCAACCAGGACTACCGCAAAAGCGGCCTCCACCGCGGCGAGACGTACATCTTCTATGGCCGCGTCGAGGGGACGAGCCTGCGCCGCCAGATGATCAACCCCATCCTCGAGCCGGAGGGGCGCCGGCAGCTGACGGGGCGCATCATGCCCATCTACCCGCTGACGGCCGGGGTCAGCCAGCTGCTGCTCTCGCGCGCCGTGCGGCAGGGGCTCGACGCCTGCCGCGAGCTGCTGCCGGACGTCCTGCCCGACGAGGTGCGCCGCGCCCACCAGCTGTGCTACATCGGCTTCGCCTATGAAAACATCCACTTTCCCGCCTCGCCCGAGGCGCTGGAGACGGCGCGCCGCCGTCTCGCCTTCGAGGAGCTGTTCCTGCTCACCTGCGGGCTGCAGCTGCTGCGCTCGCGGCGCAGGGACGTCGCGGGGCCTGCCTGCCGCGCGCTCGATATGAAGCCGTTTTATAAGCGCCTGCCCTTTGCGCTCACCGGGGCGCAGCGCCGCGCCGTCGGTGACGCCGTCGCCGACATGTGCGCGGGCCGCCCGATGAACCGTCTCTGTCAGGGCGACGTCGGCAGCGGCAAGACGATGGTCGCCGCCGCGTGCATCTGGTTCGCCGCCGAGAACGGCTGGCAGTCGGCGCTCATGGCCCCGACGGAGATTCTCGCGCGGCAGCATTACGAGAATCTCGCGCCGCTGTTCGCGCGGTTCTCGCTGCGCTACGCGCTGCTCACGGGCTCTACGCGCGCAAAGGAGCGCCGCGAAATTCTCGCTGGGCTGCAGAGCGGGGAGATCGACCTCTGCATCGGCACCCATGCCCTCCTCACGCCCGACGTGCAGTACAGCCGGCTCGGCCTTGTCGTGACGGACGAGCAGCACCGCTTCGGCGTGAACCAGCGCGCCGCCCTCTCGCAGAAGGCGGAAAACCCGCACATGCTCGTCCTCTCCGCGACGCCCATCCCCCGCACGCTCGCCCTCATCATCTACGGCGACCTCGACGTCTCCGTGATCGACGAGCTGCCGCCCGGCCGCCAGAAAGTCGACACCTTCGCCGTTGGGGAGAGCTACCGCCGGCGCGTCTACGCATTTCTGCGCAAGCAGGTCGCCGCGGGGCATCAGGTGTTCATCGTCTGCCCGCTCGTACACAGCGGCGAGGAGGTGCCCGACGAGCGCAAGGCCGTCACCGCGTATGCAAAGCACCTGCAGGAGGAGGTCTTCCCCAACCTGCGCGTCGCCGTGCTCCACGGAAAGATGAAGCCGAAGGAGAAGGACGCGGTCATGTCCGCCTTCGCCGCGGGCGAGAGCGACATTCTCGTCTCCACCACGGTCATTGAGGTCGGCGTCGATGTGCCGAACGCGAACACCATGGTCGTCGAGAACGCCGAGCGCTTCGGCCTGAGCCAGCTGCACCAGCTGCGCGGGCGCGTCGGCCGCGGCAGCGCGAAGAGCTACTGCATCCTGCTCTCCGACACGCAGTCCGAGCAGACGCGCCAGCGGCTCAAGGTGCTCACGCAGACAAACGACGGCTTCCGCATCTCGGAGGAGGATCTGCGTCTGCGTGGGCCGGGCGACTTCTTCGGCCAGCGCCAGCACGGTCTGCCCGCGCTGCAGATCGCGGATCTCAGCTGCGACATGCGCGTGCTGACGGAAGCGCAGCAGGCCGCGCGCGAGCTCATGGCGCGCGACCCGGAACTGTCCGACCCTGTGCACGCGACGCTCCGCAGAAGAATCCACGAGCTGTTCGAGCTGAACGCAGACAGCCTGAACTGACAAAAAAGCAGCCTCGTTCCGGTGAATCCGGAACGGGGCTGCTTTAAAAACTGTCAAGTAAAAATACTTTTCACTTATTTTGCCGCGCGGTCTGCCTCGATCAGCAGCTTGAGCGCTTCGATGCCCACCTCGATGGCGGAGCTGGTGTCCTCGCTCATGTCCTGATCGAGCCCGGCGGCCTCGCGCTCCTGGTTCCAGATCACATGGAAGCAGCTGCCGCAGCGGCAGCGCAGCGCGTCCGCCACGACGAACAGCGCCGCCGACTCCATCTCGCTGGCCTTTACGCCCAGACGCTTCCACGCCTCCCACTTGTTGAGCAGCTCGTAGGAGACGGGCATCTTCGCGGGGCTGTGCTGGCCGTAGAACGCGTCCTTGCACTGCACGACGCCGGTCTTATAGGGCTTGCCGAGGTTTTTGGCCGCCTGCACGAGCGCGCACGTCACGTCGAAGTTCGGCACGGCGGGGTACTCGATGGGCGCGTACTCGCGGCTGGTATGCTCAAAGCGGATGGCGCCGGTTGCGACGACCACATCGCCCGAGCGGACGTCGAGATCGATGCCGCCGCAGGTGCCGACACGGATAAACGTATCCGCGCCGATGTTGTGCAGCTCCTCCATCGCGATGGAGGCCGACGGCCCGCCGATGCCCGTCGAGCAGACGGACACCTTCTCGCCGAGGAGTGTGCCGGTATAGATGGTGTATTCGCGGTTCTGCGCGACAAAATGCGCGTCGTCAAAATGGGCGGCGATGGCCTTGCAGCGGCCGGGATCGCCCGGCAGGATGCAATACCGGCCCACATCGCCCTCCACGCAGTGGATATGGAACTGTTTGTCCAGCTTCTGCATAAGATCGTCTCCTTTAAGTCAGGTTCCACCCGCGAAAGGCGGCGGATTCGAAAACAGTTTGTATAATTCAGCCAAAATAGTACAAAATGTGATGGAATGTACCCGTTTATTATATCGGATTTGCGCGGAAAAAGCAAGCGCACCCCGCGGCGGCAGAAATTTCCGGCCCGCAAACGCCGCGCGCGGCAAATACTATCTCCGAAGGGAGGAGAGACGGATGCAGAAGGCGCTTGCTTTCATTCTGGCCATTGTGCTGACGCTGGGGCTCGCGGCCTGCAGCGGCGATGAGCGCGAGCCAAACAGCCCCGAGCCGGGTACGGTCTGGGACGCCGGGCAGGATTCCGGGAACTGACGGGATAGAAGCGGGGGCCGAAAGGCGCCCGCTTCTATCCCGTTAAACCCATTAAAAAATTCGCCAATATACACAGCACCGCGCCCATCCCCAGCGGGAGCAGGAAGCCCACCGCCGTCCAGCGCAGACTCCCCGTCTCACGCCGGATGGTCAGCACCGTCGTCCCGCACGGGAAGTGCATCAGGCACAGCAGCACCATGCAGACCGCCGTCCGCGCCGTCCAGCCGTTCGCCGTGAAGACGGTCTGCAGCTCACCGAGCCCCGCGCAGGCCGTGAGACTGCCCTCCTGCAGATACCCCATCAGCAGGATCGGCAGCACAATCTCGTTTGCGGGAAAGCCGAGCACAAACGCCAGCAGGATCATCCCGTCCAGCCCCATCAGCCGCCCCAGCGGGTCGAGCCATCCCGCGGCCAGCGTCAGCACCGGCACGCCGCCCGCGCGGACGTTCGCGAGCACCCAGATGAGCAGCCCCATCGGCGCGGCGACCGTCACCGCCCGCCCGAGGACGAAGAGCGTCCGGTCGAGGAGCGAGCGCACGAGCACGCGCCCGATCTGCGGCATCCGGTACGGCGGCAGCTCCAGCGAAAACGCCGACGGCTCGCCGCGCAGCACCGTCGATGACAAAAGCCGCGAGGCCAGCAGCGTCATCGCCACCGAAAACAGGATCACCAGCAGGAAAAGCCCCGTCGCGAGCAGCGTCCGCCCCGCGCCCCGGCTCCCGCCGAGGAAAAACAGGCTGATGAGCGCGAGCAGCGTCGGGAACCGCCCGTTGCAGGGCACAAAGCAGTTCGAGAGGATGGCGACGAGCCGCTCGCGCGGGCTGTCGATGATGCGGCAGCCCGTCACGCCGCAGGCATTGCAGCCGAAGCCCATGCACATTGTCAGGCTCTGCCGCCCGTGCGCCCCCGCCGCGCGGAAGAGCCTGTCGAGGTTGAACGCCACGCGCGGCAGATACCCCGCGTCCTCGAGCAGCGTGAACAGCGGGAAGAAAATCGCCATCGGCGGCAGCATCACCGCCGTGACCCACGCGGCCGTCCGGTAGACCCCGTCCACTGCCGCGCCCTGCAGCCAGAGCGGCGCACCCAGCTGCGCGAGCAGGCCGCGCAGCGGCTCCTGCAGGCCCAGCAGCCAGCGGCTGAGCAGCTCCGACGGGACGTTCGCGCCCCGGATCGTGAGATACAGCACACCCGCCAGCAGCAGGAGCATCGCCGGGATTCCCGCCCACCGCGAGGTGAGCAGGCGGTCAATCCGCCGGTCGCGCGTATGCCCGCGCTGCGGATCGACGCGCACGCAGCCGCCCGCGATCTCCTCCGCCGCGCGCACGACGGACGCGGCGAGACTGTCCGAGAGCGCCTGCCCCGCCAGGCCCGC
>ERZ773187.527-NODE-527-length-36102-cov-9.709768_pt1 | contig 36102 bp, 31 predicted proteins | sample MGYA00511242_ERZ773187 | MGnify/ENA primary metagenome ERZ773187 (study PRJEB29015, sample SAMEA2737744) | human gut metagenome | biome: human gut; feature: human-associated habitat; material: faeces | place: China | collected 2012 ...
AAGGCCGCCGCGCTCCATCACCTCCATCACGCCCGTCCACAGGCACACCACCCCCGCCATCGACAGGCACAGCTCCACCGCCGACCGCGCCCCCTCCAGCGCCGCCGCGCCCACCTGCGCCATCCGCCCCGTCAGCGCGCCGAAGATCACCGCGGCCGCGGCCATCACCGTCCAGACCCACGCCATCGCCATTTCTTCTGCCTCCCTTTCAGCGGTCTAATGATATATATGCATTCCAAGCAGATGTTTATTTGTAAAAGAACCGTCATAATTGTCGATATGCGATTGACAGAATTTGTAAAATATGTCATAATATACAAAGCAGCTACAAAATTTTGGAAGGAAACAGCAGAGGAGAACAAATTGTGAAATCGACTGGCATTGTAAGGAAAGTGGATGAACTGGGCCGGATCGTACTTCCAATTGAACTCAGACGCACGCTGGACATCTCCGAAAAGGACACGCTGGAGATCTACGTGGAGGGCTCCGCGATCGTCCTGCGCAAATACCGGCCGAGCTGCATCTTTTGCGACAGCACCCGGGATGTGTTCCAGTTCAAGGGGAAGAATCTGTGCCCCCGCTGCTTGAAGGAGCTGCGAAACCACGAATGAAAGAATGAGTGCCACACTTGTACAGGTGTGGCACTCATTCTTTTAATCGTCAAAAGGGCGCTGCCCTTTTGACGATTAAATTCGCTCCGAACCGCGCGTTTTGCCTGCCACAGGCGGGCAAAACACACACTCTCTTCGCGCAGAGAATTTTTCTGACGCGCATGTCGTCAGAAAAATAATTGAGATTTATTCGCGCCGTGCGCGGCGCGAACTCGGTGAGACTTTTTTCGACTGCGAGGGAACGCCCCGCTATGCAGCGGGGCGTTCCCTCGTTCGCGGCAATTATTCTTTTTCCAAGCGCAATGCGGCGTTGTAGAGCTCGTTTTTGTTCAGGCCCGTGGCGGCGGCGACCTCGCGGGCGGCGTCCTTCAAGCGCGCGCCCTCCTCGCGCAGGCGCAGCACCTGCTGCGCGCCGCTCTCGAGCGTGACGGCGGGCTTTTCCTGCCGCGGCGCGCCCGCCACGACGAGGACATACTCCCCGCGTGGCTCCGTCTCACGGTAGTGCTCGACCGCGGCGGCGAGCGTCGTGCGCATCGTCTGCTCGTGGAGCTTCGTCAGCTCGCGGCAGAGCGCGACGGGGCGCTCGCCCCCCAGCAGCTCCGCCATGTCTCCAAGCGTCGCGCGCAGCTTGTGCGGCGCCTCGTGGAACACCATCGTCCGCTCCTCCCCCGCAAGCTCCTGCAGGCGCGTGCGCCGCTCCTTCCTGTTCGCCGAGAGGAAGCCTTCAAACGTAAACCGCCCCGTCGGCAGACCCGACACCGCCAGCGCGCACACCGCCGCGCAGCAGCCCGGCACGGCCTGCACCGTAACGCCGTTTTCGCTGCAGAGCCGGACGAGATCCTCGCCCGGGTCGCTGATGGCTGGCGTCCCGGCGTCGGTCACGAGGGCGCACGTCTCCCCGCCGAGCAGGCGGGCAAGGATCGCCTGTCCCGCCGCCGCGCGGTTGTGCTCGTGGTAGCTCACGAGCGGCTTTTTAATCTCAAAATGGTTCAGCAGCTTCATGGACACGCGCGTATCCTCGGCGGCGATGAAATCCGCACTGCGCAGCGTCTCGACGGCGCGGGGAGAGAAATCCCCGAGGTTTCCGATGGGCGTAGCCACCAGATATATAATTCCGGCCATCCGGATCACTCCTTGTCTCTGAAATAGATGCGGCGCGTCTCGTCCGTCTCGCGCCCGTCGGCGTCCCGCAGCAGGAGCGTCGGCTCGACGGCAAGTCCCGGCCTTCCGCCGCGGCGGCTCTCGAGCAGCAGCAGCGACGGCGCGGATGCGGCGTCATGCTGCACCAGACGCAGACGCTTCGGCTCCAGTCCGCTCCGGCGCAGCGTCTCCAGCAGCTCTGCCAGCCGCTCCGTGCGGAACACAAGGCAGAACTGCCCGCCCCAGCGCAGGAGTCTCCCCGTCGCGGCGCAAACATCCGCGAGCGTGCAGCTCGTCTCGGCGCGGGCATCCCGCCGCGCCGGATCGGGCGGCAGCGCGCCGCTGTGCGGGGCAAAATACGGCGGGTTTGCGACCACGAGGTCGAAGCTCCCCGCCGCCGGCAGCTGCCCTTTATCGCGCAGGTCGGCCCGCAGGCAGGTGATTTGCTCCGCGAAGCCATTCTCCTCCGCGTTGCGCCGCGCGAGGTCAGCGGCGTGCGCCTGCAGCTCCACGTTCGTCACCCGCAGCGACGGCTCGCGCGCGAGCAGCAGCAGGCCCAGCAGCCCGATCCCCGCGCCGAGGTCGCACACGCGCGCCCCGCGCCACAGCTTCGGGAACGCGCCGAGCAGGAACGTGTCCGTCCCTGGGCGGAAGGCCGCCTCGTCATAGACATACCGCACCCCGCTCGGCCAGAGCCAGTCCGTTTTCTCCACCGCGCGCCCTCCTCCGCTCGTTTCTTTCTCCCATTGTACGATAAAACCGCCCGCGGCGCAAGAAAAAAGCACCGGAGCGGGCAAGCTCCGGTGCTTTTTCAGCATGCGATGTAATTAGTCAGCGGGGCTGATAGCACCGTTGGGACACGTATCGCTGCAGCTGCCGCAATCCAGGCAGGAGTTCGCGTCGATCACATAACGATCGTCACCCTGGGAAATAGCACCCACGGGACATGCATCTGCGCAAGCGCCGCAGCTGACGCAAGCGGAACCGATCTGATAGGCCATGTTGTTGCACCTCCATTTTTGATTTGTAAGCCCATTGTATCATGAAAATAAAAAATTGCAAGACCCAGTTGACTGGAAAATGCAGAAAGTCCGCGATTTCCGGTCAAACCGCCGAAAAAGCGGCCATCCGGGAAAGTTTGTGAAATTCCAAACCGCTGAAAACCGGCAAAATTGAGAATTTTTCCGCACGGCGCGGGGTGGGGATCGTTCCCCTCACCCCGCGCGGGCGGCGGAAATTACTTGGCGGGTGCCGCCTCGGGCTGCGGCGCATCGGCGGGTGCGCTCTCGCTCTCGATCACGACCTTGCCGTCCTTCAGGCGGACATGAGCCGTGCCGCCGCTTCTGAGCCTGCCCTCCAGCATCTGCTCAGCCACGGCGTCTTCCACGAGGTTCTGGATCGAGCGGCGCAGCGGACGTGCACCGTACTGCGGGTCGAACCCGTCGCGCGCCAGCTCGGTCAGCGCATCGTCGTCGACGTCGAGGGTGATGCCCTGCTCCGCCATACGGCGGCCCGTCACCTGCAGCATGCGGGAGGCAATCTCACGGATGTTCTCCTGCGTCAGCTGGCGGAAGACGATGATCTCGTCGATACGGTTCAGGAACTCCGGACGGAAGGTCTTCTTCAGATCGTCCATGACGGCCTGACGGATGCGCTCATAGCGCTTCGCCTCATCCTCCTCGGCGCTCTTGTCGCCGCCGTGGAAGCCCAGCGGGGTCTCCGCGGCGGTGATATTCTTCGCTCCGACGTTCGAGGTCATGACGATGATGGTGTTCTTGAAGTCCACGCGGCGACCCTGCGAGTCGGTCACAATGCCGTCCTCGAGGATCTGCAGCAGGATGTTCCAGACATCCGGATGGGCCTTCTCAATCTCATCGAACAGAACCACGGAATAGGGCTTGCGGCGCACCTTTTCGGTCAGCTGGCCGCCCTCCTCATGGCCCACATAGCCCGGGGGCGAGCCGACCAGGCGAGAGACGGTGTGCTTTTCCATATACTCGGACATGTCGAGTCGGATCATAGCGTTTTCATCGCCGAACATCGTCTCGGCCAGCGTCTTGCACAGTTCCGTCTTGCCGACGCCCGTGGGGCCGAGGAACAGGAACGAGCCAATCGGGCGCTTCGGATCCTTCAGACCGACACGGCTGCGGCGGATGGCCTTGGCCACGGCGGTGACAGCCTCGTCCTGCCCCACGACACGCTTATGCAGCGTCTCCTCCAGACGGAGCATCCGCATGCTCTCGTCCTCGGTCAGGCGCGTGACGGGAATACCCGTCCAGCCGGCCACGACCTTGGCGATGTCCTCGGCGCCCACGCTGCCGCGGTTCGTCGAAAGGCTCTTCTTCCAGTTCTCGCGCTCGATGTCCACCTGCTGGGTGTACTTCTGCTCGAGATCGCGCAGCTGCGCGGCCTTCTCATAGTCCTGCGCGGCGATGGCGTCCGCCTTCTCGCGGTGCAGGGCGTTGATCTTCTCCTCCAGGCTCTTGAGGTCGGGCGACGTGCTCTCGGCGCTCATGCGCACCTGGCTCGCGGCCTCGTCCATCAGGTCGATGGCCTTGTCGGGGAGGAAACGGTCGTTGATATAGCGGCGGGAGAGCGACACGGCGGCTTCGAGCGCCTCATCGGTGATCGTCAGCTTATGGTGTGCCTCATACTTGTCGCGCAGACCCTTCAGGATCTCAAGCGTCGCCTCGGGGCTCGGCTCGCCGACGGTGACGGGCTGGAAGCGGCGCTCGAGCGCGGCGTCCTTCTCGATGTACTTGCGGTACTCATCGAGCGTGGTCGCGCCGACGACGCGGATCTCACCGCGGGACAGGGCGGGCTTGAGGATGTTCGCCGCATCCACAGCGCCCTCGGCCGAGCCAGCGCCCACGATGGTGTGCAGCTCATCGATGAAGAGGATGACGTTGCCCGCCTTCTTCACCTCGTCGATGGTCTTTTTGATGCGCTCTTCAAACTCGCCGCGGTATTTTGTACCGGCGACCATGCCGCTCAGGTCGAGCGACAGGACGCGCTTGTCGAGCAGCTCCTCGGGCACATCGGCCGCGGCAATCCGCTCGGCCAGTCCCTCGGCGATGGCGGTCTTGCCGACGCCGGGCTCGCCGATCAGGACGGGGTTGTTCTTCGTGCGGCGCGAGAGGATCTGGATCACGCGGCGGATCTCCTCGTCGCGGCCGATTACGGGGTCCAGACGGCCCGCGCGGGCGGACTCGGTCAGATCGCGCGTGAACTCCTCCAGAGCGCTGCCCTTCTTGCCGCTGTCCTTCGCGGAGGAGACGGTGCCTGCGGGCGCGGCCTTCGGCGCTTCGTTGATCTTCTGGACGATGCTGCTGTACATCTTCTTCGGGTCGACGCCGACGGTGCGCAGGATGCGCAGTGCCATGTTGCCGCCCTCGCGCAGGATACCCATCAGCAGGTGCTCCGTGCCGATCATCGGCGAGCCCATGCGGGCGGCCTCCGACACGGCCAGCTCCACGACGCCCTTGGCGCGGGGCGTCAGCCCCTGCGACGGTGCGGTTCCGGCAAGGCCGGCACCCACGCTCCGGCGCAGGACGGAGAAAATCATCTCATCGGTCAGGCCGTACTCCGTGAGGACGCGGTGGGCAAGCCCCTCCTCCTCGCGCAGCAGACCCAGCAGCAGGTGCTCCGAGCCGACGTAGCCGTGGCCCAGCTCCTCGGCGGACTCCTGACTCAATCTCAGCGCCTCCTCGGCGCGGGGGGTAAATTTATTCTCGTTCATCATCGTAATTCATTCCTTTCACGTTGGACTTTGCCGCGCGGATTACTCCTGCGGCAGGGAGCGCAGCTCGTCACGCAGCCTGGCCGCGTCCTCGTACCGCTCCTCCCGGACAGCCGCGTCGAGCTGACTGCGCAGGGCGTTGCGCCTGCGCTCACTCTGCAGAGCCTTCTGCTCTTCGTCGCTCACCAGTCCGCGGCGGGGCTGGGGCGTGGGGATGGACACCTCGGCGTCCGGCTGGTCGGGCTGCGGGAATTCCGTGAGAAGTCTCGTGCCGAAGCCGTCAAACAGCGGCTCGAGCAGGCCGAAGGGCCGGCTGAAGAAGTCGTCGTCGAACAGGCTCAGGGGCCGGCGCCATGTGCTGCGCAGGCTTTCGGTATAGCCGAGCGCCTCCGCACACTCGGGGCACAGGTGCAGCTCCGTCACCTTGCCGTTGATGCTGCTCTTATAATAAAATGTCGCTTCGTTCTTTCCACAGCGTTCACACTTCATAATGTTTTCCTCCTTTATGGAAAGTCAAACCAGATGGATCAAAACCTGTTTACAGATATTTGCCCGCAGGGGGCCGCGGTGCTCCTTCGGCACCGTGCGCAGGGCGCTGTCGGACACGGCGCTCAGAAGCGCCTGTCCCGCCGCCCGGTCGATGGCCTCGGACTCGGTCAGATTCTGGATGATAGCCCGCGCGCTCGGAAGGTCGAGCGTATCGCCGATGGAGTTGATGACGTGCATCAGCAGCGTCTGGCGGTCGACCCGGACCCGGGTGATGCGGATATATCCGCCGCCGCCCCGCCGCGACTCCACAATGTAGCCGCGCTCGGGTGAAAACCGGGTGGACATCACATAGTTGATCTGGCTGGGTACGCAGCCGAACTGCTGGGCGAGGTCGCTGCGCTGCAGCTCCAACACCCCGTTTGCATCATCCAGAGCACTCTGGATGAATCCTGCGATCAAATCTGACATTCCCATGTGCTCACCCCTTTCCGTCTCGTCTTTTATCTTTGACTTTGACTTTCTTTGATCTTTGATGTTAGTATACCACTGTCCTGCAGTTTGTCAATAGGCTTTTGACCAACTTTGACCTTTATTTCTGTAAACAATTTATGAACGCGGTCCTGTCAACCTCCGGTTGCGCGAATGGTTCGCGAATCGCCCCTGCGCTACCCAAAATTGCTGTACATCCCGCCCCAGATCGGGTATAATAGGTATAATTGCTAACGCTTCACCGGACGCAGAAAGGACAGAAATATGAATATCAACTGGAACGACCCGAATTTTCAGGGCTTCGCCGGGGCGCGCAGGCGCGCGGCCAGGCCGAAGAAGGTCAGAAAATCCATCGGCTCGCCGCTCGGGCGGACGCTCATCAATCTGGCGGTGACGCTGGTGTTCGGGCTGATCTACTTCTATGCCGTGCTGCCGCCGATCAGCCTGCAGGCGCCGGAGTTCTACGTCTTTGCGCTGCTGCTGTGCGCGGTGTACTGCGTGTGCGCGGTGCTGACCTCCGGCTTTCAGGGCGAAGGGCCGAAGGGCTACTTCAGCTTTGTGAAGAAGCAGTGCCGCGTGCCGTTCTTCGCGGCGGCGCTGCTTGTGGCTGTGGCGCTGATCGGTGCGGTACTCGGCTGGAAGGTGCTGCGCGCAGGCGCTTACCGCGACCTGCTGACCGTTGAGACAGGCAGCTTCGCCGACGAGGTCGACGAGATCAGCTTCGACCAGATCCCGATGCTCGACCGCGACTCGGCGACCCGTCTCGGCAACCGCAAGCTCGGCGAGCTGGCGGACATGGTCTCGCAGTTCGAGGTCGCAGACGACTACACGCAGATCAACTACAAGAACCGCCCCGTCCGCGTGACGCCGCTGCGCTACGGCGACTGGATCAAGTGGTTCAACAACCGCAAGGCGGGTCTGCCCGCCTATCTCGTGATTGACATGGTCACACAGAACGTCGATGTCGTCCGTCTCGAGCAGGGCATCCGCTATACGACCGCCGAGCACTTCGGCCGCAACCTCGGCCGCTACCTCCGTTTCCACTACCCCACCTACCTCTTCGACGATCCCGCCTTTGAGATCGACGAGCAGGGCAACCCGTGGTGGGTCTGCCCGCGGATGAAGAAGACGATCGGTCTCTTCGGCGGCACGGATACCGTCGGCGCGGTGCTGGTAAATGCGGTGACGGGCGAGTGTAGCTACTACGACGTGGCGGATGTGCCGTCGTGGGTCGACCATGTGTACCCGGCGGAGCTGATTACCCAGCAGTACGACTATCACGGCACCTATATCCATGGCTTCATTAACTCCCTCTTCGGCCAGCGCGACGTGACCGTCACGACGCAGGGCTATAACTATCTCGCCATCGGCGACGATGTCTATATGTATACCGGCATCACGTCGGTCGTCTCGGACGAGTCGAACATCGGCTTCATCCTCTCGAACCAGCGCACGAAGGAGACGCGCTTTTACTCCGTCGCGGGCGCGGAGGAGTATTCCGCCGAGGCCAGCGCCGAGGGACAGGTGCAGCAGATGCAGTACAAGGCGACGTTCCCGCTGCTGCTGAACATCGCCGATCAGCCGACGTACTTCATGGCGCTCAAGGACGCGGCGGGACTTGTGAAGATGTACGCCATGGTCAACGTCAGCCAGTATCAGATCGTCGCGACCGGCTCGACCGTGGCCGAGTGCGAGAGCAGCTACCGCATGATGCTCAACCGCAACGGCCTGATCGATGACAGCGCGGCCGAGCCGATCATCTCCGACCAGACGACGGCCAGCGGCGCGATTGAGGAGATCCGCAGCGCGGTCGTGGACGGCAACACGATGTATTACCTCCGCCTGCAGGGTGAGACGGTCTACTACGTCATCTCCGCGGCGGACGATGAGAGCGCCGTTATCCTGAACGTCGGCGACGACGTCACCATCCGCCACGCCACGGGCGAGGGCAGCATCCTGAAGGCCTACAGCATCGAGCGCGGCACTTCAGGTACAGAAGCTTAACAAGCCAAAATAGTACAGGAGCCGGGGCGTTGCCCCGGCTCCTGTACTATTAAAAGTCTCACAGAGTTCGCGGCTCGGGGGTCGTGAAAAAGCCCCAATCCGTTTTTTGCGGCGGCGTGTACGCCGCAAAAACCACTTTGCGCGCAGCGAAGTGTCGCAGACCAGCCAACGGCTGGACAAGGCGCGCAGTGCAGCGAAACCCCTTTGGGTTAAAAAAGGATCCCATGCCCTGTAGGGCATGGGATCCTTTTTTAATTTTTTACTCGGCTTTCTCAGCAGCAGCCTTCTCAGCCGCAGCCTTGGCGGCAGCGGCCTTCTTCTCGGCGGCAGCCTTCTGCGCGGCCTTGAACTTCTCCTTCTCCTCGGGGGTCGGGATCGGCTCGATGGCGTTGCGCGGGCAGGCCTTGGCGCACATGGTGCAGTTCTTGCACTTGCTGTAGTCGATGACGGCGACGTTGTTCACAACGTGGATCGCATCGAACTTACAGGTGCGCTCGCACATACCGCAGGCGATACAGCTGTTGGCGCAGACCTTGGTGACGGTCGGGCCCTTGTCCTTATTGGAGCAGTTGACAATCACCTTCTGCTTGTAGGGCACCTCCACAATCAGCTTGTGGGGGCAGGCCGCGCGGCAGGCGCCGCAGTTCGTGCACTTCTCCTTGTCGACGACGGCCACACCGTCGACGACGTGGATGGCGTCGAACTTACATGCCTCGGCGCAGGAGCCGAAGCCGAAGCAGCCGTAGCGGCAGGCCTTGGCGTCGCCGCCGCAGACCTTCGTCGCGGCGAGACAGTCATGCACGCCGCGGTACTCGAAGTTGTCCTTCGCGTTGCAGCCGCCGTTGCAGAGCACATGGGCGACCATCTTCTCGCCGGAGGGAGCCTCCATGCCCATGATGGCGGCGATCTTCGCCGCGTTCTCGGGGCCGGCGGGAGCGCAGGCGGTAACGGGGGCCTTACCGGCCAGAATGGCCTCGGCGCAGCCGCCGCAGCCGGGGTAGCCGCAGCCGCCGCAGTTCGCGCCGGCGAGGCATGCCTGAATCTCAGGCAGACGGGGATCGACCTCGACCTCGAAGACCTTGGCCGCGACGGCCAGGATCAGACCAAAGATAATGCCGAGGGCACCCAGGATCACAATTGCCCAAATAATAGTCATTTTCCTCTACCTCCTTACCAGACCTTCAGGCCGCTGAAGCCCATGAAGGCCAGAGCCATCAGGCCGGCGGTAACCAGAGCGATGGGGAAGCCCTCAAATGCCTTGGGCGTCTCGCTGGAGACCTCGAGCTGCTCACGGACAGCCGCGAACAGGAAGATGGCCAGCAGGAAGCCGAGGCCGCCGGTGATGCCGTATACCACGGACTCGATGAAGTTGTAGTCGTTCTGCGTGTTCAGCAGGGCGACGCCCAGCACGGCGCAGTTCGTCGTGATCAGGGGCAGGTACACGCCGAGGGCGGTATACAGGGTGGGGATGTTCTTCTTGAGGAACATCTCAACGAACTGCACCAGACCGGCGATGACCAGGATGTAGGCCACGGTCTGCATGAACGCGAGGTTCAGCGGAACGAGGACGAGGTTGATCAGATAGCAGAAGGCGGAGGCCAGCGCCATAACGAACGTCACGGCGGCGCCCATGCCGACGGCGGTGTCGATCTTCTTGGAAACGCCCAGGAAGGGGCAGATACCCAGGAACTGGGAGAAGATGAAGTTATTGGTCAGAATAGCGCCAAGCGAAATGGCGAGCAGCGTAGTCACACTCATAATTTACTTGGCCTCCTTCTTTTTCTTTTCGCTCTTGGCGAGAGCCCACTGCATCAGAGCGATGAGGGCGCCCAGCGTCAGGAAGCCGCCGACGGGCAGCGTCAGCACCTTGATGCCGAACTGCTCGGGGATGATGGTGATGCCGGGGGCGCTGCCGAGAGCACCGCCGCCAAGCAGACCGCCGCCGAACTTGCCGGAGCCGAGGAACTCACGCACCACGCACATGATGACCAGAACCAGCGTATAGCCGATGCCCTGGCAGATACCGTCGACTGCGGAGGCACCCACGCCGTTCTTGGAGGCAAAGCCCTCCGCGCGGCCGAGGATGATGCAGTTCACGACGATCAGGGGGATGAACACGCCCAGAGAGCTGGACAGCGCGGGAACAAACGCCTTGAGCAGCAGGTCCACGCACGTCACGAAGCCCGCGATCACGACGATGTAGCAGGCGATACGCACCTCGTTGGGGATGATCTTACGCAGCAGGGAGATGAAGATGTTGGACAGGGTCAGGATGATCAGCACGGACACGCCCATGCCGAGGCCGTTGAAGAACGACGTCGTGATGGCCATGGTGGAGCACATGCCCAGCACCTGAACCAGAACGGGGTTCTGTGTAATCAGGCCCTCTTTGAATTGCTTACCAAAATTCATAATGCAGCTCCTCCTTTCTTAGCCCAGCGCTTCCACGGCGGCCAGAGCGGCATTGGCGCCCATGGTGATGCCCTTGGTGGAAACGGTGGCGCCGGAGACGGCGATAACATTCTTGCCGACCACGAGAGAGCCCGAGCCGCTCATGCCGATGAACTGATCCAGAACGGGCTCACCGGCGGCGTTGGGCTCGTTGCCGACGACCTTCGTGCCGATGCCGGAGGTCTCGGAATGGCTGATGACGGAGATACCCGTGATGGCCTTATTGGCGTCGACGCCGACCATCATGGTGATCGTACCCTGCGAGCCGGAGGCGGAAACCTTCACGACATAGCCGGCGTCCGCGCCGCCGTTGGTCATGGGATACATCTCGACGATCTTGCCGCCCTGCGCGGAGGCCGCCGCGGCGACGGCGTCGGAGATGTCCATCTTGTCGCCGAACTCGCTGCCCTCGGGGGCCACGGCGCTCATGGCAATGCGGGTGTTCTCCGCGTCCTGCTCGGCGATCTTGTCCTTGGTCACGTTGTTGACGACGCCCAGCAGAGCGGCGACGACCAGAGCGATCACCGTCAGGGTGCCGGCGACCTTCAGAATAAACTTACCGGAGATTTTCATTTTGCAGCCGCCTCCTTCTTCTCTTTCTTGGGCGCACCGTAGATGGTGGGACGGACATACTTATCCAGCAGCCACGTGGTGCAGTTCATGATCAGGATGGAGTAGCACACGCCCTCGGGATAGGAGCCGAAGCGGCGGATAAAGCAGGTAATCAGACCGCAGCCGATGCCGAAGATCAGCTGACCCTTCTTGGTCACGGGGGAGGTGGCGTAGTCCGTCGCCATGAAGATGGCGCCGAGCATCAGGCCACCGCTGAAGAGGTTGTAGAGCATGTAGGTGCCCGCGCCGATGCCGGCGGGAGCGGAAATCAGGCAGATCACCGCCACGGTGCCGATGTAGGCCACGGGGGTGTGCCAGGAGATGACCTTGCGCACCAGCAGGTAGGCAAAGCCGAACAGCAGCATAAGCGCAGACGTCTCACCAAGGGAGCCGCCGATCTTGCCGAGGAAGAGGTCGGTTACGGTGTAGGTGCTGGTCAGGGCGTCGAACGTGCCCTCCTTCATGATGGCCAGCGGGGTGGCGGCGGTGGCCACGTCGGCGTTCGCGCCGAAGGCGGAGAGCTTCTCACCGGCCTTGACCCAGGTGGTCATGGCGGTGGCATAGCTCGCCAGCAGGATGGCGCGGCCGGCCAGCGCGGGGTTGAGGAAGTTGCAGCCGATGCCGCCATAGAGCTGCTTGACGACAACGATGGAGAAGAACGCGCCGATCACGAGCGTCCACCAAGGCAGCGTCACGGGGCAGACAAACGCCAGCAGGATACCGGTGACGATGGCCGAGAAATCGCCGACCATCTGGGGCTTCTTCATGACCTTGCGGTAGCCCCACTCCCAGAACACACAGGCGGCCACGGAGACGAGCACCTCAATCAGGGCACGGAAACCGAAGTTATAGATGGAGAAGACCAGCGCGGGCAGCAGCGCGATAATCACATCGAGCATGATCGAGCGGGTATCCTCTTTGGCGCGGATGTGGGGAGACGAGGACGCGATCAACTTCAGATTTTTGTAATCAGTCATTGTTTACGCCTCCTTCTTCTCGGCAGCGGCCTTCTCGGCCTCCGCCTTGGCCTTGGCGGCCATTCTTGCGTTGTTGACCTGCTGCTTGCCCATGCGGAACATGTGCGTCAGCGGCAGACGGGCCGGGCAGGTATAGGTGCAGGCGCCGCACTCGATGCAGTCCATGCCGTGCAGCACATTCTGCCACGTGTCGACGTCGCCGCGGGTCAGGTACTTGTACATAAAGACCGGCTCGAGGCGGATGGGGCAAACGCCCACGCACTTGCCGCAGCGGATGCACTGCGGCTCGGCAACGTACTTCTCCTCCTTGTCGGCGAAGGCCAGCATCGCGCCGGTACCCTTACCGACGGTGACGTCGAGATTGTACTGTGCCAGACCCATCATCGGGCCGCCCATGATCAGCTTGTACGTCTCCTCCTTCAGGCCGCCGCAGGCGTCGAAGAGGTTCGTGATCGGGGTGCCGATGGGACACTCGATGTTCTTCGGCTCGATCACACCGGAGCCGGAAACGGTGACAACCTTGCTCACGACGGGCATGCCGGTGTAGACGGCCTTGTAGATGGAACATGTCGTGTTCAGGTTGAAGATGCAGCAACCGGCGTCCGCGGGGAGCTTGCCGGACGGCACCTGGCGGCCGGAGACGGCCTGCACCAGCTGCTTCTCGGCGCCCTGCGGGTAGCGGGTGTGCAGCACCTCGACGACCACGGGGGCCTTCAGCTCGGCGATGGTCTTGTTGAGGACGTCCGCCGCGTTCTGCTTGTTGGCCTCCACGCCGATGTAAACCTTGTCGACGCCGAAGCACTTGGCCAGCAGGGTCGCGCCCTTGATGACCTGCTCGGGACGCTCGAGCATGGTGCGGTGGTCGCCCGTGATGTAAGGCTCGCACTCGGCGGCGTTGATGATGACGTAGTCCACCTTGCCAAGACCGGAAGAGATCTTCACATGGGTGGGGAACGTCGCGCCGCCCTGACCGACGATGCCGGCGTTCTTGACGATCTCGACGAGCTGCTCAGGCGTCAGGTTGTCGGGATCCTCCACGGGATGGATGTCTTCGCACACGGTGTTCTGGAAGTCGTTTTCGATCACCACGGACATCATCGTTCCGCCCATCGAGAAGGGACGGGGCTCCACTGCCTTCACCGTACCAGAAACGCTGGCGTGGATGGGCGCGGAGACAAATCCGCCGGGTTCACCAATTCGCTGTCCAATTTTCACCTTGTCCCCCTTGGCCACGATGGGCTTGCAGGGAGCGCCGATGTGCATAGACATGGGAATGACCACCTCAGCCGGGGCTGCCAGCTGCTCGATGGCCTTTTCATTGGTCGCGGCCTTCATGTCATCGGGATGAACGCCGCCAAAGAAAGCTTGTGCCATTGTCTTCACCTCATCTTACTTTAGCTGGTGGCTGAGAAACCACCACATACTGCACTACAGTTTACAACAAAAATGTCCTGTTGTCCAGTCCTGCGGCGGAATTCGCAAGAATTTTTACTGAATTCGTGATGATTTTAACAAATTTTGCCTGTCCTCACTTCCCCTCTCCGCGCCGCGGCTGCGTCTTGTGTTTTTTCGCGCCGTGTGGTATAATCTCCTTAACTCTTATGGTAAAAATGCACCGGTTATCGCTTTTTCCGGAAAATGGCAAATTTTTACCGGTAAAATCTCATGTCAACAAGAAAGGAATCCCCCTATGCCGGATCGTGCTTTGCTCAAACAGGAGGCCAAGGGCATCCTGCGGGGTGCCCGCGTCTCCCCGTATCTTTTTACGCTGGTGGTGCTCGTCATCAGCTTCGTCATCGGCCGCGTCTCCGATTATGTCCAGTGGGACACGGCCACGCGCGCCGCATATGAAGCCAGGCTGGGGATCGACCTGTCGTTTCTCCCCTTCTGCCACGCGCCGTTCCCGGGCGCCGTCACGCTGTTCGTCGCGATTCTCTGCTCACTGCTGTCGGTGATCCTCTCGGCGGGCGTGATTCTCTATCACCTCGGCATCCGCCGCGGCGAGGCTCGCCCCATCGAGACGCTCTTCGACGGGTTTTTCTTCGCGGGGAAGATCATCCTGCTCTATATCGTGATGGCGATCTTCATCACGCTGTGGTCGATGCTGCTGTTCTTCCCCGGCATCATCGCGGCCTACCGCTACCGCTTCGCGATGTATAACCTCTGTGAAAACCCGGAGATGGGCGTCATGGAGGCGCTCAACATGAGCAAGGCGCAGACCTACGGCTTCAAGGCACAGCTCTTCCTGCTGGATCTGAGCTTCCTCGGCTGGGAGATTCTCTGCGGTCTGACGCTGGGCATCCTCAACATCTGGATTTCCCCCTATATCGCCCAGACGAACATCGGCTTTTTTCAGGAGATCAAGCAGATCAAGGGCATCGGCTATTTCCCCGGCCAGCAGCCCCCGACCGACAGCTTCTCCTCCCCCGAATTTTAAATTTTAAAGGAACCCTGTCTCACAGAGTTCGCGGCTCAAAGCCGCGAATAAAATGAAATCCGTTTTTCGCGGCGGCGTGTGTCAAATTTTGGCCATTCCCGGCCAAAATTTGGCACGGAGCGCAGCGAAAAAACACGCGCAAGCGGCTGTGCCGCTTGCGCGTGTTCTCAACAAAAAGAGAGGAGAGCACCGCTCTCCTCTCTTTTTGTTGACGTATTATTCGCCCATCGGCGCGCCGCACTCGGGGCAGAACTTGCTGTCGGACTTCACGCCACAGACGGGGCAGGTCTTCTCGGTCTCGGCCACGGGCTCGACCTCGATGACGTCCTCGGGCGCATCCTCCTTCTTGGGCTTGGAGGCCTCCAACTCAGCGATTTTCTCCTTGGAGGCCAAAACGGCCGCCACGACGTCCTTCACGGCATCGGGAATCTCACCCTCGTATTCGGAGACAAACCACTCACCAATGGCGCGATAGTTCTTCTCCATCTCGCGCTGCTCAGTGGAAATTGCCATGCTGATCTTGGCGCTGTCAGCGGCAGCCCTGGCCTTCTCGCTGGCGGTATCCGCCAGATCGCGAGCCTTCTCCACGGCCACACCGGCATAAGCCTGGGCCTTCTTGCTCAGTTCATCAAAAAATGCCATGTTTATTTATCTCCTTTCAAGAAATCCTGTTACTTTAAATTGGTCTACTATGGGCTTTTATCATTGTACCCTATTTCTCCGCCGATTGCAAGGGTTTTAATGCTCGATCCAGTCCGCCGCACGGGAGACGGCGCGCTTCCACAGGCGGTAATCCTGGTCACAGTCGGCCTGCGTGCGATGAGGCGTGAAGATCCGGTCACTGCGGCGCAGCGCGCGCACCTCATCGAGCCCGCTCCACAGCCCGCAGCTCAGCCCCGCGAGCGCCGCCGCGCCGAAGGCGGTCGTCTCGACCATGGCGGGCCGGTCGACGGGAATCTGCAGGAGGTCGGCCTGCATCTGCATGAGCAGATCCGAGACGCTCGCGCCGCCGTCGGCGCGCAGCGCCGTGATGTCGCACCCGGCGTCCTGCCGCATGGCGAGCATCAGATCCGTGACCTGATAGGCGATGCACGCGAGCACGGCGCGGGCGATATGTGCGCGGTTCGTGCCGCGGGTGATGCCGAGAATCGCGCCGCGGGCGTACATGTCCCAATACGGCGCGCCCAGCCCCGTGAAGGCCGGGACGACCACGACGCCGCCCGTGTCCGGCACCCCGGCCGCGAGGTCGTTGATGGCCGGGGCGGACGGGATCAGCCCCATCTCGTCGCGCAGCCACTGGATCGTGCTGCCGCCGTTGAAGACGCTGCCCTCGAGGGCGTAGGTCGTCTCGCCGCCGATGCGCCACGCGACGGACGTCACCAGCCCCGCACGGCTGCGCACGGCCCTCTGCCCGACGTTCATCAGGGTGAAGCAGCCCGTGCCGTAGGTATTCTTCGCCTCGCCGGGGCGGAAGCAGCCCTGCCCGAAGAGGGCGGCCTGCTGGTCGCCCGCCGCGCCGCAGACCGGGACGCCCGCGAGCTTTTCAAGCCCCGGGATGCCGGGCTTCACGCAGCCGTAGATCTCGCTGTTTGACACCGGGCGCGGCAGGATCTGCATCGGCACGCCGAGGATACCGCACAGCTCCTCGTCCCAGCAGAGCCGGTGGATGTCGAAGAGCATCGTGCGCGAGGCGTTGGAGCAGTCCGTGACGTGCTCGCCCGTGAGCTGCCAGATCAGCCACGACTCGACCGTTCCGAACAGCAGCTCCCCCCGCTCGGCGCGCTCGCGCGCACCGGGGACGTGGTCGAGGATCCAGCGGATCTTCGTCCCGGAGAAATACGCGTCGATCAGCAGACCGGTCGACGACTCGATCCGTTCGTCGAGCCCCGCGTGCTTGAGCGTCTCGCACAGCTCTGCCGTGCGGCGGCACTGCCAGACGATGGCGTTATAGACCGGCTCGCCGGTGCGGCGGTCCCAGAGGATCGTCGTCTCGCGCTGGTTTGTAACGCCGATGCCCGCGATCTCTCCCGCTGGGATCGCGGCGATGGCCTCCGCCGCGGCGCGGCGTTCGCTGTCCCAGATCTCCATCGGGTCGTGCTCAACCCAACCGGCCTGCGGATAGATCTGCTCAAACGGGTGCTGCGCCTGTCCGGCGATGCCGCCCGCGCGGTCGAACACAATCGCGCGCGAGCTGGTCGTCCCCTGATCGAGCGCCAGAATGTAGTTTCCCATCACAGTCGCCTCTTTCCTTCTGCATAAAAATATGCTATAATGTCTATGTTTTCCACGACATTATAGCACAGAGAGGACGGTTTTTCCATGATAAATATCGAAGAGTTCACGTTTCTCTCCTCGGACGAGCAGACGCGGCTGCACGCGATGCTCTGGCTGCCGGAGGGCGAAATCCGCGGACTTCTCCAGATTGCGCACGGCGTGGCTGAGCACGTCGCGCGCTACGACGGCTTCGCGCGCTATCTCTGCGCCCGCGGCATCGCCGTCGCCGGGCACGACCACCTCGGCCACGGCAAATCCCTCCCCGACGGCGCCACGCCCGTCTATTTCGGCGCGCAGGACGGCTGGCAGCACGCCGTCGACGACATCCACGCGCTCCACCAGCGGCTGCAGGAGGAGTTTCCGAACATGCCGCTTTGCATTATGGGGCACAGCATGGGGTCATTTCTGACGCGCTCGTACCTCATCCGCTATCCCGGCACGGTGCGCGCCGCCGTCATCATGGGCACGGGCTGGCAGCCCGCGCCGGTCATCGCCGCAGGGCGCACGCTCGCAAAGCTCATCGCCCGCCGCGAGGGCGCGGACGCGACGAGCGACCTCGTCACAAAGCTCGCCTTCGGCGGCTACAACAAGGCTTTCGCCCCGAACCGGACGGACTTCGACTGGCTCTCTGCCGATGAGGGAAACGTCGACCGCTACATCGCCGACCCCATGTGCGGCGCGGACGCGACGGTCGGCCTGTTTCTCGACATGCTCGGCGGCATCTCCTTCAACCAGAAGATCACAAACCTGCGCAAAATGGATCACGAGCTTCCGGTGCTGTTCGTCTCCGGCGACAAGGACCCCGTCGGCCAGATGGGCAAGGGCGTGCAGCACTCGTTCGAGGCGTTCCTCGCCGCCGGGGTGAAGGATGTCTCCATCCGTCTCTACCCCGGCCTGCGCCACGAGATTCTGAACGAGACCGCGCAGCAGGAGACGATCTACAAGGACATCGGGGATTGGCTCGATACAAAAATTTAAAAAAATTGGGAGAGGATACATCCTCTCCCAATTTTTTATTCGTCTTTCGGCTCGCTGTCGGAGGGCTTTTCCTCCTCCGGCTTGTCCGCGGACTGACTCTCCGGACCGTCCTTCTGCTCGAAGTCGGGCATGGGGATCGGCTCGGAGACGATGTTGATGTGCTTGGCCGGGGCCTCGATCACGTTGGGCGTCGAGGGGCGGAAGAGCTTCTGTGGGGCGTCCTCGCGGGTCGCGCCGTAGTTGTCCACCGTCTCGGGGTCGCGCCCCTCGAGGATGGCCATCATCTCCTGCCCGGTGATCGTCTCCTTTTCGATCAGATAGGCGGCGATTTTGTCGAGCATCTCGCGGTTGTCCATGAGGATCTTCTTCGCGTCCTCGTGGCACTGGCGGATGATCTGGATGGTCGCGCGGTCGGCCGCAGCGTACGTCTCCTGCGCGCAGTTCATGGAGTAGCCGCCGTCGAGGTACTGGTTCTGGATCGAGCCGAGCGCCATCATGTCGAACTCATCGCACATGCCGAAGCGGGCGACGAGGTTGCGTGCGAGCTCCGTGGCGCGCTCGATGTCGTTGGCCGCGCCGGAGGTCATGGTGTTGCAGACGACCTCCTCGCTCGAGCGGCCCGCGAGCAGCGTGCGGATCTCGGTGAGGATATCCTCCTTCGACATGAGGAACTTCTCCTCCTCCGGCAGGTGCAGCGTGTAGCCGAGAGCGCCCTGCGTATGCGGGACAATCGTGATCTTGGAGACAGGCTGGGCGTTCTTCTGCTTCGCGGCGACGAGCGCATGGCCGACCTCGTGGTAGGCGATGATGCGCTTTTCCTCCTGCGTGATGACGGTGCCCTTCTTCTCGGAACCGGCGATGACCGTCTCGAACGCGGCGAGCAGGTCGTTCTGGTTCACGGCCTGGCGGCCCTTGCGCACGGCGCGCAGCGCCGCCTCGTTGACGAGGTTCGCCAGATCCGCACCGACGCAGCCCGCCGTGGCCTGCGCAATCTTTTCGAGGTTCACATCCTCGGCGAGGTGGATGCTGCGGGTGTGTACCTGCAGCGTCGCAAGTCTGCCCGCGAGGTTCGGACGGTCGACGGTGATGCGCCGGTCAAAGCGGCCGGGGCGCAGCAGCGCCTTGTCGAGCACCTCGGGGCGGTTCGTGGCCGCGAGGACGATGATGCCCTTGCCGGGGTCGAAGCCGTCCATCTCCGCGAGGAGCTGGTTGAGCGTCTGCTCACGCTCGTCGTTGCCGCCGCCGAAGCGGCTGTCGCGCGTCTTGCCGATGGCATCGATCTCATCGATGAAGATGATGCAGGGGGCGACCTTCGCGGCCTCCTTGAACAGATCGCGCACGCGGCTCGCGCCGACGCCGACGAACATCTCCACAAAGCCCGAGCCGCTGATGGAGAAGAACGGGACGCCCGCCTCGCCCGCCACGGCCTTGGCCAGCAGCGTCTTGCCGGTACCGGGCGAGCCGACGAGCAGCGCGCCCTTCGGCAGCTTCGCGCCGATGGCGGTGTAGCGTCCGGGGTTGTGCAGGAAGTCGATGATCTCCTCGAGCGACTCCTTCGCCTCGTCCTGACCGGCGACGTCCTTGAACGTGACGCCGGTGGACTTCTCCATATAGACCTTGGCGTTGGACTTGCCGACGTTGCCGATGCCGCCGAGTCCGCCGCCGCCGTTTTTGGCGAGCATGCGCAAGACGAGCATGAACAGGCCGACCATCAGGATCGTCGGCAGGATATAGGCGATCATGAACTCGAGGATCGGGCTCATCTGCGCCTGATAGGGGCTGGTATACTCGACCCCGTGCTCATCGAGCAGCGCCAGCAGGTTCGCGTTCGTCAGCTCCGTGGTATAGAGCGTGAGCCCTTTCTCGTCGGACTGGGTATAGCTCTTGCCGTCCTTGTCGGTGAAGGTATAGCCGTCGACGGGCGTGGCATAGATCGTTTTGTCCTTGAATTCGATGGACTTGACCTCGTCGGCCTTGACCATCTCGATGAGCTGGCTGTACTTGATCTCGTGGCTGGTGGTCTTGTTGGCGGCGTTGCCGGTATAGGCGTTGATATACTGGAACACCACGACCAGAACCAGCGCCCACAGGATCAGCGAGGCCACTCCCCGCATCCGGCCGCGGTTGTTCTTGTCGTTTTTCTTGTTCTGATTGGGATCCATATTTATCTCCTTCCACCACAGATGGGGATGCACATTGAATAAATGGGAGTATATCATAAATCCGCCTTTGTCACAAGGTTGACCGCGGCGGATTTTCTGTAAAATTTCTATGAATGGCGCTTTATTCTGTCGATCGGGTATGGTATACTGTTAAAATAAGAAAATTTATTTCCAAGTTGAGGATCATTATGAAAGAGTTTGATAAGCAGCGCCCCGTGCAGGAGGCCGTCAGCGACGGCGTCATCGAGGGACGCAACGCGGTGATCGAGGCGCTGCGCGCCGGGACCGCCATCGACAAGATCTATCTGGCCAAGGGCGAGACGGACAAGACGCTCGGTCACATCGCCTCGCGCGCACGGGACGCGGGCGTCGTGGTCGTCGAGTGCGACCGCCGCAAGCTTGACGCCATGTCCCGCACGCACGCGCATCAGGGCGTGATCGCCCTCGCGGCGCTGCGCGAATATGTGAGCGTACAGAGCCTGCTCGACGGCGCGTGCGAAAAGGGCGAGCAGCCGCTGCTCGTCGTGTGCGACGAGATCTCCGACCCGCACAATCTCGGCGCCATCCTCCGCACGGCGGAGTGCGCCGGGGCGCACGGCGTCATCATCCCCAAGCGCCGCTCGGCGGGGCTGACGGCCATCGTCGGCAAGACCTCCGCCGGAGCGGTGAGCTATATGCCCGTGGCGCGGGTGGCGAACCTCCCCGCCGCGCTCAAGGAGCTGAAAAAGCAGGGCGTCTGGATCTACGGGACGGCGGCGGAGGGCACGACTCCGCTCTACGGCGCGGATCTGCGCGGCCCGGCAGCCATCGTGATCGGCTCGGAGGGCAGCGGCATGGGCCGCCTTGTGCGCGAGACGTGCGATTTTCTGGTAAGCATCCCGATGAAGGGGCGCATCTCGTCGCTGAACGCCTCGGCGGCGGCCGCGATCCTGCTGTATGAGGCGGTGCGCCAGAGACAGGAGCGGGCGGACTGACGGAGAGACCATGAGCAGACTGAGCGATGAAGAGAAGCTGAGCGAAACGGCGCAGCTTCTGCAGGGCGTGGAGCCTACGGAGGAATATTCGCTGGAGGACATCCTGGCCGAATTCGGACAGGGTGCGGCGGAGCCTGCCCCGGAACCGGCGCCCAAACCGGAGCCCACTCCCGCACCCGAACCGGAGCCCGACATCCCACCGGAGCCGGATCCCGCTGATCCCCCCGAACCGCAGCCTCCTGCGGAGGAGGGGCCGGAGCCGCCCGCCAAGCCCGAACCGCCGGAGCCGGAAGAAGCCCCGGAAGATCCTGAGGAGGAACCGGAAGAACAGCCGGAGGAAGCCCCGGAGGAGGAACCGCCGAAAATCTCCATCGAGCAGGTGATGAGCGAGACTGTCTCCGCCGTGCTCAATGAGACGGACGACGAAATACTGGAGGAGCGCGAGCCGCTGCGCGAGCGCGCCGAGCGGCTGGTGCTCAGCGCGGCGGAGCGGCTGCGGGCGCTGCGCGAGCGGAGGAAAAAATCCGGCGGCGCGTGGGAGCAGCCCGAGCGCGAGGAGCCGGACGAGCCGCTCGAGCCGGAGCCGGACATGGACACGGCCGCCCGCGAGGAAAAGCAGCGCTGCCGGCGTCTGCGCAAGGAGCTGCTGCACCTCTCCATCCCGACGGCGCTGCTGATCGTCCTCTCCGTCTGCGACGGGCTGGGCTTCGTCCCCGCCGTGTGGCAGGAGCTGGACGTGCTGCGCGGGGCCGTGATGGGCGCGGGGCTGCTTGTGAGCATCCTGCTCGCGCGCCCGGTCTGGCTGGAAGCGCTTGAGAAGCTGCGCGCGCGGCACATCGGCTGCGAAGCGGCCTGCGCGGTCGTGTGCGCGGTGTGTCTGGCACACTGTGTGTTCGCCTCAATCGCCGGCGGGCCGCTGCCGTACGCGGCCTGCGCGTCGGCGCTGCTGTGGGCGAGCGAATACGGCCTGCTGCTCATGAGCGAGTCGCGGTGGGAAAGCTTCCGACTGGCCGACCTCGGCGGCGCGCCGCCCTATGTCGTCTCGGTGACGGCGGCGGGCGCGTGCAAGCAGCGCGGCAGTCTCGCGGGCTTTTACCGCACGACGGTGCGCCCCGGCCCGGCGGAGCGCTGGCAGGTCATCCTGACGCCGCTGCTGCTCACGGCGGCGACGGTGCTCACCGGCGTGGTGTGCGTCGGCGGCGGCAAAATGAATCAGGTGCTCTGGGTCTGGTCGGCGATTCTGTCGGCGACGGTGCCGCTGTCGCTGCCGCTGACGGGGACGCTGCCCCTGCGGCGGCTGAGCCGCCACCTTGCGCGCAGCGGCAGCGCCGCAGCGGGCTATCAGGGCGCGCGGGCGGTCAGCACGTCGAAGCGCATGGTGCTGACGGACTCCGACCTCTTCCCGCCGGGAACGGTCGAGCTCAACGGCCTGAAAATCTACGGCGAGGAGATCGGCAAGGTCGTCTCCTACGCCGCGACGCTCGCAAGCGCCGCGCAGAGCCCCCTCTCCCCCATCTTTGAGCAGTTGCTCGCCGCCGAGAGCGGCGTGCGCCAGCCGCTGGAGGATCTGCAGTTTTATGAGGAGGGCGGCTTCGGCGGCACCATCCACGGCGAGACGGTCATGATGGGCAGCGCCTATTTCATGAAGCAGTCCAAGGTGACGCTCCCGCGCGATCTGAAGCTGAAAACGGGGGTGTTCCTCTCCGTGGACGGGCAGCTCATCGCGATCTTCGCCATCAAGTATCAGGCGAGCCGCAACGTCGACTGGGCGCTGCGCGCCGTGCGGCGCAACCGGATCCAGCCGGTGCTCGCCGTGCGCGAGGGAAACGTCACGCCGGGGCTTCTGAAGCGGAAGTTCAGCTTCGACGTCAAACCCGTGTACCCGGACGTGTCAACACGGTTGGCGCTCTCGGAACTGACGGAGCAGCGCGGCGAGCCGAACGCCGTGATCTACCGCGAGGGGCTGATGCCGTTCGCGGAGACGGTCATCGGCAGCCGCCGGCTCCTGCGCGCCGTCCGCGCGGGGACGATCCTCGCCTATTTCGGCGCGCTCGCGGGGCTGCTGCTGAGCTACTATCTGACGGGGCTGGGCAGCACGGATTTACTGCACCCGATGCAGATGCTGGGGTATCTCGCCCTGTGGCTCGTGCCGCCGGTACTGCTGAGTGGGCTCGTGAAACTCTACTAAGAAAGACGCGGAGGATGAAATCCTCCGCGTCTTTCTTAGTAGAAGGGGTTTCGCTCCGAACCGCGCATTTTTGCGCGCTGTGCGCGCAAAAATACACTCTCTCCGCGCAGGGTGTTTTTTGCGACGTACACGCCGCCGCGAAAAACGGATTTCATTTTATTCGCGGCCTGCGAGCCGTGAACTCTGCGAGGCTTATAAACAACGGGAGGATAAATCCTCCCGGTTGTTTATGTTGTCTATTATACGATTTGTATTTGGTTAGTCGATGACTCTGTAGTCGCCGCGGGCGGCGCGGGCCAGGCGGTCGGCCTTTTCGCGGCTCAGCTCCCCCTGCAGCGCGCCGATGATCTGGTTCGAGACAAGAAAGCCCTTCGGCGTCAGACGCCAGCTGCCGTCGTCGTTCTGACAGGCAAGGCCGTGCGCGGCGTACTGGTGCAGGAGCTTTGCCAGCGGGTTAAAGCGCTCGCGGAAGGCGTTTTCAAACTCGCGCGGGTCGGCGCCGCGCGCCAGCCGCAGCCGCAGCATGATGTACTCCATGTCGCGCTCCCGCCGGGAAATCGTCTCCCGCTCGGAGAGCACCAGCTCCCCCGCGATATAGCGGTCGATGTCGCGCAGGTACCCGTAGCGCACGTCGCCGAAGTCGGAGTGCGCGCCGGGGCCGAAGCCTGCGTACTCCTGCAGCAGCCAGTATTTCAGATTGTGCTTCGAGGCAAAGCCGGGCTTGGCGAAATTGGAGATCTCATACTGCTCGTACCCGTGCTCCTTGAGGAAGGCGACGGTGTAGAGATACATGTCCGCCTGCGCGTCGTCGTCCGGGAACGTCAGCTCCCCCTGCCGCGCAAAAAGCGGCGTCCCCGGCTCGAGCTTGAGCCCGTAGCACGAGAGGTGCTCCGGCTGGAGGTCGACCGCGTCCTGCAGCGTCTTTTCCCACTGGGCCATCGTCTGGCCGGGCAGGCCGTAGATGAGGTCGAGACTGAGGTTTTTGATCTTCGCGCGGCGGGCGGCGGCCACGGCCTCCTGCACCTGCGCGAAGGTATGGACGCGCCCGATCGCCTGCAGCAGCGCGTCGTCCGTCGACTGTACGCCGAGCGAGAGCCGGTTCACGCCCGCGCGGCGCAGGGCGCGCAGCGCCTTCCAGTCGCACGCGCTGTCGGGGTTGGCCTCCACCGTGATCTCCGGCTCCTTTGCGAGCCGGTAGTGCTTCTTCACCGTCTTGAGCAGCTCCGTCAGCCGCTTCACGCCGAGGTAGCTCGGCGTGCCGCCGCCGAAATAGACGGTGTCGACGATGTGACAGTCCGCCTGCGGTGCGACCTCGACGAGGTGGCGCTGCAGCGCGGCGGTATAGGCGTCCATCTTCTCCTCGCTGCGCGCGAGCGAATAGAAGTCGCAATAGGCGCACTTCGCCTTACAGAACGGAATGTGGAGATACAGCCCGAGCGGGTGATCCCTCCTGACGTTCTTTTTTTCCATGTTCAGCCCTCCTGCTTCGCCGGGAGAATGGTCACGGCCTCATACGGACAGTTGACCCTGCAGGAGCGGCAGCCGATGCACCGCTCCGCGTCCACACGGTAGATCCCGTCGGGCTGCTGCTCGATACATTCCATGATGCAGAACATCGAACAGTACCCGCAGCCCGTGCAGCGGTCCGGGTCGATCAGCGCCTTCTGCCGCGCCTTCCGCCCGAAGGGATGCGCGCCGTCTGTCATAGGATCACCTGCTTTCCGGTTATTGGTTCTTCGATTATAGCGTTTTTCCTGCCGCTTGGCAAGGCGGCGGCATATTTTTCATCCGCCGGGGCAGACTACGACCGGAAAGGACGTGATGCGCCGTGAACATGACCCCGCAGGAATATCAGAATTATGTGCGCCGCATGCAGAAAAAATCCCCTCTCGGCAAGGACATGGCCCTCGCCTTCCTCATCGGCGGGCTGATCTGCGCCGCCGGTCAGGGGATTCTGAACGGCTGGCTGGCGGCGGGACTGCGCGAGGAGGACGCCGCTGCGGCCACGTCGATAAGCCTTGTGTTCCTCTCGGCGCTGCTCACGGCGCTGAACCTCTACAATAAGCTCGCGCGCTTCGGCGGCGCGGGCACGCTCGTACCAATCACGGGCTTTGCAAACGCCGTCGTCTCCCCCGCCATCGACTTCCGCGCCGAGGGAATCGTCACCGGCACGGCGGCGAAGATGTTCGTCATCGCCGGGCCCGTCATCGTCTTCGGCACCGCCGCCAGCGCGCTGTATGGACTGATCCTCTGGCTGGTCGGGTAAAAAGGTGAAGCCTTTTTACCCGAGGGGATTTCGCTCCACTCTGCGCCTCGGCTGGCCTTTGGCCAGCCTGCGCCGCTCGCTCCGCGCGGAGTGTTTTTTGCGGCGTACACGCCGCCGCAAGAAACGGATTTCATTTTATTCGCGGCCTGCGGGCCGCGAACTCTGTGAGACTTATAAATAAAAGGCTTGCCCGCGGGCAAGCCTTTTATTTCGCATGATATGCGGCATGATGTTCGTTTTATTCTTCCGCCGTCAGGCCTGTGGCGCGCTCGAAGGCGGGCAGCTCGTAGCACGGGAAGTATATCCCCCAGCGCTCGCCGGCGCGGTCGAGTTCGAGGATGTAATAGGGCTTGCAGTAGATGAGGCCGTTGTCGCCCTCGCTGAGCTTATAGGCCTTATAGCGCCCCTGATTGCACGGCTCCTCCTTGTTCCAGCCCTCGATGCGGATCCGTTTGCTGACCTTCCGGATACCGCGCAGCGAAGCGCGCGGGAAGGTGTACTTCCCGTCCAGATTGGCCAGATACAGGTTCTCATCGTCGAAAAACAGCCGGAAAATCGGGTTAAAATGTGTGAACATCTGCATGGTCTTTTCGCAGGCCCTGCACTCCCCGCCCTTCTCCTTATAGAAAAAGGTCAGCACGTCCACCTCCTGCGCGTCATGCGGCACGCCCAGCTCGTCAAAAATCGCGGACATGGAGTTCTCCGTCCGCGCAAACACGCGCTCGCTCTCCTCCGTCTCCAGCACCTGCTTGCTCTTTCTGCGGCCGAGAACGCGCAGCGCCGCCCAGATAAGCAGGCACACGCCAAACGCCCAGAACACCCCCGGCGCGTTGCGGTACGCCAGACGCAGCTGCGCCGTGGGATGGTCTGCCTTCAGCACCGCCCTCAGGATACCGCACAGCGTGATCAGCCACCCCATACTGCAGACGTACTCCACCACGCGCAAGGGCTTGGCGAGCTGGCTTTTCTCCATCGTCTCGTTCATGCGGCCGAGCATCTCCTCATGGCGTCTGCGCAGCGCGTCGGACGGCTCCTGCGTGAGAAATTCCCGCCCGTTCGGCTCGGTGTTGTGTTTGTTTTCCGTCAGATCCGTCGCAAAAACAGGTTTCATGACAGAATCACCCTCTCTTCTCTTTTCCCCATCGTACCATGCGCCCGCCACGTTGTAAACCCTTTTATCGCTTCCGCGCACTTTTGACCACTTTTGCGCGGGGGTGGCTGTTAACATAACGGTGTGGAAAACTCTGTGGATAATGTGCATAACCTTTGCCGCGCGGGCTGTCGAGCGCTGTGGACAAGCGGTATTTTTTATGGAAACCGGCGTACTTTTTCGCGAAAAAGGAATGTTCCCTCTGCCCGCGGCGGGCGGGACTTGTCAGAATCCGAAAAATGCGATACAATAATAAATTGCGAAAAAACGCGGCAAATGCCGACGGAGGAATATATGCCTAAGAAAAAAGTTTACGACAACGACAGTATCTCCAGTCTGAAGGGTGCGGATCGGGTGCGCAAGCGCCCCGGCGTCATCTTCGGCTCCGACGGGCTGGAGGGCTGCGAGCACGCGGTGTTTGAGATTCTCTCGAACGCCATCGACGAGGCGCGCGCGGGCTTCGGACGGCTCATCACCGTCACCCGCTTCGCCGACCACTCCATCGAGGTCGAGGACAATGGCCGCGGCTGTCCGGTGGACTGGAACGAAAAAGAGGGCCGCTACAACTGGGAGCTCGTGTTCTGCGAGCTGTACGCGGGCGGCAAATACGACAACGAGTCGAGCGAGAACTATGAATTCTCGCTCGGTCTGAACGGCCTCGGCTCCTGCGCGACGCAGTACGCCTCGCGCTACATGGACGTGACCGTCTGGCGCGAGGGCAAGGAGTATAGCCTGCACTTCGAGCGCGGCGAGATTGTCGGACAGATGAGCGTGCGCGAGCAGAGCGGCAAGAAGCGCACCGGCACGCGCATCCGCTGGCTGCCGGATCTGGAGGTGTTCACCGACATCGACATCCCGGTCGACTACTTCCGCGACACGCTCAAGCGGCAGGCTGTGGTGAACGCGGGCGTGACGTTCCGCCTGCGCAATCAGGCAAACGGGAAGCTCGAGCCCGAGGACTTCGTCTATGAGCACGGCATCGCCGACTATATCCGCGAGCTGGCCGGGGACGACGCGCTCACCGAGCCCGTCTGCTGGGAGGCCGAGCGCCGCGGACGTGACCGCGCCGACAAGCCCGAGTACAAGGTCAAGCTCAACATCGCCTGCTGCTTTTCCAACCGCGTCCACCTTGTCGAGCACTACCACAACTCGAGCTTCCTCGAGTACGGCGGCGCACCGGAAAAGGCGACACGTCTGGCGTTCGTCGCGGCGATCGACAAATACCTGCGCGAGAACAATAAGTACACCAAGGGCGAGAGCAAGATCACCTTTCCCGACGTGCAGGACTGTCTCATCCTCGTGAGCAACAACTTCTCGACGCAGACGAGCTATGAAAACCAGACGAAAAAGGCCATCAACAACAAGTTCGTGCAGGACGCGATGAGCGAGTTCCTGCGCGAGCAGCTACAGGTCTACTTCATCGAGAACCACGACGCGGCGGAGAAAATCGCCGCGCAGGTGCTCATCAACAAACGCAGCCGCGAGACGGCGGAAAAGACGCGCATCAACCAGAAAAAGAAGCTCACGGAGAAGATCGACATCGCCAACCGCGTGCAGAAGTTCGTCGACTGCCGCACGAAGGACGTCAGCCGCCGCGAGATCTATATCGTGGAGGGCGACTCCGCCCTCGGCGCGTGCAAGCAGTCGCGCGACGCGGAGTTTCAGGGGCTGATGCCCGTGCGCGGCAAGATCCTGAACTGTCTGAAGGCCGACTATCCGCGCATCTTCAAAAGCGAGATCATCACCGACCTCATGAAGGTGCTCGGCTGCGGCGTGGAGGTGCAGAGCCGCGCCGTGAAGGACCTCAACCAGTTTGATATCAACAACCTCCGCTGGAGCAAGGTCGTCATCTGCACCGATGGCGACGTCGACGGCTTCCAGATCCGGACGCTGATCCTGACGATGCTCTACCGCCTGTGCCCGACGCTCATCCGCGAGGGGTACGTCTACATCGCGGAGACGCCGCTGTTCGAGATCACCTGTAAGGATAAGACGTGGTTCGCCTACTCCGAGCGCGAGAAGGCGGACATTCTCAAGGAGCTGGAGGGCAAGAAGGTCAGCATCCAGCGCTCGAAGGGTCTCGGTGAGAACGACCCGGAGATGATGTGGCTGACGACGATGAACCCGGAGACGCGGCGGCTGGTGAAGGTCATGCCCGCAGACGTCGAGGAGACGGCGCGCGTGTTTGACCTTCTCCTCGGCGACAACCTCGCCGGGCGGAAGGATTACATCGCCGAAAACGGATATAAGTATATGGATATGATTGATGTGAGCTGAGGTGCGGCTCCGTTTTGCGCCGTACCCCGGCGGGTGAAGCGGCCTTTGATGCCTCCGGCGGCACACTTTTTGCCAACAGCGGCAAAAAGTGTGCAAAAAACGCCGCTTAAACCTGCGGTTTAAGAATCCCTTAGCGCGCCCCACACGTTTCAGGTTGTTAGGGTGCGTACCACACGGTTGATGGATTTTGCAGGGGGCATAAAATGTAGGATCGTCTCTGCGCCCGCGCCGCTGCCGCTGACCGCTCCAAATGCAGGAGTCTATGCGCCGAATGTGGCGGGCCACACAGGGCCCGCCCTACAGAATTCTTACGATAGAAAACTGTAGGGCGGGGCCCATGTGCCCCGCCGCGTTCAACCGAGGTACTCCTTCCAACCGCCGTAGGGGCCGATGCCCACATCGGCCCGCCGTTCGGTCGGGATGCTTCTTCCGACCTGCGCAGGGGGCGGCATCCCCGACGCCCCGTGATAGATGCAAACGCTCCTACATCTCAAAATATGAACGGCAGCGGCGCACAATGGCAGACAATACTGCATTTAGGCCACGTCCTACCGAAAATCCCGCGAATCGACCGGAATTGAAATAAAAATCCCCCCGATCTACCGACAACAGAAAGGACATTGTTCCTATGGCAAAGAAAAAAACAGAAGAACGCACCGTCCATCGGACGGCGGATCCGAATGTGATGGGTCTGCGCGGCACGGTGGTCGATCAGGCAATCACCGAGACGCTCGACGCGAACTACATGCCCTATGCCATGAGCGTCATCGTCTCGCGCGCCATCCCCGAAATCGACGGCTTCAAGCCGTCGCACCGCAAGCTGCTCTACACGATGTATAAAATGGGCCTGCTCACGGGCGGGCGCACGAAGTCGGCGAACATCGTCGGGCAGACAATGCGCCTCAACCCCCACGGCGACGCCGCCATCTATGAGACGATGGTGCGTCTGGCGAAGGGAAACGAGTCGCTGCTGCACCCGTTCGTCGACAGCAAGGGCAACTTCGGCAAGGTCTACTCCCGCGACATGGCCTATGCCGCGAGCCGATACACCGAGGCCAAGCTCGCCCCCATCTGCGCCGAGCTCTTCCGCGACCTCGACTGCGACGCGGTCGACTTCGTGGACAACTACGACGGCACGATGAAAGAGCCCGCCCTCCTGCCGACGACGTTCCCGAACGTGCTCGTCTCGGCCAACCAGGGCATCGCCGTCGGCATGGCGAGCCAGATCTGCGGCTTCAACCTCGCCGAGGTCTGCGACACGACGATCGCCTATCTGAAAAATCCCGATCACGACATCGCCTCCACCCTGCTTGCGCCGGACTTTCCCACCGGCGGGCAGATCATCTGCGACGAGGACGAGCTGCGCCGGATCTACGCGACGGGGCGCGGCGGCCTGAAGGTCCGCGCGCGCTGGCGCTACGATAAAAAGGAAAACGTCATCGAGGTCTACGAGATTCCCTACTCCACCTCCATCGAGGTCATCCTCGACAAGGTCGCCGAGCTCGTCAAGGCCGGCAAGGTCAAGGAGATCAGCGACATGCGCGACGAGACGGATTTGTCCGGCCTGAAGCTCGCCATCGACCTCAAGCGCGGCGTCGACCCCGAAAAGCTCATGCAGAAGCTCTTCAAGCTCACCCCCCTGCAGGACACGGCGAGCTGCAACTTCAACATCCTCATCGGCGGTATGCCGCGCGTGATGGGCGTGGGCGAGATTCTGCAGGAGTGGACGGCTTGGCGCACGGAGTGCGTCAAGCGCCGCGTGTTCTATATCCTCAGCCGCAAGAAGGAGAAGCTGCACCTGCTGCTCGGCCTGAAGCGGATCCTGCTCGACATCGACAAGGCCATCGCCATCATCCGCGAGACGGAGGAGGAGGCCGAGGTCATCCCCAACCTGATGATCGGCTTCGGCATCGACGAAAAGCAGGCCGAATACGTCGCCGAGATCAAGCTGCGTAACATCAACAAGGAGTATATCCTCAAGCGCGTGCAGGAGACACAGTCCCTCGCCGACGAGATCGATGACCTTGAGGACACGCTGGCAAAGCCCGCGCGCGTCCGCAGAATTATCATCTCGGAGCTCGAAACCGTCCGCAAGAAGTACGGCCAGCCGCGCAAAACCGAGATTCTCTACGGCCACGAGGTCGAGGAGTACCGCGAGGAGGAGCAGGTCGAAGACTACCCCGTGACGCTGTTCCTCTCCCGCGAGGGATACTTCAAGAAGATCACGCCCCAGTCGCTGCGCATGTCCGGCGAGCAGAAGTACAAGGAGGGCGACGGCCCCATGCAGCAGATCGAGACGACGAACGCCGCCGAGCTTATGTTCTTCACCGACCGCTGCCAGGTCTACAAGACGCGCGTCTCGGAGTTCGCCGACAGCAAGGCCTCGCTCCTCGGCGACTATCTCCCCGGCAAGCTCGGCATGGACGACGGCGAGAGCGTCATCTACCTGCTCCTGCCGGGCGACTACAGCGGGCAGCTGCTGTTCTTCTTTGAAAACGGCAAGGCCGCGCGCGTGGAGCTCAAGGCCTACGCCACCGTCTCGAACCGCCGCCGCCTGACCGGCGCCTACAGCGACAAGAGCCCGCTCGTGACGATCCTTCCGCTGCGGGAGGATCAGGAGCTGGCGCTTCTTTCGAGCGAGCCGCGCGCGCTCATCTTCCACACGTCCCAGCTCGCGCCCAAGGCCACCCGCACGACGCAGGGCGTCGCCGTCATGACGCTCAAGCCCAAGTACCACCTCCAGCGCGCCGTGCCGGTGGAGCAGTCCGGCATCGTCAACCTCACCCGCTACCGCACGCGCAGCATCCCCGCCGCGGGCGCGCTCGTCAAGCCCGAGGATCAGGGTGAGGAGCAGCTGTCGCTGCTGTAATTTCAACAAGAAATCAGACAGGAGGAGAACCGCATGAAAAAGCTATCCGAAGTCCTGACGCGCTACGGGATCATCACCGCCGCCTGCGCCCTCTACGCGGTCGGCTTTAACTGGTGCTTCGACCCCAACCACATCAGCGTGGGCGGCTTTACCGGCATCGCCCAGATCATCAACCACTATCTGCCGCAGCTGCCGATCGGTACGCTGGCGCTGGTGATGAACATCCCGCTCTTTATCCTCGGGTGGAAAAAGATCGGCAAGGCGCTGCTGTTTTCCTCCCTGTACGCCACGGCCGTCAGCTCCGTCATGATCGACGCGCTCGCCGCGGTGCATACGTTCCAGCCGATGGATCCCATCCTCGCGTGTCTCTACGGCGGCGCGATCTGCGGCGTCGCCTTCGGCGTGATGCTGCGCCAGGGCGCCACCACCGGCGGCACGGAGCTGGCCGCGCGGCTGCTGAAGCTCAAGTTCGAGTCCATCTCCATCGGCACGCTCTGCCTCATGATCGACGTGCTCGTGACGTTCGGCTACGCGCTCATCTTCCGCGACATGACCCGCGCGCTCTACGGCGTCATCGCGCTCTATGTCTCCTCGCTGCTGATGGACAGGGTCGTCTACGGCCCGAACGCCGCCAAGATGGCCTATATCATCAGCGAGCGCTCCGAGGAGATCACGCAAAAGCTCCTCGAGCTCGACCGCGGCGTGACGCTGCTCGACGGGCACGGCGCGTGGAGCGGCCGGCGCAAGGACGTCATCCTCTGTGCCTTCGGCCGCAGCCTCATCGTTCCGATCAAAAAGCTCGTGCAGGAGATCGACCCGGACGCCTTCGTCATCGTCTGCGACGCGCACGAGATCCTCGGCGAGGGCTTCGGCACCTACACGCCGGGCGGACTGTAAGATCGGAGGGATCGGCATGAAGAAGCTCTGCTGCGCGCTGCTCGCGGCGGCAACGCTGGCGCTGTGCGGCTGCGGCTCGTTTCTCGAGCGCACCTACAGCTCCTCCCAGCCGCACAGCGCGACTTATTATGAGAGTGAGGACCGCTCCGTCCTGCGTGCGGAGGGGTATCAGGACCTCGTGAACGACATTCTGCTGCTCGTCGGTGAGAACGCCAAGGAGGGCACCGTCTGGCTCTACAACACCTCCGACAGCGACACGCAGGACGCGGGCGAGGCCGCCCGCCGCGCCTGTCAGGAGGTGCAGACCCAGACGCCGATGGGCGCCTATATGGTCGACTATCTGACGTGCAAGACCTCCGCCGGCTCACGCAACTATACGCAGATCGACCTGACGATCGGCTACCGCCGCACGGCGGAGCAGGCCGCAGCCATCGTCCACGCGACGAGCGTGTCGGCGCTGCACGACCTGCTGACCGAGGCCGCCGCGCAGGATAAGAGCGAGCTTGTCGTCTCCGTGGAGTATTTCGACCGGCAGGAGCAGCAGGTGCGCCAGACCGTCGCGCAGGTGCGTCAGGAGATCACGCAGGTCACGGGCCGCGAACCGGCGGCGTGGGAGGTCAATTTCTACCCCACGGATACAAATCCCGGCATCATCGAGATCATTTTGAGAAGCGACGCGAAAAATTGAAAATCAGGGCTTGACAACCCGGCGCGGACGCAGTATAATGTGTCTTGCGTTTGCGGGCGTAGCTCATCTGGTAGAGCGCGACCTTGCCAAGGTCGAGGTAGCGAGTTCGAGCCTCGTCGCCCGCTCCAAGTAAAAGAGAGTACCATCTGTTAGATGGTACTCTCTTTTTGCGCTTCGGCGCTGACCGTCCCTTAGACGCAGATCCACCGTCCGACGGAAAGCCCGGCGGACGGTGGATTTATGTCGCTTTATTTGCACAGATACGAGAACCAGCCCTCGCTCTGGCGGGTTTTGAGGATCGTCCAACCGTCGGCGCGGAGCTTGTCGGCGACCTCTTCGGCGCGGTCATCGATGATGCCCGAGCAGAGGAACAGTCCCCCCTCCTTCAGAAACGGCCGCACGCGGCCGGAGAGCCCCATAATCACGTCCGCGACGATGTTCGCCACGACGATGTCATATTCCCCGCCGAACTCGCCCTGCAGCTGCCGGTCCGTCAGCACGTCGCCCCAGCGGACGGTATAGCGGTCGCGCCCGACGCCGTTGAGCGCCGCGTTTTCATACGCCACGTCCACACACTTCTCGTCGATGTCGCAGGCGAAGGCGCGCGACGCGCCGAGCACCAGCGCCGCAATCGAGAGGATGCCGCTGCCGCAGCCGAGGTCGAGCACCTTCTCGCCGCCGTGGATCTGCCGCTCCAGCTCCGTCAGGCACAGGCGCGTCGTCGCGTGGCTCCCCGTGCCGAACGTCAGGCCGGGGTTCAGCACCAGCGCCGCGCGCCCCGCCGGGACGTTCGCGCTCTCCCACTCCGGGATGACGATCAGCCGCTCGCCGATCTCCATCGGCTTATAAAACTGCTTCCAGTTGTTCTCCCAGTCGGAGTCGGCCATCTTGCCGACCGCGACGTGAATCGGCGCGCAGGCGGGGTTCGCCTGCTCCAGCGCGGAAAGCGCCGCGCGCGCATCGCTGAGCAGCTTCTCCCCGTCCGCGTCGTCCGGGAGATAGAACGTGACGCGGCTCAGGCCGCGCTTTTCCTGCATGAGCGCGTCGTCGACATAGTCCCAATACTGGTGGTTATGCTCCAGAAAATCGTGGAAATCCGCCTCGTCATCGATCACAAGACCCGTGACACCGAGCGCCTCGAGCCGCTCGGACACCGCGTCCAGTCCCGCCGGGGCGGTATCCACCTTTACTTCCAGCCAATTCATCGCTCAGCGCTCTTTCCCGACAAAGAAGATGCCGATCGTGTTCGGGCCGGTGTGACTGCCGATGACCGGGCCGATGAAGTTGATGTGTACCTCGGGCGTGCCGTAGCGCGCCTTGATCTGGTCGGCGACCCAGCGCGCCTCGTCCTCGCAGTCGGCCTGGCAGATGAACATGGTCTGCTTCTCCGGCGCGATGCCGAGCTCGCCGATCTTGTCGATCAGCGCGTTGAGCGACGCCTTGCGCCCGCGCACCTTGCCGACGGGGACGAGCTTGCCCTCGTTGGACGTGTGCATGACCGGCTTGATCGAGAGCATCGTGCCGAGCAGCGCCGACGTCGCGCTGACGCGGCCGCCGCGCTTGAGATAGTTCAGGTCGTCCACCGTGAACCAGTGGTCGACGCTCAGGCGGTTCAAGACAACCCAGTCCGCGAGCTCCTTCGCGCTCAGACCCGCGCGCTTCTGCTGCACCGTGAGGTAGATCAGAAGCCCCTGTCCCAGCGAGGCCGAGAGCGAGTCGACGACGTAGATCTCCCGCTCGGGATAGTCCGCGCGCAGGTCGTCCGCCGCGATGGTTGCCGACTGGTACGTCGTCGAGAGCGCGGACGAAAAGCACACGCAAACGATATCCTTGCCCGTGTCGAGCACGGCGCGCATGGCGTCCTGGAACTGCCCGACGTTGGCCGCCGAGGTCGACGCGACCTTCCCGGCGCGGATGGCGCCGTAGAACTCCGCGTTGCTGATGGCGCTGCCGTCGAGGTAGTTCGGATAGTCCTTTCCCTCCAGGTGCACCGTCAGGGGCACCACGTTCAGCTCCAGCTCCTTAGCCATCTCGTCGGAGAGGTCGCAGCAGCTGTCGGTCATGATGATATATTCACTCATAGAAATTCCTCCTTTTCGGGGTAGAATCCACCGGCCGCGGCCGGCACTTTTCGCTCCTAATATAACATATTAGAGCTCGGAAGAAAAGCGTCCCGCAAAAATTTACGGATCGTTCACGGGTCACTTACCGACGCAGAAGCGGGAGAAGATCGTCGCCACGAGGTCGTCGCGCACGCGCTTGCCGCTGAACTCGGCCAGCGCCTCCAGCGCCTCCTCCGCGTCGGTCAGCACCGCGTCCGGCGAAAGGCCGCTGCACAGCGCCTGCTCCGCACGGCGCACCGCATCGAGCGCGCGCTGGGCGCTCTCGGCCTGCCGCGCGTTCGTCAGGAGCTCTCCGCGCGGCGTCTCC
>ERZ773187.533-NODE-533-length-35920-cov-11.887467_pt1 | contig 35920 bp, 29 predicted proteins | sample MGYA00511242_ERZ773187 | MGnify/ENA primary metagenome ERZ773187 (study PRJEB29015, sample SAMEA2737744) | human gut metagenome | biome: human gut; feature: human-associated habitat; material: faeces | place: China | collected 2012 ...
CCACCACCACCGAAGCGGGCTGGTAGAACGCGCCAATCATGTTTTTGCCAAGCGGGTGGTTCACGGCCGTTTTGCCGCCCACGGAGGAGTCCACCTGCGAAAGCAGTGTGGTAGGAACCTGAATAAAGCGCACACCGCGCTGATAACTTGCCGCAGCGAAACCGGTTAGATCGCCAACAACGCCGCCCCCAAGGGCAACCAGCGTCGTATCGCGACCATGCGGTTTTTGCAGCAGCGCGGTGAAGACGGTATCAAGAACCGCCAGGCTTTTAAATTGTTCGCCATCCGGCAGGATGACGCTGTCGACTTTCACACCCGCCTTTTCAAGAAGAAGGCGGATTTTTTCGAGATAAAGCGGCGCCAGCGTCTCATTGGTGACCAGCATCACCTGATCGCCCGCTTTCAGTGGCAAAAAGGAAGCTGGATCGTTAAACAAGCCAGCCGCGATGGTGATGGGGTAACTACGTTCCCCGAGAGTGACGGTAATCCTCTCCATGACGCGACATCCACCTTAAATGCTTATACCCGCAGGCGAGTGTGTATTAAGCCAGAATCAGTTGCTTTCCAGCATATGAATAATCTGGTTTGCGACCACTTTAGCGCTCTGATCGTCCGTGCGAATGGTGACGTCAGCAATCTCTTCGTACAGCGGATTGCGTTCACCTGCAAGGGCTTCCAGAACTTCGCGCGGAGGCGTTTCAACCTGCAGTAATGGGCGCTTTTTATCGCGCTGCGTACGTGCCAGCTGTTTTTCGATGGTCGTCTCGAGATAAACCACGACACCACGGGCGGAGAGACGGTTACGGGTCTCGCGTGATTTTACAGAGCCGCCGCCGGTTGCCAGCACGATGCCCTGTTTTTCCGTAAGTTCATTAATAACTTTTTCTTCACGGTCACGGAAACCTTCTTCGCCTTCTACATCGAAGACCCAGCCCACATCAGCTCCGGTTCGTTTCTCAATCTCTTGATCAGAATCGTAAAATTCCATATTGAGTTGTTGAGCTAACTGGCGCCCAATAGTGCTTTTGCCGGCACCCATAGGCCCAACCAGAAAGATATTGCGTTTCTCTGCCATTTTTTCGGTACTACTAAGACTATTCGTTAATGGTAAACCCGCTTCGCCGACACCTGGCGTAACAGGGCATGAACTGAAACCTCATATGCGATAGAGCGAGAGTCAGACTAAAAATTATCTCAGTACTCCCGGTTGTTTGGCAACAGAATAAATCACCGGACCAGAAGCTTAAGGCGTAAAGGCGCATGACCAGACAAGCTGACACTCAAATCGGTACTCCTTGTATGCTAATTCATGCCCCACGTCAAACATCTGCAACAAACTGAATGCAAAATCACTACGGGGATCGTTACCTGTTAGCGCGTCGTCACCAGGCGAGGCGTAATAAAAACCACCAGCTCCCGGCGCTCTCTCTCTTTTCCGTCATGGCGAAATAGCTGCCCTAACAACGGAAGCCCTCCCAGCCCCGGAACCCGTTGACTGCCGGTTTTATGCTTCTGCGAAAAAATGCCGCCTAGCGCCAGCGTTTCACCGCTTTTGACTTCGACCTGGGTTTCAATCTCTTGCTTATCGATCGCCAGCGTTTCCCCCTCCGCCTGCTGCAATACCTGGCCTGGGGTATTTTCGCTGATCCGCAGCTTTAAGCGCACGCGTCCGTTGGCCAGTACCACGGGCGTCACCTCCATCCCCAGCACCGCCTCTTTAAATTCTACCGAGGTGGCACCACTCTCTCCGCTGGAGACCTGATACGGGATCTCACTGCCCTGTTTGATGCTGGCAGGCTGCATATGCGAGGCCAAGAGTCGTGGGCTGGCAATGATCTCCAGTTGCTGTTTCTGCTCCAGCGCAGAGAGCTCAATATCCAGCAGCCGACCGTTAATCCGCCCGATATTGAACCCCAGCCGCCCGGTAGAATTGGTGACCGCCAGCTCGCTGTTCAGTGTGGTGAGCTGGCCGGGTTTACCCGCCTGCTGCGCTTCCGCCAGGTTCCACTTTACCCCCAGCTCACGCAGGCTCTTTTCGCTGATGGTGACAATATGCGCGGCCAGTTCAACCTGTGCCACGGGCAGATCCATCTGCTCAACCCAGCGCAATATTGATTCCAGGACTGCCCGGCTATCACGAACCAGCAGCCGGTTGGTGCGTTTGTCCACCGCCAGCGTCCCCCGGGCACTGAGCAGTTTCTCCGCCGCAGCCTGCAGATCGCTGGCATCCGCATAGGAGAGGGGGATGCTACGCGCTTCCAGCGGAGCGTTCTGGGCCCTTTTATTGCGCTCAGCCTCCTTGCCCGCCTGCTGTTGTTGCTGCCATACAGCGGTATGAACGAAATAAATGCCGTTCTCTTCCCGCAGTACCAGCCCGGCGCTGTTCACCACCGTCTGGATTGCCTGGCGCCACGGCACGTCCGTCAGCCGCAGGGAGACCTTGCCCGCCACCTCGGGAGAGATGATCAGATTGCGGTTTTCCTGCTCGGCCAGCGCTTGCAGCACCTGCGCGACGGGTACCTCGTCCACCACCAGGCTGATGGCTGTGGGCTTAGCCATCAGCGGCGGCGTGCAGATCAGTAATAGCGCGACGATCCCTGTTCTCATTTTTTGTTGTTCCTTCTCGTGGCCATCGCCAGTGCTGCGGTTCACACGCAGCTAAGGTATCGATGACGAGTTCCTTCTCATTAAATGCCAGCACTCGCCAGCCGGTGGGCAGCGTTTCACCGTCCCGCACGCGAAGCCAGCGGCCATTCGCATCCCGTATAATGCCGAGCGGCCTCTTTCCACTCACTACCCCTGAATAGCGCCATTCGCCCGTTTTGCCGTTGGGGCAGTTCGACAGCGGCGGCTGAAACGGGTCGCGCATGCCCAGCAACAGGTGCAGGCTGATAAGCAGCCACCCTATCCTCCTACCCCGCATTCTGGCGCTCCAGTTGCAAAACCACCTGTAAACTTTGCTGCTCTGGCGCAACGCTAAAGCTCGCCACCGCCACATCACGCTGGGCCAGCAAGCTGAAGAGTGCGGGGATCGCTGCCCAGGCGGCATCCAAAACCAGTTCGCCACCTGCCGCAGCCGGTTGCCAGCGCACCAGACGCAGGCCATTGGCGTTGAACGCCAGCGGCGTAAAAGGCTGAGCGGGAGAGGTGATTGCCTCAGCCGGAGGCGGAAAGAATTTTCTCGCCGCACACCACATAGCACGGTGAGAAGCCGCTTCACGTTGTCGCTGCGCCTCCAGCGAAATGAGCTGTTGTTGGGCTGGGCGGTACAACGAGAGCCACCACCCCAATAACAACAACAGGGAACTGGCCAGCCAGACGACGCATCGCCCGCGCGGCGTAAGCGCGTACCAGCGCTCAAAGGGGACCGGCATCATTCGCCTCCCGCTTAATCAGGGCGTAGCTAAACTGCCAGCGTCCCTGCGCATCCTGTCGCATCTCGCCTGCGGGCTTGAGCAGGAAACCGGGAAATGCCGCAAGCGCGCGCTCCAGCCGGTTCAGGGCGCCTGGCGTGGAGGTGAAACCGGTCAGGTAGAGCGTGGATTGCTGAAAGCGCAGACGGGTAAGCCATGCCTGCGCGGGCAGAGTTTCTGAAAGGGTGATGAGCACCGGCTGCCAGTCTCGAGTGGCGGCTTTTTGCTGCTCCCAGCGTTGCCGTTGTTGGCGCTGATTCTGCATCGCCAGCCACTGTTTTTTGCGCTGTTCGAGCGCCTGCTTTAGCGTCAGGTTGCTGTCGCGCCACTGCTGGAATGCTGGCAAAAAAGCGAAATGACTGGCCCGTCCGCTCAGGTACAGCGACAGGACCAGAAACAGTGAGCCGGTAAACAGCAGTCCCCAGAAGCGCACACAGAGGCGCTGGCGGCTCTGGCGCCAGGGCAGTAAATTGGCGGTTCTCACCGGGCGCCCTCCCCCATGGCCAGCGCCAGCGCTACGCTAAATTCTCCACCATTTTCCGGTAGCGGAGGCTGGCAATAAGAGAGCGTTGCCCAGGGGTCGAAGCTATCGCTACCACAGCAGACGATCTCCTCTGGCTGCAGCGCCAGCAGGGCCGCCAGCTGATCTGGCGTCTGCGCCTCGGCCAGCGTTCGCCGCCCCCACTGGTGGCGCATCGCCCATAGCCATTGATCCTTGTCGCGCCAGGCGATGCACTGGGCCGGTAAGCTGAGCCAGGGAAGAAAATGCGCCAGCGCACCCGCATCGGGGGTAATGGTTGTCAGCCGCAGCCGTAACGCCACTGCCAGATCCAGTAGCGTCGCAATCTCTCTGTTTTGCGCCGCAGTGACGTGAAAAGCGTGGCTGAAGGTGTCTTCGGTGTAGTCGAAGCGTAGCGCATCGGGAGCCATCTCCAGCTCACGACTGATGGCTGTGTGAATCCAGGCCACCTGCTCGTTTTCACGCAGGGTCATTTCCGGGCGCGGCAGGGTGCGCTGCAGGGTACGGGAAGCAGGGAACGCGAGGAAAATCTGATGCTGCTGTGGCAGCAGCCTACGCCACTCCCCCAGCGCGGTTACCAGCTGTTGGGGTTGCAAAATTTGCCCGTCGCGAATGATGCCAGGCACCAGCGGGATCTGCCACCAGCGGCGTAAACCCCAGCCCACCTTCTCCTTGACCAGTGCGACGGCAAGCACCTTATCCTGTTGAATATGCAGGCCTGTTCGCCATGTTTTGAACGCCATGTTTCACGATCTCCTTATCACCGCCGGGGATGACGGCTATATCAATGATCCAGGCTTGCCTTTATACTACCGCGCGATTGTTTAGAAACTGCCCAGGTCCAACTAAATGGGAAATCTCCGGTGAAGTTCGTAAAGTATTTATTGATCCTTGCAGTCTGTTGCATTCTGCTTGGAGCAGGCTCGATTATTGGTTTGTACAAATATGTAGAGCCCCAGCTACCTGATGTTGCCACGCTGCGCGATGTGCGACTCCAAATCCCCATGCAGGTCTATAGCGCTGATGGCGAGCTCATTGCTCAATACGGTGAGAAGCGCCGTATCCCGCTGACCTTAGATCAGATTCCGCCGGTGATGGTGAAAGCGTTCATCGCAACGGAAGACAGCCGTTTTTATGAGCACCATGGCGTTGACCCGGTGGGAATTTTCCGTGCCGCCAGCGTCGCGATGTTCTCAGGCCATGCGTCTCAGGGTGCAAGTACCATTACCCAGCAGCTTGCGCGTAACTTCTTCCTCAGCCCTGAAAAGACGCTGATACGAAAGATCAAAGAAGTGTTCCTGGCGATCCGCATTGAGCAACTGCTGAACAAGGACGAGATCCTTGAGCTTTACCTCAACAAGATCTATCTCGGCTATCGCGCCTATGGCGTGGGGGCTGCGGCGCAGGTCTATTTTGGTAAGTCGATCGATCAATTGACGTTAAGCGAAATGGCGACCATTGCCGGCCTGCCGAAGGCGCCGTCAACCTTTAACCCGCTCTACTCGCTGGAGCGCGCAACTGCCCGTCGTAACGTGGTGCTGTCGCGTATGTTGAGCGAAGGCTATATCAGCCAGACGCAGTACGAGCAGGCGCGTAACGAGGTGATTAACGCCAACTATCACGCCCCGGAAATCGCCTTCTCGGCCCCTTATCTCACCGAGATGGTGCGTCAGGAGATGGTTTCCCGCTACGGCGAGCAGGCGTACGAAGATGGCTATCGTATTTACACCACCATCACCCGCAAAGTGCAGCAGGGTGCGCAGCAGGCCGTGCGTAATAACGTCATGGATTACGATATGCGCCACGGTTACCGTGGCCCGTCGAACGTCCTGTGGAAGGTGGGTGAAGCGGCCTGGGATAGCAAAAAAATCACGGATTCCCTGAAAACGCTGCCGACGTATGGCCCGCTTATCGCCGCAGTCGTGACCAGCGCCAACCCGCAAGAGGCCACGGCGATGATGGCCGACGGCACCTCAGTGTCACTGCGTATGGAAGGGATCCGCTGGGCGCGTCCGTACCGCTCTGATACCGCACAGGGCCCAACGCCACGCAAAGTGACCGATGCCGTCCAGGCGGGCCAGCAGATCTGGATCCGCCAGGTCGGAGACAGCTGGTGGCTGGCACAGGTTCCGGACGTCAACTCTGCGCTGGTCTCAATCGATCCCCACAACGGTGCCGTGCTGGCGCTGGTAGGTGGCTTCGATTTCAACCAGAGCAAATTCAACCGTGCAACCCAGGCTCTGCGCCAGGTCGGCTCGAATATCAAGCCATTCCTCTATACCGCGGCGATGGATAAAGGGTTGACGCTCGCCAGTATTCTGAACGACGTGCCGATTTCTCGCTGGGATGCCGGTGCCGGTTCCGACTGGCGCCCGAAAAACTCCCCGGCGGAGTATTCCGGGCCTATTCGCCTGCGTCAGGGGCTGGGTCAGTCGAAGAACGTGGTGATGGTGCGTGCGATGCGTGCCATGGGCGTGGATTATGCCGCTGAGTACCTTCAGCGTTTCGGTTTCCCGGCACAGAACATTGTCCATACCGAATCGCTGGCGCTGGGCTCCGCCTCCTTTACGCCGCTGCAGGTGGCGCGCGGTTATGCGGTGATGGCGAACGGCGGTTTCCTTGTCGATCCGTACTTCATCAGCAAAATCGAGAACGATCAGGGCGGCGTGATTTTTGAAGCGAAGCCTAAAATTGCCTGCCCGGAGTGTGATATTCCGGTGATTTATGGCAACACGCCGAAGTCTGACGTGCTGGAAGGCAAAGATATGGAAGATGTTGCCGTGTCGCAGGAGCAGCAAAACGCCACCGTGCCAATGCCGAAGCTCGAGCAGGCTAACCAGGCGCTGGTGTCGCAGGTGGGTGCGCAGGAGTACGCTCCGCACGTCATCAACACCCCGCTCTCCTTCCTGATTAAAAGCGCGCTCAACACCAATATCTTTGGTGAGCCGGGCTGGCAGGGCACAGGCTGGCGCGCAGGACGTGATTTACAGCGTCGAGATATCGGCGGAAAAACCGGTACCACCAACAGCTCGAAAGATGCGTGGTTCTCCGGCTACGGCCCGGGGGTGGTGACCTCCGTCTGGATCGGCTTTGACGATCACCGCCGTGATTTGGGCCGTACCACTGCCTCTGGCGCCATTAAGGATCAGATCTCGGGCTACGAAGGCGGGGCGAAGAGTGCTCAGCCAGCGTGGGATGCCTATATGAAAGTGGCCCTGGACGGCGTACCGGAACAACCTCTGACCCCGCCGCCAGGCGTGATCACGGTGAATATCGACCGCAGCACCGGTCAGTTAGCGAACGGCGGCAACAGTCGTGAAGAGTTCTTTATCGAGGGCACCCAGCCAACGCAGCAGGCTGTGCACGAGGTAGGTACAACGCTAATTGATAACGGCGAAACGCACGAGCTGTTCTGACAGCCATAAAAATAGCCCGGCTCGCCGGGCTATTTTTTTATAAGCGATTACAACCGCCCCTGTCCTTTTAGCCATTCCCTCACCAGGAACAACGCACTGACGTTGCGCGCTTCATTGAAATCAGGCTCTTCCAGCAGATCCATCAGATGCGCCAGCGGCCAGCGTACCTGCGGCAGCGGCTCGGGCTCGTCGCCCTCCAGCCACTCCGGGTAGAGATCTTCTGCCAGAACAATATTCATTTTGCTTGAGAAGTAGGACGGCGCCATGCTCAGTTTTTTCAGGAACGTGAGATCCTTCGCACCAAAACCCACCTCTTCTTTCAACTCACGGTTTGCTGCCTCAAAGACAGATTCACCCGGGTCGATAAGCCCTTTCGAGAACCCCAGTTCATAAGACTCTGTACCTACCGCATATTCGCGGATCAGAATCAGATGATCGTCAATAATCGGAACAATCATTACCGCTTCGCGCGTGGACGGCCGCATACGTTCATAGACGCGGCGCACGCCGTTGCTGAATTCCAGATCCACGCTTTCGACATTAAACAGACGCGACCTGGCGACAGTTTCAACATTCAGAATCGTGGGCTTTTGTAATGGTTTGCTCATATTGGGGGGTCTTTGCTGAGTGGACTCACGTCATTGTGCGATATGCCGCACGGGTTCGGCAATGTTCATCGCTCTGTATTTACATTTATGCAACTTATAGGGATTCATCCCTTATTTCAAACTGAAAGTCAAGAGGTTGAAATATGTCCAGGAATTTGCTGATATCCGCCATAGATTGCCTTTGCTATCATGACGGATCACTGGGACGCGTTTCAAATTGCTCAAGTTTGACTCCACACATGCCGATAGCCGAACACAGATTCTCATTCATTGTAAAAGGTGCAACTGATTACACCTGTAAAATAAGTAAGATGGGGAAAGCATGAGCACCATTTTGTTTTTTATCGCTGCTATGCTGGCCTGCGCAATGATTGCAGGGTGGGTGTACAGGCGTCGGGCAAAACGTCAGTATCGACTGCCCTTTTTAAATGCGTTTGCTGGCGCAGGCACGCGTAAACTCACTGCCGAAGAGCGCAGTGCCGTTGAGCAATATCTCGACGCCTTTAACCGCATTCAGCTAACGCCAGGTCCTACAGGCGCCAGCGCGGCACCGGTTTCCCTTACTCTGAATGCGCAGAGCAATACCGTGCTTTGCGTAACACGCTCTATTACCCGCTACGGCATTACCACTGACGATCCCAACAAGTGGCGTTATTACCTGGACTCTGCCGAAGTCCACCTGCCACCGTTCTGGGAGCAGTACATCAATGATGAAAACAGCGTTGAACTGATTCAGACCGACTCCATTCCACTGGTGATTGCCCTTAACGGCCACACCATTGGTGAGTATGTGCAGGAAGCGCCTCGCTTTGCGCTGGAACATGTCAGCGCTACCCAGGCCTCTATCCGCGGTGAAGAGACCGAGCAAATCGAGTTGCTTAATATCCGACAGGAGACGCACGAAGAGTATGCCTTAAGCCGCCCGGACGGGATCCGCGAAGCGGTACTGATTGTGGCCTCTTTCCTGCTGTTCTTTTTCTGCCTGGTAACGCCTGACGTGTTTGCTCCCTGGCTGGCTGGCGGCGGTGTTCTGCTGCTGGCTGCCGGTTTATGGGGGCTTTTTGCCCCGCCAGCGAAAAATACCCTGCGTGAAATTCACTGCCTGCGCGGTACGCCAAAACGCTGGGGTCTGTTTGGCGAGACCGATCAGGACCATATCAATATTTCGCTCGGTATTATCGACCTGATTTATCCCCGTCACTGGCAGCAGTGGATTGCCCAGGACATCGGGCAAAAAACCGATATTGATATCTATCTCGACAGGCACGTCGTGCGCCAGGGGCGCTATTTATCCCTGCACGATGAAGTAAAAAACTTCCCCCTCCAGCACTGGCTGCGTAGTACCGTCATTGCGGGCGGCGCCGCCATTGTGCTGGCGATGTTGTTCTTCCTGGTGCCGCTGGATATGCCGCTCAAATTCACCCTGTCATGGATTAAAGGGGCGCAAACCGTTGAGGCCACCAGCGTCAAACAGCTTGAAGAAGCAGGTATCCGCGTGGGTGACACCCTGCGTCTGAAAGGAACAGGAATGTGTAACATCCACGCGCCTGGCACCTGGACGACCCGACAGAACTCGCCGTTCACGCCGTTTGACTGTTCACAACTTATCTGGAATGACGCCCCGCCGCTGCCGCTGCCGGAGTCCGACACCGTTAACAAAGCCGTTGCGTTAACCGAGGCGCTGAGTAACCAGCTCCACCCGAAACCAGACACGAACTCTCGCGTTAGCCCGGCGCTCCGCTCGGCCATTCAGAAATCAGGCATGGTGCTGTTGGATGACTTCGGCGACATCGTGATGAAAACGCAGGATCTCTGTTCAGCGCAGGATGAGTGCGTGAGGCTAAAAAATGCGCTGGTGAATCTGGGTAACAGTAAAGACTGGGAAACGCTGGTCAAACGTGCCAGCGCCGGCCGACTGGATGGCGTGAACGTACTATTGCGCCCGGTCAGTGCGGAGTCTCTCGATAATCTGGTAGCGACCTCCACCGCGCCGTTCGTGATACGTGAAACCTCCCGTGCAGCGCAGGCGCTGAACAGCCCGGCTCCCGGTGGCTTTATCATTATCAGCGATGAAGGCACCGATCTGGTCGATCAACCCTATCCACCGGTGGCGTTGTATGACTATCCGCCTCAGGAACAGTGGGGCGAGTTCCAGCGCCTGGCGCAGATGCTGATGCAAACGCCGTTCAGCGCGGAGGGGATTGTCACCGGTATCTTTACCGATGCCAACGGCACCCGCCATGTTGATCTGCATCGTATGCCGGATAGCGCAGGGCTCTGGCGCTATATCTCCACCACCCTGCTGATGTTGGCGCTGGCTGTCTGTATTATCTGGAATGGTTTCCTGGCGCTGCGCCGCTATCAGCGCTCGCGCACTCGTCTGGATGAAATCCAGCAGTACTATGATAATTGCCTTAATCCGAAGCTCATTCCCTCTCCTGAAAGCCTGATCGGATAACGCTGCTGCGCGACAAGATGTGCTACCCTGTCGCGCATCTTTCTTCTGGCTGGAGAGTCCCCCCTCATGCACCTTGATATCACCTGGCAGGACGTTGATACCGTCCTGCTGGATATGGACGGCACGCTGCTCGACCTCGCGTTTGATAACTATTTCTGGCAAAAGCTGGTGCCGGAAACTTACGGCGCGCAGCAGGGCATCACTCCGGCAGAAGCCCAGGATTATATTCGTCAGCAGTATCATGCCGTGCAGCATACGCTAAACTGGTACTGCCTGGATTACTGGAGCGAGCGCCTCGGTCTGGATATCTGCGCGATGACCACCGCCCAGGGGGCACGCGCGGTACTTCGTGAAGACACGGTTCCTTTCCTGGAGGCGTTGAAAGCGTGCGGCAAGCGACGCATCTTGCTGACGAATGCGCATCCGCATAACCTGGCCGTGAAGCTGGAACATACCGGACTGGCCTCGCACCTTGATTTATTACTTTCCACCCACACATTTGGTTATCCGAAAGAGGATCAGCGTTTATGGCAGGCGGTGGCTGAGCAAACCGGATTGCAGCCTGAAAGAACGCTGTTCATTGACGACAGTGAGCCGATTCTGGATGCCGCCGCGCAATTTGGTATCCGTTATTGTCTGGGTGTGACCAATCCTGATTCTGGTCTGGCAGAAAAAAGCTACCTGCGCCATCCGGGACTGAACGATTATCGCCGGATGATCCCCTCACTCAGCGTGAAGGAGACGCCATGAAAGAAAAACCCTCTGATGGGGTAAGACTGGATAAATGGCTGTGGGCTGCCCGTTTTTATAAAACGCGCGCCCTGGCCCGCGAGATGGTTGACGGCGGCAAAGTGCACTACAACGGGCAGCGCGCTAAGCCCAGCAAGATTGTTGAACTGAATGCCACCCTGACGCTGCGTCAGGGAAATGACGAGCGAACGGTGGTGATCAAAGCCATCACTGAACAACGTCGACCCGCGACCGAAGCCGTGTTGCTCTATGAAGAGACCGCAGAAAGCATCGAGAAACGCGAAAAAACGGCGCAGGCGCGCAAGCTGAATGCCCTGACCATGCCGCATCCCGACAGGCGACCGGACAAGAAAGAGCGCCGCAACCTGATAAAATTTAAATACGGCGAAAATGAGTAATCGTCGTTAAACGAGAGAAAACTATGGCCCAACACGACCAATTACACCGCTATCTGTTTGAGCAATTTGCTGTTCGCGGCGAGCTGGTGACTGTATCTGAAACCTGGCAGCAGATTCTGGAAAACCACAACTATCCGCTGCCAGTGAAAACCCTTCTTGGCGAGCTGCTGGTTGCCACCAGCCTGCTCACCGCCACGCTGAAGTTCGCGGGCGACATTACCGTGCAGTTGCAGGGTGACGGGCCAATGAACCTGGCCGTGATTAACGGTAATAACCAGCAGCAAATGCGCGGCGTTGCGCGCGTGCAGGGCGACATCCCGGAAGGTGCAGACCTGAAAACGCTGGTCGGCAACGGCTTCCTGGTGATCACCATCACCCCGGAAGAGGGCGAACGCTATCAGGGCGTGGTAGGTCTGGAAGGCGATACCCTGGCCGCCTGCCTGGAAGATTACTTTATGCGCTCCGAGCAGTTACCTACTCGTCTGTTTATCCGTACCGGCGAAGTAGAAGGTAAACCCGCCGCGGGCGGTATGCTGCTGCAGGTACTGCCAGCGCAGAATGCGCAGGGCGATGATTTCGAACACCTGGCCACGCTTACCGAAACCATCAAAGCGGAAGAGCTGCTGACGCTACCCGCGAATGATGTACTGTGGCGTTTGTATCACGAAGAAGAGGTCACGCTTTACGATCCACAGGATGTAGAGTTCAAGTGCACCTGTTCCCGTGAACGCTGTGCAGGCGCACTGAAAACGCTGCCGGATGAAGAGATCGACAGCATTCTGGCGGAAGACGGTGAGATCGATATGAACTGCGATTACTGCGGTTCACACTATGTCTTTAATGCCATGGATATAGCAGAAATTCGTAATAACGCCTCTCCGGCGGATCCGCAGGTTCACTAATCCTGTTATGAACTGCCCTCTCTGCAGGGCAGTTCATCTTCTTCTCGCTCCCTTTTTCCCGCGCTCCCCAGCCTGACTCATCTTTTTCTCTTCGTTTACGTTATGCGAATCACTTTCCATTCTGTAAGTATTACGTAATTTACTTTCATGTATGCGATTACATTCACATTCTTTTGGATTAAATCACCACCGCTTAACCTTTTAGGAACATTTTCTCCAACCAAAAAATGAATCCTGCCATAATCTGTGCCGCGGAGTGACAGGAGTTACAGCGTTTTCCGTTAAAAGGGTTTTGTCCGGATACGTAAATCTATGAGCCCCGTCGCGGTCAACAAACTCAGAAAAACCCTACAATTTTAGGCAGTACATATTGGCTAAGGAGCAGTGACATGCGCGTTAAAAGTTTAACCCCGCAAGATCTCAAGGCTTATGGTATTCACGACGTCCAGGAAATCGTTTATAACCCCGATTACGATACGCTGTATCAGGAAGAGCTTAATCCGGCACTGGAAGGCTACGAACGCGGGATATTAACGAATACCGGCGCTATCGCCGTTGATACCGGTATCTTTACCGGCCGTTCGCCAAAAGATAAGTATATTGTCCGTGACGACACTACCCGTGACACCCTGTGGTGGGCAGATAACGGTAAAGGGAAAAACGACAACAAACCGCTTTCCCTTGAAACCTGGCAGCATCTGAAATCGCTGGTCACCCATCAACTTTCTGGCAAGCGTCTGTTTATTATCGACGCTTTCTGTGGTGCCAATGCCGATACCCGTCTCTCGGTGCGCTTTATCACTGAGGTGGCCTGGCAGGCACATTTCGTCAAAAACATGTTTATCCGCCCGACCGATGAAGAATTACAGGATTTCGAACCTGACTTTATCGTGATGAACGGCGCTAAGTGCACCAACCCGCAGTGGAAAGAGCAGGGGCTGAATTCCGAGAACTTTGTGGCATTCAACCTCACGGAGCGTATTCAGCTGATTGGCGGAACATGGTACGGCGGCGAAATGAAAAAAGGGATGTTCTCGGTCATGAACTACCTGCTGCCGCTGAAAGGCATTGCCTCTATGCACTGCTCGGCTAACGTGGGCGAGAAGGGTGACGTAGCGGTCTTCTTCGGCCTTTCCGGCACTGGAAAGACGACCCTCTCCACCGATCCGAAGCGCCGTCTGATTGGCGATGATGAACATGGCTGGGATGATGACGGCGTGTTTAACTTCGAAGGCGGGTGCTATGCCAAGACCATTCGTCTCTCACCCGAAGCGGAGCCGGATATCTATCAGGCCATCCGTCGCGATGCGCTGCTGGAGAACGTTACCGTCCGTGCCGACGGTAGCGTCGATTTTGACGATGCGTCAAAAACCGAAAACACCCGCGTGAGTTACCCGATTTACCATATCGACAATATTGTGAAGCCGGTATCGAAAGCGGGTCATGCCACGAAGGTCATCTTCCTTACCGCCGATGCGTTTGGCGTACTGCCGCCGGTATCTCGTCTGACCGCGAGCCAGACTCAGTATCACTTCCTTTCGGGCTTTACCGCCAAGCTGGCAGGTACCGAACGTGGCGTCACCGAGCCGACCCCGACCTTCTCGGCCTGTTTTGGCGCAGCGTTTCTCTCTCTGCACCCAACGCAGTATGCCGAAGTGCTGGTGAAGCGCATGCAGGCAGCCGGTGCGCAGGCGTACCTGGTAAATACCGGCTGGAACGGCACCGGCAAGCGTATCTCGATAAAAGATACCCGTGCCATTATCGACGCCATTCTGAATGGTTCGCTGGATGACGCGGAAACCTTTACGTTGCCGATGTTTGATCTGGCCATCCCAACGGCGCTGCCGGGCGTAGAGACGCGCATTCTCGATCCGCGTAATACCTACGGCTCACCGGAGCAGTGGCAAGAAAAAGCGCAATCGCTGGCGAAGCTGTTTATTGAGAACTTCGAGAAGTATACCGATACCCCAGCGGGCGCTGCGCTGGTGAGTGCGGGACCAAGGTAAAAATAAAAGTAAAAAGGCAACGAACGTTGCCTTTTTTAATGCTTTCTCCCTCTCCCTGTGGGAGAGGGCCGCGGTGAGGGCATCAGACCGCACCTTTAAGATCTAACTCTCTTTCACCTGCCCTCGCGTAACCGGCACCGGTAACCAGGCACGAATGCTCAACCCGCCCCGCTCACTTGTACCAATCTCCAGCAGGCCGTTATGGTTATCAACAATACGCTGCACAATCGCCAGGCCAAGACCGGTCCCGCTCGTGCTACGGGCGCTGTCGCCACGCACAAACGGCTGAAACAGGTGTTTACGCTGCTCAGGTTTAATGCCCGGGCCGTCATCCTCCACCTGGAACCAGGCGCGGTTCAGTTCAGAACCGCTGCTCACTCTGATCCAGCCATTACCATAGCGGGCAGCGTTCACCACCATATTGGCGATAGCGCGTTTGATGGAGAGCGGGTGCATACGCACCTGAATTTCGCCTGGCTGCATCGCGGTTTCGATTTCGCGTTCATAACCACTCTCTGCTGCCACCACTTCACCCAGCACCGCGTTCAGATCGGCCATCTCCATGGGCATCTCCTGCCCGGTACGCAGGTAGTCAATGAACTGCTCGATAATGGCATTGCACTCTTCGATGTCTTTATTAATCGACTCGGCGAGATACCCGTCCTCTTCGCCCATCATCTCTGTCGCCAGACGGATGCGCGTAAGCGGCGTTCGCAGATCATGGCTGACACCCGCCATCAATAGCGTTCGGTCATCCGCCAGTTGCTTCACCCCTGCCGCCATATGGTTAAAGGCACGGGTTACCGACCGCACTTCCGATGCGCCATATTCACGCAGCGGCGGCGGAATAATCCCTCTACCGACCTGCAGCGCAGCATGCTCCAGGTCGACCAGGGGTCGGTTTTGTATACGGATGAATAGCCATGCGCCGCCTATCGCCAGCAGCATAATGGCCAGGGTGTAACGGAACAGCGGAGAGAAATCGCCCTGGTGGATTTCGGTGAGCGGTACGCGCACCCAGATATTGGGTGACAGCCAGGTTTTCAGCCAGACGACCGGCGAGCTTTTGTTAACCTCGACGCGCACTTCCGTCGGGCCACCCAACTGCTGCGCCATCTGCTGGCTGAGAAATTCATAGTGCTGGGCCCAGCGCAGGCCTGCGTCTTCCGCCGCTTCGTTTGAATAGAGCGATATCCCCAGCTCCCGGTAAATTTCACGGCGGAACGCCGGCGGAACCACCAGCTGGGTGCCATCTTCCAGTTGCAGTTTATCGGTCATCAGCATACGGACTTCGTACGCCAGAACCTTATTAAACTGTTGAAGACTAGGCAGAATCGCAAAGTTCAGCACCACCAGATAGGTCGTCACCAGGCTGACGAACAGCAAGGTGACGATCAATAACAGGGTGCGGGCAAACGAGCTTCGCGGCGAGAAACGCATTCGCCTCATGCTTTAGAGCCGTCCGGCACAAATACGTAGCCCAGGCCCCAGACGGTCTGGATATAGCGCGGATGCGCGGGATCTTCTTCCACCATGCGACGCAGGCGAGAGATCTGCACGTCGATGGAGCGCTCCATGGCGGAATATTCGCGGCCACGCGCCAGGTTCATCAGCTTATCGCGCGAGAGCGGCTCACGCGGGTGGCTGACCAGCGCTTTCAGAACCGCGAACTCACCGCTGGTGAGCGGCATTGGCTCATCTTCGCGGAACATCTCGCGGGTGCCGAGGTTAAGCTTGAACTTACCGAAAGCGATAACCGCCTCTTCCTGAGAAGGCGCACCCGGCAGTTCGTTCGCCTGGCGGCGCAGCACAGCGCGGATACGCGCCAGCAGTTCGCGTGGGTTAAACGGTTTTGGAATGTAGTCGTCGGCGCCGATCTCCAGCCCTACGATACGGTCAACTTCTTCCCCTTTCGCCGTCACCATAATGATTGGCATCGGGTTGCTTTGACTGCGCAGACGGCGGCAAATAGACAGGCCATCTTCGCCCGGTAACATCAGATCCAGTACCATCAGGTGGAAGGATTCACGGGTCAGCAGGCGGTCCATCTGTTCGGCGTTGGCTACGCTACGAACCTGGAAGCCCTGCTCGGTCAGATAACGCTCAAGCAGCGCGCGCAGGCGCATGTCGTCATCTACCACCAGAATCTTATAATTCTCTTGCATTGTGTGTACTCCCAAAGGTTCGGATACTCTTGAAGAACGTATTCTAAAAAAGTGCGCGTCTACGACCAGCTAATTCTGGTATAAATTCTAGTCGAAATTGTTACAAAGCATATTTAACAGCAGCTTATCTGCATAATCCATCACATAAATCATTATTAATCCTGTCTGTTACGCTCAGTGATACCTAATGTGCGTAAATGAGACAGGCCAGGTAGTAAGGCAAGATGATGAAAACGCCCCTGATCACCCGCGAAGGGTATGAGAACCTCAAGAAAGAGCTGGATACCCTGTGGCGCGAAGAGCGCCCGGAAGTGACAAAAAAAGTGACCTGGGCGGCTAGCCTGGGCGATCGCAGTGAAAATGCGGACTACCAGTACAACAAAAAGCGGTTACGCGAAATCGACCGCCGGGTGCGTTACCTGACCAAATGCCTGGAGAACCTGAAAATCGTCGATTACTCCCCCCAGCAGGAGGGCAAAGTCTTCTTTGGCGCCTGGGTTGAAATTGAAAACGACGACGGCGATCTCAAGCGTTTTCGCATTGTCGGCTACGATGAAATTTTTGGTCGTAAGGATTACATCTCCATCGACTCTCCCATGGCCCGCGCGCTGTTGAAAAAAGAGGTAGGGGATATCGCCATCGTCCATACCCCTGCGGGTGAAGCGAGCTGGTACGTGAATGAGATCCAGTACGTTAAATAGTCCGAGAGCACCCTCCCCGGCTGGCATTTTGCGGTGCCAGCCCGTATAACTATCCCCCTGATTTTTGATCCACAAGATGAACCAATCATGATGAAAGAGTCGCTCTGCCGCATTATTGCGGGTGATATTCAGGCCAGAGCCGAACAGGTAGAAGCTGCCGTTCGCCTGCTTGACGAAGGGAACACCGTGCCGTTTATTGCACGTTATCGTAAGGAAGTCACCGGCGGCCTGGATGATACCCAGTTGCGTAACCTGGAGACCCGTCTGGGCTACCTTCGCGAACTGGAAGACCGACGTCAGGCGATCCTGAAATCCATCGGCGAACAGGGCAAGCTGACCAGCGATCTGGAAAAAGCCATCAATGGCACCCTGAGCAAAACGGAATTAGAAGATCTCTATCTGCCCTACAAACCGAAGCGCCGCACGCGCGGGCAGATTGCGATTGAAGCGGGCCTGGAGCCGCTGGCCGATCTGCTGTGGAATGACCCCTCGCATGACCCGGAAACAGAAGCCGCCAAATTTATCGACGCCGACAAAGGGGTGGCAGATACCAAGGCCGCGCTCGACGGAGCACGCTACATTCTGATGGAGCGTTTTGCCGAAGATGCCGCCCTGCTCGCCAGGGTGCGTGATTATCTCTGGAAGAATGCCCACATTGTTGCCACCGTGGTGGCAGGGAAAGAGGAAGAAGGCGCGAAATTCCGCGACTACTTCGATCACCATGAGCCGATTGCTACCGCCCCTTCTCACCGTGCGCTGGCGATGTTCCGCGGCCGCAACGAAGGTGTGCTGCAACTCTCCCTGAATGCTGATCCGCAGTTTGACGAGCCGCCAAAAGAGAGCCATTGCGAGCAGATCATTGCCGACCACCTCAATCTTCGCCTGAACAACGCCCCGGCGGACAGCTGGCGCAAAAACGTGGTGAGCTGGACCTGGCGCATTAAAATCTTAATGCACCTCGAAACCGAACTGATGGGCACCGTCCGCGAACGCGCGGAAGACGAGGCGATCAACGTCTTCGCCCGTAACCTGCACGACCTGTTGATGGCCGCGCCTGCTGGCCTGCGCGCGACCATGGGTCTCGATCCGGGTCTGCGTACCGGCGTGAAAGTGGCCGTGGTTGACGGCACCGGCAAGCTGGTTGCCACCGATACCATCTATCCACATACCGGCCAGGCCGCGAAAGCCGCCGTTGCGGTGGCCGCCCTGTGCGAGAAATATAACGTCGAGCTGGTGGCGATTGGCAACGGCACGGCGTCGCGTGAAACCGAGCGTTTCTACCTTGACGTGCAGAAGCAGTTCCCGAAAGTGACGGCGCAGAAAGTGATCGTCAGCGAGGCGGGCGCCTCCGTCTATTCCGCATCTGAACTGGCGGCCCAGGAGTTCCCGGATCTGGACGTTTCTCTTCGCGGTGCGGTCTCTATCGCCCGTCGTCTGCAGGATCCGCTGGCGGAGCTGGTGAAGATTGACCCGAAATCCATCGGCGTGGGCCAGTATCAACACGACGTCAGCCAGACGCAGCTGGCGCGTAAGCTGGATGCGGTGGTGGAAGACTGTGTAAACGCCGTTGGCGTAGACCTGAACACCGCCTCGGTTCCTCTTCTGACCCGCGTGGCAGGCTTAACCCGCATGATGGCGCAAAACATCGTCGCCTGGCGTGACGAGAACGGCCAGTTCCAGAATCGTCAGCAGTTACTGAAGGTCAGCCGCCTGGGGCCGAAAGCTTTTGAGCAGTGCGCGGGCTTCCTGCGTATTAACCACGGCGACAACCCGCTCGATGCCTCCACCGTTCACCCGGAAGCCTACCCGGTTGTGGAACGTATTCTGGCCGCCACCCAGCAGGCGCTGAAAGATCTGATGGGCGACAACAGCGCGCTGCGCAACCTGAAGGCCGTCGATTTCACCGACGAGCAGTTCGGCGTGCCGACGGTCACCGACATCATCAAAGAGCTGGAAAAACCGGGCCGCGACCCGCGTCCTGAATTCAAAACCGCTACCTTTGCCGACGGCGTCGAGACCATGAACGACCTGCTGCCGGGCATGGTGCTGGAAGGCGCGGTAACCAACGTCACCAACTTTGGCGCGTTTGTTGATATTGGCGTCCATCAGGATGGCCTGGTTCACATCTCTTCGCTGGCCGATAAGTTCGTGGAAGACCCGCACACCGTGGTCAAAGCGGGCGACATCGTGAAAGTGAAGGTGCTGGAAGTGGATCTGCAGCGCAAGCGTATCGCCCTGACCATGCGTCTGGATGAGCAGCCGGGCGAGACCAACGCGCGCCGTGGCAACGGCGGCGGCGCTCGCGATCAGCAGCGTCCGGCAGCCAAAGCGGCGAAAACGCGCGGGCGTGATGCACAGCCGGCGGGTAATAGCGCGATGATGGATGCCCTGGCGGCAGCCATGGGTAAAAAACGCTAAACCTCTTTACCCTCTCCAGCCGGAGAGGGTATTTAATCCTGTAATAGTTCCGATTTATTCCTCACCCTTTATTTCATTCTGAAACCGATTGCACATCCGTTATTAAACTGTAATTTATCACTCCATTAACAAATAAGTCATTTTTCCCACGAATCGAATATTCATTAAATATTGAGCAAGGTCAAACAGCCCGCAAATTAATAGCGCTATGCACATTTCGTCACAGTTTGAATATTGCTGGTAGTAACCATTCTCATTATCATTGCATCTGTTTATTATTTCACCTCAGTGTAAGTAGGCACTATGCAATTCACTCCAGACAGTGCATGGAAGATCACCGGATTCACGCGTGAAATCAGCCCGGCTTATCGACAGAAACTCCTGTCATTGGGCATGTTGCCGGGGTCCTCGTTCCAGGTCGTGCGGGTAGCACCTCTGGGCGATCCCATACATATCGAGACGCGCCGGGTGAACCTGGTGCTGCGCAAAAAAGATCTCGCATTCATTGAAGTCGAAGCCATGCCTCAATAATCCGCCAGCCGTCACCACGAGTTTTGAAAAATGAATAAATTAACCATTGGCTTAATTGGCAATCCAAATTCCGGCAAGACCACATTATTTAATCAATTAACTGGCGCACGTCAGCGCGTGGGAAACTGGGCGGGCGTTACGGTTGAACGAAAAGAGGGACAATTTTCGACGACGGATAATAATGTCACGCTGGTTGACCTGCCGGGTACCTATTCTCTTACCACTATCTCGTCGCAAACCTCGCTCGATGAACAAATAGCTTGTCACTATATTTTGAGCGGCGATGCGGATTTACTGATTAACGTGGTGGATGCCTCTAACCTCGAGCGCAATCTCTATCTGACATTACAACTGCTGGAGCTTGGGATCCCCTGCGTGGTGGCGCTGAACATGCTCGATATTGCGGAAAAACAGAAAGTCCGCATCGATATCGACGCGCTCGCCGCGCGCCTCGGCTGCCCGGTGGTGCCGCTTATCTCTACTCGTGGTCGTGGTATCGATGCCCTGAAGCTGGCCATTGACCGTCACCAGAAAAATAGTGACCTTGAGCTGGTGCATTACCCTCACCCGCTGCTGCACGAAGCCGATCGGCTGGCGCAATTCATGGACCCGACGATGCCGCAAAAACAGCGCCGCTGGCTTGGTCTGCAGATGCTGGAAGGAGATATCTACAGCCGCGCTTTTGCCGGCAATGCCGCCCAAAAACTGGACGCGTCGCTGGCCCATCTCAGCGAAGAGCTGGATGACCCGGCCCTGCATATCGCCGATGCACGCTATCTGAGTATCGCCGCCGTCTGCGAAGTGGTTAGCAATACCCTGACCGCTGAGCCCAGCCGCTTCACCGCTGCGGTAGATCGCATTATCCTCAACCGCTTCCTCGGTCTGCCCGTCTTCCTGCTGGTGATGTATTTGATGTTCTTGCTGGCAATCAACATTGGCGGGGCGCTGCAACCGCTGTTTGACGTCGGCTCGGTGGCAATCTTCATTCACGGTTTGCAATGGCTCGGCTACACCCTGCACTTCCCCGAATGGCTGACCATTTTCCTCGCCCAGGGGATTGGCGGCGGGATCAACACCGTTCTGCCGCTGGTTCCCCAGATTGGCATGATGTATCTGTTCCTCTCCTTCCTGGAGGACTCTGGCTACATGGCCCGTGCGGCTTTTGTGATGGACCGTCTGATGCAGGCGCTGGGTCTGCCGGGCAAATCCTTCGTGCCGCTGATTGTCGGCTTCGGCTGTAACGTCCCGTCGGTGATGGGGGCGCGAACCCTGGATGCGCCACGTGAACGTCTGATGACCATCATGATGGCACCCTTTATGTCCTGCGGCGCGCGTCTGGCGATTTTCGCCGTCTTTGCGGCGGCGTTCTTCGGCCAGCAGGGAGCGCTGGTGGTCTTCTCGCTGTACGTCCTCGGGATTGTGATGGCTATTCTTACCGGCCTGATGCTAAAGCACACCATTATGCGTGGCGAAGCGTCGCCCTTCGTGATGGAGTTGCCGGTCTACCACGTCCCGCACCTGAAAAGCCTGCTGATTCAAACCTGGCAGCGTCTTAAAGGCTTCGTGGTGCGCGCCGGTAAAGTGATCGTGGTGGTCAGTATTTTCCTCAGCGCCCTGAATAGCTTCACCCTCAGCGGGAAAGCGGCCGATAACATCAACGACTCCGCGCTGGCCTCCGTCAGCCGCGTCATCACGCCGCTGTTCAAACCCATCGGCGTGCATGAGGATAACTGGCAGGCTACCGTTGGGCTGTTTACCGGTGCGATGGCTAAAGAGGTGGTCGTCGGGACACTGAACACGCTCTACACCGCCGAAAACATTCAGGAAGAGGCCTTTAACCCGGCGGAATTTCACCTCGGTGACGAGCTGTACAGCGCCGTGAATGAAACCTGGCAGAGCCTGAAAGAGACTTTCAGCCTGAGCGTGCTGGCCAACCCCATCGAAGCCAGCAAAGGCGACGGTGAAATGGCGACCGGCGCCATGGGCGTGATGAGCGAGAAATTTGGCAGCGCCTCAGCCGCCTACAGCTATCTGATCTTCGTTCTGCTCTATATTCCGTGCATCTCGGTTATGGGGGCGATTGCCCGCGAGTCCAGCCGCGGCTGGATGGGCTTCTCCGTACTGTGGGGGCTGAACATCGCTTATTCGCTCTCTACGCTCTTCTATCAGACGGTCAATTTCAGGCAGCATCCGCAGTTCAGCCTGGTCTCTATTCTGGCGGTGGTGTTGTTCAACGTGGTACTGCTTGGCATGCTGCGCCGGGCGCGCAGTCGCGTGGATATTAACCTGCTGGCGACACGTAAAACGCCGGCTCACTGCTGCGACAGCCCGGCAGAAAGTTGCCACTAAGGAGCGCAATATGGCATCGATGATTGATGTTCGCGATTTACTGGCGCTCCAGGGAAGAATGGAGGCGAAACAGATCGGTCTTCGTCTGCATACCCCGCAGGCGCTGGTGGATGCCATGCTGCACCGTCTTGAGGCGATGGGTAAAGCAATACGTATTCAGGAGGAGCGCGAAAATTGCCTCTCCGGCAGCTGTAAAAGTTGCCCCGAAGGGAAAGCCTGCCTCAGGGAGTGGTGGGTGCTGCGTTAATCAGGAAGCCGGGCATCACTGCCCGGCTCGCCTCGCTTACTTAAAGACTTCTGCGGTTGCGCGTACGTTTTTCGTATCTTTATTGGCGCTGGTAACCACAAAATATTTTCCGCCCATTTCGTCCGCTTTCTGTGAAAGCTCTTTTTTAGCGTCCATTGGCGCCGTGGTGTCAGACGTTGAAATCTCACCGACTTTGGTCAAATTCATCTCTTTCGCTTTGTCTTTTTCCAGCTCCTGTGCCGCAAAGACGCCAAAAGAAAGTGACCCGATAACCAGAGATGTAACAATACCTGTAACAAGTTTCATAGTCATAACTCCCAAAGAAATTGTTGTTTTGATAGTCGTAGGCAGAACAACCGCAACGACTTCTTGAGTATTGTTGCGGCACGTGACTTTTGCCAGGCGGATTAAAAAACAATCATTCGATGCGTTGACGTAGCGCAATCAGCGCGGCGCAAAATTCAGCGGGATGAGAGACAAACGGCGCATGTGCCGCTTTGGGGATAACCAGCGATTCGCTATCAGGCCATAGCGCATCCAGCAAGGGGACGATCTTGCGCGGAACCAGCCCATCCAGGTAGCCGTAGATCCGCAGATGCGGCATCGCCAGCGCAGCCAGCGGCGCACGCAGATCGACCGTTTTTAGCATCTCCAGTCCACCGTTCAGCACGCTGACCTCGGGCATTGGCAAAGACAGCACGGTGCTTTTAAGCAGGCGCGCATCCTGGCGAGCAGTGTCGGTGCCCATGGTTTGTAGCGCCAGAAAACGCTCTACCGTGCGCTGAAAATCGTCACTCAGCTGTTGCTGGAACCCGGCTAACACCTCGGGTTTGATACCCGGCCACCCCTCACGCGCACTAAAGCAAGGCGAGGATGCCACCGTCACCAGCGCCTGAACGCGCGTCGGGTGCGTCAGTGCGATCTGGCTCGCCACCAGCCCGCCCAGACTCCAGCCGAGCCAGATCGCGTTTTGCGGCGCACGTTCCAGAACCTCTTCGGCCATCGCCTCCAGCGTCAAAGCCTGATAGCCGCGGCTGCGGCCGAAACCGGGCAGATCCACCAGGTGCAGGGTAAAGTGCGAGGCGAGTTCCTCGCGAATTGTGTTCCACACTTCGGCATTCAGCCCCCATCCGTGCAGCAGCACAAGATGACAATTTCCTGTGCCTACGGTCTGCCACCAAAGACTCTTCATCGCTTACTGTTCTCTTTTATCTACAAGGAGGAGAGCTATGCTAACAGTGCCTGGCTTGTGCTGGCTATGTCGGATGCCCTTAATGCTGAGCCATTGGGGCATCTGCTCAGTCTGTGAGAAAGCCATTACGCCACAGCGTGGATGCTGTCCGCAGTGTGGCTTATCGGCATCCAGCCTTTTTCTGCCGTGCGGACGCTGTCTGCGCAGGCCACCGCCCTGGCAGGCACTGGTGGCAGTCTGTCCCTATATCCCCCCGGTCAGCAGGCTGGTACATCAGTTTAAATTTTCTCGTCGCAGCCAGCTGGCGCAACCGCTGGCAAGGCTGTTGCTGTTAGCAATATTGCGGGCCAGACGCACCCGGGCACTGCCTCCGGTGGAGATGATTGTCAGCGTGCCGCTCTGGTCTCGGCGTCACTGGCGGCGCGGGTTTAACCAGAGCGACCTGCTCTGCCGTCCGCTGGCGCGCTGGCTCAAGTGTGACTACAACCCCGCCGCCCTTCGACGCACCCGGCCCACCGCTACCCAGCACCAGCTTAGCGCCAGATTGCGAAAGCAGAACCTGAAGCAGGCGTTTCAGCTTGAATTCCCGGTGGCGGGTCGCCATATCGCTATTGTGGATGATGTCGTGACAACAGGTACGACCGTGGCTGAACTATCCCGCCTGCTTTTGCGAAGCGGCGCGGCCTCGGTTCAGGTATGGTGTCTGTGTCGAACCTTGTAGCGCCCCCAGGTTGGGCGTATTATAACCAGGTATTTTAGTCAACTATTAGGCCAATGCTATGATCCGTATTTCCGATGCTGCACAAGCGCACTTTGCCAAACTGCTGGCAAATCAGGAAGAAGGGACCCAGATTCGCGTTTTTGTCATCAATCCGGGTACCCCGAACGCAGAATGCGGCGTCTCTTATTGCCCACCGGACGCTGTGGAAGCAACTGACACCGCCCTGAAATTTGAGCAACTGACTGCCTATGTCGATGAGCTGAGCTCACCGTATCTGGAAGATGCGGAGATTGATTTTGTGACCGACCAGTTGGGTTCGCAGTTAACGCTGAAAGCGCCAAATGCCAAAATGCGCAAAGTGAGCGATGACGCTCCGCTGATGGAACGCGTTGAGTACCTGCTGCAGTCGCAAATTAACCCGCAGCTGGCCGGGCACGGCGGTCGCGTCTCCCTGATGGAGATCACCGAAGATGGCCTGGCGATTCTGCAGTTCGGCGGTGGCTGTAACGGCTGTTCCATGGTCGACGTCACCCTGAAAGAAGGGATTGAAAAGCAGCTGCTGAATGAGTTCCCGGAGCTGAAAGGCGTGCGCGATCTTACCGAGCACCAGCGCGGCGAGCACTCTTACTACTAAGTTCCCGTCTGGTTTGCCCGGTGGTGGCGTCGCTAACCGGGCCATAGAACCCGACTCCAGGCCGGGCCATGCGTTTACGCTGGCCCGGCTTTTCTTTTGCCCTCTCCTGCACCATAAGTTGACCTGCGTCTCATAATTCAAATTTTGACCGGCCGGGTGATTCTCAAATCACCAATGTTACCCGTATCATTCGCGTGGGCACTAACCCCCCCAATAACAGCCGACTAAACTAGGTAGTCTGGACGGTATCAGTGTTAGTGCCATTACAACTCTGTTCCCAGTTGGGGCAATTGGACAATAGTCGTTGAAACAACGACGTTACCCATAACAATTCAAAGGCCAGGTCAATCATGCCATTAGTCATCGTAGCTATCGGTGTTGTGTTATTACTGCTCTTGATGATCCGTTTCAAAGTGAACGGCTTCATCGCTCTGGTTCTGGTGGCGCTTGCAGTCGGTTTGATGCAGGGTATGCCGCTGGTAAAAGTTATCAGCTCGATTAAAGCCGGTGTCGGCGGTACGCTGGGTAGCCTGGCGCTGATCATGGGCTTCGGTGCCATGCTCGGTAAAATGCTGGCGGACTGCGGTGGCGCACAGCGCATTGCAACCACGTTGATTGCCAAATTTGGTAAGCAGCATATCCAGTGGGCGGTGGTGTTAACCGGCTTTACCGTGGGTTTCGCCCTCTTCTATGAAGTCGGTTTCGTACTGATGCTGCCGCTGGTGTTCACCATTGCCGCCGCGGCGAATATCCCTCTGCTGTTCGTTGGCGTTCCGATGGCGGCGGCGCTCTCCGTCACGCACGGCTTCCTGCCACCGCACCCGGGCCCGACCGCAATCGCGACCATCTTCCATGCCGATATGGGTAAAACCCTGCTGTTCGGTACTATTCTGGCTATCCCGACCGTAATCCTCGCAGGCCCGGTGTTTGCACGCTGCCTGAAAGGGATCGACAAGCCTATTCCGGAAGGTCTGTACAACGCTAAAACCTTCACGGAAGAAGAGATGCCAAGCTTTGGCGTCAGCGTCTGGACCTCTCTGGTACCGGTTGTGCTGATGGCGATGCGCGCCGTGGCGGAGATGGTTCTGCCAAAAGGTCATGCTTTCCTGGGCGTGGCTGAATTCCTCGGCGACCCGGTTATGGCTACCCTGATTGCGGTGCTGATTGCCCTCTTCACCTTCGGCCTGAACCGTGGCCGTAGCATGGATCAGATTAACGATACCCTGAGCTCTTCGATCAAAATCATCGCCATGATGCTGCTGATCATCGGCGGCGGCGGTGCGTTTAAACAGGTTCTGGTTGATAGCGGCGTGGATAAATACATCGCCTCTATGATGCACGAAACCAATATCTCGCCGATCCTGATGGCCTGGTCTATCGCCGCGGTACTGCGTATCGCCCTCGGTTCTGCAACCGTGGCAGCCATTACTGCCGGGGGGATTGTTGCCCCGCTGATCGCCACTACCGGCGTCAGCCCGGAGCTGATGGTGATTGCCGTCGGTTCGGGTAGCGTGATTTTCTCGCACGTGAACGATCCGGGCTTCTGGCTGTTCAAAGAGTACTTCAACCTGACTATCGGCGAGACCATTAAGTCCTGGTCAATGCTGGAAACCATTATTTCAGTCTGCGGCCTGGTGGGCTGTCTGCTGCTGGCAACGGTGGTATAAAAAAACGAAACCCGCCATCCGGCGGGTTTTTTTTATTTCTGGCGTTTTGACAGCGCTTTTCGCCGCTTATCCAGATCCTTAATCAGCTTGTTCACCCCGTCATCGGCAAACATCGCCTCCAGCGAGGTGGATAACTTCCGGCGCCAGTTCTTGTACTGATAACTGGTGCCAGGAATGTTCACCGGCCCGGCCATATCGAGCCAGTCTTCTGGCTGCAACCCTAACAGCGCACTGTTGCTATCGGCAATGTAACGCTGCATACCGCGATTCAGGGTTGGGGTCATCGCCATCAGCGAGGCTTTGTGACCGGTACGTTTCGGCAGACAGCCATGTTTATGTAACGCATCCAGCAGCCCCTGCTTCGACAGCTCTCTGTCCTGATACAGCCCGCGCAGCACCACCTCATCGGGATACAGCCCTAAGGTTTTACCGAGCGTGAGATCGCCACTCTCCCAGTAGCCTCTGAGCGTAGGAAGGTCATGCGTCGTCGCGACTGCCATTGACTGCTGAGGATACGCTTGCGGCGCACGGAAATTCTTCTCATGGTCGTTTTCAAAATAGAGCACCTTGTAGGAGTAAACGCCGCTGTCGCGCAGTTTACTGACGATCTCGACCGGCACGGTGCCAAGGTCTTCGCCAATCACCATGCAGTTGTGGCGCTTGCTTTCCAGCGCCAGGATCGCGAGCAGATCGTCTACCGGGTAGTGAACGTAAGCGCCGTGATCCGCGGTTTCACCGTAGGGTATCCACCACAGACGCAGCACCGACATCACATGATCGATACGCAGCGCGCCGCAGTTCTGCATGTTGGCACGCAGCAGTTCGATGAAGGGCTCGTAGGCACGAGACACGATAACGTGCGGATCCATCGGCGGCAGTCCCCAGTTCTGGCCCAGGGGGCCGAGAATGTCCGGCGGTGCGCCTACCGAGGCTTTCAGACAGTAGAGTTCACGGTCGCACCAGGTCTCCGCTCCCCCTTCTGCCACGCCCACCGCCAGGTCGCGATAGAGACCAATCGGCATGTTGTAACCCTGGCTTACCTGCCAGCAGGCGGCGAACTGGGTATACGCCAGCCACTGCAGCCAGAGGTAGAACTCCACTTCGTCAGCATGCTGTTCGCAAAAGGCGCGAACCTGAGGGGAGTCAACGGACTGATAGGCCTCCGGCCAGACCGGCCACCCCCAGCGCATTTCGTCCTCTTTAACCTGCTGCGCATGCAGCGCATCGAACGCCGCCTGCCAGTACAGGCTTTCGCCTTCGGCGGCGATAAACTGCCGGAAGGCCAGCATATCGGCATCGTCACGCTGAGAAAAACCTTTCCACGCCATACGCAGGGCGGCCATTTTCAGCGCCGTCACGGTGGCGTAATCCACCCATTCAGCCTCACGCGCCTGCCTCAGCGCCTGTTGCGTGGTATCTAACGCCCACCATGCCTGCGCCTCAGCACTGTTTTTAAAGTCATCTAAGGCATTAACGTCGATATAAATCACGTTCAGCCAGCGACGAGACGACGGGCTGTACGGGCTGGCGCTCTCCGGGTTCGCCGGGTAAAGCGCATGAATCGGGTTCAGGCCAATAAAGGCGCCGCCGCGCTCACCCACTTCGGCGAGCATCGATTTGAGATCGCCAAAATCACCGATCCCCCAGTTGGCTTCTGAACGCAGGGTGTAGAGCTGTACGCAAGCCCCCCACAACTTTTTCCCTTCCAGCAAAGCCTGGGGTTCATAGCAGCGTTTGGGCGCCACAATCACGCGGCAGTGCCAGCGATGGTCGTCACGGGTTAGCGTCAGGGTGTGGTAGCCCTCCGGCAACTTTGCCGGAAGGTTCAGGTTTTTGCCGCCGGTGGCATGGCCTTTATGCTGTTGCCCCGTTTCAGTGGTCAGCAGCCAGGCAAACTCACCGTGGCCTTCGATCGGCAGCGGCATTTTTTTACCGGCAGTGAATACTTTCACATTCGGTACAGGGGTGACCGTTGCTTTTGCGCCGGGTGTGGCTTTGTGCATAGCATCCAGCAAACGCCTTTTGGTCTCAGCACCAATAGACTGCGGTTTACCATGAGCATTGATGTAGCTGGGGCTGATCCCCGCCGCCAGGGCGGCATTATCGAGACGTTTGCTTTCCATCGCGCTTCCTTAGCGTTTTGCCTGCCAGATACGAGCCTGGTAGTCACGGATTGAGCGGTCAGAGCTGAACATGCCGCAGCGCGCGGTATTCAGAATACAGGCGCGGGTCCAGGCATCCTGGTCACGGTACAGCACGTCCACCTGTTTTTGCGCATCCACATACGCCGTAAAGTCGGCCATCAGCAGATAAGGATCGCCGCCCTGTTTACCTATGCTGTGCAGCATCTGGTCGAAGGCGTGCTTATCCCCGTCGCTGTATTTACCGCTTTCCAGCTCTTTCAGTACGGCATCCAGCACTTTATCTTTCTTACGCCATTTCACCGGGTCGTAGCCTTTGGCTTTCAGGGCCTTCACCTCTTCCACGGTATGACCAAAGATAAAGATGTTTTCGTCGCCCACCTGTTCGGCAATTTCCACGTTCGCGCCGTCCAGAGTACCCACGGTCAACGCGCCGTTGAGTGCCAGCTTCATATTGCCGGTGCCCGAGGCCTCTTTACCGGCCGTGGAGATCTGCTCTGAGACATCCGCCGCCGGGATCAGCAGCTCTGCCGCTGAAACGCAGTAATCCGGCAGGAAGACCACTTTCAGCTTATCGCCCACTTTCGGGTCGTTATTAACCGCTTCTGCCACCTTATTGATAGCAAAGATAATGTTTTTCGCCAGGTAATAACCCGGCGCCGCCTTGGCACCGAACAGGAATACGCGCGGTACGCGATCGGCCTGCGGGTTCTCGCGGATCTCTTTGTACAGCGCCAGAATATGCAGCAAATTCAGGTGCTGACGTTTGTATTCGTGCAGGCGTTTAATCTGGATATCGAACAGCGCGTGCGGGTTGATCTCAATGCCGGTGCGCGCTTTGACAAACTCTGCCAGACGCACTTTGTTCTCCTGCTTGATGGCCCGATACTGCTCGCGGAATTTCGCGTCATCGGCATACTTTTCCAGGTTGATGAGCTGATCAAGATCGTTAGCCCACTCTTTCTGCAAAGTGCTGTCGAGCAGTGCAGAGAGCGCCGGGTTGCACTGCTTGATCCAACGACGCGGCGTAATGCCGTTGGTCACGTTGTGGAATTTGTTTGGCCACAGCTGGTGATATTCCGGGAACAGGTCTTTCACCACCAGATCGGAGTGCAACGCAGCCACGCCGTTCACCGCGAAGCCACTCACCACGCAGAGATTCGCCATCCGCACCTGTTTGTCATAGACGACCGCCAGCTTCGCCCAGATTGCTTTGTCGCCTGGCCAGGTTTGGTCGACCTGTTTTTTGAAGCGGTTGTTGATCTCGTTAATCAGCTGCATATGGCGTGGCAGCAGGGTTTTAATCAGCTTCTCATCCCAGCACTCCAGCGCTTCTGGCATCAGGGTGTGGTTGGTGTAAGCAAAGGTCTTACTGGTGATGGCCCAGGCATCGTCCCAGCTCATCTGGTGCTCATCGATCAGCACACGCAGCAGTTCCGGGATAGCGATCGTCGGGTGAGTGTCGTTCAACTGGATAACTTCAAAATCAGCCAGATCGGCGACGTTACGGCCCGCCAGATGGTGGCGACGCAGAATATCGGCCACTGAACAGGCGCACTGGAAATATTGCTGCATCAGACGCAGTTTTTTACCCGCCAGATGGTTGTCGTTCGGGTAGAGCACTTTTGTCAGTTTGTCGGCGTCGATACCCTGCTGCTCTGCGCGCAGGAAATCACCGTCGTTGAATTTGGTCAGGTTGAACGGGTGAGCGTGTGTCGCTTGCCACAGACGCAGCGGCTGAGCCACGCCGTTACGGTAGCCTAGCACTGGCAGATCCCAGGCCTGGCCGGTAATGGTAAAGCCTGGCTCCCAGTGCCCCGCTTTTGTCACTTTACCGCCGATGCCCACCTGCACATCCAGCGCCTCGTTGTGGCGGAACCAGGGATAGCTGCCGCGATGCCAGTCGTCCGGCGCCTCCTTCTGCTGACCATCCGCAAAGGATTGACGGAACAGGCCGTACTGGTAATTCAGACCATAGCCGGTGGCCGACTGGCCAACCGTCGCCATTGAGTCCAGGAAACAGGCAGCCAGACGCCCCAGTCCACCGTTACCCAACGCCGGGTCGATCTCCTCTTCGAGAAGATCGGTAAGGTGAATATTGTGGCCTTTCAGCACATCGCTCACCTCCTGGTACCAGCCCAGGTTCAGCAGGTTGTTACCGGTAAGACGGCCAATCAAAAACTCCATGGAGATATAGTTGACGTGACGCTGCCCTTTAACCGGCTTTGCCGCAGGCTGGGCGTTCAGTAACTCGGCGAGCGCACCGCTAACGGCTTGCCACCACTGGCGAGACGTCATCTCCTCTGCGGCGACTAAACCAAAACGTTGCCACTGACGCGTCAGTGCGGCCTGAAATTGCGCTTTGTTGAAGGTAGGCTGTGACATAGGGAAACGGCATCCTGTAGAAAAAAATAAACACGTTGGTGCTAGTGTGCCTGGCTCATAAACGCTCTTCCTCCTCCTGCCAGGGATTAGCCAGGGAGGAGTACCGGGGATGAGCATCAAAGTGTGATCGTGGCCACTTTATCCACCCGGTTTCGCCCTTCAGCGCTCAAGAAAACAGTCCGAATCGCCGTCTGTCTCAGAAGAGGATGAACGAAATGTCATCAACACAATAAGGTCATCCTTGTGACAATATGTTTTTTAAGGTCGTCAGAAATAGCGCAGGCAAGAAATAATTACTCACGTGAAATAATATTTTTCGACATTAACGTTAAACCAACGTTTTATTTTATAGGGATGACAGTCGCGAAACTTTATTAACTCAGGTGATTGTTAACCTTCGTTTACGGTTTGGCTTGTTAAAGCAGCAGCTTCTGTGCAACCCAGTATCCATGCGCTCTCAAGGCCAATATAAAAGTTCCCTGTCATGCGGTAATATTTTTGTGACAGAGTGCAAATTCAGGCGCATTAAAAACGGTCATAACTTGCAATAAAGGTGTTTCTGTCCGAACTTATAAGCATTAATTACGAAGCGCAAAAAAAATCAAAATTCTCGTTTTCCACACAGTGAAGTGAATACCATGTTGATTCCGTCCAAATTAAGTCGCCCCGTTCGTCTTGACCATACCGTGGTTCGCGAACGGTTACTGGCGAAACTTTCCGGCGCGAACAATTTCCGACTGGCGCTGGTAACGAGCCCTGCGGGCTATGGCAAAACAACGCTCATTTCACAGTGGGCGTCAGGTAAAAGCGATCTTGGCTGGTTCTCCCTTGATGAGGGCGATAACCAGCAGGAGCGCTTTGCCAGCTATCTGATCGCCGCCATTCAGCAAGCCACAAACGGCCACTGCGTCACCAGCGAAGTCATGGTGCAAAAGCGCCAGTATGCCAGCCTCTCTTCGCTCTTCTCGCAGCTGTTTATTGAGCTGGCCGAGTGGCACCGTCCGCTATTCCTGGTCATTGACGATTATCATCTGATCACCAATCCGGTGATCCATGAATCGATGCGCTTCTTCCTGCGCCATCAGCCAGAAAACCTTACCCTGGTGGTGCTGTCGCGTAACCTTCCGCAGTTGGGTATTGCCAACCTGCGCGTTCGCGATCAACTGCTTGAGCTGGGCAGCCAGCAGCTCTCCTTTACCCATCAGGAGGCGAAACAGTTCTTCGACTGCCGCCTGACGTCCCCGATTGAAGCCGCCGAGAGCAGCCGTCTGTGTGACGATGTTGCCGGCTGGGCCACCGCTTTACAGCTTATCGCCCTCTCCGCGCGGCAGAACAATAGCCCCACACATCAATCCGCACGGCGTCTGGCAGGCATTAACGCCAGCCACTTGTCAGATTATCTGGTCGACGAAGTGCTCGACAGCGTTGACACCTCCACGCGGCAGTTCCTGCTGAAAAGCTCGCTGCTGCGTTCGATGAACGATGCGCTGATTGTCCGCGTCACCGGTGAAGACAATGGCCAGATGCGGCTGGAAGAGATTGAACGCCAGGGGCTGTTCCTGCAACGCATGGACGACTCCGGCGAATGGTTTAGTTACCACCCGCTGTTCGGCAGCTTCCTGCGCCAGCGTTGTCAGTGGGAGCTGGCCACCGAGCTGCCGGAGATCCACCGCGCCGCAGCGGAAAGCTGGATGGCGCAAGGCTTCCCGAGCGAGGCCATCCACCATGCGCTGGCGGCGGGTGATGCCCATATGCTGCGCGATATCCTGCTCAATCACGCCTGGAGCCTGTTCAACCATAGCGAACTGACGCTGCTGGAAGAGTCGTTGCGTGCCCTGCCGTGGGAGAGCCTGCTGGAGAACCCGCGTCTGGTGCTGCTGCAGGCATGGCTGATGCAGAGCCAGCACCGCTACAGCGAAGTGAATACCCTGCTTGCCCGCGCCGAGCAAGAGATGAAAGGCGATATGGATAGCTCGCTGCACGGTGAGTTTAACGCCCTGCGCGCCCAGGTCGCCATTAACGATGGCGATCAGGAAGAGGCTCAACGCCTGGCGATGGTTGCTCTCGATGAGCTGCCGCTGGCGAACTTCTATAGCCGTATCGTTGCCACCTCGGTGCATGGCGAAGTGCTGCACTGTAAAGGTGATCTCGCCCGCTCGCTGGCGCTGATGCAGCAGACCGAACAGATGGCACGTCGGCACGATGTCTGGCACTACGCGCTGTGGAGCCTGATTCAACAAAGCGAGATTCTGTTTGCCCAGGGCTTTTTACAGGCTGCCTGGGAGTCGCAGGAGAAGGCATTCCAGCTGATCCGCGAGCAGCATCTTGAACAATTACCGATGCACGAATTCCTGCTGCGTATTCGCGCCCAGCTGCTGTGGGCCTGGGCCCGTCTGGATGAAGCAGAAAGCACCGCCCGCCACGGCGTGGAAGTGCTTTCGGCATTCCAGCCGCAACAGCAGCTGCAGTGCCTGGCGCTGCTGGTGCAGTGTTCACTGGCGCGCGGCGATCTGGATAACGCCCGTAACCACCTTAATCGCCTGGAAAACCTGCTTGGCAACGGCCAGTACCATAGCGACTGGGTCTCTAATGCGGATAAAGTGCGGGTGATTTACTGGCAGATGGTGGGTGATAAAAAATCGGCCGCCAACTGGTTACGCCAGACGCCGATGCCAGAATTTGCCAATAATCACTTCCTGCAGAGCCAGTGGCGCAACATCGCCCGGGTGCAGATTTTACTGGGTGATTTCGAACCGGCAGAGATCGTGCTGGAAGAGCTGAACGAAAACGCACGCAGCCTGCGTCTGATGAGCGACCTGAACCGTAACCTGCTGTTGCAAAACCAGCTCTACTGGCAGGCAGGTCGTAAAACTGATGCCCAGCGCGTCTTACTGGAAGCGCTGCAGCTGGCTAACCGCACCGGCTTTATCAGTCACTTTGTGATTGAGGGCGAAACCATGGCGCAACAGTTACGTCAGCTGATTCAACTGAACACCCTGCCCGAGCTGGATCAGCATCGTGCGCAGCGTATTCTGCGTGAAATTAACCAGCACCATCGGCACAAATTCGCCCATTTCGATGAGACCTTTGTCGAGCGTCTGCTGACCCATCCGGAAGTGCCTGAGCTTATCCGCACCAGCCCGCTCACCCAGCGTGAATGGCAGGTGCTGGGGTTAATCTACTCGGGATATAGCAATGAGCAGATCGCCGGGGAGCTGGCGGTAGCCGCAACCACTATCAAAACCCATATCCGTAATCTGTACCAGAAACTTGGCGTGGCGCATCGCCAGGATGCAGTACAGCATGCCCAGCAGCTGCTGAAGATGATGGGGTATGGCGTGTAGTTATGCGCGTACAGAAATGAAAATGGCAACCTCGGGTTGTCATGCCATATTCCGCTGAACATGAGGTGAACGGAACAATTCCACCCTCTTTAACCGATCGGCATGACAACCGAAGTTTTCGTGTTGCTTTTACCTCAGCACAGCTCAAGCTGCATTTTATGGTCGTTAATCACCTTCAGCACCCCTTCAGGCGGCACCTCATCGGTATAGACCGCATCCACCATGCTGATACTGCCCATATTCACCATCGCGTTACGCCCGAATTTCGAGTGATCGACCACCAGCATGACGTGGCGGGAGTTCTCAATAATGGCGCGCTTGGTACGCACTTCATGGTAATCGAATTCCAGCAGCGAGCCGTCGGTGTCAATGCCGCTAATACCAAGAATGCCGAAGTCGAGGCGGAACTGGGAGATAAAATCGAGTGTCGCTTCGCCAATGATCCCGCCGTCGCGGCTGCGCAACTCTCCCCCGGCGAGGATGATGCGGAAATCCTCTTTCTGCATCAGCGTATTGGCCACGTTCAGGTTGTTCGTCACCACGCGCAGATTCTCATGGTCCAGCAGCGCGTGGGCCACCGCCTCCGGTGTGGTACCGATATCGATAAATAAGGTGGCGCCGTTTGGGATCTGGCTCGCGACCTTACGGGCGATACGCTCTTTTTCTGACGTCTGGGTCGCTTTACGATCATGCCAGGAGGTATTGACCGAGCTGGAGGGAAGCGCCGCACCGCCGTGGTGGCGTAAAATTCGGTTCTGATCGGCCAGGTCGTTCAGGTCACGGCGAATGGTTTGCGGGCTGACGGCGAACTGTTCAACCAGCTCTTCCGTACTGACATACCCCTGCTTTTTCACCAGCTCGATAATGGCATCATGACGTTGTGTCTGTTTCATCAAATATCCCTGCCAGAATTATGTTCGTTTTCGCGCATGTAGCGTATCGGCAAACGCCATC
>ERZ773187.535-NODE-535-length-35834-cov-8.289779_pt1 | contig 35834 bp, 29 predicted proteins | sample MGYA00511242_ERZ773187 | MGnify/ENA primary metagenome ERZ773187 (study PRJEB29015, sample SAMEA2737744) | human gut metagenome | biome: human gut; feature: human-associated habitat; material: faeces | place: China | collected 2012 ...
GATCGACAAAGCGCGGGAAGGTATCCGGCGTGCCGCCCTGAATGATAAAACCGTCCGCGCCCCGGGCGTCGAACCACTGCTGCAGACCGTCTGCCACCTCTTGCGGGGTGCCGGAAAAGCGCGGGCGCGGTGAGGCCGCCTCCAGCGCAACCTGGCGCAGTGTGAGATTGCGCTCGCGGGCATTGCGCTTGATCTCATCGGTGGTGCTGCGAAAGCTGTTCTGCCCCAGCTCGCCGATGTCCGGGAAGGGTTCGTCGAGAGGATATTGCGCGAAATCGTGATGCTCGAAATAACGCCCCAGATAGTTGAGCGCGTCATGAATCGACACTAACGCCGCCGTGGTTTGATATTGTTGCTCTACGTCATCGGCATCTTTGCCCACGATGACGCTCACCCCCTGAAAAATATGTAACTCCTCGGGGCGGCGGCCGTGTAATTCGAGCTGTTGTTTAACATCCTGATAGAAGGCGCGGGCCTCCTGCAGGCTGTCGTGGTGAGTAAAAATGGCGTCGGCATGTTTCGCCGCCAGCTTTTTGCCGTCGTCTGACGCCCCGGCCTGAAATACAATCGGTCGCCCCTGCGGCGTGCGCCCGATATTCAGCGGCCCTGCTACCTGGAAGAAATCGCCCCGGTGGTTGAGGGTATGCAGCTTTTCAGGATTAAAGAACTGACCGCTCTCTTTATCACGAATAAAAGCGTCTGCCTCCCAGGAGTCCCAAAGCCCTTTTACCACCTCCAGATACTCGTCGGCGATGCGATAACGTAGCGCGTGCGCCGGATGTTTATCCCGGGAGAAGTTTTTCGCCGAGCCTTCCAGCGGCGAGGTCACCACGTTCCAGCCCGCGCGCCCGTTGCTCAGGTGGTCGAGGCTGGCAAACTGCCGGGCCACGGTAAAGGGTTCGCTATAGGAGGTGGAGAGCGTGCCTACCAGCCCCAGGCGTGAGGTCAGGGTCGCCAGAGCGGATAATACCGTCAGGGGTTCGAAGCGATTTAAAAAATGCGGAATCGACTTCTCATTAATATAAAGACCGTCGGCGACAAAAATAAAGTCCAGCTTGCCCGCTTCCGCCTTTAATGCCGTCTCTTTAACAAAGTTAAAATTAATACTGGCATCGGCAATCGCCGCCGGATGGCGCCAGGCCGACATATTTCCGGAAGCGCCATGCAGTATGGTCCCCAGTCGCAATTGTCGTGTTGCAGACATATTCACCCCTTACGATTAAATGTGTTGTAACGCTTTCTCTGCAAGCTGCGCGAAATATCGGGCGGCAGGCTCGATTAATGCCTCGTCCGGATTGAACGCCGGATGGTGCAGTCCGAACGCGCTGGCGCTGCCAATACTGACGAACGCACCGGGGATCTGTTGCAGGTACACCGCAAAATCTTCTCCCCCCATATGCAGTTCGGCGTGGTGGGTTTCGTAGCCGGTTTCCCTGGCCACGGCGGTGGCGAAATCAGCCCAGTGCGCATCGTTAACCAGCGCCGACGGGCCGGTATACCAGGTGATATCAATCTGGGCGTTAAACGCGCTGGCAAAGCCGGCGGCAATTTCACTGACCCGATCCTTCACCTTCTGCTGCACCTGAGTGCTGTGGGTGCGCAGGGTCCCCTCCAGCTCGACGCTTTCCGGCAGGACGTTCCAGGTATTGCCCCCTTCGATACGGGTTACGCTGAGCACCACCGACTCCAGCGTATTAACATTACGGCTGGCCACGCTCTGCAGGGCCGTAACTAACTGGCTGGCGAGTACGATAGCGTCAGAGCCCTCATGCGGGCGCGCCGCATGGGCACCTTTACCGGTGATACGAAAGACAAAACGATCGACGTTGGCATAGAACGGGCCCCCACGGGTGGCAAAGGCTCCCACCGGCAACCCAGGTTCGTTGTGCATGCCAAAGATAGCGCTGACACCCTGCAGGGCTCCCGCGCGGATCAGGCTTTTCGCGCCGCCAAAGTTCTCTTCTGCGGGCTGGAACAGAATACGCACGCGACCGGGCAGCGTGGCTTCACGGGCTTTTAGCTGTAGGGCCGCGCCGAGGATCACGCTGGTGTGAATATCGTGACCGCAGGCGTGCATCACCCCGGCGTGCTGCGAGCTAAACGCAACACCGCTGCGCTCGTCGATGGGTAAGGCATCAATATCGGCCCGCAGGGCGATCTGTTTCGGCCCGGTGCCGATCTCGGCGATCACGCCCGTCGGGATGTCATACGGGAGTACGGCGATCCCGGCGTTATCGAGCCAGCGGCGAATACGGGCGGTGGTTTCCACTTCCTCGCCCGACAGCTCCGGGTAGCGATGCAGCTCGCGCCGCCAGGCGATCAGTTGTTCATTGAAGTTCATGCCAGCACCTCGCGGGTTTGCGCCAGCAGACGCAAGGACTGCGCCCGGCTCTGTCCGTCGGCGATCGGCGTATCGATAATAAATTCGTCGATGCCCCAGCGGTCATGCAGCGCCTGCAATTGCGCCGCCACTGACTCTGCGGTGCCTGCCAGCAGCGACTGGGCGCGCCGGGCAATGCGCAGCGGTTCGCTACCCGCCTGGCGTGCGAAAGCGTAAGCCTGCTCTTCGCTGGCTACCGACACGCGCTGGCCGTTCACCAGCTCCACGCCCCACACCTCGACCTTTTCCGCCAGGGCATCGGCCTGGGCCTGGGTCGGCGCGACGATGGCCTGCACGGCTACTATCACATCCAGCGCACTGCTGGCGCGCCAGGTAGCAATGACATCGCGTAGCAGATCGGGGTCGCCGTTCAGGTGCGCGGCGAAGACAAAGTTCCAGTTAAGGCGCGCCGCCAGCAGTGCGCTCTCGATGCTGGCTCCCAGCAGATACCCCTGTGCCGGAATGGCGGGCAGCGGAGTGGCACGCAGTTCGTTATCAGAGGGGGTTAGCCAGCCGTCCAGTTGGGTCAGTTGTTCGGCGAAACTGCCCTTCTCCTGCGGATTCACCCCCTGTTGCAGGGCGCGGGTCGAGAGCGGCAGTCCGCCTGGGGCTTTGCCGACGCCGAGATCGACCCGGCCAGGGGCGAGATTAGCCAGCACGTTGAAGTTTTCTGCCACTTTATAAGGGCTGTAGTGTTGCAGCATTACGCCGCCAGAGCCGACGCGGATGCGGGAGGTCTGCCCGAGGATCCAGGCAATCAGTAACTCCGGGGATGGACTGGCCAGCTGCGCGGTGTTGTGGTGCTCGGCAATCCAGAAGCGGTGGTAACCCCAGGCTTCGGCCTGCCTGGCCAGCTGTAAGGTACGCGCCAGCGCATCGGCGGCGGTGTCGTTTTCCGCGACGGGACTTTTATCCAGAATGCTGATTCGCCAGGACATGTTTTGTTCTCGTTTGACTTAACATGTCGTCATTATTAAAGGGCGATTTCAGCGCTGAGAAACAATTAATTTACATTTGGTTTGCCGGAAATCAGAAATAGCGCAACGAATTAGGCCAATGCGCGCAACTCGGCAATCAGATCGTCGGCCTGCTGGCGTCGGGTTATCCGCACAAAGCGAATATGGGAAAATTGCGGGTTAGCCATGTCGGCTTCATAGCGCGCACGGTTGCTGCGCCAGGTTTTAATGGTCCAGAGCAGAACCGATTCGCGGCTGAAGAAGGAACGGCGAAAGCTCTCGCGATTGCCGGTGCCGGGCCATAACTCTTGCTGGCTCCAGGCGCGTTTAGCTGCCCTCACTACCGCCTGGCGAAGCGTACGCATAAACCCGTAATCGACCCAGATAATCAGATCCACATCACGCCACTTTACGGGACGCGTGCGATTGTAGTTGCCATCCAGCACCCAGCCCGGCGTAGCACTGAGGACGTTTTCCAGCTTTGCAAAGAGCTCCTCATCAGGCGTACCTTGCCACGCTGGCCGCCAGTAGAGCGTATCCATTTCGATATAAGGGAGATGCAGTTCGGCGGCGAGGCGTCGCGCCAGGGTGCTTTTACCACTGCCGCTGGTACCAATAAGATTGATCTTCACAAACGGGCTCCGTCAGGGATTATCGGGGGCGTATAATAGCGTTTTCACCTTGTTAATGAAACGGCAGTTCAAAACAATAGTTTTGCCCACGGATTCATTTCGCGCTTTTTATTTCACTTAAGTCACTTCATTCACCCGCCCTGTTTATTAATATGGTAATGTTATTTTCATTTTTATTACATTATCGTCGGCACGGTATTAAAAATTATTTAATTTAGGCACTTTCTAATTCCAGATATTTTGTGGAGAATACGCCGCCTGGTTTATAAAAAATAAATACTTTATCTTGCCTGATACTTTATCGGGTAATCGCTATTTATGACGACACCACCCTGGAGTAACGTATGAGGCGTAACAGTCCTGTTACACAAAACGAGTATTTGCTTAACGATGGCACGACGTTAATGTCGACCACGAATACGCAAAGTCATATTACTTACGCCAACTCGGCTTTTATTGCGGCCAGCGGTTATAAAGAAGAAGAACTTATTGGCGAGCCGCATAATGTGATTCGTCATCCGGATATGCCGCCGGAGGCCTTTCGCGATCTGTGGTACACCCTGCAACAAGGCGAGAGCTGGACAGGGCTGGTGAAAAACCGTCGCCAGAATGGCGATCACTACTGGGTGCGTGCCAACGTGACGCCCGTTTATCAGAACGACACGCTGACTGGCTATATTTCGGTGCGTAATATTCCCCTGCGCGACGAAATCGCCGCCAGCGAAAAATTATACGCGCGCGTCTGCAATAATGAATTAAAAGGGCATCGCTTTTATAAAGGAGTGCTGATACGCCGGGGTCTTCTCTCCTTCTTATCATTATTTAAGCGTATTAGCATCGCCAGCCGGGTCAATTATGCAATGGTGGTATTCGCCGCTCTGGCGATGACGACCCCTTTTTTATTTACTCAGCCGCTCTGGCAAGCCTCCGTGCTGGCCCTCTTATTTGTCTTGCAGGCGTGCTATCTCAATAGCCAGATTTGCCGCCCGCTAAAAACGATCGTTAAACAGATGCAGCGCGTCGTTTCGGGCCGAAAAACCGATTATTACCATTTTGACCGCGTGGATGAAATTGGGTTGATGATGCGCCTGGTAAACCAGTCCGGGTTGAATCTCAATTCGCTGGTTGACGACGTAGGGACTCAAATTACCGGTATTCGCGAGATCAGCCAGCGGGTTGCCACCGAGGGCGATGCGCTGCAGGCGCGTTCGGAGGAGATGGCGGACGATCTGCAGCAAACCGCCGCCGCCGTAGAAGAGATAGCCAGTGCGGTAAAACAGACCGCCGAAACAGCCCGTGAAGCGATCCTGATGGCCGACCAGACCCGTACCAGCGCAGACCATAGCGAAGCGATCATGAAGCAGACCATTGGCATGATGCAGGCGGTATCACAGGATAATAGCCAGATCGTCGACATTATCGGGGTGATTGATCGTATCGCGTTTCAGACCAATATTCTGGCGTTGAACGCCGCGGTCGAGGCCGCGCGCGCCGGGGACGCCGGTCGGGGCTTTGCGGTGGTGGCAGCCGAGGTGCGCCACCTGGCGCAGCACTCTGCCTCCGCTGCAAAAGAGATCAAAGCGCTGATTGAGAAAAACGTCGCCAGCGTTAACGCCGGCGTGAATAAAGTGGAGCAGACTGAAACCCACCTGAGCGCAATGATCGGCAACGTGCTGACCATGTCGACATTGATTAAAGAGATAGGCCACGCGACTCAGGAACAGACGCAGGCGTTGTCCCTTATCAATACCGCCATTTCACGTATTGGCGTGATGACCCATAACAATACCGCCATGGTTGATAATGTCACCCAGGCGGCAAATCACCTCACCCAACGCACCACCCGCCTGCAGCACGCGATTGCGGTATTTGGCGGCTAAACGGTCGCCCTTCGCCAGGTATCGGGCCGTTAGCGGCCCTGATACTGCTCGTCGCTGACTTTTTCCATCCACGTCACCGGGCTACCGTCCACCGATTCCGCAATAGCAATATGGATCATTGCGGTTTCGCTGCTCGCCCCGTGCCAGTGTTTTACGCCGGGTGGGATCCAGGCGATATCCCCTGCATTCAGCGCCTGCGCCTCTTCGCCCCATGCCTGCAGCCAGCCGCGCCCCTGGGTGACAATGAGCGTTTGTCCCAGCGGATGGGTGTGCCAGGCCGTGCGAGCGCCGGGTTCAAAGGTGACAGTTGCGCCACCGACGGTGGCGGGCCCGGTTGCCTGAAACGGGGCATCAATGCGTACGGCGCCGGTAAACCATGCTTCGGGGCCGCGCACGGAGGGCAGTGAACCATTTCGGATAATTTTCATTTTCGCTCCTGTTTAGCTGATGCGTTAACAGTAGCGCACCTCTGCTGCGCCGATTAGACTGCATAATCAGAAAGGAACCATGAGCCAAATTCATTAATCGGAAGCCCGGCATGCTGAAAGACAATTTTAACGATCTGCTCTCCTTTATGGTGGTGGCACGCGAGCGCAGCTTTACCCGTGCGGCGGCGCAGCTGGGGGTCTCTCAGTCGGCGCTTAGCCATGCGATGCGTAATCTGGAGGCGCGCCTTGACGTGCGCCTGCTGACCCGCACCACCCGCAGCGTGGCCCCCACCGAAGCGGGCGAGCAGTTATTTCTCCGTTTGCGTCCCCATCTGCTGGAGATTGAACAAGAGCTGACAGCCCTGCGCGATATGCGTGACAAACCGGCCGGGAATATTCGTATCACCGCCGGAGAGCATGCCATGTCGGCGGTGCTGTGGCCGGTACTGAAGCCGTTTATGGCGCAGTATCCCGATATCCATATTGAGGTGACGGTCGACAACGGGTTGACGGACATTGTTGATGGCCGCTTTGACGCGGGGATACGGCTTGGTGAGCAGGTGGCGAAAGATATGATCGCGGTACGGATCGCCCCGGATATGCGCATGGCAGTCGTCGGCTCGCCCGCCTATTTTGCCCGTTACGGCGTGCCAGAAACGCCAGAACAGCTGGAAAACCACCGCTGCATCAATATGCGTTTACCGACGCGCGGTGGATTATATGCCTGGGAGTTTGAAAAAGAGGGCCGGGAGCTGCGGGTGCGGGTTGACGGGCAGCTTACGCTCAATAACCTGCCTCAGCGGCTGGATGCCGCCGAGGCCGGGTTAGGTCTGGCCTACGTGCCGGATGATACTGTCCAGCAGGCACTCGCCGAAGGTCGGTTGATTCGGGTACTGGAGGAGTGGTGCACGCCTTTCGATGGCTATCACCTCTACTACCCCAGCCGCCGTCAGCACACCACGGCCTTTGCCCTGTTTCTGGAGGCGTTACGTCAGCAATAGTTTATTTGCCGACGCGCGCCTGGAGATGTTTCGGATAGCGATCTCCCACTACATCAATGCCTTCCAGCGCCTGGTTGATTCGTGCTAGCGCGTCAGGTGACAACGTCACCTCTGCGGCACCGAGGTTCTCCAGCAGACGGTGCTGTTTGGTGGTACCGGGAATAGGCACTATCCATGGCGCTTTCGCCAACAGCCACGCCAGGGCAATCTGCGCCGGGGTCACCCCCTGCTCTCTGGCGAGGCGTTGCACCACATCGATGAGCTGCTGATTCGCCAGCCGCGAGGCTTCGCTGAAACGCGGCACCTGATTACGGAAGTCCTGCGCATCGAACGTGGTCTGTGCGTTAATCGCGCCGGTCAGAAAACCTTTCCCGAGCGGGCTGAAGGGGACAAAGCCGATATTCAGCTCAGCCAGAAGCGGTAAAATGGCTTTCTCCGGCTCCCGCCACCAGAGGGAATATTCGCTCTGCAAAGCAGAAACCGGGCACACAGCATGGGCGCGGCGGATAGTCTCCACCCCCGCCTCAGAAAGGCCAAAATACTTAACCTTCCCCTCTGCAATCAGATCCCGGAGGGTACCGGCCACCTCCTCGATGCCCACATCCGGATCGACGCGGTGCTGATAATAGAGATCGATAACCTCGGTTTTCAGCCGTTTCAGCGATCCCTCCACGGCGGCGCGAATGTGCGCCGGTCGGCTGTTCAATACCTGACCCGGCTGCGTACAGTCGAAGCCGAACTTGGTAGCAATCACCACTTGATCACGTACCGGCGCCAGCGCCTCACCGACCACCTCTTCATTGATGAACGGGCCGTAGATTTCAGCCGTATCAAACAAGGTCACCCCGTTTTCTACGGCGTTACGAATCAGAGAGATGGCCTGCGCTTTATCGGTTGCCGGGCCGTAGCCATAGCTTAGCCCCATGCAGCCCAGCCCGAGGGCGGATACCTGTAAACCGTTTGAACCTAACTGTCGCTGCTGCATTGTTTGCCTCATGAGGTTGTTAAATGACCTCAACAAGTGTGAACGGAAAATTTAATGAATACCACGCCAGTAATATGCTTAACGTAATGAATTCAATTCATCAATTTCACTGTCCAATAATTAAGCAAACCTGATGAGTTGTACGCCATTTAAGCGAAATACAGTTTCAAAATTTTAACCGATTCAGCCCTCTGTAACCCGCGCCTGCTCTGACCAGACGAATTTTTTCGAGCTCCATCACTTTCGACCCGTTATATTTTGCGTCACTTATTAATTGCGGGTAGGATGCTTCGCCATGTTTCGCCTATTCCACACGAAGAATAACTGGAAAGGGAGCATGTTTCCGGCCAAAGGCAATCGTTTGTGTCGCCGGGGCCGGAGAGAGGACATCCGAGGATGATTCAGACAGGTAAACAGGTAACTCAATGAAAACAAGCAATAAAAGCGCAGCCGACCATCAGGCGGCAAAACGTCGCTGGCTGGATGCCCACGAAGAGGGGTATCACAAGGCGATGGGCAACCGTCAGGTGCAGATGATCGCAATTGGCGGCGCAATCGGTACGGGGTTGTTTTTAGGTGCAGGCGCGCGCCTGCAGATGGCGGGTCCGGCACTGGCGCTGGTCTATCTGGTATGCGGCATCTTCTCTTTCTTCATCTTACGCGCATTGGGCGAACTGGTTTTACACCGCCCCTCCAGCGGCAGTTTTGTTTCCTATGCCCGTGAATTCCTGGGTGAAAAAGCCGCCTATGTTGCCGGGTGGATGTACTTCGTCAACTGGGCGATGACCGGTATTGTCGATATCACCGCCGTGGCGCTCTATATGCACTACTGGGGCGCGTTTGGCGATGTTCCACAGTGGGTCTTCGCGCTGGGCGCGCTGGCGATTGTGGGCACCATGAACATGATTGGCGTGAAGTGGTTCGCCGAGATGGAGTTCTGGTTTGCGCTGGTAAAAGTTCTGGCGATTGTGATCTTCCTGGTGGTGGGTACCGTGTTTCTCGGTACCGGCAAGCCGCTGGACGGCAATGCCACCGGCTTCCATTTAATCACTGATAACGGCGGCCTCTTCCCACACGGCCTGCTGCCTGCGCTGGTACTGGTTCAGGGCGTGGTCTTCGCCTTTGCCTCCATTGAGCTGGTCGGTACCGCGGCAGGCGAATGTAAAGATCCGCAGACGATGGTACCGAAAGCGATCAATAGCGTGATCTGGCGTATCGGCCTGTTCTATGTCGGCTCCGTGGTGTTGCTGGTACTGCTGCTGCCGTGGAATGCGTACCAGGCAGGTCAGAGCCCGTTCGTCACCTTCTTCTCGAAGCTTGGCGTGCCGTATGTGGGCAGCATCATGAACATCGTGGTGCTTACCGCCGCGCTCTCCAGCCTGAACTCAGGCCTCTACTCCACCGGCCGTATTCTGCGCTCTATGTCGATGGGTGGCTCTGCACCGAAGTTCATGTCAAAGATGAGCAAGCAGCAGGTCCCTTATGCCGGGATCCTCGCCACGCTGGTAGTCTATGTGTTTGGCGTGTTCCTGAACTATCTGGTGCCTTCTCAGGTATTTGAGATTGTGCTGAACGTTGCCGCGCTGGGCATTATCGCCTCCTGGGCCTTTATCGTGGTGTGCCAAATGCGTCTGCGCAAGGCCATCAAAGAGGGTAAAGCCGCCGAGGTGAAATTCAAGCTGCCGGGCGCACCGGTGACCTCCTGGCTCACCCTGCTGTTCCTGTTTAGCGTGCTGGTGCTGATGGCTTTTGACTACCCGAACGGGACCTACACCATCGCGACCATTCCGCTGCTGGCTATTCTGCTGGTTGCCGGCTGGTTCGGGGTGCGTAAGCGCGTGCATGAAATCCACAGCACTGCCCCGGTTCATGCTGAAGAGGGAAATCAGGATGGTCCGCTGGTTGAAGAGACCTCGCGTTAATCAAACTTAGCCACTAAAAAAGGGAAGGCATAGCGCCTTCCCTTTTTATTTGCCTGCGTAAGGTCAACTACCCTTACAGCGCAATACGAATCACATCGTCAGGCTGGGTCGCTTCCTGCTGACGGCTAGACTTCTGCTTCACCGTCACGTACAGGGTTTTGCCATCGGCAGAGAGTGCCAGGCTGTTCGGGAAGGTCGGGGTCTCGAAGGTTTTCGTCACTTTATAAGTTTTGGTGTCGATCACGCTCACTTTACCCGCTTCGCGATGCGTCACGTAGGCTTCATTACGCGTCGGGTTGAAGAGCACGGCCAGCGACTCTGGCGCCGCCACTTTCTTGATCACGCTGCCATCTTTCAGCGAGACAACCAGCACTTCCGGCTGTTTGGAGTCGGTAAGGAAAGCGCGCTGGCCCGCCACGTCCAGGCTCAGGTTCAGGTAGAAGTGCTCTTTCCCGTCATCCTGCAGTTTTTTACGGCTGAGAATTTTGTGGGTAGCGGTATCAATGGTCAGCAGTTCACCGTCGGCATTGGTGGTGTAAAGGCGTTTCGCCTGTGCATCCAGCGCCAGACCGGTGCTGAACTTACCGGTATTGGCGATAGTCTCTTTCAGCTTCAGCGTGGCGCCGTCCACAACCCAGATCACGCTCTCTTTGCCGATACCGGTGATATAGACGGTGTTGGTGGTGTCATCGGCCACCAGCTCGCGCGGCTGCAGCGGTTTAACCGTTTCGCTGCGCTGACGATCGTCCAGCACCAGGCGCCCTTTTACTTCACCCGTTTTCGCATCGATCGCGGTGACGGCGCTGTTGGTGGTATTGCCAAACCACAGGGTTTGCGTGGCGTTGTTGATGGTCGCGCCAAAAGGTTTCAAATCGTTATGAATGGCCTGGGTCACTTCGAGGGTGACGGGATCAAGACGATAGACCACCCCGCCTTTATCTGTTTTGCGGCTCTGGGTGGTGGCAACCCACAGCGCGTTCTCCTGCTGGCTGACGGCCATCTCGTAAGCGCCTTTTCCCACCGCTTTACGCAGCATCTCTTCGGCGGCATGGACATTGAACGTACCCGCTACCAGCAGAGAACCCAGCAGCAAAGAACCACGCAGACGCGGTGAGCACAGATGACGTAAATTCATAACAACTCCCTTTTAAACATAGGTGGAATGGCTGACATCGCTTCCGGCTGCAAAGTCATGGCTTTGCATTTATTGAATGCGAATACTAATCATTATTTATATGAATGTGGAGTAAATCTTGCCGCTTCCGTCGCGATCCGTCTTTTTTATCTACACTTCGATTAACGCAATGTGCGTTTATGGTTTTCAATACATTTACAAAACATTTAACATACACGCACATGTTCCATTTGGTACGTTTAATTCCACTATCGGCAACTATTCATGAAAATCATTTCTGCCAGTAAGGCAACGTTTCCCCTGCTGTTGGTTCCTGTCGTCTTTACCCCCGTTAACGCCATGGCTGCCGACGAACAGACCATGATCGTCAGCGCAACGCCGCAAACCGTTTCAGAACTGGACACCCCCGCCGCCGTCAGCGTGGTGAACGGCGAAGATATGCGTCAGGCTACGCCGCGTATTAACCTGTCGGAGTCGCTGGGCAGCGTGCCGGGCTTGCAGATTCAGAATCGCCAGAACTATGCCCAGGATCTGCAGTTGTCGATGCGTGGCTTTGGCGCCCGCTCTACCTTCGGCGTGCGCGGCATCCGTATGTATGTCGACGGCATCCCCGCGACGATGCCGGATGGCCAGGGGCAGACCTCCAATATCGATCTCAGCAGCGTCGAGAGCGTGGAAGTCTTACGTGGCCCCTTCTCTGCCCTGTATGGAAATGCCTCCGGCGGGGTAATTAACGTCGCCACCGAGACCGGCAAACAACCCAATACCATTGAAGCCAGCAGCTACTATGGCAGCTTCGGCAGTTGGCGTTATGGCATGAAGGCCACCGGAGCGATGGGCGACGGCACCCAGCCGGGCGACGTGGATTACACCGTTTCCACCACCCGTTTCACCACCAAAGGCTATCGCGACCACAGCGGCGCGCGTAAAAATCTCGCCAACGCCAAACTGGGCGTGCGCATTGACGATGTCAGTAAGCTGACCCTGCTGTTCAACAGCGTGGATATTAAAGCCGACGACCCGGGCGGGCTGACCGAACAGGAGTGGCGTGCTAATCCGACCCAGTCGCCGCGTGCCGAACAGTACAATACCCGCAAAAACATCAAACAGACGCAGGCCGGCTTGCGCTATGAGCGTCAACTGAGTCAGCAGGACGACCTGAGCGTGATGATGTACGCGGGTGAGCGTGAAATGACCCAGTATCAGTCGATCCCCATTGGTCCGCAGCAGAATCCAACGCACTCCGGCGGCGTGATTGATATGCAGCGTCATTATCAGGGTATCGACACCCGCTGGACCCACCGGGGCGAGCTGCTGGTGCCAATGACTTTCACCACCGGTCTTAATTACGAGAACATGAGTGAAAATCGCCGCGGCTATGAAAACTACGTGCGCAATAATGGCGTGCCCACTTTCGGCGAAAAAGGTAACCTGCGTCGCAAAGAACGCAACCTGATGTGGAACGTCGACCCCTATCTGCAGACTAGCTGGCAGCTGACCCAGAAGCTGACCCTGGACGCGGGCGTGCGTTACAGTTCGGTCTACTTTGACTCCAACGACCACTATATTCAGGGCAAAAATGGCGATGACAGCGGCGACGCCAGCTACCACAAATGGTTGCCGGCCAGCTCCCTGAAATATGCGGTGACCGACGGCTGGAATCTGTATGCCGCGGCCGGACGCGGGTTCGAAACCCCGACCATCAACGAACTCTCCTACCGCTCAGACGGCCAGGGCGGGCTTAACTTCGGCCTGAAGCCATCGACCAACAATACCTGGGAGGTGGGAAGCAAAACGCGCATTGGTAATGGTCTGCTGACCGCCGCGCTGTTCCGTACCGATACCGATGATGAGATTGTGGTCGATGCCAGCGGCGGCGGCCGTACCAGCTATAAAAACGCCGGGAAAACCCGCCGTCAGGGGGTCGAAGTGGCCCTGGATCAGCAGTTCGCCGAGAACTGGAAGCTGAAAATGGCGTGGACCTATCTGGATGCCACCTACCGCACGAACGTCTGTTCCGACAGCGACTGCAACGGTAACCGTATGCCGGGCATCGCCCGTAATATGGGCTTTGCCTCCTTTGGCTGGCAGCCTGTTGAGGGCTGGTACGCCGGCACCGATGTGCGCTATATGAGTGACATTATGGCGGACGATGAAAACACGGCGAAAGCCCCGTCCTATACCGTTGTAGGCCTGAACACCGGCTACAAGTTTAACTACGGTAACTGGGGAATGGACCTCTTTGGTCGCGTGGATAACCTGTTCGACAAAGAGTATGCCGGTTCGGTTATTGTCAATGAATCGAATGGGCGTTACTACGAACCCGCGCCGGGACGTAACTACGGCGTCGGCTTGTCGGTGTCGTACCGTTTCGAGTAATAAAAAACCGGCAGCCTTGCGCTGCCGGTGCTCTTTTTAAGCCAGCTGCGCCTTCTGATCCAGGCGGAACGCGGCTACCAGCGTCTCCAGCAGACGCGCCTGATCTTCCAGCGCCTCTGCCGCTGTTGACGAGGCGCCCACCAGCGAGGCGTTTTGCTGGGTTGTGGTATCCAGCTCCATCACCGCACGCGAAATCTGCTCAATGCCGCGGCTCTGCTCTTCCGATGCCGAGGAGATCTCTCCCATAATGTCATTCACACGGGTTACCGAGTTCACCACCTGCTCCATGGTCTGCCCGGCTTTCGCCACCAGGTCGCTACCGGTGGTAATGCGCGAGACCGATTCGCTAATCAACAGTTCAATATCCTTCGCCGCCTGCGAGCTACGCTGCGAAAGGCTGCGCACTTCGCTCGCCACAACGGCAAAGCCGCGCCCTTGCTCACCCGCGCGGGCGGCTTCGACGGCGGCGTTCAGCGCCAGGATATTGGTCTGGAAGGCGATGCTGTTAATCACCGCGGTGATATCGGCAATTTTCTGCGAACTGGTATTGATGTCGCTCATGGTACTGACCACATCCTGCATCACGCGTCCGCCCTGGGTGGCGGTTTGCGAGGCTTCTGCCGCCAGCTGACTGGCGTGACGGGCGTTGTCGGCGTTGTTTTTTACCGTGGCGGTGAGCTCTTCCATACTGGCGGCGGTCTCGACGACGGCAGCTGCCTGCTGCTCGGTACGGGAAGAGAGATCGGTGTTGCCCTCGGCGATTTCGGAAGCCGCCAGCGACACCTGCGCCACGCTGCTGCGTACTTCGCCAATCATGGCGCGCAGTTTCTCGTTCATCCGGCCCATCGCCCCGGTCAGTTTACCCAGCTCATCTTCACCCTGCGGATGGATTTCGGAGCTGAGGTCACCGCTGGCAATCCGTTCTGCCAGCTGCAGGTTGTGTTTCACCGGATGGGTAATCTGGCGGGTGACCCACCAGGAGACGATGATCCCGAACAGAATCGCCACCACGCCAACAATGGCAGTGATGGTACTGGAGCTGTAAGCCAACGCATCGTTGTGCTTTTTCACCAGGGCGATAATGGCGCGCAGAGAGGCGCTACTGTCATCCCCTGCGGATTTGACGTTATCTTCTGCCGCTTTCAGCGCGGCAACGGCTGCCGGGTCGTTCTTATCAGCGGTATACGCCGTCATGGCGGTCTGCATTTCGCTTACGCTACGGCCAAAACGGGCCAGGTGCCCCGCCACATCATCGACAATCGCCTTCTCTTGCGTGGTCCACTCCAGCTGCTGCGCTTCGGTGGTTAATTCAGCGGCGTGTTTGACATAATTTGCCATCAGCTGACCCGACTTCTCGTCAGCGGTATAGAGGAATTTGAGACGGTTAATCTTGGCCTGGAAAACCTCGATGTTGATGTTGTAGATCAGATTGGTTTGCTGGTAGACATCGCGGATCTCTTTAAAGCGCAATACGCTCATCAGTGTTGATACCGCCACTAACAGCAGCACCAGACCAAAACCTGCGGCGAGCTTTTTGCTCATTTTTATATTACGTAATCGTTGACTGACACTCATTCCTGGCTCCTTAAAAGGCAACTGTGCCTTTTAAGGTTATCGGCAGGACAATTGGTTATTTCAGCGTCAGTCTGGTCTTATCAGTCGAGAAATGAAATAACGTTTCCGGCAGCACAAAGTCTGCCGGAAATTATTGACAGCGCAATATCGAGCGATATTACCGCCGAGCCCGGTTTAAAAAATGACTTAGCTTAAATATTGCAGAATCAATATGTCGTTCGCTTCATCTATTACTTTATCGATGGCGGTCCGACAGCCCTCGACATCGCCTTTTTCTAGCGCACGGAGCAGTGCATCATAGCGATACGTAGACGACGGGAGATCGATATTCTCGTCATAGAGGCAATTAAAACAGGGGCCAATGCGTACCCATAGCTGCTCAATAAGCGACATCAGCGTGGGCATACCGGCATAGTGATACAGCGTAAAGCGAAAAGCCCGGTTGGCATGCAGCGCTCGCTCAACTTCACCGTTGTGCATCGCTTCATGGAATTTCTCTGACAGGTTTCGCAACGTCGTCAGTTTCTCGGCGGACATTTGCAAACAGGCCTCTTCAGCGGCCATGCCCTCCAGCGTCTTACGAATGGCGTTAACTTCTCTATAACGCTCAAGTGACACTTCCGGCACCAGAAACGCTTGCGCCGGGGTCGCGTGCAGTGCACCTGCGGAGACCAACCGCAGCAACGCTTCACGCACAGGAGTAATACTGGTACCTAATTTATCCGCAATCTCTTTGGTGACGAGCCGGGCGCCTGGTTTCAGCGCGCCTGCAATCAGGGCGCTTTTAAGACTCATTTCAACCTGCATCGTCAGGCTCATTCGTTGAGCTTTTTCTAAGTTGTCCAAATCCAGCATGTTCTATTCCTGTAACTAACACTTACCTTTGTTAGCCGCAGCGGCGGGAAATTCGCCACTGCGGGTATGATATGTCCTGTATCTGCATGCCTGGTTCGTGCTAAGAGAAACAATAAATAACAGCAAACCTGCCTAAGTGATTGAATTAACTCAATCCACAGGGACGACTGGAGTAATCTTTGCTTGTATAATTAAAGACGTTATTTGGAAATTTGCACAACTTAATATGGCGGAATAATCCGCCATATCTGCAAAAGTTAGTTATCTTTCGCCACGCGTATAACCACTTTGCCGAAGTTCTTCCCTTCCAGCAAACCGATGAACGCCTGCGGGGCATTTTCCAGGTCGTCCGTTACCTGTTCGCGGTAGTGTATTTTACCTTCGTTCACCCAGCTCCCCATCTCCTGCTGAAACTCGTCGATGCGATCGCCATAGTCCTGAGCGATGATAAAACCCTGCATGCGAATGCGTTTTTTCAGGATGGTGCCCATCAGCAGTCCCAGACGATCGGGTCCGGGCGGCAAATCGGTGGCGTTATACCCGCTAACCAGACCACAGACCGGAACGCGGGCCGAGGTATTCAGCAGCGGCAGTACCGCATCAAACACCTTGCCACCCACATTCTCATAATAGATATCGATACCCTCTGGACAGGCTTGTTTCAGCTGCTGGGCAAAGTCGTCTGCGTGGTGATCGATACAGCGGTCAAAGCCCAGAACCTCGACGGCATGGCGACATTTTTCCGCTCCACCGGCAATCCCGACCACATGACAGCCTTTGATTTTACCAATCTGCCCGACGGTGGCACCCACCGGCCCGGTAGCCGCAGCCACCACCAGGGTTTCGCCTGATTTTGGCTGGCCAATATCCAGCAGACCCATGTAGGCGGTAAAGCCCGGCATTCCCAGGATACCCAGCGCCCAGGAAGGGTGCTGCGGGTTGCTGCCCAGTTTCACCAGGCCTGTACCGTCCGACAACGCATAATCTTGCCAGCCGCTGTAGCTCAGCACCCACTCGCCGACGGGATAGTCAGGGTGTTGGGATTGTTCAACGCGGCTGACCGTGCCACCCACCATGACCGCCCCGATCTCAACCGGTGGTGAATAGGAGGGGGCATCGCTCATACGCCCGCGCATATAGGGATCTAACGAGAGATAAACGGTGCGCAGTAAGAGCTGGCCCTCTTCAGGCTGAGGGACCGAGGTTTTTTCCAGACGAAAGTTCTCTACGGTGGGTGCGCCATGGGGACGGGAGGCCAGAACCCATTGACGATTCTGTGTTGAAGACAGACTCATACATCACTCCTGTTTATGCAAATGTCTTTAAAGACTAGCGTTAACCTCCCAGGTTCGCCTGGCCATTATGCGCCGGATTGATTAAGCCGAACGATCAGGTAAACGCAGGGAGCGTCGCTTTCGTTGATGAACCGGCAGTCATTTGGCGGCCCCAGTTCGAGGCAGTCGCCGGCGTGCATCTCGTGGCGGGTATCCCCTTCCTGAAAAATGAGTTCCCCCGATTGTAACCAGATCAGCTGGCGTGCCAGCGCATACGACGACGCAGGCATCGGCACGTCACTCCCGGCAGGCAGTTCTACCTGCACCAGATCGATAGGCAGGTCGGTGCGCGGCGAAACATGTCGTCGTAGATAATGCGTTTGCGGGTCACGCCAGACGGGTTGATTTTCCAGGCGCAGCAGCTTGCCCTCCTGCATCTCGGCGCGGGCAATCAGGGTGGACATGCTAATGCCAAACGCACCGGACAGACGCGCCAGCAACGTCGCCGTTGGGCTGCTGTCGGCGCGTTCGATTTTGTGGATCATCGCCCGCGATACGCCCGCACGCTCGGCAAGCTCGCTTAACGACCATCCCCGGGACTCTCGCTCAAGGCGAATACGCGCGCTGATGCGATGATTGATGTTGTCTGACATAGTATTCATGGCGTAATACTATAGTTTAGAAAATCTATTTCAACGCCGTTTTTGATAACAAAAAGATATGGTTTATACCGTAGCGAGAGCGGCGCCCGCTTGTGTAATATGGTGACGCACCGTACTACTATAGTGAACAACACACGCCGAGGTTTCTCCATGCTTATCCGTCACGCCTGTAAAGAAGATTGCGCCGCCATTGGCGAGATTTATAACCACGCGGTGCTGCATACCGCCGCGATCTGGAATGATACAACCGTTGATACCGACAACCGTATCGCCTGGTTTGAAGCGCGAACCTTGATGGGTTACCCGGTGCTGGTCTGCGAGCAGGAGGGTCAGGTTGTGGGTTATGCCTCCTTTGGCGACTGGCGCGCTTTCGATGGCTTCCGCCACACCGTGGAGCACTCTGTCTATATTCATCCTGAGCATCAGGGCAAAGGCATCGGTCGGGCGTTAATGAAACAGCTGATTATCGAAGCGCGGAACATTGGCAAGCATGTGATGGTCGCCGGCATCGAAGCTCAGAACCGCGGCTCTATTCATCTGCACGAAACCTTAGGCTTTATCACCACGGGCCAGATGCCGCAGGTGGGCACCAAGTTTGGCCGCTGGCTGGACCTCACATTTATGCAGCTACAGCTTGATGAGCGCACCGACCCGGACGCCATCGGATGAATCAGTCATTAACGCTGGTATTTCTGGTGGCGGCAGGCATTGGCCTGGTCGTGCAAAACACCCTGATGGTGCGGATCACCCAGTCCTCCAGCACCATCCTGATCGCCATGCTGCTTAATTCGCTGGTGGGCATTGTGCTGTTCGTCTCGATCTTGCTGATTAAAAATGGCGTGGCGGGGTTTAGCGAACTGGTGCACACCCTGAAGTGGTGGACCTTAATTCCGGGACTGCTGGGGTCGTTCTTTGTCTTCGCCAGCATCAGCGGTTATCAGTATGTGGGTGCCGCCACCACCATTGCGGTGCTGGTTGCCAGTCAGTTGATCGGGGGGCTGGTGATGGATGTGGTACGTAGCCAGGGGATCCCCCTGCGGGCGCTGATTGGGCCGGTATCGGGTGCGATCATGCTGGTGATTGGCGCCTGGCTGGTGGCAAGGCGCCAGTTCTGACTCAGAGAATGGTGCCGCCTTTCGTCAGCTGCTGGTGGCGGGCCTCCATCTCTTCTTTATGCTGTTTACCATGATGGGCAATGGCAGTGCGCAGACGTTGCTGTTGGGTATAGCGATCTTCGCGGCTCAGGGCGGCGTCATCGCTGAGCGCAATCAGCAACTCATTCATATGCGTAATCACGCTCTCTTCAAGGGTGGCATCTACTCGGGCGATCACTTCCTCTAAATGTGACATTGTCACTCCTTATCGGTTCACCGGGTGGCACCCTGCCACCCGGCACAGGCTTAGTTGAGCTTCGCTTTCGAGAAATCGCTCCCCATCAGACTGACGCTATAACCGCTCACGTTGCTGCGGGTGGCAAAGAAAGTCTTGCCATTCGCCAGCGCGATCCACGGCGCCTGCTGGTAGAAGATCTCCTGAGCCTGGCTGTAAAGCTTAGCGCGTGCAGCCGGGTCGCTGGTCAGCTTCGCTTTGTTGACCAGCTCATCATACCCCTTGTCACACCAGCGTGCAGCGTTGGAACCGGTTTTAATGCTGTCGCAGCCCAGCAGCACGTCGGCAAAGTTATCCGGGTCGCCGTTATCCGACATCCAGCCAAACAGGGCGCTGTCGTGTTCCCCTTTGCGCATGCCGGACAGGTATTCGCCCCACTCATACGAGACGATTTTTGCTTTCACGCCCACTTTCGCCCAGTCGCTCTGGATCATCTCAGCGATACGGCGAGAGTTGGGGTTATAAGGGCGTTGCACCGGCATAGACCAGAGGGTGACTTCTGCCCCCTGCTCCAGCCCGGCCTGCTTCAGCAGAGCTTTCGCTTTTTCCGGATCGTACGCGTAGTCTTTCAGATCTTTGTTAAAGCCCATCATATTCGGCGGAATCGGGGATTTTGCCACCGTACCCGAGCCCATAAAGACGGCATTGATAATCGCTTTTTTATCGGTAGCGTAGTTCAGCGCCTGTCGCACCAGCACGTTATCAAACGGCTTTTTCTCGGTATTAAATGCCAAATAACCGACATTCAGCGCATCGACCGTATGCAGGGTCAGATCTTTATTCTTTTTAATGACGTCGAACTGCACCGGCGACGGCGCAGGAATGATCTGGCATTCGTTCGTTTGCAGCTTCGCCAGACGGGTCTCCACGTTGGGGGTGATGGAGAAGATCAGGTGCTTAGTCGGAACCGCCCCATCCCAGTAGTTCGGGTTGGCAATATAGCGAATCAGGGAGTCGACTTTATACTGCTGCAGGACGTACGGCCCGGTGCCAATTGGCCAGTTGTCTATGTTTTCCGGCGTCCCTTTTTTCAGCATTGCGTCGCCATACTCAGCCGAGAGAATAGAGGCGAAATCCATCCCCCAGTCGGCCAGGAAGGCGGCATTCGGCTCACTCAGTACAAACTGCACGTGATAATCATCAATTTTCTTCACGTCCTGAATCAGCTTATCCAGCCCGACATCATTAAAGTATTCGTAGTTGCCCTGGGAGACGTTGTGATACGGGTGCTTAGGGTCTTTCTGACGCATAACCGAGAAAATAACGTCATCGGCATTAAAGTCGCGGGTAGGTTTAAAGAATTTATTACTGTTGAACTTCACCCCTTTACGCAGCGTAAAGGTATAGGTTTTACCATCCGGCGAAATAGTCCAGGACTCCGCCAGCGACGGAACCGGGGTGTTTTTCACCGGGTCGAAGTTAATAAGGCGGTTATAGAGCACCTGCGAACTGGCCACAAAAGTGGGGCCTGAGCTGGCGATTTGCGGGTTGAAAGACTCCGGGGAGGCTTCTGAACAGTAAATAATCGTATCATTATTCGCGGCCCATGCCGCGCTTGCCGGTAACAGCGCGCTGAATGCCAGCGCGAGGAGCGTTTTCCCTGTAGACATCGTTATTACCCTTTGCGGATTTATTATGAAGAACCGTAATAACAGCACAGCACATTCGTACTGGCAAATAACGAAACACTATCAGGATATTCTAAAGGCGCTATTTTCGCTGATTTTCTCACCGCTGCTCCAGGGTGATTTGCCTTAAGTGCCATTCATCGTCAAGCACTTTTCGTCCGCGCAATGCGGTAAGAAATCGCCCCTTTTGTTGTCTCTTCTGCCGTTTAGTTGCCAACGGATTCCGTAAAGTACAAGGGTGAAGAAGTCTATGGGATCAAATCGTGGCAAAAACACTTTTACGTAGCGGTAATCTGGATGATTTTCAGGCCGTTGGCGGCGGCGGTCAGGCCGTTTTCGAATCTGCATTGCAAATCCGCGAGGCGCTGCGCCTGCGCAAACAGCAGTCCATCGTCGACTGCCTGGCGATTCCGCAAGTCAACGACGAGGGTGACAGGGTTGACTGGTATGCCCCTGTTGAGGGTAGCGTAAGTAGCTGGAAGGCCGCCGATGAAGATGCCCGTTATCGCGCCCTGCGCCTGCTGGAAAGCACCCTCTCCAGCGTCGAGTCCCTGAGCAAAAAATCGCTGCAGTCCCCTAAAACCGCTCAACAGCTGTTTGGCTCCCTGCTATCGAAAGCCTTCCAGTTCCCCGGCGAAAACTTTTTATTTCTGGTGGATGGCAAACCGGTCATCACTTTCTGGGGTTTTGTTAATCTTAACGAAAACGCCAGGGACGATGTGCTCGAGTGCCTGCGCGCATCCCTGCGCCCAGTGGAGCTCCCCGCCCCGGTAGAAGAGCCCGAGCCGGAACCGGTGCAGGAGATCATCTTCGAAAAAGCCGATGAACCGCTGATTTCAGCCCCGGCCACGATTCAGATCACCGCAGACGATCTCTACACCGCCCAACCCGCCCCGCAGGTGTTAGTTAAAGAGCCTGAACCCGAGCCCGAAGCGCCGCTTGCCACGCCTGTAGTGATGAAAAAACGCCGCTTCCCGCTGTGGCCATTGCCGGTGGCCGCGCTGGTTGTCGTAGCCGTGGCTGCGCCACTCTTGTGGTCTACCCATAGCGCCCCGGTAGAGACCGCTGAGGCCCAGCCTGCCCCTGCCCCTGTCGCGGCCGTAGAGATTTCACCTAAACCCGTCGCGACGGTGAAGCCCCTGCCCTTAACGCTGCCTCTGCACCAGGCTGAAGTGGTGGCCGCGCAGGTGAAAGCGCCAGAGCCTGCCGCCCCAACCGAGCCGGTAGTGATTGCCGCCATTCCGAAAGAGGCACTGGTGATGGAGGCCGGTCAGGTGAAAGCCGGCTCAACCCGCTTCCTTAACGGTAGCTGGCGCGTCATGCTGGATGTGAAAGATCCTATCACCGGTAAACCGCCCTCACTGCGCTACCAAATCCAGAACAATAAAGGCACCGCGCGCGTGGTGCATGGCGATAATATCGTCTGCCGTACGGAGGTCTTCTCCGGGCTGCACAGCAACGGTGAGCTGATGATTAAAACGCGCGGCAATGCCCGCTGCACTGACGGCTCTCGCTATCCGATGCCGGAGATCGCCTGCAAAGCCGGGGTGAACGATGTGGCGGAATGTACCGCCCGTTACGACGCCAAGACCGTGGTTCCGTTGACATTCAGAAAAGCAGGTGCGTGATCCCATGCTGGTAACTCTTTGCGACTATAAACAGAGCGTCACGCTTATCGCCAACAGTGGCGTACAGTTTCTTGATTTTGGCCTGACGCCGCAGGACAGTGCCCAGAGCGGACGTTTTGTGCGTAAAACCGCCAACGGCCCCCTGCTGCGTCTCAATTTTGACGTGATTAACAACCGCTACACACTGCCCGCCAGCGGTGGTGGCCAGCCGGAAGTGGTTAAACCCGAAAGCACCCTTTCGCTGCAGCACTCCCTGACGGTGCTGGATGGCGTCTGGCTGCCGGTGCCCTTCCTGCGCTTCAACCCGCCGCGTACCTTCGTAGAAGGCCCGGATAACTGGGCGCGAGTGCAGGTGCGTAAGCTGGAAGCGCCGGATAGCGCTGGCCATACCCACCGGGTGACGCTTGCTCTGGATAGCCAGATAGCGCCGCATGCTACCTCCCGACTCTCACCGGTGGAAAACGATATCCTGAACGGGACCCGTTTCTCCCTCGCCTGGCGTGATGACGAAGTGGCGGATTTCCTCGACCAGACCTGGATTGATGGCTGGCTGCGAGAAGCTTTTACCCAGTATGCTTCCGGCGTGGAGAACCGTGCCGACCGCGATCTGCAGTTGGCGATGCGTAATTTTGAGTACCAGGCTCACTGGCTCAACGTGCTGGCCATGCTCGGTGAACAGCTCACCATACCGGAAGTGAAATTTGTCACCCATACCCTCAGCACCCCGGCTATCCCGGTGGATCTGATTCTGGATGTGGGGAATACCCATACCTGTGGCGTGATCATTGAAGATCATGGCGACGCCAACGATGGACTGCGCCAGACGGCAGAGCTCCAGGTGCGTTCCCTGAGCGAACCCCAGTTCCTGAATGAGCCGCTGTTTACCAGCCGTCTCGAGTTTTCTGAAGCCCGCTTCGGCAAGCAGCACTTCTCGGTAGAGAGTGGACGCGAAGACGCGTTCGTCTGGCCGTCGATTGTGCGCGTGGGCGATGAAGCCCGTAAACTGGCGACCCAGCGTCTGGGAACCGAAGGCAACAGCGGGATTTCAAGCCCGCGCCGCTATCTGTGGGACGAGACTCCGGTGGTGCAGGACTGGCGTTTTAGTCAGATGAATGCCAAAACCCAGCGCGAACCGCTGGCGACCGCTTTCCCGCTGATGAACCTGATGAATGACGACGGAGAGCCGCTGTTTACCCTGCCGCAGGACGAGCGCTTGCCGGTCTTCTCGCCGCAGTACAGCCGCAGCACCCTGATGACCCACATGCTGTGCGAACTGCTGGCACAGGCGCTGGGGCAGATCAATAGCGTCGCCACCCGTCTGCGTCTGGGCTTCCCGGCCTCCCCGCGTCAGCTGCGCACCCTGATCCTTACTCTGCCGTCGGCAATGCCCAAACAGGAGCGTGAGATCTTCCGTCGCCGCATGTTTGAAGCTATCGCCATTGTCTGGAAGGCGATGGGCTGGCATCCGCAGGATGAAGATTTCGCCAGCCGCAAGCAGCAGGAAAAGAGCGTGGTACCGGTGCCGGAAATCCAGATGGAGTGGGACGAGGCAAGCTGCGGTCAACTGGTATGGCTCTATAACGAAGCCATCTCGCATTACGCTGGCCAGACCGAAACCTTCTTTGCCTCCGTTGCACGTCCTGACCGCGAGCCGGAGCCTGGCTGTGCGCCAGGGCGAGCGCTGCGGGTAGCCTCTATCGATATTGGCGGTGGCACTACCGACATGGCCATCACCCATTATCAGCTGGATGACGGTTCTGGTAGCAATGTCAAAATCACCCCGCAACTGCTGTTCCGCGAAGGCTTTAAGGTGGCCGGTGATGACACCCTGCTGGATGTGATCCAGCGCTATGTACTGCCGGCCCTACAGACAGAGCTGCAAAAAGCAGGCATTGCTGACGCTTCGCTGCTGATGGCCTCGCTGTTTGGCGACTCCGGGCGTATTGATACCCAGGCAGTGCTGCGCCAGCAGACGGCCCTGCAGCTCTTTATGCCGATCGGTCACGCCATTCTGGGCGCCTGGGAAGCCAGTGATATCGACGACCCGCTGGACGGACTGCATGCCACCTTTGGCGATCTGCTGAGCCGCAAACCGACGCGCAACGTCATGAACTACCTTCAGCAGGCTATCGATCATGCGCTGCCGGCTGGCTCAGCGCCGTTTGACCTCTTCGCGGTGCCGCTGCATGTTAACTTCCGCGAAATGCAGGAGGCGATGCTGGCGGGCCATTTCACCCTCGCCGCCCCGCTGCATGCGGTATCCGAGGCGATCTCCCATTACGCCTGCGATATTTTGCTGATTACCGGCCGTCCGGGTTGCCTGCCGGGCGTCCAGGCGCTGATCCGCCACCTGCAGCCTGTTCCCGTTAGCCGTATGGTGTGGCTGGATAAGTACCGCGTCCACGAATGGTATCCCTTCAGTCAGCAAGGGCGCATCGGCAATCCGAAATCCACCGCCGCCGTCGGCGCCATGCTCTGTAGCCTGGCGCTGGATCTGCGTCTGCCGCGCTTCAACTTCAAAGCGGCAGATATCGGCGCTTACTCGACCGTGCGCTATCTCGGCGTGCTGGATAACACCGTGAATACCCTGCGCGACGAGAACGTCTGGTATCAGGATATCGACCTCGATAAGCCCGGTGCGAAACTGGACACCCGGCTGCACTTCCCGCTGCGCGGCAACGTCACGCTCGGCTTCCGCCAGCTGGCAAACGCCCGCTGGCCTGCGACGCCGCTCTATACCCTGAGCATCAACTCCGCCGACCTGGCGAAGTCCATCGCGGGCGACGGGGTGCTGAACGTGCGCCTGCAACTGCGCGGCGGCAGCCGACATGAAGGGCCGGAGGCCTTTGAGCTTAGCGATGCCTGGCTCCAGGACGGTACGCCGGTACCGCCCGACGCCCTCACCTTTAAACTGAACACCCTGGCCGATCGCCGTCATAGCGGTAGCCACTACTGGATCGACAGCGGGAGCGTATACCTGAAATGAGTGCATCCATTACTAAGGCAGTCATCGACTGGATTAATCAGACCCGCCAGCACGCTCCAATACTGGATAACGACGCCGACGCTCTGCTGGCGCGGCTGGCCGCAGCAGAAGCCCAGGAGAGCGCCATCGAACGTGCGCTGCATGCAGGCAGCACCATCGGGCTGTATGGCCACGCTCAGGCTGCGAAAGCGCATCTGCTGGCCTCCCTGTGCGGCAGCGGCAACGGACGTATGAACGTGACCGTGGGCGCACGGACTTTCGACTATTTCACCCATATCAACCCCGGTCATGCCCTGACCAATATGGCGATCCGTTTTACGCCGACCGCCGAAGCGCCTGCCGACGATGCCTTCCCGCTGCGTCTGAGCCTGATTACCGAGGCCGAACTGGTGCAGCTCTTTATCACCCGTGCAACCGTGCCGGCGGTGGATAAAGCGGTGATTGAGGCGCGTCTGGAAAAATGGCGCGCCCTGCGACAACCTCAGGCGGTGCCGGGGATCTCCGCCGCCGATGTGGGATCCATTGCCCGCTACTGGCGTGACACCGTGCCTGCCGCAGTACAGCAAATGGACGACGCCCTCTGGCATCAGTTCGCGCTGCTACTGCCTTCGCTGGATCTCAGTACCCGCGCCAGCGTCTGGTCGCTGCTGTGGGGTGAACAGCAGGAGCTAACCCAGGCCTGGCTGGCGCTGGCGCATATTCTGCATCAGACCAGCCATGCTCCGGAGCTGGCAGCACCGGTCAGCCTGCTGGTCGATAATTTTGGTCTTCCGACCGAAGGTTTTCTCACTCAGGGCGATCTTGCCCAGCCGGATGTTCAACAGGCGGTACTGCACCCCGTGCAGAACGGCGAACTGATGAACGCCATTAGTATCCCTCTGGACGTGCTGGCCCTGCTCACCCGCGAAGTGGTGCTCCCGGTGGAGAGCAGCGCGCTGGATGGCGTGGCGATGATTGATATTCCCGCCCCCGCGGCGCAGAGCGAAGCCCCGCTGGCGCAGGCGAAGCGTCAGTGGCTGCTGGAGCACTACCGCCAGCAGTTGCAACCGGATGTGCTGGTGATCTGTAACGCTACTCTCCAGCATAGCCAGACCGCCAGCACCGCCCGCGCGCTGCTGAACTGGGTTCAGGATACCCAACCCGGCGAAGAGGCCGCGCTGCCAGGGCTGGTATGGGCGATTACGCCGCAGGATGCCCGTTTTACCACCCGCTCGAATCTCGACGAGTCGGTTCAGCAGCTGCTGGGCAAACCGGGTCAGCATTGGGGCACGCTGCAGGCACTGGACAGCAGTAGCATGCAGCGCGTCATTGAATGGCTGTCGCAAGCGACGCTTGCCGGTCAGCGTCAGGCGCGCTTACAGGCGCTGCGCGCGCGCTTGCACCGCGAACTGCGTACGATGATGCAGGGTTATCTGGCTCCGCTGACTCAGGAGCCCGCGGCACAGCGTAGCGCCGCAGAAGGGGTAGTTCGCGCCCTGCAGGGGATGGCTGGTCGTCATGGTGAGTTACTGGAGGGGCTGTTGCCGCCGCTGAAGGCCTTTGAAACCCTGATGGCCGTGCAACAACCGCGTGAAGAGCAGGTCAATGGTCTCTTCACCGATGCCATTGATCTGTTTGCCGACAGCGCCCAGCAGAGCGATGAGCGCTGGGAGCCGCAAGACAAAGCCCGGCTGGCACACAAATTATGGGTTAACCATGTTCGCCAGTGGAGCCGCGACGACGGGGCCGCCCATCGTCTGGGACTGGAAGCCAGGGTGTTGCAACAGATTGCTGATGTGCTGGTCACCAGCAGCTACCGACTGAATCTGACAGGGCAATTGAAGCAGATCGTTGATACTGACAAGGGCAGCGCCGCCCAACTGTATGCCGCGCTGGGTAACTTCGTAAGCTGGGTGGGTTATGCGCAGACCCCTGCCGAAGCACGCCCGGCCAGCCGTATTCGCAAAGGGCAGCCGATTTTCGTCACGCCGACGGTGGACAGCACCGCGCCGCGCCTGAGCCGTCTTGGCGAACAACCGGTTCATGCGGCCACGGCGTATGTTTACGACTGGCTGGTCGCGCTTTATACCCAGGCGTGCGAGAACATCGGCTACCAGCATCCACAGGATGTGACGCCAGCGGCACGCCAGCAGTTAAAAGCGATTTTGTCGTAACGCTAACGGCGGCCCGCTCACCAGCGGGTCGTCTCTTCACCCCTGCCGTCAGCCAGTACCTTCGCCAGGACGGAGGAGATCGCTTATGACACTGCGCGTCCAGCGTGTGGATCATTCACCGTCCCGAGAGCAGAGCGGCTTTTGTCGGCGCGGAACAGGGCTTTAGAAAAGCGAGATCAGTAGCGCCACCGGGAAGCTCATCGGCCAGGTTGAACCGACAAGAAAGGCGCTCAGGAAGCGGATACGCTTACGATCTTTGGAGAGGAACCAGGTGATCAGCGCGCAGATGGAGGCCATGATTGCGTAAAACACCAACATTTTTTGATACAACGTCATCGCATTCACCCAATCTGTTTAAAATAACCGCGCGCAATATGCGGTATACGTTGATACAGATCAAGTTTTTTTGTTACAAGTTATCCATGAAATTTGTGTGGTAATAACAAATGAGTATAACCCGCTACATAAAAAAGGTCGCCGAAGCGACCTTTACACGGTGTTATTTTTTCACCGGCTGTGGCTGTTTATCACCCGACTCGGGCGCATTCTGAGGATCGTCTTTTTCAACATACTGCATAAGCATCTCCTGCATTGCCATCGGAATGGGTAAGTATAGACCACCTGAGAGGTACCACTTTAAAGTTGCATTTTAAATGCACTTTATGCAAAATAACCCTTACTGAAGCGTGGTGTAATGGTCTCAGGCTTTAGAGGGAAAAAACGATGCTACCTATTCCGCAAAGTTGTATTCATACCCGTTCCACGCCGTTCTGGAACAAAGAGACTGCCCCTGCTGGCATCTTCCAGCGCCATCTTGACCAGGGCACCCGTCCCGGCGTCTATCCTCGCCTGAGCGTGATGCGGGGCACTGTACGCTATCTCGGCTATGCTGATGCAACCACCCCCGAGCCCGACAGCATCCTGATCATTGAAGCCGGTCATTTCGGCGTCTTTCCGCCGGAGCGCTGGCATCACATTGAGGTGATGAGCGATGACACGCTGTTCAATATCGATTTCTTCGTCGAGCCCGATGTTTTGAAATCACTTTAAGCGCCCTGCCGCTGATAAGGAACTGACTATGTTACGTATTCCTGAAAACTATGTTCACACCCGTGCGACCCCGTTCTGGAACCAGACAACCGCCCCTAAAGCGCTCTTTACCCATCACAACACCAAAGCTGGCGTGTATGGTCGACTCTCCGTGATGCAGGGTGCAGTGCGTTACTTTGGTTTTGCCGATGCCGATGCCACCGAGCCGGATCTGGAGCTGGTGATTGAAGCGGGCAGTTTCGGTATCTCCCCGCCGCAGAAGTGGCATCGCATTGAATTACTGACGGACGACACCTACTTTAATATCGACTTTTTCGCTGACCCGGCAGCGACTCTCGAAGGTGCAGGACTGGGTAAAGTGGTCAATACACATAAGGAGTAAGCCATGGGCAAGGCAACGTATACCGTCACCGTGACCAACAACAGCAACGGTGTGTCGGTGGACTATGAGACAGAAGCCCCAATGGAGCTATTGATTCCGGACGTCGCCGCCGACGTGGTGAAGGATCTGGTTAACACCGTTCGCGCCTACGACAGTGAGAATGAGCATAACGTCTGCGGATGGTAATTGTTGCGCAGCGGCGCCCTCGCCGCTGCGTGAGCCTTTATTTTAGCAGGTCGAGCACGGTTTGTGGGCTCTGGTTAGCGATTTTTAGCGCCGCATTCTGCCCCTGAGAGATGATCTGCGCCCGGGCTAAACGGCTGGCTTCGACAGCGTAGTCCGCATCCTGAATACGGCTCCGGCTGGCCTGCAACGCAATACCCTGCTGTGATAATACCGACTTGTGCGATTCAAAGCTGTTGATCAGCCCGCCGTACTGGCTGCGGTAACCGCTGACTTTTTCCAGCGCCGCATCCAGAGTCGCCATACAGCTCCTGGCCCCTGCCTGGGTCGTCACTTCGCTGTTTTCCAGCTTCAGCGTTTTAAGGTCGGTCGGCGTGGGTTCGATCGTCATCTGCTGGACCTCCTCGCCAAAATTGGCGCTGGTCACCACTTCGATCGCGCGACTCTGCTTTGGCGGCACCGTCGGGGGCATGGTCGGTGTCGGCAGATTCCCCCAGGTAATGGCGCTGGTGAAAGAGCCATTACCTACCACCACCACCAGCATATCTTCCGTGACGTTATCAAGCGTGATGCGCTCGACCATATTGCTGCCATTGGTACCGTCGTTGAACCCGCCGTTGGTGCTGTCCTCATAGCGGTCACCGTCGCCGCTATAGGTGATATTCATGCCGTTATAGTTGAGGGTTGCACCGGTAGGATCCCAGCTTGCCCCCCCTTCGACTAACTGGGAGCCGTCGTAGGTGGCCCCGGCGATAAAACCGTTTTCAGGCGTCATAAAGGCGTGGGTCGCCGTGGCGGCATCGCTGATGCCACGGCTGACCCAGGTGTAATCGGCATCGCCCCCTTCAAGTGGCGTCCCGACCAGATGTGTACCGTCGCGAGTAAAGAGCTGTAGATCGTCATCCTGTCCTAACGAGTTAATATTTATCGCAATCGTAGTCGAGCCCGCCGGAATATAGGCCAGGGGAATAATGCCCGAGGAAAAAGCATAACTATTACCCTGAATCGGGAATTTTGTATTTAACGGGCTGACATCGCCGATTAATTGCGGCGGAAAAGTGGGGTTATCCGTCGCCAGTGGATATTGACCAAATATTTCTGTCGTTTCAGCAATATGCGTAATACCGGCAAGAATATGTTGGTATTCATTATTTATACTGATGCGATCGGTTTCGGAAAGCGTATCGGTTGCTGCCTGAACCGCCAGCGTTTTGGCCCGAATCAGCATATTGCTCACTTCGCTCAATGCCCCCTCAGCGGTCTGCGCCAGGCTTATCGCATCATCCATGCCCCGCGAGATCGCGCTGTCTGCGTTGATGGAGGAGAGCATACGGTTAGTAATGGACAGACCGGCCGCATCATCTTTAGCACCGTTAATACGTAACCCTGATGAGAGTCGCTCTACCGTCTGCGCGAGTAATGATTCGTTATTTTTCCGGGATTTAAGCAAGAGCCCGGTCATTTCATTATGATTAATAGCCAGCATGATGTTGGATCGCAGAAAAGGTAATTAATGACATTATCGGCGAGGACGCAGTTTAATTTAGGGCGCGGATTGTAAAGGCATGACGATATATTCTTCAAAGAATATATAAAATATTCATAATAAAAAGCGACCGCCAGAAGGATCACTCCTGGCGGCAAGGCAAATTAATGTTTAAACATGACGTGGCGCACCACGGTATAATCCTCCAGCCCGTAGACCGACATATCCTTGCCGTAGCCCGACATTTTCATTCCGCCGTGCGGCATCTCGCTCACCAGCATAAAGTGGGTATTGACCCAGGTGCAGCCGTATTGCAAACGCGCGCTAACGCGATGCGCCCGTCCTACGTCCTGCGTCCAGACGGACGAGGCCAGCCCGTACTGCGAGTCGTTGGCCCAGGCCAGGACCTGCGCTTCGTCCTCAAACGCCGTGACGCTGACCACCGGGCCAAAGACTTCGCGCTGGACGATAGCGTCCTCCTGTTTTGCTCCCGCCAACAGCGTGGGCTGGAAATAGTAACCCTTGCCATCATGCTTGCTGCCGCCGGTAATCACCTGCACATGGGCCAGCGCTTTCGCCTCCTCCACCGCGTGGCTTACGCGGTCAAGATGCGCCTGTGAACTGAGCGGCCCCAGCTCGGTTGTCTCCTCGTCCGGTGCGCCCATTTTCAGGCTGGCGACAGCGGCGCCCAGCTTTTCGACCAGCGCGGCGTAGATCCCCTGCTGAGCATAGATACGGCAGGCGGCGGTACAGTCCTGCCCGGCGTTGTAGAAGCCAAAAGTGCGTACCCCCTCAACGACGGCGTCGAGATCGGCATCGTCAAACACAATGACGGGCGCTTTGCCGCCCAGTTCCATATGGGTGCGTTTTATCGACGACGCGGTATGACCAATTATATGCTCCCCGGTCGCGATGGAGCCCGTGAGCGACACCATGCGTACTTTTTCGTGCCCGGTCAGGGGATCACCCACCGTTTTTCCGCGCCCGAACAGTACGTTAAGGACGCCTGCCGGGAAGATGGTTTTAGCCAGTTCGCCGAGCTTCAGAGCCGTGAGCGGCGTGATTTCAGAGGGTTTGAGTACCACACAGTTGCCCGCCGCCAGCGCCGGTGCCAGCTTCCAGGCCGCCATCATCAGTGGATAGTTCCAGGGGGCGATAGACGCCACAACCCCGACCGGATCGCGGCGAATCATTGAGGTATGCCCCTCAAGATATTCGCCTGCGGCCTGCCCGTTCAGACAGCGTGCGGCACCGGCAAAGAAGCGAAACACATCAGCCACCGCCGGGATCTCATCGCTCTTGACGCAGTGCAGCGGTTTGCCGCAGTTGAGCGACTCCAGTTCGGCGAACGTTCCGGCATTCTGCTCAATGACCTCCGCCAGTTTCAGTAACGCGTCGGCGCGCGTTTTCGGCGTGGCCTGCCCCCAGAGGGCAAAGGCGGCATCGGCGGCCTGCACGGCGGCATCGACCTGCGCCGGGCTGGCCTCGGCAATTTCTACCAGCACCTCGCCGGTGGCAGGATTGTAGACCGGCTGTTTCTCCCCAGCGCCATTTACCAGTTCACCCTTGATCAACAATTGAGTTTGCATAGCATTGTCCCGTTGAATAAACGTTATTTTCCGCTACCGGCCACGCTATCGCCGTCGCGGGTGAGCCACCAGGCTCCCAGAATGGGGATGGTTGTTACCAGCATGACCAGCAGTGCCACCACGTTAGTCACCGGCACGTCGCGCGGGCGACCCAGCTGATTCAACAACCACAGCGGTAATGTCCGTTCGTGTCCTGCGGTAAAGGTGGTGACGATGATCTCATCGAATGAGAGAGCAAAGGCGAGCATTCCGCCGGCCAGCAGCGCCGTGCCCAGGTTGGGCAACACGACATAACGGAAGGTTTGCCAGCCGTTGGCCCCTAAATCCATCGAGGCCTCGACCAGGCTCCATGAAGTCCGCCTGAAGCGGGCAATCACATTATTGAACACCACCACCACGCAGAAGGTGGCGTGGCCAACCACAATGGTGAAGAAACCCGGTTCAAGATTGACGGTTTTAAAGGCGGTGAGCAGTGCCAGGCCGGTGATGATTCCCGGCAGTGCGATGGGAAGGAGCAGCAACAGTGAGATCGCATTTTTGCCAAAGAAGTCACTGCGCCATAGCGCCGCGGCCGCCAGCGTACCCAGCACCAGCGCAATCACGGTGGAGAGCGCGGCAATTTTAAGTGACAACGTCACGGAGTTAATGATATCGCCACGCGCTGCCGCGACGCTAAACCACTTCAACGTTAGCCCCTGCGGTGGAAAACTGAACGCGGCATCCTCGGTATTAAACGCATAGATAGCAATGATCAATAACGGGAAGTGAAGGAAGATCACCCCGCCCCAGGTGGCAATTTTGAGAAACAGCGGTGCGCGTTCAGAGTGCATCAAAGGCTCCCAGGCGTTTCACGAACGCCAGGTAGACCGCGATCAGAATGATGGGCACCAGCGTAAACGCGGCTGCCATCGGCATGTTGCCAATCGCCCCCTGCTGGGAGTAGACCATCTGACCAATAAAATAGCCCGGCGGCCCCACTAGCTGCGGCACGATAAAGTCGCCCAGCGTCAATGAAAAGGTGAAGATAGACCCGGCAGCAATACCCGGGATCGCCAGCGGCAACACGATATAACGGAAGGTCTGACGCGGGCGGGCCCCGAGATCGCCGGAGGCCTGTAGCAGCGAGGCTGGCAGACGCTCCAGCGCGGCCTGCACCGGCAGGATCATAAAGGGCAACCAGATGTAGACGAAGACCAGGAAACGCCCCAGCCCGGAGGTGGACAGCGTATTGCCGCCAATGGCGGGTAACGTCAGCAGTGAGGTGAGCAGCGGCTCAAGCCCCATATGGCCCAGAAACCATTGCGCCACGCCATCTTTGGCCAGCAACAGCGTCCAGGCGTAGGCTTTGACAATGTAGCTGGCCCACATCGGCAGCATTACCGCAATATAGAAAAACGCTTTCCATTTGCCGCGGGTATAGCGTGCCATATACCACGCCATCGGAAACGCCAGCACCGCGCTGGCGAGCGTTACCGCCACTGCCATCACCAGCGTGCGGATGATGATGTCGTAGTTCGCCGGGTTAAAAAGTGCGTAAAGATTCGCCAGGGTCAAATCCGGCGTTACCGACATGGTGAAATCGTCGAAGGTATAGAACCCCTGCCACAACAGGGTGAGCAGCGACCCTAAATAGACAATGCCAAACCACATTAGCGGCCCTAACAACAGCAGGAAAAGTCCCAGCGATGGCCTGCGCCAGAACAGGCCGGAGAGCCGATTGACCATCCCCTGCGATGCGATTCCCGGTGAGGTACTCATCGCCATCTCATCCCTCCCCATGGAGCGGCACCATCGCCGACCGCGCCCATGAGGCGGTGACCGGCTGGCCAATCTCCAGCCCGGCGGGTAAGTACGCATCGCTGAGATTGGCCTGGCTCACCAGCAATTTTGCGCCATCGGCCAGCCGCAGCTCAAAGCGGGTCGCGGCCCCCTGATACTGTACCGCCTGCACCACCCCCTGCACCTGGACTTCACCGCCCACGTTCAGGCGGATATGCTCCGGGCGCAGAGCGAAGAGGCCCGGCATGCCACAGACCCGCTGGGCTTGCTCGTCATTAAACAGGTTCGAGGTGCCAACAAACCCGGCGACAAACGGCGTGCGTGGGCGCATATAGAGCGCCTGCGGTGTGTCAATTTGCTCGATGCGGCCGTTATTAAATACTGCGACCCGGTCCGACATCGAGAGCGCTTCGCCCTGATCGTGGGTCACGAAGATAAAGGTTATCCCCAGCTCTTGCTGGAGCTTTTTAAGTTCGAACTGCATCTGCTCGCGCAGTTTTAGATCCAGCGCCCCCAGCGGCTCGTCCAGCAGCAATACCCGGGGCTGATTGACCAGCGCGCGGGCAATCGCCACTCGCTGACGCTGGCCGCCCGAAAGCTGAGAAGGTTTCCGGGCCACGGCGAAGCCCAGACTGACCTTTTCCAGCGCCTCATGCGCCCGGGCATGACGCGTTTTTTTGTCGATGCCCTTTACCATCAGCCCGTAGGCGACGTTATCGAGAATCGACATATGGGGGAAGAGCGCATAGTCCTGAAAGACGGTATTCACATCCCGCTCCCAGGGAGGGAGTTCGCTGGCCTCTTTACCGAAAAGGGTAATGGCCCCACCGCTCAGCTGTTCAAACCCGGCAATCAGGCGCAGACAGGTGGTTTTGCCGGAACCCGAAGGCCCCAGCATGGAGAAGAACTCCCCGTCACGGATCCCCATGGTGACGCGATCCACCGCGCGCACCTCACCATAGCGTCGGGAGACGTCGTTAAACTCTACCGCGTACGTCATCTTCTGCTCCCGGGCGATTAACGGCCGCCCATAATGGCGATGTAATCCTGCGTCCAGCGGCTGTAAGGGACGAACTTGCCGCCCTGGGCTATCGGGGTTTTCCAGAACATGATTTTGTCGAAGTAGGTGTAACCGTTGGTCTCACACCCTTTTTCACCCAGCAGGGTGCTGGCTTTGCATCCCTCCGCCACCACCGGCAGCGAGCCGAACCACGCGGCCAGATCGCCCTGCACTTTTGGCGTGAGCGACCAGTTCATCCACTTATAGGCGCACACTGGATGTTTGGCATCGCTGTGCAGCATGGTGGTATCCGCCCAGCCGGTCACCCCCTCCTTCGGAAAGACGGTAGCGACGGGTTGGTTGTCGGCTTTCAGGGCGTTAGCCTGATACGGCCAGGCGCTGGAGGCCACCACCCCTTCATTTTTGAAATCACTCATCTGCACGGTGGTATCGTGCCAGTAACGGTGGATCAGGGCATGCTGGTCGCGAAGCACTTTCAGCACGGCGGCATACTGTT
>ERZ773187.538-NODE-538-length-35685-cov-29.045944_pt1 | contig 35685 bp, 29 predicted proteins | sample MGYA00511242_ERZ773187 | MGnify/ENA primary metagenome ERZ773187 (study PRJEB29015, sample SAMEA2737744) | human gut metagenome | biome: human gut; feature: human-associated habitat; material: faeces | place: China | collected 2012 ...
AGACAGCTGGGATAAGGTTTCCCGGTCACTCCTATGAGAGCTGCAAGTCCCCCGCAGCAGATGGAACACGAAAATGAGATGATCGTTATTTCACATCGCCTTTTTGTTATAATAGGGAAAAGAGAAAGACGCGGTGTTTCCTTGTCAGGGCAACGAAGGGAGGCGGAGCATGAAGAGGCGCGGATATATTCTTCTCGAGGCGCTGATCGCGCTTTTCCTGATCGCATCGCTTTCGGCGATGCTCTATCCCTTCGCGGCGGAGGCTGTGCGCGCGGTGGATCTCATGGCGAAGCGTTCGCGGATCGCGGGCGAGGGACTCTATGCCATGGATTTCATGACCGAGCAGCTCCGCAACGCGCTCAAGAGGGAGACTGCTTCTTCGATCTCCGGCGATACCTACAGCTACGAGGCGTATAACCAGTCGGGCGAGGAGAAGACGTATCGTTTCTTTCTGGATCAGGAGAAATTGAAGCTCGATGTGTACGGGAGGACGACGGAGCCGGTGACGGGGACGACATCGGGGAAGGAGGAGTACGCACTGACTTGTGAGGAGGGGCCGCTCTTTGTCAAGAACGGCGAGGGGTCGCTTGCGATCTCCTTCTCGATCCTGCATCGCTCGTCGGGGGAAATGATGCATTTCCGCACGAGCCTTCTCTCGTATGCCGATTTCTACAGGAAGGGGCAGCACTATGAATAGAAGGAAGGGCTCCATGACGCTGTGCCTGCTGCTTCTTTTTTCTATGCTGGTGACGCTGTCTGCGGGAGCGCTCTACTACGTCTCCCGCACGGCCTCGGAGGCGTACCTCTATCAGCAGGGGCTGTCTTCGGTGTATGCGGCAGAGAGCGGAGCGAATGTGGCGCTAGGGCGGCTGAAGACGGGGGTGATGAGAAATCAGAGCTTCACGCTTTCGGTGAATGGACGGCGGGTCAAGGTGACGGATACCCCGACATCCAGCCGGGAGGGGGTCATCATGTCTACGGCATCGGATGCGGATGGCGGGTACAAGCGGACGGTGCGGATCACGTACACAAGTGAAGAGCATGAGGGGCATCGCATCATCACTGTTACAAACGTGTCGAGCTGACTGGGGACTAGTGACTGGGGACTAGTGACTGGGGACTAGTGACTGGGGACTAGTGACTGGGGACTAGGGACTAAGAGACTTGGGAGACTGGGAGACATCAGCGTCCCTGTCTTGCATATCGCCAGTGCCCTATCCGCCCCTGCGGGTAATGCTATTAAGTTAAGCGGCAGAATGTTCTTGGCTCCCCATCGGGGGAGCTCCCCGAAGGGATGAGGGGGCTACGTAGCGGTATTGCATGAAAGTGTTGGAATATCGATAGCGTCGGACTATTCAACATAGCACGCTATACCGCTAGCATGCCCCCTATTGCCTTCGGCACTTCCCCCGAAGGGGGAAGCAAGACGTTACGTAGCTAACGATTTCCTTAACTTAATAGCATTACCACTGCGGGGAAGGCTGACGATACGAGGATAGCACCAGCTAAGGATCATCGCAGCACGCATTTCCATTTTCTTAAATCAAATAATCAAAAATAATTTAGCACTCTATTGACATGAGTGCTAAAAGTGCTATACTATAGTTGTTCAAGGGAGAACCGAAAGGGCTCCTGAAGAAAATTATAAAAAGAAAGAGGTCTTTGATATGCGTAGTTTGATTCCATTTGATGGTCTGTTTGGCAATACGGTTCTGGATCACTTCTTTGATGATGATATGCCGACGGTGTATCAGGATTACACCGCTGTCCCGAAGGTCGATATTGAGGATAAGAAGGATCATTACGAGATCACTTGCGATATGCCGGGGTTCAAGAAGGAAGAGATCCATATTTCTTATGAAAATGGGATCCTGTCTCTGGGTGCAAAGAAGGAAGACAAGAAGGATGCCGATGATACAGAGCATCACTACATCCGCCGCGAACGTGCTTCTGTCTCCTTCAGCCGTCAGTTCACGGTGAAAGGCATCAAGGAGGAAGGCATCAAAGCGGCACTGAAGGATGGTATCCTGACCATCATGCTGCCGAAGGAAGAAGAAAAGAAGGCAGAACCATCGCGTCAGATCACGATCGACTAATGTCTTTTGAGAGACGCTGATGCGATCGCATAGAAAGCCCCTGATCGGAAATTTTCCGGTCAGGGGCTTTGTGGTGTACGGGGTCTAGGGACTGGGAGGTTGGTCGCGTGAAACGGTACTCCCACATTCAGGGAAGCCAACCCCGCCTCGCTTCGCTCGTCTGCCCCTTCCAGAGGAAGGGGCGCGAATGATTTTTAAGGAAGCACTGATTCAATCGTTGTCATTCGCGGTCAGGGACTCGCGCTTTCCCCACATATGCCGCACACCTCTCCGCTTTCCTCTGGAAAAGAAATGGTAGGGGCGGGTTCAGGGGCAGCGGATATAGCAGAGAAGGCGTCGGCTTCGCCGCAAATATACCTATGACGATACACGCAGCCTTTTTTTTCTCCCTTCTTCCTTTGGAAGGAGGTGCCCCGAAGGGGCGGAGGTTGGTCGCGTGAAACGGTACTCCCACATTCAGGGAAGCCAACCCCGCCTCGCTTCGCTCGTCTGCCCCTTCCAGAGGAAGGGGCGCGAATGATTTTTAAGGAAGCACTGATTCAATCGTTGTCATTCGCGGTCAGGCTCTTGCGCTTCCCACACATATGCTACGCACTTCTCCGCTTTCCTCATCTGTCTTTCATGCCGCCTGTGCCCTATCCGCCCCTGCGGGGCACCTTCCCCTCGAGGGGAAGGCTGACGATACGAGGACAGCACCCGCTAAAAAGCGGCGAAGCCGCCTCCTTCCCCTTTGAACCCTTTAAACCCTCTGAACCTATAGAACCCGCTTCCCCCCCCCTCTTCATTGTCAACCGCAATTATTTTCTTGATTGACACATCTGATTGTTTATTCTATACTTACCTACAAGGTAACAATTCAAAGGGGCGAGTGGCCCGAAGGAATGAAGGAAAGGGAGAATCATCATGGAAAGTGCTTGTGCAGAGATCATCAGATTGGCGGAGAAGGTCATGGATGGGGGTGAGATCACGCAGGAGGAAGCGAAGAGTCTCATCCGCACGAAGGATGAGGATACCATGCTGCTGCTTGCGATGGCCGATAAGATTCGTCAGAAGTTCAATGGAAATGCGGTGGATTTCTGTGCGATCATCAATGCAAGAAGCGGGCATTGCCAGGAGAATTGCAAGTTCTGCGCGCAGTCGGGCTGGTATCACACGGGCGCAAAGGTGTATCGTCTTCTGCCGGAGGAAGAGATCCTGGCGGCAGCGAAGAAGGCGAAGGAAGCAGGCGCTGTCCGTTTCTCTCTGGTGACTTCCGGCCGTAACCAGGATAATCCGAATGAGTTCGATGAGATCATTGATATCGTGAAGAAGATCAGAGAGCAGGTGGGCATCGAGGTATGTTGCTCGCTGGGGCTGATCTCCAAGGAGCAGGCACTCCAGCTGAAAGAGGCGGGCATCACGCGCATCCACTGCAATATCGAGACGTCGCCTTCCTATTTCCCGGAGATCTGCTCGACGCATACGATGGAGGATAAGGAGGATATCATCCATACCGCGCAGTCGGCAGGGATCCGCGTGTGCTCCGGCGGGATCATCGGGCTCGGGGAGTCTCTGGATCAGCGGGTGGAGATGGCCTTCCACCTGAAGGAGATGCATATCGACTCGGTACCGCTGAATATCCTGAATCCGGTGAAGGGGACGCCTTTCTATACGAATAAGCGTCTGCCGCCGCTGGAGGTGCTCCGCACGTTTGCGATGTTCCGTTTCGTCCTGCCGAAGGCACTGATCCGCACCGCAGGCGGCCGTGAGGTGAACCTGCGAAGCCTGCAGGCGTATGCGCTGACAGGCGGGCTGAACGGCATCATGGTGGGCGGCTATCTGACGACAGGCGGCCGCGATCCGAAGGAGGATATCCGCATGACGGAGGATCTCGGACGTTCCATGACGACACCAAAGCTTTGAGAGCAGGGATTAGTGACTAGGGATTAGTAGCTAGGGATTAGGAATCTCGAGTGACTGGGAACTCGGGATTAGAAATCAGAAGTCAGACATCAGACCTCCGATTTCTGCCCTCACTTCCGATTTCCCAAACAACCTGTAACAATCAACAAATTCATAGAAATATTCCCATTGTCAAACACGAATAGTTTTATTACGTATGACACGTAAGGTATGATAAAGGCAAGACCCGGCCATGCGGCCGGAGGATTTAAAAATGGAAAGCAGCTGCAAACAGATTTTGAAGTGGACGGAAAAGGTTTTGAATGGCGGAGCGATCACAGAAGAGGAAGCGAGGACGCTGATCCGCACCGCAGGTATCATGCTTTGAGGGATAAGGCGGTCGCTTTCCTTCCTCTGTCTGCTTTTGGCGGGATCGTGCATCGGTGTTTTCCTGAAAGAAAATGGTGAGGCAAATCATGGATGAACATATAGCAACCATCACTCGGTGTATGGATCAGGTGCTCGCGGGGAAAGAGATCTCCAGGGAGGAGGCAGAGACGCTCTTTGCAGCCGGAAAGGAGGAGCCCTTCTTCCTTATGGCGGCAGCCGACAAGATCCGGAAGACCTTCTGCGGCGATCAGATGCGCTTTTGCAGCGATGTGAATGCCAGAAGCGGACGCTGTACGGAGAATTGCAAGTTCTGCGCGCAGTCGGGCTGGTATCACACCGGCGTCAAGGAGTATCCGCTAAGAAGCCCGGAGGATCTGCTCCGCGAAGCCAAACAGGCAGAGGCCTATGGTGCAGAACGCTTCGGCATCGTCACCTCCGGCCGCGGGCAGAGCGATCCCGTGCAGTTTGCTTCCATCGTAGAAGCGGTGAAGCGGATCAGCAAAGAGACGAAGCTCTCCGTCTGCTGCTCGCTCGGACTTCTGACCGAAGAGCAGCTGAAGACGCTGAAGGCGGCAGGCTGCCAGCGCATCCACTGCAATCTGGAAACGGCGAAGCGCCATTTCCCCGCCATCTGCACCACGCATACGTATGAGGAAAAGGAAGCGCACATCCGCCGCATCCAGCAGGCGGGTCTGGAGGTCTGCTCCGGCGGCATCTTCGGGCTGGGGGAAACGGAGGAAGACCGGATAGACATGGCCTTTGCTCTTCGTGAGCATCACGTCACCTCTGTGCCGCTCAATATTTTCAATCCCATCCCGGGAACGCCCTTTGGCAAGAATAAGCCTCCGAAGCCGATCGAGATCCTTCGGATGTTCGCCATGTACCGCTTCATCCTGCCTCACGCCATCATGCGCGTATGCGCGGGGCGGGAGAATTCGCTCCGCGACATGCAGGCCTTTGCCCTCTCGGCGGGGCTCAATGGCGCGATGATCGGCGGCTATCTCACCATAGCCGGCCGTTCGCCGGAAAGAGATAAGCAGATGGCCGTCGATATGGGACGGACATTGTAAAAAAACATAGCCCTCTTTTGCAAGCAAAAGGGGGCTATGTTTTTGGGGTTCAGGGTTCAGGGTTAGCCTTGGGGGCGGCTCCGTCCACTGATTATGAATGAAAGCTTTGCGCGAATGAGGAATTAGGAATTAGAAATTAGGAATGGGGGTGCGGCGCATAAAAATCAGAAGCGCCGCGGAGTTTTGATGGCGCTTCGCGCGCATCGTCATCCCGAGCGCAGCCGAGGGATCTTTCTTGCACTGCGGTCCGTATCACATAGGCACTGGCAGGGAAACGACGTCTTGGTGCACCGTATTTCTGCGTTCACACATGCATCGTTTATTGGACTGCAAGGAAGATTTCTCGCTTCGCTTGAAATGACGATACGAGAGATTCCTAGTCCCTAGTCCCTAATCCCTAGTTACCAGTCATCAGCCACTAGTCCCTAGCCACCAGCTGCCAGTCCCTGTCATTTCCCCTCTATCATCTTCCGGATCCGTTCGCGGCGTCTCTTCGCCGCTTCTTCGTCGACGATGATGAGATGGCCGGTGTCAGTGACGATCTCTTTGCGCTTCATATCAGCGGGCTTGACAGGCGCGGTGCTTTTGTAGTCGAAGCCGCCGGCGAGGTGACAGCTGGCGCAGTCCCTGCCGCGCGCGCCGCGCAGCATGCGGTAGAGGCAGTAGAGAAACCAGCCAGCGATGGCAAGGCCGATGAGGATGGTCAAGAGTGTGTGCATAAGGGTCCTTTCTTACAGAAGCTATGGGGGATCGGGGAGGAAATCACCCCTGGGAGTGCCGTTTCGCTCGCTCCGCGGCAAGCTCGTCCAAAAGGTTTGGCGGGGTGTCGCTTTGCCATACCCAGTCAGGACGGAGGGCGGCGGCGCGTTCCTTGGCGGCTTTGAGGTCGTAGTAGACCTGCCATTTCGCATCGACCAGTGCGCGGCCGCTCTGGCGGAGAAGGTAAGCGGGATGGAAGGTCGGCATGACGGGGATGCCATGGAAATCGATCCAGTGACCGCGGGAGCGGATGATGCCGGCTTCGCGGCCCAGGAAGAAGCGGAGCGCGACTCTGCCAAGACCGATGATGACGGCAGGGCGTGCGAGTGCGATCTCCTGCAAAAGCCAGATGCTTCCGCAGAAATGCCCTTCGTCCATGGTGGGGGTGCGGTTGCCGCGCGGACGGCATTTTACGATGTTTGTCACGTAGACATGGTCGCGGGTGATGCCGACGGAGGCGAGCGCCTTGTCCAGCAGCTGCCCGGAGGGGCCGATCAGAGGGCCGCCGTAGTCATCCTCGACACCCCCGGGGCCTTCGCCGACGATCATGAGCGGGGCATCCGCAGGGCCGGTGGAGAGCACGGGGCCAAGACCGCCTTCGCGGCGAAGCGGGCAGCGGCTGCAGGAGGTGATGGCTTCCTTCAGCGCTTCGTGCGTGGCAAAGCCGGCGGGGCGCTCCATCTCCTGCCTGCGGCGGACGATATATTCTTCCGGGTCTTCGTGTCCGAATAGATCCATAAGCGATGCCTCCTTAGAGGAAATCAATAAAGGGACAAGGGTTCAGGGTTGCGGTGGCGGCTTCGCCGCAAATAATATAGGGCGATGCCCGAAAGTAGTATTCAAGCCACTAGTCACAAGTCACAAGTCACTAGTCACTCGCGGCTCCTAATCCCTAGCCACTAGTCCCTAGCTACTAGAATCCAGTCACTAGTCACTGTTTAGGCATGCCTTTCGATAGCCAGAAGGTATTTGCATACATTTGTATTCCTCTATATCATAGAGCCAATGGCCGGTCTTGGCAAGAGGCGGCGCGCTTGCAGGACAGGTTGTCAGGAATGATATAATAAGAAATATATGTAGCAGGCCATCCGGCGGCTTCGGGGCGCAGAGATGATTTCCCTCCCCCCTCGATCGCTACCCTTCGCCTGCTGGGTAAGAGGTATATATGAAAAAAATAGATATGACGCATGGACCGATCGGAAGGAAAACGATCCGTTTTGCGTTGCTCTTGGCACTGACGGGCATGCTGCAGCAGGTGTTCAATACCATCGACACCATCATCATGGGGCAGTTTGTCGGGAAGGAAGCGATGGCGGCTGTCGGGAGCAATACGCCCATCATCGGCTTCATCGTGACATTTTTCATCGGTATTTCGATCGGGGCGAATGTCGTGATTTCCCAAATGACAGGGAATAAAAATCGGGAGGGGATCCATCGGGCGGTCTTTTCGACGCTTGCCTTCGCGCTTGCCGCAGGGATCGTGATGACCTGTCTGAGCGAAGCTGTCGCAGAGTCTCTGCTCTCGCTGCTTCAGGTGCCGGATGCGCTCATGCCGCTCTCGGCAGAGTATCTGCGCATTTTTTTCCTAGCTCTGCCGGGTATCCTGGTCTATAATTTTGCGTCTGCCATCTTCCGAAGTCAGGGAGATACGAAGACGCCCCTCTTCTGTCTGGCGGCGGCGGGGGTCATCAAGGTCATCATCAGCTACACGCTGGTGGCGTTTTTTCATCAGGGCGTGGCAGCGGTGGCGATCTCTACGACATGTGCGACGCTTCTTTCTTCCGCCATGCTGGTGACGATCCTGCTTCGCAGCACGCATGTGATCCATCTGGAATGCAGGGCATCATTCTTTGATCTGTATATTTTACGGGAGATCCTTCGCATCGGCACACCGGCCGGGTTGCAGGCGGCGGTCTTCTGTCTGTCGAACATCGTGATCCAGTCGGCGATCAACAGCCTTGGCGCGGATGTCATGGCGGCAACGGCGGCGGCGTTCAATCTGGATATTCTTTGCTATATCTTTGTCAATGCGTTCGGGCAGGCATGTACGACATTCGTCGGGCAGAACTACGGGGCCGGCGACATGGCGCGCTGCCGCCGCGTCGGGGTCATCACCACCTTGCAGAATCTGGTCGTCTGCGTCATCATCGGAGCGCCCATCCTGTATTTTTCACCATCACTGCTTGCGCTTTTTACCAGCGATGTGATGGTCATCAGCTATGGCGTCACCCGCATGGGCTATATCATTCTGGCGGAGCCTTTGAATCTGGCCATCGAAATGATCTCCGCTTATCTCCGCGGCTTTGGCAATTCACTTTCTCCGGCGCTCATCACGATCGTCGGGATCTGCGGCTTCCGTATCCTTTACATGGGGACCGTATTTCCTGCCATCCCCAGCTTTGACTGCCTTATGACGGTGTATCCGCTGAGCTGGTTCGTCACGGCCGTCGGACTTTTTGTCTTGCTTTTCAAGACGCGAAAGAAGTATATTTTGGGGTGACTGGATTCTAGTAGCTAGGGACTAGTGGCTAGGGACTAGTGGCTGGTGGCTAGTGACTAGTGACTAGTGATTTAAATACCACCTTCGGGTATCGCCCCATATATACTCGCGGCGCTTCCCTATTTTTATGTGCCGCACCACCACTCCTAACTCCTAACTCCTCACTAGAGAGCGCGCGAGGCTTTCACCCACAATCAAAGGGCAGCATGTCCCACGGGCTAACCCTGAACCCTGAACCCTGAACCTTAAACCCTAACAAAGGAGACTCTCCTATGATCCATGAAAGCATTCTTTTCAAGCAGAAAATGCTTGAAGCACATTTGAAAACACTTGGCTCGGCCGCCGTCGCTTTTTCCGGCGGTGTGGACTCGACCTTTCTTCTTCATGAGGCCTGCAAGGTGCTCGGTGATAAGGCTGTCGCGGTGACGATGAAGCTAAATTCCGTCCCCGCGCGTGAGATCGAAGAGGCGAAGGATTTCTGTACGTCCCGCGGCATCCGGCAGGTGATCGTGGAAAGGGACCAGTTCGCTGCGCCGGGCTTTGCTGACAATCCGAAGGATCGCTGCTACTGGTGCAAGACCTATCTCTTCTCGTCTCTTGGTGAGCTGGCGAAGGAGCATCAGATCGCTTATATCATCGACGGGACAAATTTCAGTGATACGAAGGGCTATCGCCCCGGGCTGAAAGCGCTTGCCGAGCTGGGCGTCGTGAGCCCTTTGAAGGAGGCGGCGCTCACGAAGGAGGAGATCCGCCTCCTGTCGGAGAAGGAAGGACTTCCCACATGGAATAAGCCATCCTTTGCGTGCCTGGCGACACGTTTCCCCTATGGCGCGAGGATCACGGAGGAGAAGCTCCGCGCGGTCGAAGCGGCTGAGCAGCTGCTGTTCGATCTGGGCTTGTTGCAGTTTCGCGTGCGCTGCCATGGAGATATCGCCCGTATCGAGGTGCTCCCCGCTCAGCTCCCAAAGCTCGTGGCAAATCGTGAGGCAGTCATCGCGCGCTTTCATGCGCTGGGCTTTCGCTACGTGACCATGGACCTAGAAGGGTTCCGCTCAGGATCAATGGATGGGAAATAGGGACTGGTGGCTAGGGACTAGGGACTAGGGATTGGAAGCCTCGAGTAACTAGTGACTGGTGACTTGAATATTACTTTCGGGCATCGCCACTATTTATACTCCGTGGCGCTTCCATATTTTTATGCGACGCACCACCATTTTGCATTTCTCATTTCTAATTTCTCATTCAAGCGAAACTTTCAAACGCAATCAAAGGGCAGCACGCTCCGTGGACTAACCCTGAACCAACAACAAATCAACCAAAGGACACATATATGAGTATTCAAGAAATATTGACCCAAGTGAAGTCCGGCGCGCTGTCGCTCTCTGCGGCAGAGGCGCTCATCCGTGAGAATCCGGCGGAGCGATCCTATGAGGAAATGGGATTTGCCAAGCTCGATACGGATCGGAAGAAGCGTTCCGGCTTTGCAGAAGTGATCTACTGCCAGGGGAAATCTGACGAATTCATCGGACAGATCTTCCGAAGGCTCTATGAGGTGGAGGGGGAAGTCTTCGGCACCCGCGCCTCTCCCCACCAGTATGAGATCGTGAAGGAATTCCTGCCGGAGATCTCCTATGACCCGGTGTCGCATATCCTGAAGCTGGAAAAGGAGAAGGAGCACATCGGCTGCGTGGCCATCTGCACGGGCGGCACGGCAGATATTTCCGTCGCAGAGGAAGCGGCACAGACGGCAGAGTACTTCGGGACGCACGTCGAACGTGTCTATGATGTGGGCGTCAGCGGCATCCACCGCATCCTTTCGAAGGAGGCGATCGTGCGCCGCGCGAACTGTGTCATCGCAGTGGCAGGCATGGAAGGGGCGCTCGCCTCGGTCATCGGCGGGCTTGTGAAGAATCCCGTCATCGCGGTGCCGACGTCGGTGGGCTACGGTGCCAGCTTCCACGGCCTTTCGGCGCTCTTGACGATGATCAATTCCTGCGCGAACGGCATCGTCACCGTCAATATCGACAATGGCTTCGGTGCCGGCTATGTGGCGACACAGATCAACCGATTGGCGGAAATGGGACGGATTTGAAAGTAACCATATCGCCTATTTCTTGTTATGATTACGTGCCATAATTAGGAATGAAGGTGGCGGCTTCGCCGAGATCGAGGGCTCAGGTCGCAGCTGTTCTGGCATTCGTTATCTCAAGTGCGACGTTTCTCGCCGCTCAGGATGACGAAACGGGGCGATGCCCGAAAGTCGTATGTAAGTCACCCGTCACTCGAAGCTCCTAATCCCTAGCCACTAGTCCCTAGCTACTAGAATCCAGTCACCAGTCACTCCTGATTCCAACCAATAATCAACAACCAACAAGGAGAAACTATATGGGAAAAACATTATACCTTGAAACTTCCTCCGGCATTAGCGGAGATATGTTCGTCGCAGCGATGATCGACCTCGGTGCAGACCCGGAGGCGCTGGAACGCGCGCTGAATTCCATCCCCGCGGACGGTTTCATGGTGGAGATCTCCAGCGTCAAGAAATCCGGCATTGCGTGCTGTGATTTCAATGTCATTCTGGATGCAGCCCATGAAAATCATGACCATGATATGGCCTACCTCTATGGCCCGGCACCGGTCAGCTCGGCAGCCCCGCAGGAGGAAGCGCACCACTGCCATTGCCATGAGGACGAGGAAGCGCATCATTGCCACTGTCATGAGGACGAGGAAGCGCATCACTGCCACTGCCATGAGGACGAGGAAGCGCATCACTGCCATTGTCATGAGGACGAGGAAGCGCCTCATTGCCACTGCCATGAGGACGAGGAAGCGCATCATTGCCATTGCCACGAGGACGAGGAAGCGCATCACTGCCACTGCCATGAGGACGAGGAAGCACATCATTGCCATTGCCATGAAGAGGAAGAGGCGCATCATTGCCATTGCCACGAAGAAGAGCCTCATCATCACCATGAGCACCACCACCACGGACGCCATCTGGCAGAGATCTTAGACATCATCGACGCGACAGACATGACAGACTCGGCGAAAGCACTGGCGGGCAAGATGTTCCACATCGTAGCGGAAGCAGAGTCTCTCGCCCATCACATGCCGCTGGAAGAGGTGCATTTCCATGAAGTCGGCGCCATCGACTCCATCGTAGATATCATTGCCGCGGCGGTCACCTTTGACAGCCTGGGGATCACGGATGTCATCATCCCCTGTCTCACCGAGGGCAGAGGCACCGTCCGCTGCCAGCACGGCGTGCTGCCCGTTCCCGTCCCGGCGACCATGAATATCATCGAAGCCTACGATATGCCGCTCACCATCATGGAGGCGAAGGGGGAATACGTCACGCCGACCGGCGCGGCCATCGCGGCGGCCATCTGCACGACGCACCAGCTGCCGAAGGCCTTCCGCATCGTGCGTACAGGCCTTGGTGCGGGCAAGAGAGACTACACCGAGCGCACGAATATCCTTCGCGCATACCTCATCGAGGGGAATGCCATGGAAGAGGGCAAGGATGAGATCGTGAAGCTCGAGACCGACATCGACGACAGCACCGGCGAAGCGCTCGGCTATACCATCGACCGCCTCATGCAGGCGGGCGCGCTCGATGTCCATTACAGCCCGGTCTACATGAAGAAGAACCGTCCCGCGTGGGAGCTCACCGTGATCTGCAAGAAGAGCAGGATGGAAGAGCTTGAGGACATCATCTTCAAAGAAACGACGACCATCGGTATCCGCGAATTTCCGAGCGTCATGCGCTCCATCCTTCGCCGCAACCAGAAGCAGGTGGAAACGCCCTTCGGCATCGCGGAGGTGAAGGAAGTCGCCCTCCCCGGGGAGAGACGCTTCTACCCCGAGTATGAATCGGTGAAGGCCATCGCAGAAAAAGAACACCTGCCCTTTGCGGAGGTGTATCATCTCGTGAAGGCACTGGCGGAACAAAACGAGTAGTGGCTGGGGACTGGTAGCAAGGGATTAGTAGCTAGGGATTAGGTTTGCGATACGAGAAAACCGCTAGTTTTCAAACCTCCGCGGCGCTTCCTCATTTTATGCGCCGTACCTTCACTCCTCACTCCTCACTCCTCACTCCTAACTTGATTTGGATGTTGACTTAAATGCCAGTTGTTTAGAAAACGCAATACTAGGGGGACTCTCGTATCGTCATTTCGAGCGAAGCGAGAAATCTTCCTTGCAGACCGATAAACGATGCATGTGTGAAAGTGGGGATGAGTAGCTAGGGATTAGGAGCTGCGAGTGACTAGTGACTAGTGACTTGTGACTAGTGGCTTGAATACTACTTTCGGGCATCGCCCCGTTTCGTCATCCTGAGCGGCGAGAAACGTCGCACTTGAGATAACGAATGCCAGAACAGCTGCGACCTGAGCCCTCGATCTCGGCGAAGCCGCCACCTTCATTCCTAATTCCTCATTCGAGCAAGGCTTCCATTCAGGGTTAAGGGACAGCACGCCCCAAGGGCGAACCCTGAATTTATTTCATAATATCTTCAAGAATTTTTCGATAGCCCCGCGAAGCGCGTCTTCGCGGGGCTTTTGTCATGCAGGTCAAATTGTTCACTTTTTCAAGTGAAAAATGGTGTATAATAGAACCAAGTAGACATGTCAGATCGTTTGATGAGAAAATCTGTCCGAAAGAACTCTGCGTGTGGATCAGGAGCCCGGGGCATTTGCCGCCGATAAAGTAGATCGGCAGGATGGGTGCAGCGATCGCCTGAGAAATGAGCAGACTCTCTTTCATGAGCTTCGTCTCCGAAATTTTTCGACTGTGAGATGGAGGATCCCGTAGCGTTTTCCCGTGCTTCACAGGGAAGGCCTTTGGGATGCTCTGTCTGTCCTCTCCGGTAAATCTGTCTAGCCGGTGCGGAAGAACGCAAAGGAAAGAAAGAACGAGGGCGGCCTCGCAGCGTGACATGACTCCCAAGGCACCAGAGTCGGGGGCCGTAGAAGTCATAGTGCATCTGCGTTTCCGTGCGCCTTTTACCAAGGCTTGCTCTTCTTTTCTGCATGAGGTCAGTGCTTTCCTTATGTGTTCCTGTATGATTTTCCATCCTGCGCTCCCATATCTCCTTGCCGGCTGCGGTCCGGCAGAATGAAACCGGCTGTCAACGGTGGATCTCTGAGGAACATATGCTTGTTCCGTTCCGCTTTCTCATAGGATCATAGTCCTATGGTCTTATGACTAGACCATTCCGAAGACTCCAAAAATACAGCCCGCACCGGCCGCCATCCGGTGCGGGTATTTAAATGGGGAAAAGGGGCGTGGGGGGGAAGGCGGCATACTCCCTCCTTCCCCCGGAAGGAGGCGGTCCGAAGGGGCGGAGGCTCACTCCCGCCGCGGGATGAAAGGGAATGTGAGACAGCCCTCTCCCGTATTGTCATCCCGAGTGCAGTCTAGGGATCTTTTTCGTTTGCCGTTTCCGTTTTCCTTCGTAAAGCTGTTTGCATGAAGCACCGTGATTCCACGCCGCAGAGAGTGCGGTGCTTCCCGTGATCCGTCATCCTCGCCTCTTTTGCCTGACCGCAAACGAAAAAGATTTCTCGCTTTCGCTCGAAATGACGATGTGGGAAGGCGGCATACTCCCTCCTTCCCCCGGAAGGAGGTGCCCCGAAGGGGCGGAGGCTCACTCCCTAAGCGGGATGAAAAGGAATGGGGCGGCCCTTTCCGTATCGTCATCCCGAGCGTAGCCGAGGGATCTTTTTCGTTTTCTTTTTTCTGTGCAGGCATGTATAATAAAAAGAATTTATACATGCTTTTTTTGTGCGTGCCGTAAGGGGGAAAGCGATGAAGGACGAGATCTACTTGAAGATGCTGGGGGCAGCGGTCTGGGAGAGTCCGGTGCCCATCTATGTCATCCATGTCGAGGTGGATGAGGCGGGAAAACCGGTGGACTGGCGTTTTGCCTATGCCAATGAGGCGGAAGCAAAGCATCTCTCTATCCCTCTTGAGAAGCTGCTCGGCAGATCGGGCATCGAGCTTTTGCCGAAGATCGGCGGCAAATGGCTTTTCCCCTACTACGAAGCGGCCTATCACGGGAAGACGCTGGATTTCGATACCTTTGCCCAGAGGACGAAGCGTTTCATCCATCTCCATATCATGCCGGCAGGGACACCGGGCTACTGCCTTGCGTCGATCAAAAACTACGACAAGACGCTCTGTGCTGAGACGGAGCCGGGAACTCCTATGGAGCAGGCGTTCCGTCATCTTACGAGGGAGAATGCGATCCTGCAGTCGCTCTGCTTAGACTACACGGTGATCTGGTTCGCAGACCTCAAGACAGATACGATAGAGATCGTGAAGCAGGGGATGTTCAGCCATGGCATGGATATCGAGGAGGCTCTGCCTGCCAAGGAGAAGCTCTCTTATCGCTCGCGCATGATATACATCCGCGATCATCTGCTGGTGAAAGAGTCCTGTGGGGATTTCTATGGGGAGCTGGGCCCTGAGGGACTGATGCGCCATTTGATGGAGAAGGAAACGTTCACGTATCGGGCGCGTACGAAAGGGAACCGCGAGGGGAATGAATACTTCGAGCTGAAGGCCATCCGCGTGCATCAGGATGAGACGAGCTTTAAGGTCGTCATCGGGATCCGGCCGATCGATGATCTGATCAGGGAAGAGGGAAGACACCAGCTGCGTCTCGAGGAGGCGCTCGCATCTGAACGCCGGTCGAATGAAGTCATTTCTGCGATCAGCAAGATCTACTGGGTGATCTACCTCATCGATCTGGAAAAAGACACCTGCGAGAGGATCGCTAGTGTCGGTGAAGGGTATCAGGCGAGCAGGAAGGTGTGTGCGGCGTCGCAGGCATTTGAGGATATACTGCGGTATATCGTTTCCGAGGAATATTGGGACCACATGCGCGATTTTGTGGATACGAGGACGCTTGTCACGCGCCTTTCGCAGGAAGACACCATCACGACCACGTATCGTGCGCGCACGGGAGAGTGGCGGCAGGCGCGATTCATCGTGAAGACGAGAGATGAGAAGGGGCGCGCGAAAGATCTCCTGTACATGGTGAATCCCATCGACCGCGCCAAGCAGAAGGAGATGCAGAACCAGGCCGTGATGAATGCACTGGGGCAGGATTTCTCTGTGATCCTCCTGACGGATCTCCGGCAGGATACCATCGAGATAATCCGGGGCATGGAGGATACGCATATAGGGCAGCTGCTCGAGGATGTGCATTATCGCTATAGTGAATGGCTCCGCTATGCCTGCGAGCATATGGTGTATGAGGCGGATCGCGAAGAGATCGCCGTCTTTCTCTCACCCGCTCGCCTCGAGGAGGAGCTTCTCCGGCATAAGACGTACAGCGTCCGCTGCCATGCGCGTCCGAATTCTACGGGGAATGAGTATTTCGAAGTGCGGGCGGTGCTTTCTCAGCAGGATGAAGATCATTTCGAGGTCATCATAGGCTACCGCGCGCTGGATCAGATCATCCATGAGGAGAGGAAGAAACAGCAGCAGCTGGAAGAAGCGCTCCGCCAGGTCGAACTCGCCAATAAGGCGAAGTCCACCTTCCTCTTCAATATGTCGCATGATATCCGCACGCCGATGAATGCGATCCTTGGCTTCTCCCACCTGCTTCGCATGTACAAGGATGAGCCGGAGAGGATCCTGGACTATACAGAAAAGATCGAGAAGTCCGGTGAACTCCTGCTCTCTCTGATCAACAATGTCCTTGAGCTTGCGCGCATCGAAAGCGGCAAGAGCAGTATCGAGGAGTCGATCATCGACATGAAAGAGCTCTATGAGTCTGTCGGCTGCCTTTTTGAAAATCAGATGAGGGACAGACAGATCTCCTTCACAAGGACGCTTCGGACGCCGCAGCGCTTCATCTATGCCGATAAGGTGAAGCTGCAGGAGATCCTGCTGAATCTTCTTTCGAATGCATGCAAGTACACACCGCCCGGAGGGAGGGTGTCTTTCGATATCTGCTCCGCTCCGGCCCAAGAGGGCATCGAGCTCTTCACGACGACCATCCGGGACAATGGCATCGGTATGACGAAAGAATTCCTCGCGCATATTTTCGAAGCCTTCACGCGCGAGAGGAGCAGCACGGAGAGCCGACGGCCGGGCTTTGGCCTCGGTATGGGCATCGCCAAGAAGCTGACAGAGCTCATGGGCGGCACCATTGCGGTCGAGAGCGAGCCGGGCAAGGGCACCACCTTTACGGTCAGGATCCCGCACCGCATCGCCAAAGGGCCGGAAGAGGCATTCCCTGCAGAAGACTCCGTCCTGCCGGATACCGCACTCCAAGGCCGCCGCATCCTTCTTGCGGAAGACAATGATCTCAATGCAGAGATTGCAGAAGAGCTTCTAAAGGAGGCCGGGCTTCTTGTGGAGCGAGCCAGAGATGGCATCGAGTGTCTGGCGATGCTTGAGAAACGAGAGCCGCTCTGGTATGATCTCATCCTCATGGATATCCAGATGCCGAATATGGATGGCTACAAGGCGACCACCATCATTCGCCATCTGGAGGATCCAAGGCTTTCGAAGATCCCCATCATCGCCATGACGGCCAATGCTTTCGCCGAAGACAAGGCGAAGGCCATCGCGCTCGGCATGAATGCCCATGTAGCAAAGCCCTTCGATATAAGGGCGCTCAAGCGCGTGATGGCGGATGTGCTGGGGAAACAGTGAGTCGATGGTTTTTAGGGCATGCTGCTCTTTGAATTAGAAATTAGAAATGAGAAATGCGAAATGGTGGTGCGGCGCTAGATCCTTCGACTCAGTTCTCACTGTTCCGCCTTTACATTATCGAACATCCGACATTTCACTCCGCTCAGGATGACGAAATGCGCCGCGGAGTGTCAATAATGGCGATGCCCGAAGATGGCATTTCAGTCACTAGTCACAAGTCACTAGTCACTCGAGACTCCCTAATTCCTAATTCCTAATCCCTAATCCCTAGCTACTAATTCCCAGTCACTAGTCACTAGTCCCCAGTCACTTCCCAAAGAGGGCAGATACGACAAGCTACTTTTGCATTTTGTCGCAGCTGCCCTTTTTCGTGTTGCCTAGCGTCGATCGAAATCATTTTGCGCTTGCATTGTTGATTCATTTAGTATAAAGTATATATCAATACGAAGAATATGCAAAAATATGTATACACACTATATAAATCACATGCACTTATTGAGAGATTCTCTCATTTCTCATGGTCACTTCGGAGGTCGATCTTATGCTTCTACCCCTCTTGCTGTTTCTTTTGCCGCTTGCAACGGCCGTGATCCTGCTCCTGACACGCGATGCCTCCTTCCGCAACCTGCTAGTGAAAGGCTCGGCAGCGGTGATGATGGGGCTCGCACTTGCCGTTGCCGTCACCTGCTTTGATGAGCCGGTGAAGATCGGCGTGGATAGTGAGCTGCTGAAAGCGGTGATGCTGGCGGCAGACTTCCTTGTCATCCTGGCGGTCTGCTACTATGCGAAGAAATTCAAACGCTACAGCATCGCGCTTCTGGGGCTTGTGCAGTTTGCGATCGTGGCGGCCTTTGAATGGCATATGGGCGAGCGCATCTATGTATCATGGGATTTCCTCATCGATCACTTTGCCATCATCATGATCCTGATCGCCGGCATCATCGGCGGACTCATCGCGGTGTATTCTTTGGGCTACATGGCGCAGTACCATCGAAAGCATGCGGGGATCCCTGACCGGCGCGGCTTTTTCTTCTTCGTGGTCTTTCTCTTTCTGGCAGCGATGTTCGGTCTCGTCATGTCGAACAATCTGCTCTTCATGTACACCTTCTGGGAGATCACGTCTCTCTGCTCCTTCCTCCTGATCGGCTATTCGCAGACGAATGAAGCGATCCACAATTCCTGCAAGGCGCTCTGGATGAACCTTTTGGGCGGGCTTGCCTTTGCATTGGCGATCGTCCTTCTGGGGGAGAAATACTACACGGTCGAGCTGTCTCTCTTGGTGAATCTGGGCCGCAGCCGTGAACCGGTCGAGCTTATCGCAGCGCTCCTCGTCTTCTGCGGATTTACGAAATCGGCGATGATGCCCTTCTCCGGATGGCTTCTGGGGGCGATGGTGGCGCCGACGCCGACCTCGGCGCTCCTGCACTCTTCGACCATGGTCAAGGCGGGCGTCTTCCTCATCATCAAGCTCGCGCCGATCCTGGGAGACAATCATGTCGGCATCATGGCAATGCTGGTGGGCGGGATCACCTTCTTCTTCGCTTCCTGCGCCGCCATTTCCCAGTCCGATGGGAAAAAGGTGCTCGCCTATTCCACGATCTCGAATCTCGGTCTGATCGTCTGCTGCGCAGGCACAGGCTCCTATGAAGCCGCATGGACGGCGATCATGATCGTCATCTTCCACGCAGTCGCCAAGTCTCTCCTCTTCCTCACGGTCGGAACCGCAGAGCAGCAGCTCGGCAGCCGCGATCTGGAGAATTTCGATGGCATTTTCAATTCCATGCCGCGCCTTTCTCTCTGCATGGTGATCGGCATCTGCGGGATGTTCCTCGCGCCGTTCGGCATGCTGATCTCCAAGTGGGCCGCGATGAAAGCCTTCGTCGATGCAGGACAGCCGCTGCTTCTCCTCGTCCTCGTCTACGGCTCGGCGACCACGCTCTTCTACTGGACGAAGTGGCTCGGCAAGATCACGACCTTTGTCCCGACGAATGAAAACCGCGAGCGAGGGATCCTTGGCGTCGAATGGACGGCGCTCAAAACGCTGGCAGCACTGACGCTCATCGTCTGCGTGCTCTTCCCGCTCGTTTCGGAATACGGCGTCATCCCCTACCTCGCACTCACCTATCATGCGACGGAAGAGGTCATCGCGCAGAGCAATCTCTGGATCATGTCGCTCATGGTCTTCCTCCTGGTCGTCCTGCCTCTTCGCTTCGGCAAAAGCCGCGAGAAGAAACAGGTCGTCACGAATCTTTCCGGGGAGAACCTCGGAAGTGACAATGCCTATCGCGGCGCCGGCGGACGTGTCGTCCCCGTCACATTGCGGAACTGGTATCTGGAGAGCTGGTTCGGTGAAGACCGCATGAAGCTCCTTGGCTACACCGCAGCCCTTGCCTGCGTCCTGATGGAGCTGTCTTTGACTTTAGGAGGTGCATTCCATGTCTGACTTCCTGATGCCTATCGCAGGGGGTCTCCTGTACCTCCTCTTAGCGCCGATCCTCGGCGGACTGCTTTCCGGGTGCGACCGCATCATCTCCGCCCGTATGCAGCGAAGAAAGGGGCCGCCCCTCCTGCAGCCCTTCTATGATTTTCTGAAGCTGTGGGGAAAGCAGCCGATCGCCGTCAATAAGGCGGAAGGCTTCTACATCTTCGGCTTCCTTCTTTTCGTCCTTCTGACAGGCACCATCTTCTTCGCGCAGGGCGATATCCTGCTCGTCGTATTCACACTGACCATGGCGAGTGTCTGCCTCATCATCGCGGCGTATGCCGTCGACTCCCCCTACAGCCAGATCGGCGCGGAGCGTGAGCTCGTGCAGACCATGGCGTATGAACCGATGCTCCTCATGGTGGCGCTCGGCTTTTACCTCGCCAGCGGCAGCTTTTCCGTCGGAGACATCCTGACGGGCGCCCATATGAATATCCTGCGTATGCCGGGCATCTTCTTCGGTCTCTGCTTCATCCTTCTCATTAAATTCAGGAAATCGCCCTTCGATATCTCCATGTCGCATGAAGCGCATCAGGAGCTGATCGGCGGTCTGAAGACAGAGATCTCCGGCCGTACCCTGGCCGTCGTCGAGATCGCGCACTGGTATGAGAATGTATTCCTCTTCGGCCTTGTGCTCCTCTTCTTCGCATCGGATACCTGGTGGACATGGCTTCTCGGCCTTGCCATCTGCGAGATCGTTTTCTTCGCAGAGATCCTCATCGACAACTGCTGCGCCCGCATCAAGTGGGAGCGTATGCTCGCCTCCACCTGGCTCGTCGGCCTCATGGCAGGCTTTCTGAATATCGCATTTTTGATGTATTTCAAATAAAGGTTGTCTGGTTCAGGTTGATGGGTTCAAGTGAGCGGCGTCGCGCTTTGCACCGAATATAAAATGGCGGCGAAGCCGCCACCACAAGTTTGAAAACAGGGATGAGCAGCTAGTGACTGGTAGCTAGGGATTAGTGGCTGGTAGCTAGTGACTAGTGACTTAAATACCACCTTCGGGCATCGCCCCATATATACTCGCGGCGCTTCCATATTTTTATGCGCCGCACCACCACTCCTAACTCCTAACTCCTAACTCCTAACTAGAGAGCGCGCGAGGCTTTCACCCACAATCAAAGGGCAGCACGTCCCGTGGGCTAACCCTGAATCCAATAACACCCTATCCCAATTCACTCCATTCCGGAGGTCATGTATGAGCTTTGAAAAGAAATCTCCCTGGCTGATCCACTATGACGGATCGTCCTGCAACGGCTGTGATATCGAGGTGCTTGCGTGCCTGACACCACTCTATGACGTGGAGCGCTTCGGCATCGTCAATACCGGTGACCCGAAGCACGCCGATATTTTCCTTGTCACCGGCGGCGTGAACGCGCAGAACCTGCCTGTCGTACGCCAGATCTATGAACAGATGCCGGAGCCGAAGGTGGTGATCGCCGTCGGGACCTGCGCATGCAGCGGCGGCATCTTCCGCGAGTGCTATAATATGCTTGGCGGCATGGACAAGGCGATCCCCGTCGATGTCTACGTCCCCGGCTGCGCCGCACGTCCGGAGGCCATCATTGATGGCGTCGTAAAAGGCCTTTCCGTGCTGGAAGAAAAGCAGAAGAAACTGAGAAAAGGTTGATGGGTTCAGGTTGGCGGGTTCAAGGTTATGGTGCGGTGCGAAATATTTCTAAAGCGCCGCACTACCACACTGAAGTTTGAAAGCAGGGTGAGGGTTCAGGGTTCAGGGATTAGGGGTTAGGAGTGACTGGTGACTAGTGACTGGTGACTGGGATATATCAGACTCCCGTATCGTCATTTCGAGCGAAGCCCTCGAATCTTTTTCGTTCGCGATCAGGCGGACAATGTTTGAAAACCCCAAATGGGAAACCTGTTATTTCTCAAACCTTCGGGCATCGCCCTATTTATACTCTGCGGCGCTTCATTATTTTATGCGCCGCACCACCATTTCTCATTTCTAATTTCTCATTTCTAATTCATGCGAGGCTTTCATCCGCCATCCATGGGCGCCCCGCTCTAAGGGCCAATCCTGAACCCCGAACCCATTTCTATCCCCCTCCCAAAGGAGAATATCTATGAAACAGCAGTTTATCACCATTCGCCCGGAAGACCTCTTGGAGCGTGTGGCGCGATTCAAAAAAGAAGGCTGCCGCCTGGTACAGATCCTCTGTACCCGTACCACGGAGGGCTTCGAACTGACATACACCTTTGACAAAAATTATTTCCTCTACCACCTGCGTCTGACCGCGGCGCTGGGCGGCTCCGTCATGAGCATCACGAGCCTGTACTGGTACGGCTTTGTGTGGGAGAATGAGATCCACGATCTTTTCGGGCTGGATGTCCGTTTCATCGCGCCAGATGTGGACTATGGCGGGCATTTCTACCACCTCGCGCAGAAGACGCCGTGGCATGACCTGTCGAATGCCGTCCACGCGAAGCAGGCCGTGAAGGTGAACCTTCGCAGCGGTCTTGGCGTCGATGCATCTGTCGTGAAGAAGGAGGATGGCAATGGCTGAACTCACTACCGTTTCCTTTGGCCCGCAGCATCCGGTCCTGCCGGAGCCGATCCATCTGGATCTGGAGCTGAAGGATGAGAAAGTCGTCCGCGCCGTGCCGTCCATCGGCTACGTCCACCGCGGACTGGAAAAGCTGGTCGAGAAGCGCGATTTCAAGCAGTTCATCTATGTCGCAGAGCGCGTCTGCGGCATCTGCTCCTTCGGGCATGGCTGGGGCTATGCGAAGGCCGTCGAAGGGCTGATGGAGATCGACGTGCCGCGCCGTGCGAGCTACCTGCGCACGATCTGGCATGAGCTTTCCCGCCTGCACAGCCATCTCCTGTGGCTCGGACTTGGCGCGGATGCGCTGGGCTTCGAGAGCCTTTTCATGCACTGCTGGCGGCTTCGCGAGACGATCCTCGATATTTTCGAAGAAACGACCGGCGGTCGCGTCATCTTCTCCGTCTGCGAGGTGGGCGGCGTGCGCCGTGACCTCACGGATGCCATGAAGAAGAGCATCGAGGAGAGGCTCACCGGCCTGCGCAAGGAGATCGAAGAGATGGCGTCTGTCTTTCTCTATGACGATACCATTCAGACGCGTCTGGAGGGAGTCGGTATCCTTTCGATGAATGAGGCGATGGATCTGGGCTGTGTCGGCCCGATGGCACGCGCCAGCGGCGTCCCGAATGATTACCGCATGGCCGATGATGACGGCGCATACAGGGATCTGGGATTTCATCCGGTCCTGGAGCAGACCGGCGACTGCCTCGCCCGCGCGAAGGTACGCATCCGCGAGCTCTACCAGTCTATCGACATCATTCTAGGCGCGCTCGAAAATCTCCCGGAAGGCGCGATCGCATCGCCTGTCCGCGGCGTCCCGCCCAAGGGTGAATTTTTTACCCGCGTCGAGCAGCCGCGCGGCGAAGCCATCTACTATATCAAGGGAAATGGCACCAAGAACCTCGAGCGCTTCCGTCTCCGCACCCCGACGAACTGCAATATCGCGGCCCTCGTCAAAATGCTGCAGGGCTGCGACCTCGCCGATGTACCGAATATCATCCTGACCATCGACCCCTGCATCAGCTGCTGCGAAAGATAGGTCGGGTTCAGGGTTCAAGGTTAGCCCGTGGGGCGTGACGCCCCTTGATTGTGGATGAAAGCCTCGCTTGAATTAGAAATTAGAAATTAGAAATGCGAAATGGTGGTGCGGCGCCAGATCCTTCGACTCAGTTCTCACTGTTCCGCCTTTACATTTTCGAACATCCGACATTTCATTCCGCTCAGGATGACGAAATGCGCCGCGAAGCATAAATAATGACGATGCCCGAAAGTCGTATTCAAGTCACTAGTCACTCGAGGCTCCTAATCCCTAATCCCTAGCTACCAGTCACTAGTCACTAGTCACCCATCCAAAGGAGGCAATTATGAGTTACCTGGTATATATCAAACAGGCTGTGGCGAATTTATTCAAGCCTCCTGTGACCTCGGAGTATCCGCTGGCACCGAAGACCTTCTGTCAAGGTGTCCGCGGGCGCGTGGTGAATGACGTCAGCCAGTGCATTCTCTGCGGTATGTGCGAAAGAAGCTGTCCCTCCGGCGCACTCACTGTCGATAGAAAGACAGGCGAGTGGAGGATCGATCCTTTCTCCTGCATCCAGTGCGGCGCGTGTGTGGAGGCATGCCCGAAGAAGTGCCTCTCCATGGATCCGCACTATGCGATGCCGGGCCTTACAAAGACAGAGATCATTCTGACCGCCGTCAAGAAGGAGGGCGTCAGCGAAGTCAAGAAGACTGTCGCCGCGCAGAATGCAGCCATGCTCGCGATGGATGACCGAAGCCATATCGTCAATAATGTGATGAAGTGCGTTTTCTGCGGCATGTGTGAAAGAAACTGCCCAGCGGGCGCCATCACCGTCGACCGTGCGAACCGTACATGGCGCATCGATCTGGAAGCCTGTGTGAACTGCGGTACCTGTATCGACAACTGCCCGAGAAAGTGTCTCTCGCTCGGCTGCTACCTGGGAAATCGGACAGAGATCACCGTTCGCGGCGTCTCGAAGATCCGAAGAAGACCCGCGGGGCAGCCCGTCATGAAGGAAGCGCAGCCGCCGGCAGCTGCGGAAGCGGCTGTGGCTGACAACCACGTGAAAAATGAAATCGGGAAATGCCTTTTCTGCGGCAAGTGCGAAAAGACCTGTCCGGTGGACGCCATCACGATCGACCGCAGAAACCGTACATGGACGATCGATCGGAACAAGTGCATCACCTGCGGCGCCTGCGCACTTGACTGTCCGGCGAAGTGCCTTTCCCTTGCAGATACATGGGGAGAAGGAGAAAATAAAGCCGCTGTCACCACCTATCAGGGCAAGGTCCTGACCCGCCGCCCGCGCGTGCGCCCGGCGCCGCCGGCACCGAAGGCAGAACCGGCTCCTGCGCTGAAAGAAGACGTGCCGCAGTCGGAGAATCCGCATCATGTGAAGAATACCATCGAGAAATGCCTCTTCTGCGGACGCTGTGAGCACAGCTGTCCGATGCAGGCGATCACGATCGACCGGAAGACGCGGAAGTGGACGATCGACCGCGAGAAATGCGTGGCGTGCGGCGTATGCGCAGAGAATTGTCCGGCGAAGTGCCTTGCGATGAAGGAAGAGTGGGAGGAAGGCGAGGACAAAGCCCTCGTGCTGACGCTCACCGGAAAGGCACCTGTGCGTCCCGTCCGTCCGGCGGCAAAACCGGCGGAAGCGGCAAAGCCTGCCGCAGAACCACCGAAGGCAGAACCTGCAAAAGCAGAACCTGCTCCGGAAGCGGCAAAGGACGTCCCGCAGTCGGAGAATCCGTATCATGTGAAGAATACCATCGAGAAATGCCTCTTCTGCGGACGCTGTGAGCACAGCTGTCCGATGCAGGCGATCACGATCGACCGGAAGACGCGGAAGTGGACGATCGACCGCGAGAAATGCGTGGCGTGCGGCGTATGCGCAGAGAATTGTCCGGCGAAGTGCCTTGCGATGAAGGAAGAGTGGGAGGAAGGCGAGGACAAAGCCCTCGTGCTGACGCTCACCGGAAAGGCACCTGTGCGTCCCGTCCGTCCGCGTCCACCTGTAAAGAAGGATGAGCCCCATGCATGAGTACCCGGTGACACTGGAGATCGTCCGCATCGCAGAAAAGACCGCCCGTGAAAAGGGCGGTCTTGTGAAAGCGATCCATCTCGTCGTGGGAGAAGACTCGGGATTCATCGGAGAGTCCATCCAGATGTACTTTGACGTGATCTCCGAAGGCACCCTTTGCGAGGGCGCGCGGCTGACGATCCGGGATATCAAGCCGAAGATGCGCTGCGACCAATGCGGCGCTCTTTTTGAACGGAAGCGTTTCTCCTTCACCTGTCCCCATTGCGGCGGTGATGGCTCCCCGACAGAGATCGGGAAGGAGTTCTATATAGAGAGTGTGGATCTGGAAATTTGAACCCTTCTATGGCAGTCTATTTGCCTGCCAGTTGCATAGTAAGAAAAAGGAGATACCCCATGCATATGGTCAAAGCTGGCGTGATGGAGAATATCTACGCCCATAACAATCACATTGCCGAGCATGTCAGACATTACCTGACGGAGCGGAATATTTTCGCCGTGAATGTCATGGGCGCGCCGGGGACGGGCAAGACCACCTCGCTCGAGCAGCTCATGAAGTACATCGCGCGCAAGGTCTATGTCATCGAGGGCGATATCGAGTCTGACATCGATACCGAGCGCCTCAGAAAGCAGCATGTGAAGGCGGCGCAGATCAATACCTTCGGAGCCTGCCATCTGGATGCACCGCTCGTGCATAACGCGGTACATACCATGGATTTCGATGCGTCGGGCATCCTCTTCATCGAAAATGTCGGAAATCTCGTCTGCCCTGCCGAGCTGGATATCGGCGAGCACATGAAGCTCCTCATCGTCAGCGTGGCAGACGGCAGCGATAAGCCGTACAAGTATCCGCTCGCTTTTGAAAAAGCGGATATGATCCTCTTGAACAAGGTCGACCTCATGCCCTATCTGGACTTCGATGAAGAGTTCTTCATGAAAGGCATCCGCCATCTGAATAAGAATGCGCCCGTCTTCAAGGTCAGCGGAAAGACCGGAGAAGGGTATGAAGAGGCCGCGAAGTGGATCTGCGAGAAGGCAGGGATGAGTGACTAGTGACTGGGGACTAGTATTGCGTTTTCTAAATAACTGGCATTTTAAGTCAACTTCCGAATCAAGTTAGGAGTTAGGAGTTAGGAGTGAAGGTACGGCGCATAAAATGAGGAAGCGCCGCGGAGTTTTATATAAATAAGGGAGAAACTGTTTTATATAATGAGGGGGTATTGGGGCACTATATGAATTGTGTGCCCCTTCCAGCACTTTCCTCTGCTCACTTCTAACCTCTAACTAAGTCTAGAAGTTAACAAATCGCTATACTAGTGCCGAGCTTAGAAGACGTTACCCTCGTATCGTCATTTCGAGCGCAGCGAGAAATCTTTGTCATTTGCGGTCAGGCGGGCGATGTTTGGAAACTCTAAACGGGAAACCTGTTATCCGCAGGCCTTCGGGCATCGCCCCGCTTCGTCATCCTGAGCGGCGAGAAACGTCGTATGTGAGATAACGAATGCCAGAACAGCTGCGACCTGAGCCGAAGGATCTCGGCGAAGCCGCCACCTTCCCCATAGAACCCATAGAACCCATAGAACCCGCGAATCTTTTATTTCTGAAAGGAGCCTGCCATGCTGACCTATCGCATCACTGCCCTTGGCCGTGTGCAGGGCGTGGGCTTCCGTCCGCTCATTTGCCGTCTGGCAGGGACGCATCATATCACAGGCACCGTCAGGAATGAAGGCGGCGTCGTCACCATCATTGCACAGGGGAGCCGCGAGGATCTCCTTTCTTTCATGGAGGATATACGGGCGGCAAGGCCGCCTGTGGAGGTCGCGGAAATGCGTGTGGAGGAGATCGCCCATGCGCCTTTGCCCGATTTCCGTGCGATCCCAAGCGGCGGAGCGGCGCGCGCACCGCTCTTTCCGGCGGATCTTGGCATCTGCGAAGACTGCCAGGCAGATATGAAAGATCCCAAGGACCATCACTATGGCTACCCCTACACATCCTGCACCGCCTGTGGGCCGCGCTATACGATGATCGAGGCGCTTCCCTATGACCGCGAGCGGACGACCATGAAGGATTTCCCTCTCTGCAAGGACTGCGAGAAAGAGTACCAAAGCCTTTCTGACCGCCGCTGTCATGCGGAAAGCATCGCATGCGCACACTGCGGTCCGCAGCTGAAGGGATGGACGAGGGAGAGACGGTTTGAAAAAGAGGCGGCGATGGCAGAAGCGATCCGTCTTGCGAAAGAGGGCGCGATCCTTCTGGTGAAGGCGATGGGCGGCTACCAGCTCGTCTGCCGCGGGGACAGGAAAGAGACGGCGGGCTGTCTTCGCCGCATGAAGCACCGCAGCGGGAAGCCGTTCGCACTGATGATGAAAGACATCGACATGGTGAAGGCGTGGGCGATGCTTTCGGAGAAAGAGATCGAAATGCTCACCTCGCCGGTGCGCCCGATCCTGCTTGCCTCGCCGAGACGGAAGATCCTTCCTGCCGTGGCATCTCGCGTGCCGCGTCTGGGCCTTTGCCTTCCTTCGACCGGATTCTACAGCCGGCTGGCGGAGGGCGTCGATGCGCCGCTCATCGTCACGAGTGCGAACCAAAGCGGCGAGCCGATGATCTTCCGGGACGAGGAGGCGCGGGCGTACTACGAAGCAGAGGAAGACATCGCAGGGCTTTTCTTCTATGACAGGGAGATCCTGCGCCCTGCCGATGACAGCGTCATGCAGCTGCAGGGAAAGGAAGCGCAGATCCTTCGAAGGACGCGCGGATTTCTCCCGGAACCTGTGGTGAGAGATGCGCCATCCGGCATGGTCCTTGCGACAGGGGCGGACATGGCGCCGGGCTTTGCCCTCGCGGGCGGCGGCTCGCTGTATCCCGCCGAGGTACCATGCGACATCCTGAATGAACGCTCGCAGGCGTTTTTTCTGGAAACGGAGCAGGACTGGGAAGAGCTCTTGGGGCTTTCGCCGCAAGCGGTCATTTCCGATCTGCATCCTGCCTACCTGTCCCGCCTTTTGGGAGAAAAAACAGCCAGAGAGAGGGGACTTCCCTTTTATACCGTCCAGCATCATCACGCCCATGCGCTCTCTGTCATGGCGGAGCATCATCTGCAAGGGAAGTCCCTTGCCTTCGTCTTTGACGGCACAGGCTATGGGGAGGACGGCACCGTCTGGGGCGGCGAGATCCTTCTCTGCGAAGGGACGTCCATGCAGCGCGTGGGACACCTTGCGCCGATTTCCATGATCGGAGGCGATGCCTCTATGAAACAGGCGTGGAAGAGTGCGCTCTCTTATCTGACAGCAGCGGGCCTTCCGTCGAAGGATCCGCGTGCGCCTCTCATCCGCGCCGCACTCTCTCATCATGTGAATACGATAAAAAGCTCCTCCATGGGCCGTCTCTTCGATGCGGCGGCGGCGCTGCTGGGGCTTGGCGAGGAGAATCATTTCAAAGGCGAGTGTCCCATGGCGCTGGAAGAGGCCGCGATGGCAGCCGCGCACGCTCCGAAGATCTTCTGGGAAGGGAAAGCGCAGGATGGCCGTCTTCTCTGGGACGGACGCACGCTCCTTGCCTCGCTGCTGGCGGCCCATGGTACAATAGAAGAAAAGGCGCTCGCCTTTCACGAGGCCATCGCCGAAATGATCCTCTCCTCGGCGGAGCACTTCGGCCTGCCGCGCATCCTTCTCTCCGGCGGCTGTTTTTCGAATCAGCTTCTCCTGATGCGTGCGCGGGAAGCGCTTCAAAAGCGCGGCTTTTCTGTGTATACCAATGAAAAAGTCCCGCCGGGCGATGGAGGCATCGCGCTCGGACAGGCATGGTATGGACTGCTTGGTGATGAGTAGTGACTGGTAGCTAGTGACTAGTAGCTAGGGATTTGAGGTTAGCCTCGGGGACGTGCGGTTCCTTGATTGCGAATGAAAGATTTGCTCAAATGAGGAATGAAGGTGGCGGCTTCGCCGCGAATATATGGGGCGATGCTCGGAGGCAGTATTTAGGAAACGCTGATTCAATCGCAGAGTCAGATTCTACAAGAATTTTTATACATGACTTAGTCATAGTCTTCCTTACATAGTTCGATATTCGCGTCAGGTGATTCCTCGCCATGTATAAAAATTCAAAAGTAAAATCTGACAACGATTTAATCAGTGTTTCCTTTAATCTCTCCAGTCACCGGTCACTCGAGGCTCCTAATCCCTAGCCACTCATCCCTAGCTACTCATCCCTGTGTTAAAATTTAGACGTCCGACATCTGACATCTAAAGTCTCTTAGTCTTCAAGTTTAACGTCTCAAGCCACCACCATTTCTAATTCCTCGTTCCTTAGAAAGGAGCATCCCTATGTGTGTAGCATATCCCGGCCGCGTCGTCTCCATCGAAGGCACGCATGGCATGGTCGATTTCTCCGGCTCCGAGGTCCGTGTGAACCTCTCCATGGTGCCCGCAAAGCTCGGTGACTACGTCCTCGTCCACGCCGGCATGGCGATCCAGATCGTGAAAAAGGACGAGGCAAAGGACTGGATCGCCCTGTTCAAGGAGATCGGGGAAGAAATGGGTGATTAGTGACTGGCAGCTAGGGGCGAGTGACTTACATACCACTTTCGGGCATCGCTCTTTATAAAAAATCGACGCGGAACGGTGGATAGGGTACTCTCGTAAATCGTCGACTTGAGACGCTCCTTCCCACTCTCTTTCATACCGCCAGTGCCCTATCCGCCCCTACGGGGCACCTTCCCCTCGAGGGGAAGGCTGACGATACGAGGGAAGCCTGCGATTGCAAACCTTCGGGCATCGCCAGATTTATACTGCGGCGAAGCCGCCACCACAACCCTGAACCTTGAACCCTTTCCCCTATTTCTCAAAGGAGCCTTTTATGGAGGAACGCAAACTTGTCCGCTGGCTTTCCCGCTACGACGGGCCGCCGCTCACACTGATGGAGGTGTGCGGGACGCATACCTCAGCGCTGTACCGCTGCGGCATCCGTCAGATGCTCCCGCCGCAGATCACCTTCCTCTCCGGACCGGGCTGTCCGGTGTGTGTGACACCGACGTCCTACATTGATAAGCTCGCGTGCTATGCGCTCACTCCGGGCTGTCAGGTGATGGCCTTCGGCGATCTCCTCGCCGTCCCGGGCAGCCGGATGTCACTCTCCGGTGCGGAAGGCAGGGGTGGGCGCGTGGATTTCTTCTACGATCCGGAAGATGTGCTCGCCAAGGCGGAGGCTGATCGAAGGACGACCTTCATCCTCGCCGCTGTCGGCTTTGAGACGACGGCGCCTGTCTGGGCGGATCTCATCCGCCGCGTCTATGAGGAGCACATCCCGAATGTCCGCTTCCTGACGGCACTCAAAACGATGCCGGGGGCGATGTCTCTGATCTCCGGAGAAAGCCACATCGATGGCTTTCTCTGCCCCGGTCATGTCGCCGTGATCACGGGATGCCGTCCGTTCAGAAAACTGGCGGAAGAAACGGAAGAGACGATGGTGATCGGCGGCTTCTCGCCTGCTGACCTTCTCCGCGCATTGACGCGTCTCGTGCTTGCGGCGTCGCAGAAAAAGAGGGGACTATGGAATGAGTACCCGAGCGTTGTGACGGAAGAGGGAAATCCGAAGGCACTGGCTCTCCTTGCGGATGTTTTCACGCCGGGGGATGCCGTGTGGCGCGGTCTTGGGACGATCGCAGGCTCCGGGCTTTATCTCCGGGAGAAATACCGCGCGCTCGATGCGGGCAGCCGGGGACTCTCAGAAGACCGGATGCCCGCCGGCTGTCGCTGCGGCGATGTCCTGACAGGCCGCATCACGAGTGAAGAATGTCCCTGCTTCGGCCGTGCCTGCACGCCCGAGCATCCTGTCGGCGCCTGTATGGTCTCCTCCGAGGGCGCCTGCTGCATCACCTATCGGGAGAAGTGAGTTGGTGACTGGTGACTGGTAGCTAGTGACTAGGGGTTGGTGACTAGGGATTAGAGATTAGGATTCTCCAGCATCGTCATCCCGAGCGTAGCCGAGGGTCTCTACTGCACTGTGGGAATCAGCGTGTATGCGCCGGGGAAAAACGATGTCTTGGTGCTGCTGAACATCAGGCAATGAGTGTTCTGCTATAGAGATTTCTCGGCTACGCTCGAAATGACGACGGCGCGAAGCGCTATCAAAATTCTGCGCTGCACCACCATTTCTAATTTCGAATGCAAGCAAAGCTTTCATTCGAAATCAAGGAACAGCACGCCTCCTGGGCGAACCCTGAACCCTGAACCCTGCGCCTATTTCCAACCAACGATCAATCAACAAGGAGCATCTATTTATGAATATCGAACTTCGCCACGGGAGCGGCGGCGAGGAGACGGGGAAGCTCATCGCCTCTCTCTTTGCCAAATACCTGACAAATCCCATCTTAGACCGTATGGAAGACGGCGCGGTGCTGCCGCCCCTCTCCGGCGTGCCTGTCATGACGACGGACAGCTTTGTCGTCTCGCCGCTCTTCTTTCCGGGGGGCGACATCGGACGGCTCTCCGTCTGCGGGACGGTGAATGATCTGGCCTCGATGGGGGCAAGGCCTCTCTACCTGACGGCGGGCTTCATCCTCGAGACGGGACTTTCCACCGATGTGCTGGAGCCGATCGTCCGCTCCATGGCAGAGACGGCGAAGGAGGCGGGCGTCACGATCGTGGCCGGGGATACAAAGGTCATCGAAGGGAAGGGCGGCCTTTACATCAATACCGCGGGCCTTGGCGATCGCGCGCCGGACTGTGAGATCTCCTCCGGAAATCTTCACGATGGGGATGAGATCCTCGTCACGGGGACGCTGGGCGACCATCACGCCGTCATCCTCACAGAGCGCATGCAGATGAAGACGACGCTTGCGAGCGACTGTGCGCCCCTGAATCATCTGGTGGAAGCCCTTCTGGCGGCGAAGCTGCCCGTCCATACCATTCGCGACATCACTAGAGGGGGACTGGCGACCGTTGCCAATGAGCTGGCAGCAGCCTCCGGCGTTTCCATCACGCTCTCCGAAGAGGCACTGCCGGTCAGAGAAGAGGTCAAAGCACTCTCCGGCATCCTGGGGCTTGATCCATTGACGATGGGAAACGAGGGCAAGATGCTGATCGCGCTCCCTGCCGCCGAGGCAGAGACAGCGCTTCGCATCCTTCGCGCGCTTCCTTATGGGACAGAGGCCGAAGAGATCGGGCGCGTCAGCACGGGAAGCGGCGTGCATCTTAAGACTCTCTATGGCGGACGCCGCCGCATCCTTGCGCTTCGGGGAGAGGGCCTGCCGAGGATCTGCTGAGAGAAAGTCGGGGATGAGTGACTAGGGATTAGGGATTGGAAGCAAGCGGTGATTGAAATAGTGCAATTGTTGTGCTAATGGTTCTGCAAGGAAGATCCCTCGGCTTCGCTCGGGATGACGATACGTGCGAAGCACCATCAAAATTCCTCGTCGCTTCTATTTTTTTATGCGCCGCACCAAACCCTTTGAACCCGCTGAACCTCTTTCAGCCGCAATCAAAGAGCATCACGCCCCACGGGCCAACCCCGAACTCATTTCATAAGGAGAACATCCATGATCCATAAATTTCACAGCCGGCCGAATGGCTGGGAGGGCATCACGCCCCATATTTACAAGGAAAATCCCGGGGTCTTTCGCGATGTGACGAAGCAGATCCTTTTTGACAACGAAGCCGACCTTCCGGTGCAGTTCCGTTATTTTCAGGTGGAGAAGGACGGCTTCTCTTCACTGGAAAAGCATGAGCATATGCATCTCGTCTTGATCTTCAAAGGGAAGGGCCATGCGCTTCTTGGAAGTGATGTGCATGAAGTCAGGGAAGGGGATCTCATCACCATCCCGCCCTGGCAGTGGCATCAGTTTCGTGCGGACGCAGGAGACATCTTAGGCTTCCTCTGCCTTGTGAACCATGACCGCGACATCCCCGTCTATCCGACGGAGGAGGAGCTCTTGGCGCTCAAAAGAGATCCGGAGATCGAGAAATTCTTGAAAAAGTAAGGAGCCTATATGTTTGAGAACAAGTCGACGATCATTTTTGATATGGACGGGACGCTGATCGACTCCGTCGGCGTGTGGAACCAGGTAGACCTCCGGCTGATCCAAACGCTTGGCGGGCCTGCCATGGCAGAGGGCGATGTCCAGCAGAGAAGAGAGCGCTTCCTGAAGGAGCATCGAGATGCAGAAAAGCCGTATCTTTCTTACTGCGAGGAGCTGGGGAAAACGTATGCCTCTGCATGGCAGGCCGAAGACATTCTGCAGGAGCGTTACCGCATAGCGCAGCATTTCCTGAAGGAGGTCGTGGACTACAAGCCGGGCGCACCGGAGGTGCTCCATGCTTTCAAGAAAGACGGGAAGACACTCGTGATCGCCAGCACCACGCGCCGCGGCAATATGGAGGTGTACCGGAAGGAAAACAGAAGCATCCGCAGCAAAGCACCGCTTGATTCCTGCTTTGCAAGGATCTACACGCAGGAGGATGCGCCGGAAATTAAGCCAAGCCCGGCCATCTACCTCAAGGTCATCGAGGATATGGGCCTTTCCAAAGAAGAATGCTTCATCTTCGAGGATTCGCTGGCGGGCGCGGCCGCGGCAAGAAATGCCGGCATCGACTTCGCCGTGATCTATGACCGCTACTCCGACGCCGACCGCGAAGAGCTAGATCAGATGACGCCGTATCAGTTTGGGGATTGGGAGGACGTGCTTTCCGTCATCCGAAGAGACATGTGAGGGGATGAGTGACTAGTGACTGGTGGCTAGGGACTAGGATTCACTCATCGAGTAGATCGCCCGTTGATTTCATTACCAAAGAAGTTCACCGGGTTCTGATGGGGCAATAGAGATGGCAAAGGCTGCATTTCAGTCACCAGTCACCAGTCACTAGTCACCAGTCACTTCCAAACCCTTTGACATCTGCCGCTTTTCATGCTATCATTCTCCCATAAGTGAGGGAGTAGCAGCCACTTCGGTGGAGCCCGTCAACATACTGGCAGTGACCCGTACATCCTGCCTGGCTTGCTTTAAAAATGCGAGACTCACGTGCATAGTTTTCGGCTGTGCGCGGGGTCTTTTTTTCGTGGGGAAAAGACAGCGCACGAGATAAAATCAGGAGTTAGGAATTGGAATTAGGAATGAAGGTGGCGGCTTTGCCGCGAATATATGGGGCGATGCCCCAAAGTGGCATTTCAGTCACCAGTCACTAGTCCCTAGCTACCCAAATCGCACAGCCCATTTCATTTCGGGGAGATACCAATGAGTGGTTTATTTATTTTGAACAGCGTCCTGCTCGGCGTGGGACTTGCGATGGACGCCTTTTCCGTCTCGCTTGCGAATGGCCTTGCGAATCATTTCCTCCGCATCCGCACCATGTGTCTCATCGCGGGGACCTTCGGCTTCTTCCAGTGGCTGATGCCGATGACAGGCTGGGTGTGTGTGAATCGGATCGTCGATCTTTTTCAGGTGCTGCTCCCGCTCGTGCCGTGGGCATCGCTGGTCCTGCTCGTCGCCATCGGTGGGCTCATGATTCGTGACGGTCTCTCCGGAGATGAAGAGGACGTCAAGGTCAGCGTGGGCCTGTGCTACCTCTTGCTCCAGGGGTTCGCGACCTCCATGGACGCACTCTCCGTCGGCTTCACCTTGGCGGAGTACCCCTTCGCCAAAGCGATGCTCGCAAGTATCATCATCGGCATCGTGACCTTCGCCATCTGCCTCGCAGGGCTCTTCCTCGGGAAACGCTTCGGCATGAAGCTCGCGGATAAGGCGACCATCTTAGGCGGCGTGATCCTCATCGGGATCGGGCTGGAGATCTTCTTCGGCGCGTGAGGATAGAGGGGTAGCCCTTAGGGGGCTGCCCCTTGATTGTGGAAGAAAGCTTTGCTCGAATGAGGAATGAGGAATGAAGGTGCGGCGCACCATTCATAGAGCGCCGAAGATTTAAGGACGTATTGGTTTTTTAGCCCCTTCCCATGGAGGGGCTTTTTTGATGCGCTCGCTGAAGTTTGAAAGCAGAGATGAGTAGCTAGGGATTAGGAATTGGGGATTAGGGGCGACTAGTGACTGGTGACTAGGGATTAGACGTTAGACGTTAGACATCAGACTCCCGTATCGTCATTTCGAGCGAAGCGAGAACTCTTCCTTGCACAACGGTCAAACGGAGAGCGTCAGATGAGGAGCAGCCGAAGCACCCACGCGATTTTATCATTACCTCATAAGTACAGAGTACCGCAAGGGC
>ERZ773187.542-NODE-542-length-35529-cov-9.673874_pt1 | contig 35529 bp, 32 predicted proteins | sample MGYA00511242_ERZ773187 | MGnify/ENA primary metagenome ERZ773187 (study PRJEB29015, sample SAMEA2737744) | human gut metagenome | biome: human gut; feature: human-associated habitat; material: faeces | place: China | collected 2012 ...
GCCGCCGCACGGCGCGCGTCGCGGTCGGGGCGCTCGCCGCCGTGCTGGCGCTGGGCGTGCTGGCGCAGCTGGTGCTCTTCCCGGCCATCAACCGCCGCGCGGTGAAGGTCGACTGGAGTGACACGCTCAAGGCCGGGGATCCGGCCAACCTGCCCGCGACGATGCAGGTGTTCACCGCACTGCGCATCCCGCGCGCGAACTTTTCCGGTGTGTACGCCGAAAGCAGCGGATTCGGGACGGAAAAGCTGACGTTTCTGTTCTGGGATAAGGACGGGAGCTTTTCCGTCAGCGGCAGGGTGACGCTCGGCATTCTGCACGGGCTGGAGGGCGATGTCGCGCGCCTGCAGGCGGCGGGCTATCGACTCATCGGGGATTTCAGCGAATATACGGCGCACCTCTCCGAGGAGGAGCTGCAGGCGCGGCAGCGGGAGACGCTGGCGCTGCGGCGGGAGACGCTCGCCGCGCTGCCAAGCGGCGTGAAGGTCTATGCCAGCATCCACTTTGCGGAGGATCTGACGTTCGAGACACTGGCACAGCTGCTCGCCGACTGGCAAGATGAGGACTTGACGTTTGAAAACATCCGCGTCAACACCTACCTCTCCGGCGGCGACCTCTTTCTGACCGTCTCGCCGGGCGGCGCAAACCTGACGGACTACAATGACGCATATCCCATGCTCGACCTCTATCAGCAGCCGCTCACGGCGGAGAATCTGCGTCAGTCTCTCGAGAGCCGGCTGCAGTATATGGCGGATCACCAGAAAATCGTCGACTGGATCGACCCCGACGCGGCGGCGTACCAAACCAAATCCTACAGCTACCTGCTCAAGGGGCTGCAGGACGTGGGCATGACCTTCGACGGTGCCTACGTCACCGCCTCGCCCGCCGCGCTCCTGCGCCTGATCGACAGCGGCCTCGTCGAAGGCGTCGGCCTGAAGGACGCCGACTTCGACCTCTCATAAAAGGAAAGCCCCTCCGGCCCACGGCCGGAGGGGCTTTCCCATGTCTCGCAGAGTGCGCGCCGCGCCCGGCGCGAATAAAGTCAAATCCGTATTTTGCGGCGGAGTGTACGTCGCAAAATACACTTTGCGCGCAGCACGCAAAAATGCGCGGTTCGGAGCGAATCCCCTTTGCCAAAAAGGCCGACGGCCTTTTTTGACAAAGTTACGATAGATGCGCCTTGAAATTCCCGCCCGTGCGGACGCCCTCCTGCACGATGAAGAACGCGGTGGGGTCGATCTTATTGACCTCCTGCTGCAGCGTCTCCAGCTCGTACTTCGACACGCAAATGCACAGCACCTGCACCGGCTCGCCCGTGTAGGCGCCCTGTCCCGTCCAGCGGGTCAGGCCGCGGTCGAGCCGGTGCAGAATCGCCTGAAACGGCTTGATGTCCATCACCTTGGTCATGATCGTGACCTGCACGGTGATATTCTGCTGATGCACGCGGTCGACGAACAGGGAGCTGAACACCGTGTAGATCGCGGAGTAAATCGCGGTCTGCGCGTTGAAAAGGATCAGGCAGAGCGTATAGAGCATGGCGTTGAAGAGGAGGGAGAACTTTCCCACCGTGAAGCCCGTGCCCTTTTTCGAGAGGTACAGCCCGAGAATGTCCATGCCGCCGCTCGAGCCGCCGCAGGTGAGCATCAGGCCGCTTGAAAAGCCCACGAGGATACCGCCGACCATGCAGCTCGTCAGCAGATCCGGAATGATTGGCTGCGCCGGAACCGGGATGATCGACATCGACAGCGAGTTCACCACCGTGCAGATCGTCAGCCGCAGGACGAACGTCCGCCCGAGCGTCTTATATGCCAGAAGCAGCAGCGGCACGTTGCTCGCAAGATAGATCAGGCCCGCGATGTCGAAATTCGCCGTGACGCCGAGCTTCGTCACCAGCAGCGTTCGGATCACCTGACACAATCCGAGCAGGCCGCCGGTATAGAGCCCCTGCGGCACGATGAACAGGTTGATCGCCACCGCCATCAGCACCGCCCCGGCCACGGCCGTGGCCAGCTTGCTCCAGCGGTTATGCAGCACTTTATCGTACATAAAACGCCCTTCTCCTTTCGATTATACCACCAAAATCATCCATTCTGCATTTAATCGCACTCGCATTATATGTTCTCTGGCGGAAAAGTCAAGGGTTTTTGTAAAATTTACGGAAAAAGTTCAGAGACTGTAGCGAAGCGTGCGGAAAAGACGCTCTACGGCGCGGTTGAGCGTGCGCGTGACGGTCGATTTGTTCACCCCCAGCGCCCGCGCGATCTCGACGTTTCTCATGCCGGACGAATAGCGCATGCGGAGAATTTGGCGCTGGCGCGGCGTCAGCTCCTGCTCCACGGCGAGCGGGAGGTTGCGCAGCAGCCGCTCGAGCTGGAGGTGGTTGTCGTCGTTCCGCCCCTCCATCCACAGCTGCAGGCTCGCCCGGTCCAGCGGGTCATAGCGTGTAGTACCCATCACGGTCATACCCCCTCTCATAATAGTGCGCGGTCAGCTCGGCCAGCTGGTTCATCTGCGTCAGCATCGGGCGCAGCTCCAGAAGCCGCCGCTCCAGCCGGAACCGCTCCTGCGGGTCATCCGTCTCCCGTCTCTGCCGCCGCAGCAGCGACATCCGCTCCGAAATCAGGCGGGCGGACTCCAGATACAGTGGCGAAAGCTCCTTCAGGGTCATGTTGATCCATCCTCTCCGTATAAAAATTTCAAAAAAATCGACTTAAAGAGCGAAATAACGGTTGACAAACCGGGAGACATCTGCTATCATGTGTTCTGCTGGATCAAAAATGCTGGTGTAGCTCAGCTGGTAGAGCAGCTGATTTGTAATCAGCAGGTCGGGGGTTCGAATCCGTCCACCAGCTCCAATAATATATTATGGGGGATTTCCCGAGTGGCCAAAGGGGACAGACTGTAAATCTGCTGGCGCTGCCTTCGGTGGTTCGAATCCACCATCCCCCACCAAAAAATACCAATTGCCTGAAAAGCAGTTGGTATTTTTTCTTTCTCTATTTGTCGATTTCTATATATAAATAATAGAAGGGTGATTCTATGCATACCATCCGCAAGGGCGAGCCGCGCGACATCGCGGCCATCGCGGTGATCTACGACCGCATTCTCGACCGCGAGGAGCGCGGCAGGGCCAGCACCGGCTGGATCCGCGGTGTCTATCCGACCGCCGACACGGCGCGCGCCGCGCTGGAGGCGGGGGAGCTGTTCGTCATGGAGCGCGAGGGCCGCGTCGTCGTGGCCGGACGCATCAACCATGAGCAGTGCCCGCAGTACGCCGCCGTCCCGTGGACGGAGCCGGAGACGCCGGATGAGCAGGTGCTCGTGCTGCACACGCTCGTGTCCGACCCGCTCGTCGCGGGGCACGGCTGCGGCACGGAGTTCGTCGCCTTCTACGAACAATACGCCCGCGAGCACGGCTGCACCTGGCTCCGGATCGACACGAACGCGCGCAACGTCTCCGCGCGCCGCCTGTACGCCCGCCTCGGCTATCGTGAGGTGGACATCGTACCGGGCAAGTTCAACGGCATCCCCGATGTGCAGCTTGTCTGCATGGAAAAGCGCGTCTGACCCGCCGCAATATCCCTTCCGAAGACCCCGCCAAGCGGGGCTGCGCAGCCGCCCGCGGGCGGCTGTTTTTTCTATTTGGTATATCTCTGGATTCTTGTGGATATGTTCTTTGTATAACAAGAATCTTGTGATTGAAGTTACAATATCACAAGAAAACTTGTATGTCAAGCCCTTTTTAACAAGAAACTTGTTATTTTGATTTGACATATCACAAGAATTGTGGTAGCATCAGGTGGAATCAGTCGGAGCTTGTCGAAGGGAGGATGCGGCATGAGTTTTGGCGAACAGCTCAAGTGCAGGCGGAAGGAGCTGGGCCTGTCCAGATCGGAGCTGGCAAAGCAGCTGGGGGTGTCGCAGTCCGCCGTCGGCAACTATGAGACGGGCGTCAGCGCGCCGAAGGAGGAGATTCTCCTTCGGATCTTCGACGCGCTGCACGTCGAGCCAAACTATCTCTACCGCGGCAGCTTCGAGAGCGCGGGCGGCGACGCGTCGCCGGAGGAGCGCACCCTCGTGGAAAAGTACCGCGCCCTCAGCCCCGCCGGGCGGCAGACCATCCACACGCTCCTCGACGCGCTGTGCCGTATGCAGGGCGAGCCCGCGCGCACCATCCCGCTCTACCGCTCGCCCGCGGCGGCGGGTGCGGCCGCGCCGGTTCCCGGTCTCGACTATGAACTCCTCACCGTCACCGGCGACGTGCCGCCCGCCGCGGAGCTGGCCGTGCGCATGGAGGGGGACGCCATGGCGCCGTATATTCCAAGCGGCTCCGTCATCTACATCCATCACGCCCCGCTCGCGAACGGCGACGTGGGGCTCTTCTGCATCGGCGGCGCGATGCTTGTGCGGCAGTATACCCGGGGCGAAGGCGGCGCGGTGCGGCTTCTCCCTCTGAACCGCACCGCGGGCGAGGTGCTCACGTTCCCCACGGGCAGCGTTTCCGGCCCAACGTGCTTCGGCCGCGCGCTGCTGCGCACGCTCCCCCTCCCGGAAAGCGCAATGTAAACCGCCGGTTGACGGATTTCCATCCCCCGGTTGGTGGCGTTTGCGGCCCCGCCGTGGTATCGTGGGGCCAACAAGAGAGAAAGGAGCCGGGCATATGACCATCGGACAACGAATCGCGCAGAGGAGGAAGGCGCTGGGCCTTTCACAGGAACAGCTGGGCGCGCAGCTGGGCGTCTCGCGGCAGGCGATCTATAAATGGGAGTCGGACGCGGCGCTGCCGGAGATCGAAAAGCTGGTGATGCTGAGCCGCCGGTTCTCCGTCTCGGTGGGCTGGCTCCTCGGCGAGGAGACAGGCGCCCCGGAGGGCGCCGATGCGGGCACTCCCGCGGACGATGAAGGCGAGCTGACCGAGGCGCAGCTGCGGATGGTGGAGGAGCTGGTGCGGCGCTATCAGGCGGCGCAGCCGAAGCGCCGCCGCTGGCCGGCCGTCCTCGGCTGCGTGCTCGCGTGCGCGCTGCTGCTGTATCTGTTCGGGCAGCTGCGTTCCGTCCGGCAGGACTATCAGAACCTGCAGCAGGCGCTCAATAACGTCAATTACAGTGTCGGCAGCCAGATCGGCACCATCTCCGATCAGGTGCGCTCGCTGCTCGAGCAGCAGGTGAACATCACACTCTCCGAGAGCACGGACATCGCGTCCGTCGACTATGCCGCCGGGACGGTGACGTTCTCGCTCAGCGCCGCGCCGAAGACCTACGTCGACGGCATGACCGCCGTTTTCACCGTTGACTGCGGCGAGGAGATCATCTCCGCCGAGGGGACGCTCGGTGAGAACCAGTGCTATACGGCGTCCGTCACCTGCCCGCTGACGGACGAAGAGATCAGCATTCTCGCCGCCTTCGTGCAGGGCGACACGCGCCAGTATCAGCTCATCGGGCAGTACACCGGGCTCTACAGCGCGAGCTTCCCGCGCTATGATCTGTATGAAGCCCCGCTCCTGTTCGCCATCGACACAATGAGCGGCCTGCTCCGCAAAGGCGAGCAGTTCAGCATCACCCGCTGGATCGACGAGGACAGTCTCACGCCCTCGGAGCCCGCGCAGCTGCGCATGGGTCTGTTCCGGGATCAGAAGCTGGTGATGTGGCTGGATCCGAACACCGACGCAAACACCGACGCGAGGAACAGCAGCTTTTTCCGTACGCCGCGCGCCGTCACGCTTGAGGCGGGGCATATCTACACCCTCGCCCTCGTCGTAACGGACGTCTATGGCCGCGAATGCGTCTGCCCCGGCAACGCCGTCTGCTATGACGAATGGATGAAGCAGTGGAAATACGCCGACAGCAGCACCGTCTCCGCCACCCCCGGCTCTAATTCTTCCGCGGACTGGACTTACTGATTGTCAAAAAGGCTTGCCTTTTTTGAGAAGTGGAATTCGCTCCGACCCGCGCAAAGTATTTTTTGCGACGTACACGCGCCGCAAAAAACGGATTTCAATTGATTCGCGGCTTGCGAGCCGCGAACTCTGTGAGACTTTTTTAACAGCAACTGCCCCTCCCGCCGAAGCAGAAGGGGCAGTTGTCCGTCTTATTTTAAAGAATAAATCCCCCGTCGCAGGTGAGCACCTGCCCGGTGATGAAGTTTGCCTGCTCGGAAGCGAGGAACGCTACGGCGTGGGCGATGTCCTCGGGCGTGCCGAGTCGGCCGAGCGGCGTCTCCTGCGCCAGCTGCGGCAGCACCTCCGCCGGGAGCGCGTCAAGCATGTCCGTCCGGATGACGCCCGGTGCGACGCAGTTCACGCGGATCTGCGTCGGCGCGAGCTCCGCCGCGAGTGAGCGCGTCAGGCCGATCAACGCCGCCTTCGTGCAGGAGTACGTCACCTCGCAGCTCGCGCCGCGCTGCCCCCAGATGGACGAGACGTTCACGATGCAGCCCGCGTGCTCGTGCAGCATATGCGGCAGCACCGCCTGAATCGTATGGAACGCGCCGTCGACGTTCACGGAGAAATACCGGTGCCACAGCTCGTCCGTGATCTCCTGAAACAGCGCCTGTCCGGCGATGCCCGCGTTGTTCACCAGCAGCGACACAGGGCCGAATGCCTCCTCCACGCGGCGCACCATTGCGTTCACCTGCGCGCGGTCGGACACGTCCGCCTGCACCGCCATCGCCCTGCAGCCCTCGCTCTCGAGCTGGCGCACCAGCTCCTCGGCACAGTCCTGCCGCACGCGGTAGTTCACGCACACGGCCCAACCCTTCCGGGCCAGCTCCGCCGCCACGGCCCGTCCGATTCCGCGCGACGACCCCGTCACCAGCGCGATCTGTTCCATCAAAACCATCTCCTCAAGCAGTTGTTTCCGCCAGTATAACAAAAATTTTGATGAGTTGCAAGAAAAGTGTTGACAAATGCCGCGGCACCGGTTATTATAATATATGTTCCGCGCGGTTAGCTCAGCTGGCTAGAGCACATGCTTGACGTGCATGGGGTCACAGGTTCGAGTCCTGTACCGCGCACCATACGATGTAACCCCTGTGTCCCAACGGATGCAGGGGTTTTCGTTTTGTCCGGCCATATGCTGCACATTTGACCACTCGAAAGAAGAAAGCAGGCGCCCTCCCGTATGTCTATGGGAGGGCGTCTTTTTCACTTCTGCCGTTTTTTGTACCCGCAGTCGCAGTACGGGCCGCCGGAGGCAAGGGTGTATTCGCGCACAAAGGTAGCCGAGCCGCGCGCCTCGGCCATCGTATAGTCCAGATGGCAGAGCGCGGGCGTCAGATCCTGCAGCCCCAGCTCCTGCATAAGCGTGCAGATGCCGCACCTGGAAAAGCGCGCCTCATAGCCGCTGCCGTCCGGATACTCGTAAAAGTCCATGTTCCACGAATAGGGGTTGCGGTCGCCGGCGCGCAGGGCGGCCGTGCGCCGCATGCCCTCGATGTCCTTCTCCGTGAACTGGCTCTTCCCGCTCGCGCGGAAGACCCGGCGCACCAGCCCCGTCATCATGGCGCGGGCATAGTAGTCCGTCAGGCGCTGCACGTCCGGGCGCTCCGGCATGGAGAGGATAAACGCCGCGAGCATCGCGCAGTTCACCTCGTTCGTCATGAACCGGTCAGCCTTTTCAAACTCGGGCAGACGCCCGATGAGCTCCCGGTACTTCTTCTTCGCCTTCCGCGCCGTCTCGTAGGCGCTCTGCCCGGAGAGCCCGAAACAGCGCACCAGCTCCCGGCGGAAGGAACCGCCGAACACCGCCCACATCCCCGCGGGCTTGCCGAAATACTTCATACTTCTCCTCTTGATTCTCCCGCTCCGCTCAGCAGGAATTTATCCGCGTAATGGCAGAACTCCTCCGGGTGGATCATCACCAGCTCCGCGTGGGCCATCTTCGGGATGCCGCGCACGCGGATGTGCGGAAAATAGCGCTTGATGAACCGGATGTTGCCGCGGCGGTCTTTCTTCTCATCGTCGCCGTACCAATAGGTGATTTTCGTCCCCGTCTCCGCGGGCGTGCGGGGCAGGGCATAGTTGTTTCCCGACCAGAACACGTTGCGAACCGTCCGGCGGGAGTAAGTCCTGAGATACGCCTGCAGCGCGTCGTACTCCGCTTTCGGGTCGTGCCCCGGCAGCGTAAAGCGCTCGGGCGGGAAGGCCGCCTCCAGAATTCCGCGGCTGCGGGTGACGAGCCGGAAGCCGATGCAGTCCCGCGCGAGGAGGAGCCTGCGCACCGGAAACGGCAGCTGATACGGCGTGATGCCGCCGTCGATGATCGCGCGCCCGACCGGCAGCTCCCCCAGCGCCAGCAGGCGCGTCAGGCACGCGCCGCCCAGCGAGCAGCCGTAGGCCGCGTCGAGCCAGGTGATCCCACGCGAGCGCAGCCAGAGCATAATTTCGGCGACCGTCTGCTCAACGGAGAGGAAGTCGCCGGGGTAGGCCGGTTCGTGCCCGTCGTAGCTCACCTGAAAAACGTGCCACCGCCGCGCCAGCAGCGCGACCGTGGCCGAAAACGCCCAGGCCGGCTCCGCCGTGCAGGGCAGAAACAGCAGCGTCCGTGCGTGCTCCGCGCCATATTCCGTGATATGCATGTCCCGCGCCCCCTTACCGCATCAGTTAGTTTTGCCTAACCGGCAATCTTTCAAAAAGCCGCCCTGCGGCAGCTCCAGCGAATCGGATGCGGTTTCATTATAGTAACGTGTGTCCGCGCTGTCAAGATGGCGTTTGGATTTGGAGTGCTGCGAAATACGTTTGCTGCCTTCGGCGGGGTACTTTCGTTCTTCGGCGAAAGAAAGGTACCAAAGAACGCCGCAAGAAGCCAAGGTTTCTTGACTTCCTAAGCGCGCCCCGCGCGTTTCAGGTTATTGGGGTGCGTCCCACACGGTTGGGGGCTATGCAAGGGGCATTAAATGTAGGATCGTCTCCGCGAGCACCGTCCTACCGAAGTCCTACTTGTCGACCGAAAAGGATTCCAAACCCTTGGTTCTGGCATAGACACGCCGATTCAACCACCTATCCCGTGCCAGAACAAAAAAGCGGCGGAGCCATCGCTCCGCCGCTTCCATATTTTTTCGTTATTCCTCCGCTGCCCCAACGCCGACCGGCGCGGGTTCCCCCGCCGTCTGCGCGGGCTGCAGCTCCTTGATCCAGCAGCGGCGGCGCTTGTGCTGCTCCACCGGGAAGTCATACCACTGGCTCTGGATGGCCTCGTTCGTCTCGAGCATGGGTCCCGTCTCCGCGTGCTTGATGCCCATTTTGACGCTCGCCTTCATGACCTTGTTGATGATGACGGCGTTCACGCCCTTTTTCTGCAGATCCGGCCGCACGGCGATGAGCAGCAGGTCGAGCGTGTCGTTCACGCGGAAGGCATGCAGCAACCCCGCCCAGCCGGTCGGGAAGATACGGCCGCGGCTCTTTTTCAGCGCCTCGGCGATGCTCGGCGCCGCGACGCCGAAGGCGACCAGCTCGTTATTCTCGTCCATGACGAAGCACGTCAGCTTCGGATTGATGAGCGGGGCGAACTTCATCGAATACTTGCGGATCTGCTCTTCGGAGAGCTCCACCGTACCGTAAAGCGGCGCGTAGGCGATGTTCACGAGCTTGAAGAATCTCTTCAGCAGCGGCAGATAGCCCAGCCGGTTATGTACCTCGTAGACATGCAGGTGGTGGTGGCGCAAGACATAGTTCGCGATTTTTTCCCAGCGCTGGAATATCCGCTCGTCCGTCGGAACAGAGATGAGATTTTCGATCCAGTCCACGTCCTTGACGTAGCCGAGCGCGGCCATGTGCTCCTTGTAATACGGGAAATTGTAGTAGGTGAAAAAGCAGCCGCGTCGGTCAAAGCCATCGATCAGCATGCCCTCGCGGTCCATGTCCGTGAAGCCCAGCGGCCCGTGTACGGCGGCGCAGCCGATCTCACGCGCCCAGTTTTCGACCGTGGCGAAGAGCGCGCGCGACACCTCCGGATCGTCGATAAAATCCACCTGCGTAAAGCGCAGTCGGTTGGTGCCCCATTTTTCGTTGGCCTTGCGGCTGAGAATGGCGCCGATGCGCCCGACGACCTCGCCGTCGCGATAGGCCAGCCAGCAGCGCGCGTCGCAGTAGGCAAAGGCCGGGTTCTTGCTGCGGTCCCAATCCTCCAGATCGTCGCCGTACGTCGCGGGGACAAATTGCTCGACGTCGCGGTAGAGCTGATTGGGGTAATCAACAAAGCAGCGCAGCTGCTTTTTCGTTTTAACTTCGATGATAGAAACCATTTTTTCTCCTCCGTTCAGGATTCGCCTTATTGTATTCCATAATTCATTAAATTGCAAGGAAAATACACCCGGTATTTTCCACTCGGCGAAAATCCGCTCTTTTCCGTTGCAAATTCCGGCCCGATGGGATATGATAGGCATCAAGAGAACTCTATGCTGAAGGAGAAGCATCCCATGCCCGCTGTTATCATTCTGATCGTTTTAATCGCCGCCGACCAGCTGCTCAAGTGGTGGACGGTTTCACATCTGGCGCTGGGGGAGTCGGCCCCGCTGATCCCCGGCGTGATCCAGCTCACCCGCCTGCACAACACCGGCGCCGCATGGTCGAGCTTTTCGGGCGAGACCGCCCTGCTCACGGCCGTGACGCTCGTGCTCATGGCCGCCGTCGCCGTGCTGCTCGTGAAGAAGATCGTGCGCCACCGTCTCGGCGTCTCGGCGTGCCTGCTGATTCTCGGCGGCGGGCTCGGCAACATGATCGACCGCGTCGCGCGCGGCTACGTCGTCGACATGTTTGACCTGCAGCTGTTCCGCTACCCGATCTTCAACCTCGCTGACTGCTTCGTCGTGGTCGGTGCGATCCTCGGCGCGGTGTACTACCTCTTCCTCTACGAGAAATACGACGCGAAAAAGAAGGAGAACGGCCATGACGCTGGAGCTGACGGTAAAAACTGAGGACGCCGGCACCCGGCTCGACGCGTTCATCGCGGCCCACGCGCCGGAGCTGACGCGCTCACAGGCCGCGCGGCTCATCGAGGAGGGGGCGGTCACGGTCGGCAGCGCGCGCCCGGCCAAGAGCGCCCGCGTCGCCCCCGGCGAGACGGTTGCCGTCCGCGTCCCCGCGCCGCAGGAGACGGTGCTCACCGCGCAGGACATCCCGCTCGACGTCGTGTATGAGGATGAGGACGTGATCGTTGTGAACAAGCCGACGGGCATGGTCGTCCACCCCGCCCCCGGTCACCCGGACGGGACGCTCGTGAACGCGCTGCTGCACCACTGCGGCGACAGTCTCTCCGGCGTCGGCGGCGAAAAGCGCCCCGGCATCGTCCACCGCATCGACCGCGACACCAGCGGCTTGATCATCGCGGCGAAGAACGACACCGCGCACCTCGCCCTCTCGGCGCAGCTCGCGGATCACACGCTCGCGCGGACATATGAGTGCCTTGCCGTGGGAAACTTCCGCGAGGACAGCGGCACCGTCGACGCGCCCATCGGACGCCACCCGACCGACCGCAAGAAGATGGCCGTCACGCAGAAAAACAGCCGCCGAGCCGTCACGCACTGGGAGGTCATCGCCCGCTATCCGGGCGTGACGCACCTGCGCTGCCGTCTGGAGACGGGGCGCACGCACCAGATCCGCGTCCACCTCGCGCACATCGGGCACCCGATCCTCGGCGACACCGTCTACGGCAATAAAAAGCCCGTCCCCGGCCTGACGGGGCAGTGCCTGCACGCGACGGGGCTGCGCTTTATCCACCCCCGCACGGGGCAGCCTGTAGAGCTGACCTGCCCGCGGCCGGAGGAGTTTGAGCGGATGCTGGAGAAGCTGCGGCATAGGGCGTAAGTGTATAAGTGAAACAGAGCAGCATCGGCGGTGCTGCTCTGTTTTTTGCACACTTTTGCCGCTGTTGGCAAAAAGTATGTCGCCGAAGGCTCGTGGTGCTACTCGCCTTACCTCTGGATCAGCTGATATCCCTCCCGGTGCAGGGCATCAAAAAGCTCGTCAACATGGGCGCGGTTGCGCGTTTCGACCAGCAGGTGCACCACCGTCGAGCCGAGGTCGGCCTTCAGACTGCTGCGCTCGTGGCTGACCTCGAGGACATTCGCCCCCAGCTCCGACACGATCCCCAGCAGCCCCGCGAGGGCACGCGGCCGGTCGGGCAGCACCGTGGAAAAGCCCACCGTGCGCCCCTCACGCGCAAGACCGCGCGTGATGATCCGCTCGAGCATTGTCACGTCGAGGTTGCCGCCGGAGAGCAGCGCGCAGACGGTCTTGCCCCGCAGATCCAGCTCCCCGTACATCGCCGCGGCTACGCCGACCGCGCCCGCGCCCTCGACCATGAGCTTCTGCCGCTCGAGCACGGTGAGAATCGCGCTGGCGATCTCCGCCTCGCCGACGGTCACGACCTCGTCGACGGCTTCGCGGCAGATGGCGAACGTCTTTTCGCCGGGTGTCTTGACCTGAATGCCGTCGGCGACCGTGTGCACCTCCGGAAGCGTCAGGATATGCCCCGCGCGGAGGGAGTCGGCCATGCTCGCCGCCCCGGCGGCCTGCACGCCGATGATGCGGCAGGCGGGTTTCAGCTGCCGCAGGGCGCTCGCGACACCCGCGATCAGCCCTCCGCCGCCGATCGGGACGAGGACAACATCCACATCCGGCAGCTGCTCGGCGATCTCGAGCCCGATCGTCCCCTGTCCCGCCATGACGCGCTCGTCGTCGAAGGGGTGGATAAATGTCAGCCCCTGCTCGTCCCGCAGACGCACCGCTTCGGCGTGCGCGTCGTCGTATACACCCGGCACGAGCACGACGTTCGCGCCGTAGCTGCGCGTGGCCTCGATCTTTGACAGCGGCGCGCCCGCGGGGATGCAGATCGTCGCAGGGATGCCCATGTCGCGCGCGGCGAAGGCGACGCCCTGCGCGTGGTTCCCCGCGGAGCAGGCGATGACGCCGCGCGCCTTCTCCTCGTCGGTGAGCGTGGAGAGCTTGTAGTACGCCCCGCGCAGCTTGAACGCGCCCGTCTTCTGCAGGCAGTCGGCCTTGAGGTAGAAGCGGCAGTCCGGCACGAAGCCCTTCGCCGGGATCATCGGCGTCAGGTTGATGACGGGGGAGAGGACGCATCGCGCGTCCCGGAGCAGTTCCATCGAGATCATAGGCGGCCTCCTTGTGTTTTTCACGTGCACATTTTGTGCATATTTTGTTTTCATACCGTGTACAGCTTGAGCATAGCGCGTTTTTCAGCCTCTGTCAATCAAAAAAAGCGGGCGGACGGAAAAATTTTCCGTCCGCCCGCTTTGCAGTTTCTTTTCGATATGGCCGCGTTATTTCCGGCACGTCCGCCCGATCAGGCAGCACGCCAGAAACGCCGCGAGATCGACGAGCACGACCGTCGCGCCGACGGGGGTGCTCAACAGGTACGAGCCCGTCAGCCCCACGCAGAAGCAGACGACCGAGAGGATCCCCGCCGTGATGACCACACCGCGGAAGCTCTTGCGCACGCGCATCGCAGAGAGCGCAGGGAAGATAATCAGGCTCGAGATGAGCATCGCGCCCATCATGCGCATACCCAGCACGATCGTGAGCGCCGTCAGCACGGAGAGCACCGTGTTGTAGCGTCCGACCTTCACGCCCGTCGCGCGTGAGAAGCTCTCGTCGAACGTGATGGCGAACAGCCGGTGATAAAACATCACGAACAGTACCAGCACCGCAATCGACAGCCCCACGCTCAGCGCAACATCCGCCCGGTCCATCGCGAGGATTGAGCCGAACATATAGCTGTCGACGTCCGTGGTCATGCCGGTGGTCAGGCTCGTGACGATGATGCCGAGCGCGAGCGCCGAGGCCGAGGTGACGGCGATGGCGGCGTCTGCGCCGATGCGGCTGTTTTCCGTCAGGCGCAGCAGCCCCAGCGCGGCCAGAATGACAACCGGGATCGAAACCGGCAGCGGCGACCACCCGCACGCAAGCGCGATGGCCAGCGCGCCGAACGAGACGTGGCTCAGCCCGTCGCCGATCATCGAATACCGCTTGAGCACCAGCGGCACACCCAGCAGCGCCGCGCACAGCGAGACAAGGACGCCCACGACGAAGGCGCGGACGATGAATGGGTAGGTAAACATCTCCAGCAGCAGGCTCATGCCGTCTCACCTCCGAATCGCTTGCCGTAGGGTGAAGCGAGATATTCCGCCACGCTCCCGCTGAACCACTGGCCCTGTCCCGCGTGGAGAATGCGCGTGGCATAGCGCAGGGCGCTGCGGATGTCGTGGGTCACCATGACGATGGCGATGCCCTCGGTCTTGTTGAGGTAGGCGAGCGTGCGGTACAGGTCCTGCGCGGCGGCCGGGTCGAGCCCCGTGACCGGCTCGTCGAGGATCAGCAGCTCCCCCGCCGCGCACAGGGCGCGCGCGAGCAGCACGCGCTGCTGCTGCCCGCCGGAGAGCTCGCGGTAGCAGCGGTCCTTCAACTCCAGAATGCCGAGCTTTCCGAGGTTCATGAGCGCCCGCGACTTCTCGGCGGGGGTATAGAAGAAGCGGCGGCCGCGCGCGCTCAGAAAGCCCGAGAGCACGACCTCGCTCACCGTCGCAGGGAAATCCTTCTGCGCGCGCGTCTGCTGCGGCAGATAGCCGATGGCGCCGCTGCGCAGGGACGGGTCGAGCTCGATGCTGCCCCGCAGGGGCTTGATCAGTCCCAGCAGGCTCTTGAGCAGCGTCGACTTGCCCGAGCCGTTTTCGCCGACGATGCAGAGGTATTCGCCGCTGCGGATCTCCAGATTCAGGTGCTCCCAGACGGCGTGGCCCTCATAGCCCAGCGAGACGTCCCGGCACGCAAGCAATGTTTTCTGTTCCATCAGGATAGTCCCTCCTTCAAGGCTTCCACGTTTTTCTGCATCAGACTCAGATATGTCTCGCCGCGGTCGAAGTCCGCGCGGCTGACCGTCTGGCATGAGTAGAAGGTGCGCACCTGCGCGCCCGTCGTCTCGGCGATGGCATCCGCGATTTTCTGACTGCTCAGCTCAATCGTATAGACGACGGGAATCTGTTCGTTTTTCACCCGATCGATGAGGTATTTGAGCGTTGCGAGCGACGGCTCCGTGTCCCCGGCGCAGCCGTGGAACGCCGCGCGGTAGTTCAGCCCGTAGGTGCGGCAGAAGTAGAGCAGCGGGAACCGGTCGCCGAAAACGAGCAGATTCCTCTGCCCGTTCGCGGCAACCTCGCGGAAGGATGCGTCAAGCGCCTGCAGCTGCGCAAGGTACTGCCCGAGCCGCGCCTGATAAGCGTCCGCGTGCGCCGGATCGGCGGCGCTGAGCGTGTCCGCGATGGCACTGCAGAGCTTCTGCGCCTGCACGGGCGAGGTCCAGATATGCTCGTCATAGGAAATCTCGTCGCTGTCGTCCTCGTGCTCCTCATGGCCGTGATCATGGTCATGATCATCATGATCGTGGCCGCTCTGCTGCATTCCCTCGGTGAACTCCTCCTCAAGTGCGTCGGCATAGTCCATCATACGAAGGACATACGGGATTTTCTCCCCCGCAGCGCCGAGGATGCTGTCCACCCACGTCTCACTCTCGCCGCCGTTGTAGACGAACACGTCCGCCTCACTCACGCGGATTACGTCGAGCGGCGTCGGCTCGAAGCTGTGCGTCTCCCGCCCGGCGGGAACCAGCAGCGAGACGTCTACATCCTCCCCGCCGATCTGACGCACAAAGTCATAGTACGGAAAGAGCGAGCAGACGACTCGCAGCCGCCCGTCCGCACTTTCCTGCGGTCGCTGCGAGCAGCCGCTGAGCGAGAGCGCCGCAAGCAGCAAAAGCGCCAGAAAAAGCGCCGTGATGCGTCGTTTCATGACTGCTGCGCCTCCCGGCACTTGGCGCAAAGGCCGTAAAACAGCGTGCGGCGCGGGTTGATGGCAAAGCCGTGCTCTGTGAGCAGGTGGTCATAGAGCTGCGAGAGATGGCCGCAGTCCATGTGGAAAATCGCCCCGCAGCCCTCGCACTTGAGCAGGAAGCACGCGTTCTTGTCCGCGTGGCTGCAGTACTGGTAGCAGGCGCCCTCATCCGTCACGAGCTTGTGGACAAGCCCCTGGCGGCTGAGCTTTTCGAGCTGGCGGTACACCGTGGTCAGGCCAATGGACTGCCCCTCCCGGTGCAGCTCCTCCGTCAGCTCCGCCGCCGTCGCGCAGCCGTCGCCGAAGTGCTCGATGCAGGCGAGCACCGCCTGCTGCTGGCGCGTCATATAGGTCATGGATGTCACTCCTCCGAATTTGAAATTGAAATTCATTTTCAGATTATAGCTGATTTTCGGAATTTGTCAAGCAAAAAGATAGCCCGGTGCCGCCGTATGTGGTAAAATAAAGGCAAATCACATCGGGAGGGACGCACCATGCAGCATGAAATCACCAGCCGCGCGCCGCTGCTCGACGCGGCGGGCAATCTCCGCGAGGCGGGCTACGCCAAGCAGCTCCTGCCGGTCTATGACCGCGCCGCCATCCGCGCCGGGGCCGCGCGCATCAAGGAGTGGGACTACTACCTCGTCGCGAACGACCACTACGCTGTCGCCCTGACGATCGACGACAACGGGTACATGGGGCTCGACTCCATCTCGTTTCTGCACTTCGACGAGCGCTGGGAAAAGACAAAAAGTCCCATGCGCGCCTTCCCCATGGGGCGCACAGGGCTGCCCGCCTCGTCCGCCGCGGGCGACACGGTCATCAACCGGAAGAACTACGCCCTCTCCTTCCGGCATGAGGGCGGGGCGCGCGTGCTGACGTTCCACATGGAGGACTTTCTGGACGGGCTCCCCGTCTCCGGGCGCATCCGCCTGACGGACGAGCCGGAGGAGTCGATGGTCATCTGCACGCCGTTTGAAAAGCCGGGGCACTTCTACTATAACCAAAAAATCAACTGTATGCGCGCGAGCGGCTCGGTGCTCGTCAGCGGGCGGGAGTACGTTTTCGACCCGGCGGACTCCTTCGGCGTGCTCGACTGGGGGCGCGGCGTCTGGACGTATCACAACACCTGGTACTGGGGCAGCGCCTCCGGGCAGGTGGACGGTATCCCGTTCGGCTGGAACATCGGCTATGGCTTTGGCAACACCTCCGCCGCGAGTGAGAACATGCTATTCTACAGTGGCCGGGCGCACAAACTCAGTCAGGTGCAGTTCCACATCCCCATGCGGGACGAGCGCGAGGACTATCTCCACCCGTGGACGTTCACGTCGGACGACGGGCGGTTTGAGATGGACTTCGTGCCGATTCTCGACCGCGCCGCCTGCACGTATGTGAAGCTGATCAAGTCCGACCAGCATCAGGTGTTCGGCCGCTTCACGGGGACGGCGGTTCTCGACGACGGCACAGCGGTGCGGGTGAAGGATTTCCTCGGTTTTGCGGAGAAGGTGGAGAATAAGTGGTGATATACGGCAGACCGGAGAAACCCTCTCCGGTCTGCTTTTGCGTTTGGCGGGGGAGTGGTGGTTGAATCGGTTGGTCCATGTCTCCGACGGGGTACTTTTTGCCGCTGCTGGTAAAAAGTATCTCGCCGAAGGCATCCCCGCCCCAAAAACAAAATGAGCGCCGGAGACACTGTCTCCGGCGCTCATGGCTCACATATTCCGAATATCGTTCAGCAGATCATCCAGTGAGATGTCGCCGAGATCCGCTAGCGTGTCATCGGGGGACGGTTCCGCGGGCATCTCCTCCGTCTGCTCCGTCTGAACGGACGCCTCTTCCGCCGCATGCTCCTCCTGCGCGGCGGACGCTTCCGTCGGTGCCGCTTCTACCGGCTGCGGGACCGGCTCGTTCTCCGCGGACGGCTCCTCTTCGACGGGCTGCGGCTCGTCAGGGTGCGTCTCGTCGGACGCAGACGGCTCGTCCGCGGGCGGGATGACGCCGATGGCATCGGGCGTCTGCTCCATCTGGTGCAGGGCCTTGCGGCGACCGCGCCTGCGCCCGATCAGGTGCCCCAGCAGGAACAGGAGCAGCAGAAGCAGCACCAGCGCCGCCGCGGCCACGGCATAGAGCGGCACCGTCCAGCCGCCAAACGGCAGCACAAACGGCGCGCACAGGCTCGCCCACAGCGCGGAGAGCGCCGAGGCATCCTCCTGCGCGGGCTGGTCGGGTTCGACGGTGTCCGTCGGGACGATGATCTGCGGCAGCGTCCCGGCGTAGGCGGGCATGCGCCAGACATGCACCGTGTAGGTCATGACGGTCACGCCGTCCTCGGCGGTGCAGGTGACGGTGAGGACATTTTCGCCCTCGTCGAGCGCGGCGTCCGCGCCGGTGACCTGCACGGCCTTCCCGTCGCGGGCGGTGCCGCTGAGGGTAATGTGCTCCGTCTCATGGGGGACGTAGAGGACATAGTCCGTCACATCCGAGGTGAAGGCCGGGCTGATCTCCCCATAGCTCGCGGTGAGTGCGGAGAGCGCCGCGTCGGTCGATGCGGTGTAGTTCGGGTCCGGCTGGCGGATAACGGAGATGGTATAGCGCTTCACAGCGCCGCTCGGCGCGGTGATGGTGATGGTCACGGTGTTCGCGCCGACGGAGAGGTCGTTGCCGGAGGTGGAGACCTTCGCGCCGCTGTCCTCCGCTGCGGCGGACAGGCGCAGACTCGTCACGTCATACGGGACGGTCACGCTGTACTGCGTCGTCCCGGCGGAAAACGTCGGGGAGAGCTCTGCGTTGGCGCAGGAAAGGGACGCGAGGTTCGCGTTGGCGGACAGCGGCGCGGAGACGGACGCGCTCCAGCGGGCGGAGCCTGCGTCAACGGTCACGGCGTTGCCGTCGCTGCTGCGGATATAGGAGACGGAGACGTCACTCACCGCGGCAGAAAGGCTGCTCCCTGCGGAAGCGCCGCTCTTGACGCGGAAGGTGAAGGCCATCACCTGCTTTGAGCCGTTGATGGGATTGCTCTGCTCGCTGTCATAGCCGACGATGCGGCTGCCGTTCATCTTGACCGTCCAGCTGCTGCCGAGGAGGGACTTTGATCCCTCCAGACTGAGCTGGCTGCTGTCATAGGAGAGGTCGGCCTCGAAGCCGAGAATATCGCCGCCGCTGATGCTGAACGTCACAGTGACGGTATTGCCCGCGCGCACGCTGCCTGCGCCGCTGAGGCCGCAGCTTGCGGCCTCAGCCCGCTGCGGCACGAGGGTCAGGAGCACCGCGAGCGCTGCGAGCAGGGAGAAAATCTGCTTTTTCCAAAATTTCATGGGGTACCTGCTTTCTCGTCAGTTGGGTTTGACGCTGCTGCGCCCGAGCAGCGCGGCGGTGATCTGAACCATGTCGCTGATATCGATGCGGCCGTCGCCGTTGACGTCCGCCGCCTGTGCTGCGGCGTCGCTGAGTGTCACGCGGTTGAGCAGACTGCCCTGCAGCTGCACGACATCGCTGATATCCAAGCGGCCGTCGCCGTTGAGGTCGCCCGTGACAACCATCGTCAAGGTCTGCACGACCTCGCCCCCGCGCGTATACTCCACGGTCATGCCCGTTCCGGCAAGGCCGGTGGCCGGGGCGCTGCCCTTGTGGATGGTGATGCCGGAGGAGGGCGTGAGCCCGCTCTGCACCTCCGCCGTCGTGGTGCCGAGCGGGATGCGGCGCAGCCAGCCGTCGCGGATGACATAGGCCGAGGTGATGATCTGATCCGGCTCGCCGACGATCTCGTGCGACTCATACGCCGCGGTGAAGGAGACGTTGTCGGAGATGGTCATGCCCGCGCTGTAGCCGCTCCAGCCGGTGAAGACATAGTAATACGTGCCGTCGGACGGGCGGGACGGGGTCTGGTCTGGTGCGGGGATCTCCTCCCCGGCGGCCAGGCGGCCGGAGGAGACGGCGGTGCCGTCGTAGTTATAGAACACATAGCTGTATTCGCGGGAATAGTGCGCGTAGAGCGTGTGGTCACCGGCAGTGACGATGTCCGCCCCGTCGATGCGGCTGCCGCCCTCGGGCGCGGTATACCAGCCGTCAAATGTCCAGCCGTCCTTCGCCGCGGTGGGAAGGTCGCCGTAGCACTGACCGGCATAGACGGCGCGCTTGGCCTCGCCGCAGGTGCCGCCGCAGGGATCGAACGTGACCGTGAAGCCGTCGCCGGAGACGTAGAAGGGAGACTCCAAGCGGAACGTACCGTCGGTCGGTGCGCCGCTCTCGGCGGTGATGACGAGGGTATAGCCGCCCGCGCGCAGACGGCTGAAGGCGACGGAGTTGTCAAGGCTCGAGAGATCGAAGCTCTTGCTGCCGGGGGAAGCGGCGGCCGGGGTGATGGCGTCGCCGCCCGCAGCGTTCAGGATTCTGACCTCCACGCGGGAGATGGGGTACGAGCAGCGCAGCGTCCCGCGGAAGGGGTAGGACGACGCACCCTCGGTCAGGCCGCTGGCATAAGTCGGGTAGCTCGCGCCGGCGAGCGACCAGCCGCCCGCGGCGAGCGCGACCTGCCACTGGTAGGCACTCTGCGCGGTCTGGAGCCTGCCGCCCGCGGCATAGCTCGAAGCCGCGAGATACTGCCCCGTGGCGCGGTTCTGGATGGAGAAGCCGCTGTTATAGCACGCGAGGCGCCACATCTGGCTCTCTGACGCGGCGGGCTTTTCCATCGTGACACTGCCGTCACTCGCAGCTGCGAGCCGCAGGCCGCTGTCGCGGCAGGTGATGGCATAGTAGCCGCTCGCGTAATACGTCAGCTGGAAGCGCTGGGCATCGCTGTCGGCCACGCCGTTGAGCGAGACGGACGTACTGCCCGCGACGGCGCTGAGGTTCGTGTTGGAGGAGGGCTGGATGCGATAGACGCCCTCGTCGATGACGGCATCGGCATAGCCGTACTGCGCGAGCATGGCCTGCGCCTTGGCGGGCTCGTTGACGCGCAGGCGCAGGTAGACGCCGAGCTGCACCTCGCCCGAGCAGCCCGTGTAGTACGCCAGTGCCTTTCCGCTGACGCCGTAGCGCTCGGCGGTCGTGCCGCTCATGGTGGTGGCGGCGTCCGTCGTCAGGCGGCCGCTCTCGGCGTAAATCGCGTCGATCAGCTCGGCCTCGGGCTGGTTTTTAAAGCCGCCCAGCGCCGCGAAAGCGCGCGTGACAACGCTGTAGGCCCCGCCCGTCCCGTGCTGCGCCGCGCGCGACCAGAGGACGTTGCGCAGGGCGATGCTGTAATTGTCCGCGGAGAAGCCGGGGACGTTTGCCTCCAGTTTCGCGACGATCGGCTCATAGTAGCTCAGGCGGACATAGTTGCGCTGGACGCGCAGAAAGCCCGCGCTGTCCTCGTTGTTGAGCGCGCGCCACGTGTTGTCGAAATTCGTGCCGTAGCCCGCACCGCCGCTGTAGTATGCGTCCTGCAGGCGCTCGCCCACGGAGCGGTAATATGTATCGTCCTGCTGCAGGCACCACTCGAAAAACGCCTTGGGCGTGTCATAGCGGCTGGCAAACTGATAGGCGCCGTAGGACTTTCCGCCGAGGTCGCCCGTCCCGGACGAGACCATGCCCGGGCTGCTCGCCTCGAACTGGGCACTGAGCGTGCCGAGCAGGGATTCCTCCTGATCGTCCGCCGCCGTCGCCCCGGCAAACAGGAACACCAGGCCCGGCAGCAGCACCGTGACCGCCAGAAGGCAGCACAGCGCGATGGAATAGGCCCGTTTTCTGGATTTCATCGTATCACCCCATCTGATAGATCTCTCTCAAACGCTTCCCGGTTTTCCGGGAATACACATACTGATAGATAGTATCAGTATAGCACGCGAAACAGGCGGGTGTCTACCGGTTTTTGGAAGATTGTGCCGTTAAAAGCAAATTCCTGTAAAAAAACTCGCAGAGTTTGCGCCGCCGCAGCGGTGCGAATCCTTTGAAATCCGTTTTTTGCGGCGGCGTGTACGTCGCAAAAAGCACTTTGCGTGACGAGAGTGTGTTTTGGCCGCTTACAGCGGCCAAAACGCGCGGGTCGGAGCGAAACTCTTTGTTCCAAAAGGGCTTCGCCCTTTTGGAACAAGCTCAAATATGCCCGGAATCACAGATTCCGGGCATATTTTGCTGAGAAGTCTTATTCCGTTTTCGGCTGCTGCTGGGTGATGCAGTGGATGTTGCCGCCGCCGAAGGCGACCTCGCGCGTCTGCACGCCCACGACCTCGCGGTCGGGGAACATCTCCTGCACCTGCCGCACGGCGAGCAGGTCGTTCTCGTCGCCGTACTGTGGGAGGATGACCGCGCCGTTGACGATCAGGAAGTTCATATACGAGGCGATGCTCACCTCGCCGTTCTCGCGGGGGATTGTCCCCTCGACGGTGTCGATCGTCTCCGCCCCTTCGAGCAGGCACGGCTTTTTCGTCAGGCAGAGCTTATGCACCTTCAGGCGGCGGCCCTTGGCGTCGGTCGCCTGACTGAGCGTGCGGAAGGCGTCCTGCGCCTCCTGATAAAACGGATGGTCCTTGTCCTCTGTCCAGATGCAGGCCACCTCGCCCGGCCGGACGAAGCAGGCCACGTCGTCGATGTGGCCGTTCGTCTCGTCTGGGTCGATGCCGTCGCGGATCCAGAGTACCTTCTCGCAGCCGAGATAGTCGCAGAGTTTTCGCTCGATCTCCTCGCGGCTCATGCCGGGGTTGCGCCCGCGGGAGAGCAGGCACATCTCTGTCGTGAGCACCGTGCCCTCGCCGTCGACGTGGATGGAGCCGCCCTCGAGCACGAAGCCGTCCGTGCGATAGCTGTCCGCCCCCGCGAGCTCGCAGATCTTCTGCGCGACCTGATCGTCCTTGTCCCACGGGAAATACAGCCCGTCGACGAGGCCGCCCCAGGCGTTGAACTCCCAGTCCACGGCGCGCAGCTCGCCCGCGTCGTTCACGAGGAACGTCGGTCCGCAGTCGCGCACCCACGCGTCGTTCGCGCTCATCTCCACAACGCGGATGTGCTCGGGCAGACGGGCGCGGGCGTTCTGATACTGCGCGGCGGAGACGCACATCGTGACCGGCTCGAAGCGGGCGATGGCCTCGGCCACGGCGCAGAACGCGCGCTGGGCGGGCTTGCCGCCGCCGCGCCAGTTGTCGGGCCGCTCGGGCCAGAGCATCCAGACGCCCGCCTGCGGCTCGAACTCCGCCGGCATGCGGAAGCCGTCGGCCTTGGGGGGGGTCTCTGTCATACGTTTTGCCATACAAATTTCCTCCTACATGGTTTTCCGCCGGGCACGTCCGGCGATGAGCAGCTCGCCGAGCAGAATCGCGAGCACGGAGCCGATCGTGATTGGGAGATAGGTGCTGAGCGTCTGCTTATCGAGCGAGAGCGGAACGGCCGTGAAGACGATGGAGACAAGAATGAGCACCATCGGCACATAGGCCAGCCACTTGAGAAAGCCGGGACTGCCCGGCACGCGGAAGGGCCGCGGCGTCGCGGGGTCGCTGCGGCGGAGCTTCAGAAACGCCGGAAACACCGGCACATAGCTCAAAAGCAGCATCACCAGATTCAGCGCGAAGAAGCTCCAGAAGAGCGAGGAATCCGGGCTGACGCGCTCGATGACGATGCCGAGCATGCACACGAGCGAAGCGACGATGCCCGAGGTGAGCGCGGAGCCGACCGGCATGTCATTGCGCTTTGAGCGGCGGGCGAACACGGCGGGCATGTCCCCGCGGTCAGCCGCGTAGGCCGCCGTGGAGTTGACGCCCATCGACCACGAGATCATGTTGCCGAAGAGCGTGATGAGAAACAGCAGCGCCACGAGCCCGACGAGAACGCCCCCGGCCTGCCCCGTCATGAGGGACACGGCGTCGATGAGCCCTGAGTCCACGCTGATCTCGCTCGTCGGTACGGCCGCGCCGATGCCGAAGGCGGAGAACAGGTAGATCGCGGCGATAACGACGCCGCCGGTGACGATGGCCTGCGGGATCTGGCGGCGCGGGTCGCGCATGTTGTCGGCGTAGGTGCAGACGACCTCGAAGCCGAGGAAGTTGAAGATAATCACCGAGATATAGGAGAGGCTCTCGAGGTCGAACGACGGAAGAAACGTCCGCGCAGCCATGTCGTTGACAAAGCCGCTGCGCGCGACATACAGGATTCCCAGCACGCCGACGAGCACGGCCAGCAGGATCTTGATCGCGGCGCTGAGATTCAGAATGATGATGCTGTCGCAGACCGGGTAGAACGCAACGACCGTCACGATCCAGATGAACGCGAGCTGCACCAGCAGACTCATCGCCCAGCCCGGCCGCCAGCCGAAGAGGTACCACAGCAGCTCCGGGCACATGACCGCGAGCGACGCCATCCAGAGCGGGAAATTGATCCAGTAGTACCACGACGAGCGCGCGCCCCACTTCGAGTCCGGCCACGCCGTCGCGATCCAGTCATAGAGGCCGCCGTCGCCGACGTAGGCCGTCCCCAGCTCGGAGGAAATCAGCCCGTAGGGCAGCAGAAAGGCAGCAATCATGAAGATCCACCAGAAATACTGGCTGTTGCCGATGGAGGCCACCGGCGCGGCGGCCTCCGCCACGAACACCACGCAGATGACGGAGAGAATCACGTCAATCAGGTGAAATTTTTTCCGTTCCATGGCGGCGCCCCGTCAGCAGTAGATGCGCTCTTGCAGGAAGTGGTCGAGTTCCTCCTGCGCCGCGGCGATCTGCAGCTCCGAGCGCTCCGGGCGGCAGCGGGTGAAGTAGACCAGCAGGCCGCGCATGGCCGTCAGGCGGTTGCCCGCCTGCTCCCAGCAGAGGGAAGCGTCGGAGTCGGCGACCTCGTCGGTCACGTCCTCGCCGCGCGTCGCGGGCAGGCAGTGCAGGAACTTGCAGCCGAGGCTGCCGAGACTCATCAGCTCGCGGTTCACCTGATAGTCGTGGAACACGCGCACGCGCTCCTCCTTGGGCATCTCGTTTTCATACAGGCCGTACCACACGTCCGTGTAGATGAAGTCCGCGCCGCGGACGCTCTCGCGCTCGTCGGTCACGCGGAAGCTGCCGCCGCTTGCCTGGCAGTTGCGCTCAAGGATCTGCATGTGCTGCTCGCCGAGCTGGTGGCCGCGCGGGCCGTAGTGGACGAAGTTCATGCCGAGCTTCGTGGTGATGAAGCCGAGCGACGCGCAGACCTGCGTGCCGTCGCCGACAAAGACGACCTTGCAGTCCGAGAGCTTCTTCCCGCGCGGCAGGTGCTCGAAGATCGTGCACATGTCGCCGATCTCCTGCGTGGGGTGGTTATAGTCGGACATGCCGTTGAGCACCGGAACGGAGCACGCCTCCGCGAGCGAGACGATCGTCCTGTGCTCAATCACGCGCGCCATGACGACGTCCACGAGCTTGCTCAGCACGCGCCCCGTGTCCTCGATCGTCTCATGGCCACCGAGCTGGATCATGCCGGGGCCGAGGTACTGCGCGTGACCGCCCATCTGGCTCATGGCCGTCTCGAACGAGACGCGCGTACGCGTGGACGACTGCTGGAAGATCATCGCGAGCGTCATGTCCCGCATCAGCTGCGGATAATAGCCGCGGCGGATGGCGCGCTTGATGGCCAGACTCAGCTCGATCATGTCGAGCAGCTCCTCGCGGGTGAAATCATTGGTGTCGATGAAATCTTTGACCATAAATCCGGTTCCTCCTGTGTTGGATCAGTTTGGGAATACCTGTGCGTGCCGGTAGTTTGCACGCAAGGAGACGGATTTATGCGCGGGGGAGTGAAAATGGGATTTTCGTTTTTGAGAAGAATTGGCAATTTGAGTGGGCCTGTCTATGCCTCCGGCGGGTAACTTTTCCCGCGCGGGAAAAGTCACCAAAAGCGCGCCAAAACCAAGGTTTTGGAATCCTTTTTCGGTCGGCATGCGGGACTTCCGGTAGGACGATGCCTAAGTTTAGAATCGTCTCTGCGCCTGCGCCGCTGCCGCTGACCGTGCAAAATGTAGGAGCCTGTCCTTCTATCGCGGGGCGTCGGGGACGCAGAGACGATTCTACATTTAAGGCCCCTTGCAAAATCTCCCAGCCGTGTGGTACGCACTAAAACAACCAAAAACGTGCGGGGGCGCGCTAAGGGGTTCTTAAACCGCAGGTTTAAGCGGCGTTTTTTGCATACTTTTTGCCGCTGTCGACAAAAAGTATGTCGCCGGAGGCAAAACAAGCCGATTCCTCCGCCAATCTCCAACCGAACACAGCACCCCGCGCCGCAAAAAACGACGCACACCCGAGGGTGTGCGCCATTTTAACATACATGATGCGTCTTTTCAATGCGCCTTCTTCTTGCCGAGGTAGGCCTCCTTGATCGACTCGTCCGCCAGCAGCTCCGCGCCGGTGCCGGTCTTGGTGATCAGGCCCGTCTCGAGGACATAGGCCCGGTCGGCGACCTTGAGCGCCATGTTCGCGTTCTGTTCGATCAGCAGTACCGTCACGCCCTGCTGATTGATGGCGCGGATGATATCGAAGATTCCCTGCACCACCAGCGGCGCAAGACCGAGCGACGGCTCGTCCATCATCAGCAGCTTCGGGCGGCTCATGAGCGCGCGGCCCACGGCGAGCATCTGCTGCTCGCCGCCGGAGAGCGTCCCGGCGAACTGCCAGCTGCGCTCCTTCAGGCGCGGGAACAGCGAATAGATCCATTCGATGTCCTGCTCGATGCCGCTCTTGTCGCTGCGCAGATACGCGCCGATCTTCAGGTTCTCCTGCACCGTGAGGTCGGCGAACACGCGCCGTCCCTCCGGCACCTGTGCGATGCCCTGCTCGAGGATCTTGTTGATGGGCATGCCGAGCAGCTCTGTGTCGTTATAGGTGATGGAGCCGCTGTCGGCCTTGACGAGACCGGAGATCGTGCGCAGGGTGGTGGACTTGCCCGCGCCGTTTGCGCCGATCAGGGTGACGATCTTGCCGTCCGGCACCTCGATGTCCACGCCGCGCAGGGCGCGGATGCCACCGTAGGACACATGCAGGTCTTTAATTTTCAGCATCGTCTGCCACCCCCAGATATGCGTCGATGACGCGGTCGTTGGCCTGAATCTCGGCGGGAACGCCCTGTGCGATCAGCTCGCCGAAGTCCAGAACGTAAATGCGGTCGGAAATGTCCATGACGAGGTCCATGTGGTGCTCGATGAGCAGGATCGTCATGTGGAAATCTTTGCGGATCTGCGCGATAAACTCGGTCAGCTCGATCGTCTCCTGCGGGTTCATGCCGGCGGCGGGCTCGTCGAGAAGCAGCAGCTTCGGCTGCGTCGCGAGGGCGCGTGCAATCTCCAGACGGCGCTGCTTGCCGTAGGGCAGAGAGGTCGCGAGCTCGTCTTTCACGTCCTCCAGACCGACGATGCGCAGCAGCTCCAGCACCTCCTCGCGCTGTTTGGCCTCCTCCTTGCGGTTGCCGCGGAACGTTGCGGAGAAGAAACCGCTCGAACGGCGCATGTGCTTGGCGATGAGGACGTTGTCGAACACCGTCTGCGTTTTCCACAGGCGGATGTTCTGGAACGTGCGGGCCATGCCGCGCCCGGTGATCTTATCGGGCGTCGGCTCAAGGATGTGGTCGCTGAAGGCGAACTCGTCGCGCGCCTTCTGCTCGGCCTTCCACGTCTCGAGATCGCTGCCCTCCAGCGCCTGCTCGGGCGCGAACTGCGCTGTATACATCGTGGGGTGCTTGCCCTTATAGAGCTTTTTCATCTTGCCGGTCGGGTGGTTGCGGACGATGCACTCGCCGTCGAAGGTGATGCGGCCGTTCGAGGGCGCGTAGACGCCCGTGATGACGTTGAAGGCCGTCGTCTTACCGGCGCCGTTCGGGCCGATGAGCGCGACGATCTCGCCCTCGTTCACCTCGAGGTTCAGGTTGTCGACGGCGACGACGCCGCCGAACTGCATGGTGGCGTTTTCCACCTTCAGAAGCGTTTTCTTCTCACTCATTTGGACGCTTCCTCCTTTTTCGCGGCTTTTGCGGCGCGCTTGGCGCGGCGGGCGCGGATGAGATCCGGCAGCTCCCGGTCACCCATGATGCCCTTGCGGAAGAACAGCACCACGATCATGATGACCACGGAGAACACGACCATACGGAAGCCGCTGCGCAGCAGCGGGAGCTTGAAATTCCCGATGAACGTCTCGCTGTCGAGGAAGCGGAGCCACCACTCGGAGCAGGCGACATACAGGAACGTCGCTATGCAGCTGCCGGAGATGGAGCCGATGCCGCCGATGACGACGATCAGCAGGATCTCATAGGTCATGGTCGCGGTAAAGACCTTCGCCTGTGCGTTCGCGACATACATCGCAAAGAGCGCCCCGCCCACTCCAGCGAAGAACGAGCTCGTGACGAACGAGAGCATCTTGTGCTTGGCGAGGTTGATACCCATGGCCTCGGCGGCGACCTCGTCGTCGCGGATGGCCTTGAAGGCGCGGCCGTAGGTCGAGTTAATCAACAGGACAATGATCGCGATGCAGATAATCGCAATCAGGAACGGGACAAACGTGGACAGATACAGCACCACCGAGCCGTTCTTGCCCGAGATGTTGAAATCCGTGAACGTGGGGAAGCTCTTGATCATGTTCGCGCCGTTCGTGACGGGGCCGAGCTTCTGCCACTGGAAGATGGCGCGCAGGATCTCCGCGAAGCCGAGCGTGGCGATGGCGAGGTAGTCGCTCTTCAGGCGCAGGACGGGCAGTCCGATCAGCCACGCGAACAGCGCCGCGACGCAGCCCGCGAGGATCAGCGCGACGAGGACAGAGAGCACAAGGCTCACCGCGCCGCCAAAGCCGCCCGAGCCGAAGATCCCGCCGAACAGATCCGGCAGAGAGAACTTGACGGCGGAGCCGCCGAAGAGGTAATAGACCTGATCCTTCGCCGCGAGGGGCACCATGAGGATGCCGTAGGTATACGCGCCGAGGAGCATGAAGCCCGCCTGACCGAGGGAGAACAGACCCGTGAAGCCGTTGAGCAGGTTCATCGAAACGGCCACGAGCGAATACACCGCGGCCTTTTTCAACACCGTGAAGAGCTGACTGGTGGGCAGGAGGATCGCGGGGGTGCTTGGCAGGAGCAGATTCAGGTTCTCCAGCAGGATCACCAGAAGCAGCAGACCTGCGATGCACAAAAGCGCGGTCAAAGAGCCTTTTTTGCTCTGTTTTTGTTTCAGCATCTGACTTGCACCTCCCCTTAGACCTTATCCGTGGACTTCTCGCCGAACAGGCCCGTGGGCTTGAAGACCAGAATCACGATCAGCAGTGCGAAGGTGAACGCGTCGGAGAACACGGTATACTCCGTGCTCTTGATGAGGTTCTCGCACAGGCCGATGATAAACGCGCCGATCACGGCGCCGGGGACGGAGCCGATGCCGCCGAACACGGCGGCGACGAACGCCTTCAGGCCGGGCAGCGCACCGGCGGTGGGGTTCACGGCGGGGTAGCAGGTGAAGTACAGGATCGAGCCGATCGCCGCCAGCGCCGAGCCGATGATGAACGTCACGGAGATGACGGAGTTGATCTTGATGCCCATGAGCTGGGCCGTCTCGAAGTCGCGGGAAACGGCGCGCATGGCCATGCCGACCTTCGTGTGGTTGATGAGCTGCGTCAGGCCGAGCACCAGCAGGATCACGAGCACGGGCGTGATGAGCACGACGAGCTTCGTGGGCGTACCGGCGATGGTAACGGTCTTCGTCAGCCAGGAGATCTCCGGATAGACCATGGGCTGGCCGCCGGTGATGTAGGTTGCGGTGTTCTGCAGGAAGTAGCTCACGCCGATGGCGGAGATCATGACGGACATGCGCGGCGCGGTGCGCAGCGGCTTATAGGCCAGGCGCTCAATCAGGAAGCCCAGCACCACCGTCATGACGAGCACGAGCGGCAGGGCGATGTAGAGCGGCAGGGTCGCCGAGAAATAGATGCCCATCAGGCCAGCCACCATGAACACGTCGCCGTGGGCGAAGTTGATCAGGCGCAGGATGCCGTAGACCATCGTGTAGCCGATGGCGATGAGGGCATATTGTCCGCCCACGGCGATGCCGGAGAGCAGGACGGAAATGATAAATTGCACAGGATTTCCTCCCTCGTGTGTTTGTCAACTGGATGCCTGGAAAAGGCGCGCCGCGCGGCGTTCCTTTTCCGGACACCCAATCCCGAAAAAAGGGTTCACTTGGCGGGGGATTTCTCCCCCGCCAAGTGGCAGCTTTTCTTGTTCTTATGGAGTTCAGCTGGCGGAGCCGGTCTGCACCTTCTCGAGCACCCACGCGCCGTTGGCGGTGTCGGCGGTCTTGATGAAGGCCGTGTCACGGACGGCGTCACCGATGGCGTCAAAGGAAATGGAGCCGGAGACGCCGGTGTAGGTCACGGTGGGCAGAGCCGCCTTGATCTTGGCGGCGTCGGGGGAGCCGGCGGCCTTGATCGCCTCGAGGGCGACATAGTAAGCGTCGTAGCCCATGGCGGTCACAGCGGAGATGGTGTCGTCGCCGCCGTTGTCGCTCTTGGCGCTGGCGTTGTTGTTGATGTAATCCTTGATGCCCTTATCGAACTCAGGGGAACCGCCCTCCTGATAGAAGGTGGAGACATACAGCTGGATGTTCGTGCCCTGCGCGGCTGCGAGCACCTTGTTGTCATCGAGCGTATCGGAGCCGATGAAGGGGATGTCGATGCCGAGGGAGCTGGCCTGCTGGATGATCTGGGTGGCGTAGGCGATGGAGACGGGGGTGAAGATGACGTCCGCGCCGGAGGACTTGGCCTTGTTCAGATAGGTGGTGAAGTCGGAGTTGTTCGTGGGGAAGGAGTCGGTGATGACGGTGCCGCCTGCGGCCTTAAAGACCTTGGTAAAGTAGCTGATCAGGCCCTGATCGTACTCGTTGCCGTTCTCGCCGAGGCAGTAAGCGGTCTTGGCGGCGAACTTGTCCTTGGCGAAGTTCGCGAGGACGGCGGACTGGAAGTTATCCAGGAAGCAGATGCGGAAGTAGTAGTCGTTGTCGGCGGTGACGTTGGGGTTCGTGCATGTCACGCCGATGGCGGCGATGCCGGCATCACCGAACTTGGGGCCGCCGGCCATGGCCGCGCCGGAGCCGTAAGTGCCGAGGACGAGGGAAACGCCCTTGGACACGAGGTCGGAAGCGGCGGTAGGCGCCTTATCGGTGGAAGAGCCGTTGTCGGACAGAACCAGCTCGACCTTGTACGTCTCGCCGTTGAGCTCGACCGTGGGGGTCTCGGAGTTGGCGTACTGCATGCCGAGCACTTCCTTCTTGCCGCCGGAGGCGGAGTCGCCGGACAGGGGCTCAAACACGCCGATCTTGATGACCTTGTCACCGCTGTTGGTATTGCTCTGGCCGCCGTCACCGCCGCAGGCAACCAGCGACAGGACCATCAGCATGGCCAGCAGCAGGGATACAAACTTTTTCATGCAAATATCCTCCTAAATTCTCGCAAGATTCCCGGAGGGCGTTCTCTCCGCGCCCGTCCGGTGATGCAATAGAGTTATTTTAATGGAATTTGTGCAGAATTACAATCGGCAAATATGACGTAATTTCCCCCGGAAAATGTGCCCGCGCAGCGGGGTATTGTTCGCTTCTCATATGCATTTTGTCCGCACATCGCGGACAGATTGCGACAATTCTTTAACAAGGCGATGCGGCAAATTTTTTATCACCGTATAACAGGCATACATTTTTGACAGAAAACTCCTCCGAGATCGCAGAATCCGGTACTTTTCCGCTTTTCACCGAAGTCTTTCGGCGAACCGTCCCCGGAGGGGAGGGTTCGCCGCGGACGGTGGACGCGGTTTCCGAACTTTTCCAGGCGGTTCGCGCGGTGTCTCCCGTCGGAAAACAGTTGGTTTTCGTGATTTTGACCAACCGCTCAAAAAAATGCGTCCCGCAGTGCTTAGCGAAAGATAGAAAAAGACGCGCCCGGCCTGCGCCGGGCACGTCTTTTGTTTATGGGTGTGGTTTTATTCCATTTTTTCCGCATTGTCCGTAAACACGGCCTCAAAGTCTGCGGCGCTCATCGTCTCGTGCGCGAGCAGATACTCCGCCACGGTCACGAGCCGGGCGCGGTTCTCCTCGAGAATCGCCAGGCAGCGGGCATAGGCCTCGCCGATGATGCGGCTGATCTCCTCGTCGATCTCGGCGGCGGTCTTCTCGGAATACGGGCGCGTCTGCGCCATCGACTTGCCGATGAACACCTCGTCGTGTCCGGCATCGAAGGCGACGGTGCCGAGCCGGTCGGACATGCCGTAAGTGCCGACCATCTTGCGCGCCATGGACGTCGCACGCTGGATGTCGTTCGAAGCGCCGGTGGAGATATCGCCGAGGATCAGCTGCTCCGCCGCACGGCCGCCCAGCAGCGAGACAATCTGGCTGAGCAGGTACGAGCGGGAGAGGTACGACCGGTCCTCGTCGGGCAGGGAGATGGTCATGCCGCCCGCCTGTCCGCGCGGGACGATCGTGATCTGGTGGACCGGGTCGTGGTCGGGCAGAGCGTGCATCACGACGGCGTGGCCCGCCTCGTGATACGCCGTCAGGCAGCGCTCATGCTCCGGAATGACGCGGCTATGCTTCTCGGGCCCGGCGATGACCTTGATGACGGCCTCATTGAGCAGCGCCATGTTGATCGCGGGCAGGTCGCGCCGACCGGCGAGCAGCGCTGCCTCGTTGAGCAGGTTCTCCAGATCCGCGCCGGCGAAGCCCGCCGTGCTCCTGGCGACCTGCGCGAGGTCGACGTCCTCGGCGAGGGGCTTGTTGCGCGCGTGGATGGCGAGGATCTCCTCGCGGCCCTTGATATCGGGCAGGCCGACATAGACCTGCCTGTCGAAGCGGCCAGGGCGCAGGAGCGCGGGGTCGAGGATGTCGACGCGGTTCGTCGCGGCGAGGACGACAACGCCCTCGTTCGCGGAGAAGCCGTCCATCTCGACGAGCAGTTGGTTGAGCGTCTGCTCGCGCTCGTCGTGGCCGCCGCCGACGCCGCTGCCGCGCTGGCGGCCGACGGCGTCGATCTCGTCGATGAAGATGATGGCAGGAGCGTTCTGCTTGGCCTGCGTGAAGAGGTCGCGCACGCGGCTCGCGCCGACGCCGACGTACATCTCCACAAAGTCGGAGCCGGAGATGGAGAGGAACTTCACCCCGGCCTCACCGGCCACGGCACGCGCGAGCAGCGTTTTGCCCGTGCCGGGAGGGCCGACGAGCAGGACGCCCTTCGGGATGTGCGCGCCGAGGCTGAGATACTTCTCCGGATCGCGCAGGAACTCCACGATCTCCTGCAGCTCCTCCTTCTCCTCGTCCGCGCCCGCGACGTCGCGGAACGTAGTCTTTCTATCGCCCTCGCCGGGCGTTTGGACGCGGGCCTCGCCGAAGCGGGCCATCTTGCTGTCCATCCCGCCGCCCGCGTTGCGGGCCATGAGGTTCATCAGCAGGATGAACGCCAGAATCGCCAGCACATACGGCAGCAACAGCTGCAGCCAGTTTGTCGAGTGGTCGGCGTGGTAGTTATAGTCGGTGATGATGCCGCTCGCGTTCTGCTGCTCGACGAGCTCGTTGAGATCGTCATAGAACAGGTCGAAGCTGTAGAGGTCGCAGGTGGCGGTCGTGCCGTCCTTTAAGTCGGCGGTGATGCGTGTGTCGCGGATGACAAAGCTCTGCACCTGCTCCTGCTGAAAGAGCTGGCGCAGCTGGGCATAGGAGATGTCGCCGCTGCTGCGCATGCCGGCAAACAGGTAATACAGCAGCAGGAGCATCAGAACGACCAGAAAAATGCCGGAAAAGCCGTACTTTCTTTTTCCGTTCAAACGGTTCCCTCCTCTCGGTTAGTGGATGGTGCGGATACCGCGCCAGCTGTTGTCCTTGAGCACGGACGCGCAGACCAGCACGCGGGCCTGCAGCTTGCTGACGGGGATATAGGGCTGGCTCCAGCTGCGGCTGTCCCACGAGCCGGCGCGGTTATCGCCGAGCAGGAACAGGCATCCGTCCGGAACCTGAAAGACGCCATCGCTGGTGGTAATCCCCTGCTGCGGCAGGTAGTCCTCCTCCAGACGTTCGCCGTTGATATAGACATAGCCGCCGGAGAAGGAAATCTCATCGCCCGGCAGGCCGATGACGCGCTTGACGAGGAGCTTGCCCATCTCGTCGCTCCAGAAGGTCACGACCTCGCCGCGCTCGGGTACCGGGTCGGACACAACATACGGCAGACGCCAGCAGACCATCAGCGATTTTGACGGCACCGTCGTCTCCATCGAGCCGGTGGGGACATAGGCCAGCTGGAAAACGACCTTGAACAGGACAAACACCACCGCCACGGTCACCAGCAGATAACCGTAGTCCGACCAGAACTTCGCGGCGCGCTTTTTCGGCTGCAGGCGCTTGCCCTGATAGCCGCGATTTTCATCCAATGCGGATTCCTCCTTTCCGGTGTCTCCGCGCGAAAGGGCGCGGGGCATAAAAACGCTTTATTTGCTGTATACCTCGGGCTTGAGCACGCCGATATACGGCATGTTGCGGTACTGCTGCGCATAGTCCAGCCCGTAGCCCACCACGAACTCGTCGGGCACGACGAAGCCCGCGTAGTCGGCATGGATGGCCTTTTCGCGGCGGGAGGGCTTGTCGAGCAGGGTGACGATCGTCACGGAGCGCGCGCCCTTGGTCATGAGGTAGGCCTTCAGGAAGGCGAGGGTATTGCCGGAGTCGAGAATATCCTCGACGACGATGATGTCGCGGTCGGTGATGTCGCTCTGCAGGTCGCGGGTGATCTGCACGACGCCGGAGGACTTCGTCCCGTCCTGATAGGAGGACAGACCGATGAACTCCAGCTCGCTCTTCAGCTGCGCCGCGCGCACGAGGTCGGCCATAAAGATGAAGCAGCCGTTCAAAACGCCGACGAACAGGGGATCCTCCCCGGCGAAGCGGTCATAGAGCTGGCTGCCCAGCTCCTCCACGCGCGCCTTGATCTCCTCCTCGGTCAGCAGGACCTTCAGGATGTCCTGATCCATATTGCTCTTTGCCATTGCCTGTATCCTCCTCAAGTATCTTCTGTATGATCTATTTCGATGATAAGCACCGGGCCGCCCGGCTCCGGCAGGAAATCCGCGTCCGTCCCGATCCCGTAGGCAGCGATAGGCCGCTCTCCGGCGCAGAGCACCGGGATGCGCTCACGCTGCGCCGCTGGGACGCCCGCGTCCGCAAACAGCCGCTTCAGGCTGCGCGCCCCGCGCGCGCCGGGAAGGCGCAGCCGGTCGCTCCCGCGCCACGGCCGGACGGTAAGAGACTGGTTTATCTTATCACAATTCAGGCGAATTGCATCACTTTTTTTGAAAGATTTTTCCGTTTTTTTGCGCAGAGTAATTGTATAATCTCCCCAACGGACGGCGCTGCCGTCGGGAAGCGCCGTCTGCGGCAGGGGCGGCGGCGCATATCGCAGTGCCCACACATCGCCGCGCTTTTCGGCGCGGACGCCGCCGGGCAGGTGCAGCAGGCTGTCCTTCTCCGAGAGGGCCAGCGCCGTCATCGCCTCATAGTGCGCGGCGGTGAAGTCGCGCTGTCCCGCGCCGAGCCGCTCGAGCAGCAAGCGCACCATACGCGTGCGGAGCACCTCCGGCGCATCCCGCAGCGCGCCGCACGGCACCCGCGTCCCCTCATCGGGCAGGCGCGAGCGCGCGAGCCCGTCGAGATAGTCGTCCTCCGCGCGCAGCAGCTCCGCCGCACGGCAGAGGTTCGCGGCAGCGCCGGGCTGGAA
>ERZ773187.555-NODE-555-length-35238-cov-3.976665_pt1 | contig 35238 bp, 31 predicted proteins | sample MGYA00511242_ERZ773187 | MGnify/ENA primary metagenome ERZ773187 (study PRJEB29015, sample SAMEA2737744) | human gut metagenome | biome: human gut; feature: human-associated habitat; material: faeces | place: China | collected 2012 ...
AAGGATATATTCGGATGTTTTTCTGATGCTTTGCCTGATCGTTGGGGACGGACTCTGTTGTTGCGACGTGAGCAGCTTGCAGCAATAGAAGAAAATCGGCCAGTACGAAGATTGTCTTCATTCGATTTCCTAACTGGTATTGATGACTTCTCCCGAATGGGTGCTTTCCGCTTCAAGGAAAACCCGGATGGCGATTTTATAAATGTGAGTGAATCGTTGAAAATCCCACCTTTGACGGATATTAGGGAATTGATTGCAGCCAGTGCGGAGATTGAGAGAAGCGAAGAGGATAATGTGTTGCCAGACAGAAAGTGGATTACGCAACTTGTGCAACCGGGTTCTTCATTGGGTGGAGCAAGGCCGAAAGCCAGTGTGATAGACACGGATAAAACGCTTTATGTGGCCAAGTTCCCTTCTCGTAAGGATGATTACGATGCCGGACTTTGGGAGCATTTCAGCCATTTGCTTGCAGCAAAAGCTGGTATAAATGCAGCGAAAACAAAAGTTATTGCCACAGGCGAAAAATATCACACCTTGCTTTCAGAGCGTTTTGACAGAACCAAAGATGGAAAACGGATTCATTTTGCTTCCGCAATGACTCTGTTGGGACTGAATGATGGAGATAATGCGACTACAGGGTATGGTTATCTGGAAATAGTTGATTTCATCATTCAGAACTGTACGGATGTAGATCGTAATTTGCAGGAACTCTATCGTCGTGTGGCTTTCAATATCTGCATTGGCAACAGCGATGACCATTTCCGCAATCATGGTTTTCTTTTGACTGCAAAAGGCTGGTCGCTATCACCTGCATACGATATGAATCCTACTTTGAATGCGTATCAAAGTCTGCTTATTTCTGCAACCTCCAACAAGGCAGACCTCGGCATTTTGCTTGATGCTTGTGGGGATTATATGCTTAATTGTAAAATAGCGGAGAAGATTATTTCAGAGGTTACTGAAGCGGTGAAAGGATGGCGAGAGTTGGCAGTACGATTGAGCGTGTCTAAGCGTGAGATGGATTTGTTTGCGGGAGTGTTGGATGAACGTCGAATGAATAATTTAAGGTAAGGTCTTTTATGAATATCGATATATTATGAAATTTGTGCACTACATAAATAGTCCGTTACTTTGGAAAGATAGTACCAATACGGCTTTTGCTATACTTGCAGGTATAGAAACATTATTTGCAGTTTCTGCAATTTCTCTGGAGAAATTTTGGGGAGATTATAGTTGGATTATTAAATTATTATTTGTCATAGTTATCTTTTTGATTATAGATGTTGTTATTTTTATCATTAAACACAGTCTTGCAAAAGATGGAATATCGTTAAATATTCGTGGTATAAAAGTTAATATAAGAAAAGGTGATATTTTTAAGGCAAATGGCTGGAAAGTTATTGCTTTTAATGAATATTTTGACACACAGGTCGATGATATAATAATTGCGCATAATACATTGAATGGCAAATTTATAGATAATTATGTCGCTGATATAAATGAACTAAACAAAATTATTTCATCAGAGAACGATGATAACACCTCTTTTAAGAGGCGAACTCGGAATAATAGGTCAATTTTTCCACTTGGGCGAATTATTAGATATAAAGATTATATGTTATTGGCATTTACTCATTTTGATAATAATCAAGCTCATCTTACACAAAAAGATTATGAGAATTGTTTGCGAGTAATGTGGGCGGAAATAAGTCGTACCTATGCGAATAAGCCCATATTTATTCCTCTTTTAGGCTCTGGTATAACACGATTCGACGGGACACCACATAAATCAAATTTTGATCTTTTAAGATGTATGTTGTGTACCTTACGAACTAGTGGAGTAAATATAAATCAAACAATAACAATTCTACTGACTGAAGAAGCGATGCAAAGTATTAATATTTATGAAATAAAAGGAGTAAAATAATGGTGTACAGAACAAAAACTTACATTGCCGCAGATTGGGATGGCGATAAAAATGCTGTAGAACAACTCTACAAATGGAAAAAAAGTAATTATTGGAGCTTGGATTTTCATGATGCACATGATTTAACACAAGCACGTGATAGCAGCCTAAATTGTAGTATTAAAAGTTCTCTTGCTACAAGGCTTGATGTATCTAAGACGTTCGTATTGATTGTAGGTAATACCACAAAAACAGTGAGAAGTGGTAGCTGTCAATATTGCGGTAGTTATAATAGTTGGACACAGAGTTGTGCTAGAGGTCATAGTGTTGATTATCGTAGCTATATCGAATATGAGTGTGAAAAAGCTATCCGTGATGGATTAAAAATAGTTGTTTTATATAATGCTGGTTCTGTGAATAAATCCAAATGTCCCGATTCTATAAAATATCATGGAACTCATGTCGCTATGTGGAAATGGGAGAATGGGCAATATTATTGGGATTATCAATCTGTAAAGCGTGCGTTAGAATAATATCATATGTAATCGAATTGTAGAATCTTATATTGTCCATTATCAAAAACGCTTTTTGCAATATAAAAGCATTGAATGTCAAGGTACTGAATAGCAATATAAAAATAAAGTAACCACTCATAACAAGGCAAGAATATGTCAACACAAAGCGAAGCGGCGTTGGAAGCCGGACTGATAGCCACACTCCGACAAATGGACTATGAGTATGTCCAGATTGTCGAGGAAGATAATCTTTATGTTAATTTCAAACGTCAGTTGGAGATTCATAACAAGAAACAACTGGCGGAAGTTGGTCGTACTTCATTTACGGATGAAGAGTTTGAGAAGATATTAATTTATCTTGAAGGTGGAACTCGCTTTGAAAAGGCCAAGAAACTTCGTGACCTCTATCCGCTTGATACGGTAAATGGACAACGGATTTGGGTGGAATTTCTCAATCGTACCCAATGGTGTCAGAATGAGTTTCAGGTCTCGAATCAGATTACTGTTGAAGGACGGAAAAAATGCCGCTATGATGTGACTATACTTATCAATGGTTTACCATTGGTTCAGATAGAGTTAAAGCGCAGGGGAGTAGAACTCAAACAGGCATATAATCAGATACAACGCTATCATAAGACTTCGTTCCACGGATTGTTCGACTATATCCAATTGTTTGTTATATCAAATGGTGTCAATACCCGCTATTTTGCCAACAATCCTAATAGCGGTTATAAGTTTACATTCAATTGGACGGATGCAGCCAATCATCCGTTTAATGAATTGGATAAGTTTGCCGTATTCTTCTTGGAAAAATGTACGCTTGGCAAAATAATAGGGAAATATATCGTGCTGCACGAGGGCGACAAATGTTTGATGGTGCTTCGTCCTTATCAGTTCTATGCCGTAGAGAAAATTCTAGATCGTGTGCAGAACTCCAACGATAACGGCTATATATGGCATACAACAGGAGCCGGAAAGACATTGACTTCGTTCAAGGCTGCCCAACTTGTGTCAGAGTTGGATGATGTGGATAAGGTTATGTTTGTTGTTGACCGACATGACCTTGATACTCAGACTCAATCGGAATATGAAGCGTTTGAGCCGGGAGCTGTGGATAGTACTGATAATACGGATGAACTTGTGAAGCGACTTCAAAGCAATTCTAAGATTATCATCACTACCATTCAGAAACTCAATGCCGCAGTCAGCAAGACGTGGTATAGCAACAAGATTGAAACTATTCGCCACTCACGTATCGTGATGATATTTGATGAGTGTCATCGTAGCCACTTTGGGGATAGTCATAAGAAGATTATGAAGTTCTTTGACAATGCTCAAATCTTTGGCTTCACGGGAACACCTATTTTTACTGAAAATGCGGTAGATGGGCATACCACTAAGGAGATATTCGGAAATTGTCTTCATAAATATCTTATTAAGGATGCCATAGCCGATGAAAACGTGCTTGGATTCCTTGTGGAGTATTATCACGGCAACGAAGTTGTTGACAACGACAATCAAGCTCGTATGGAGGAAATCGCCAAGTTTATCCTTAACAATTTCAACAAATCCACATTCGACGGAGAGTTTGATGCCTTGTTTGCTGTGCAATCCGTGTCGATGCTCATACGATATTACAAGATATTCAAATCGTTGAATCCGAAAATCCGTATAGGTGCTGTGTTTACTTACGCTGCCAACAATAGTCTGGATGATGAACAGACCGGCATGGGTACAGGGCAGTATGCAAAAGAGGGTGTGGGTGAGGCTGATGAACTGCAAACAATTATGGACGATTATAACAATATGTTCGGCACTGCCTTTACTACAGAAAACTTCCGTGCCTACTATGATGACATCAATCTGCGCATGAAAAAGAAGAAAGCGGATATGAAACCGCTTGACCTTTGTCTTGTCGTGGGTATGTTCCTTACCGGTTTCGACAGTAAAAAACTGAATACGCTCTATGTAGATAAGAATATGGAATATCACGGTTTGCTGCAAGCATTCAGTCGTACCAACCGAGTATTGAACGAGAAGAAACGTTTCGGTAAAATCGTTTGCTTCCGTGACTTGAAAAATAATGTTGATACGTCTATTAAATTGTTCAGCAACTCTGATAATTCTGAAGATATAGTACGTCCACCGTTTGAGGATGTAAAAAAGGAATATAAATGCTTGGCAACAGAGTTCCTGAAAAAATATCCTACACCCAGCAGTATAGATTTTCTGCAAAGCGAAAATGACAAGAAAAATTTTGTTCTGGCATTTCGTGATATTATCCGTAAACATGCGGAAATCCAGATATACGAAGATTATAGCGAGGATGCGGAAGATCTTGGTATGACCGAGCAGCAATTCAACGACTATAAGAGTAAGTATCTTGACATTACAGTCGGGTTTATAGAACCGCCTGTAATTCCATCTGTAGTTGCAGAAGACCCTGTTCCGTATGGGAACAGTCAGGGATTAGAGGATATAGATTTCTGTCTTGAACTTCTACATAGCGACATTATCAATGTGGCTTACATTCTTGAACTCATTGCAGAACTTGACCCATATAGCAATGATTATTCAGAGAAAAGGCAACATATCATTGACACAATGATTAAGGATGCCGGGATGCGAGGCAAAGCCAAACTCATTGATGGCTTTATTCGGAAAAATGTTGATGAAGATAAGGAAAACTTCATGAGCGGACGTAGTAAGGCTGATGGTACAAGTGAATTGGAAGAGCGTTTGAATCAATATATTGTATCTGAACGCAATAAGGCTGTAAAAGATTTGTCGGATGATGAACAAATTCCTACCGAGGTGCTGAATCTATACATAAAGGAGTATGACTATTTGCAAAAGGAACAGCCGGAAATCATACAAAAGGCATTGAAAGAAAAACATCTTGGTCTTATAAAAACAAGAAAGGCGTTGACGAGAATCATGGAGAGATTGCGTAATATAATAAGAACATTTAATTGGGAGTAAATACGTATATGGTAAAAACAAATGAACCCGGATATGTGTATATCTTGACTAATCCAAGTTTTCGTGAGGATTGGGTTAAGATTGGCAAAAGCGCACGCCCTGTTGATATACGTTCCAAGGAACTTGACAATACGGCAGTTCCGTTGCCTTTTGAGATACATGCAACCATTAAAACGGTTAAATATAATGAGGTGGAAAAACTCGTGCATAAGATAATCGACAGTTTGACTGATTTTCGTATTCGTCAGAATAGAGAATTTTTTAATGTCGCTCCGCAAAAAGCATTGGAAATTTTTAAAGAAATAGCACAAACTATAGATGATGCCGTAATAACAGAATATGAGAATAATCAACCTTTGCGTAGCGATAACTTTATATCTCAATCTGTTCAAAATGAATTGCCAAGAAAATGTACTAATAGCAGAAAAGACTATACAAAATATTCACTTAATGGAGTTGGTTCTTATGGGAAAGGTAGATTAGCATTAGAAGTAGTTCGACTTTTTATCGAGTCTACCTCTGTTGATTATAAAGAGCTAATTAATTTGTTGCCTAAACACTTAGTTAAAACCGTTGAAGAAGTAGGAAATTGGAAACTTAAAACGTCAGATACGCATAAAAGATGGTTTGAAAAAGATATTCTTATGTCTAATGATGGTGTCAGGTTTGTTGTATCATCACAGCATGGTAAGAATAATATAGGTCGTATTTTAGAGTTTGCGAATAAATTTGGTTTTGTAATTAAAGAATTATAATAAATATGAGCGAAGAACTGCAACAGAAACTCCGTGACCAGCTTTGGGAGGTCGCAAATCGTTTGCGTGGCAATATGTCGGCGAGCGACTTTATGTATTTCACATTGGGTTTTATTTTCTATAAATACTTATCTGAGAAAATAGAAAAGTATGCCAACAATGCCTTGGTGGATGATGAAATAACCTTTAAGGAATTGTGGGAAATGGATGATACCGATGTAGTCGAGTTACAAGAGGAAGTAAAGAATCAATGCTTGGAAAATATAGGTTACTTCATTGAACCGAAATTCTTGTTTTCGTCCGTAATAGAGGCCATCAAGCGGAAAGAGAACATTTTACCTATACTTGAACGTTCATTGAAGCGTATCGAAGACAGCACTCTTGGACAGGACAGCGAAGAGGATTTCGGAGGATTGTTTTCAGATATAGACTTGGCTTCACCTAAATTGGGTAAAACAGCCAATGATAAAAATACACTCGTCAGCAATGTGCTTCTTGCATTGGACGATATAGACTTTAGCGTAGAGGCATCACAGGAAATTGACATCTTGGGTGATGCTTACGAATATATGATTTCGCAGTTTGCGGCAGGAGCCGGGAAAAAAGCCGGGGAATTCTATACTCCGCAGGAAGTTAGCCGTATTTTGGCAGAGATTGTTTCCATTGGACACCAGCGTTTGCGCAATGTATATGACCCTACTTGCGGTAGTGGCTCATTGCTTCTTCGTGCTGCAAGTATTGGAAATGCGGTTGATATTTACGGACAGGAAAAGAATCCGACGACCTACAACCTCGCCAGAATGAATATGTTGCTTCACGGTATCAGATTCAGCAATTTCAAGATTGAAAACGGCGATACGCTTGAATGGGATGTCTTTGGCGACACTCAGTTTGATGCGGTAGTCGCAAATCCTCCATTCTCTGCCGAATGGAGTGCTGCCGACAAATTTAATACCGATGACCGTTTCAGCAAAGCAGGGCGACTTGCGCCAAAGAAGACAGCAGATTATGCTTTTATCCTACACATGATTTATCACTTGAACGAAGGTGGTACGATGGCTTGTGTCGCTCCACACGGTGTTTTGTTCCGTGGTAATGCAGAAGGGGTAATACGCCGTTTCCTGATAGAGAAGAAAAACTATATCGATGCCATTATCGGTTTGCCGGCTAATATATTCTATGGTACAAGTATTCCGACCTGTATTCTTGTGATGAAGAAATGCCGTAAGGAAGATGATAATATTCTGTTCATAGATGCGAGCAAGGAGTTTGAGAAAGTCAAGACACAAAACAAACTGCGTAAAGAGCATATTGACAAGATTGTTGATACCTATCGCGAGCGAAAAGAAATAGAAAAGTACAGCCATCTTGCCACTTTACAGGAGGTTGCCGATAACGACTATAATCTGAATATTCCTCGTTATGTCGATACTTTTGAAGAGGAAGAACCTATTGACATTAAAGCTGTAATGGCAGAAATCAAGGAGTTGGAAGCCAAACGTGCCGAACTAGATAAGGAGATTGAAGTATATCTTAAAGAATTGGGACTGGTTGAATAATAGTGTTATGGCAGAGATAGATAACATCCCGGAAATGCGTCCTTCATTCGACAATATCCGCCGTCACGATGAGAGCGAAAATGAATATTGGAGTTCACGTGACCTATGCGCTGCTATGGGTTATTCGGCTTATTGGAAATTCCAAAAAGTCATAGACAAAGCAATCAAAGTCGCAGGCATAAAAGGAATGAATATTGATGAGCATTTCAACCAAGCGGTTGATATGGTGAAGATAGGCAGTGGCTCGTTCCGTAAAGTCAGTATCTTCCGCTTGTCACGTATGGCGTGTATGATTATTGCTGAAAATGCTGATGCAAAAAAAGTATTGGTACAACAGGCAAGAGATTACTTTTCTCAAACCATATCTACTAACGAATTGGTGCTTAACTCATATAGTTCCAATCTGTTACTGTATAAAACCGCACAAGGAGAAGTTCGAGTAGAGGTAATATTCAATAGTGAAACATTCTGGATGTCGCAAAAGCGCATGGCGGACTTGTTTGGGGTGGATGTACGAACCATCAACTATCATCTTGGACAGATTTATGAATCCGGTGAACTTACCAAAGAGGCAACTATCCGAAAAATTGGGATAGTTCAATCCGAGGGAGAACGAGACGTGGAGCGTACACCGTTGTTCTATAATTTGGATGCTATCATAGCGGTAGGTTATCGTGTCAATAGCTATCAAGCCACTCAGTTTCGTATTTGGGCTACGTCTGTTTTGAAGGAATTTGTCATTAAAGGGTATGCTCTTGATGATGAAAGACTGAAACAGGGAAAGCATTTTGGCAAAGATTATTTTGATGATTTGCTGGAGCGTATTCGTGAGATACGCACATCGGAACGCAGATACTACCAGAAGATAACAGACATCTATGCGGAATGCAGTGCTGATTACGACCCGAAATCGGATTGTACTAAATTGTTCTTCAAAATGGTGCAAAATATGATGCATTTGGCTGTGACTAATCGTACCGCTGCTGAAATAGTGTATGAACGTGCCGACTCTGAAATGCCCCATATGGGATTGACCACTTGGAAGAAAGCTCCCGATGGTAGAGTCCAGAAGTCCGATACGATTGTGGCAAAGAACTATTTGTCAGACAAAGAGATTTCCGAACTTAACGGCGTAACTAACGCATTCCTTGAATTTGCAGAGCTTCGTGCCCAACGTCACATTATAACAACGATGGAAGATTGGAAGCAACGTCTTGAACAGTTTCTTGGCACTATGGATTATAAGGCACAAGATACTGCCGGTAAAGTTTCACAAGAAGCAGCACGAGAGAAGGCGTATGGCGAGTACGAGAAATATAAAGTGATTCAAGACCGTTCTTTTATCTCTGATTTCGACCGGTTTAATAATGGCGACAAATTGTTGCCGTTTGATATTAACCCTGATAAAGAATAATGATTATGGCAAATAATAACGAAAATAAAATCCTCAATGTTCCAAATCTGAGATTCCCGGAGTTCTGTGGGGAGTGGGAAACGATAAAAGTTTCAGAGCTTTTAGATTTCTACTCAACCAACTCTCTGTCATGGGAACAGTTAGATTATAGTAACGGTAAAATCAAGAATTTGCATTACGGTTTAATTCATAAAGGAGTACCTACCATGGTAGATGTTGCTTGTGATTCTCTTCCTTACATCAAAGAGGAATCTATGCTCAAATCATTTACCCTATTCAAAGAAGGAGATGTAGCATTTGCTGATGCGTCTGAAGATACAAACGATGTAGCTAAAGCCATAGAAGTTGTTAATTGTGATAACCAACAAATCGTTTCTGGCTTACACACAATACATGGACGTGATAATTCTAATCGGACTGTTATTGGTTATAAAGGTTATGCTTTTGCTTCTGATTCATTCCACAAGCAGATTAGAAGAATTGCTCAAGGTACAAAGGTTTTTTCTATCAGTGTTCGCAATTTTGATGAAGCATATATCGGAATCCCTTCAAAAGAAGAACAAACCCAAATTGCAAAACTGTTAATAACCATAGACAAGCGCATTGCTACCCAAAACAAAATCATTGAGAAACTGCAATCCTTAATTAAAGGACTAAGCGACAATATCCACAGAGGTATTAAGGGAGAAACAGTTTGCTTCTCGGATTTGGGTGAAGCCTATTCCGGATTAAGTGGAAAAAATGGCGGTGATTTCGGTTGTGGTGAACCATTCATTACTTATATGAACGTGTATCAGAATACATACGTCTCTGAAAATGATTACGAATTGGTACAAATAGCTCCCAATGAAAAACAAAATTGTGTGCGGTATGGGGATGCCTTATTCACACTCTCATCTGAAACTCCGGAAGAAGTTGGTATAGGTGCTGTATATTTGGGTAACACACAAAAACTTTATTTGAATAGTTTCTGCTTTGGCGTTCATATTCATGATAAACGTGTGTTGCCTCGATACCTTGCTCACTTCATTGCAAGCACCTCATTTCGTAAAGTTATATATCCATTGGCACAAGGAAGTACACGGTTTAATCTTCAAAAGAATGACTTTATGAAGATGAAGTTTGTATTGCCTACGTTTGAAGAACAAGAATGTATAGCTAAAACTTTTGACGCTTTGCTTTGCTGTCTGGCAAATGAAAAGTCGTTAGTGGAACAATACCTTTTATTGAAGCAGTATCTACTAAGCCAAATGTTCATATAAACATTTCCTGAAGCAAATACCGTTTCTGCTGTTGAAGACAACTTATGTATTCTTGCTCATTATCCAATTTTCTCTCAGTGAGTTCAAACATACTACATATTTGTTGTTGAACAGGTATTGGTGGTATTGGGAATCGGCTCTTACCTAACTCAGTTTGATTGATACTTGCTTGTGAAACTGCTTTGTTGCAAATAGTTTGAAAATAATTTATTGCCCAATCTGTACAAAGAAGTAAATGCAAAAAACGAGGTCTAACTATGGTTGTATTTGGTATAATTCGCAATAAGTTCATGCCATGATAAAGTCCATAATCTTTGTCAATATATGCCGTATTGCCAATATATTGAATGCTATTAATATTGCTAAATATAATATCTCCCACGTTTAACTTGTAATTTTCTGGTATATTCTCTACATAACCAATACGTTGCATATCAATGCAATGTTTGCTAATTGTCTCTATGCGAGAAACCTTATAAGGGGTTCGATAACTCACTTGAGTTCCAGAATAGCCACTTTTTATTTGTGCTAAGTTGTCGAGTCTATATAAAATCCAATCATTCTTTGATGAAAGCAATTGCTGACTTAGTCCTTTAATTAAGGATTGCTGTACAGTAATGTCCGCAATAACAGATTTACTCTTTCATTCAATAGCAGATGCTCATACCATACGTTTAGGCAAAATTGCACATATTACGAATGGTGCTGGTGACGTGCAAGATGCTAATACAGAACATCAAGAAGATTGGTATCCTTTCTTTGACCGTTCAGAAGAATTAAAATGGTTTCCAACTTATTCGTTTGACAAAGAAGCTGTTATTTATGCTGGCGAAGGACAAAGTTTTTATCCTCGATATTATAATGGGAAATTTGCTTTACACCAAAGGTGTTACGCCATAACGGATTTCGCTTCATGTATTATACCAAAGTATTGTTACCATTTTATGAATACATTAAATTCTTATTTTGTTAGAAATTCAGTTGGTTCTACTGTACCATCTTTGAGAATGGATATATTTCAAAAGGTAGAAATTAGACTACCTCCTATACCAAAGCAACAGCATATATGTAAAATTATTGATGCTTTTTATACTAAACTTGAAGTCGAACAAAGGGGCATTTCTATTTTACAAGAATTGAAGCAATTTTTGCTCTCGCAGATGTTCATATAAACATTTGCGAGAGCAGGTATCTTCGTTGCTGCTGATATTTAGAAAATATGCTATCCACTAATGAAAGATTGTTTTCGATTTTTGAAATGTACTTACTGATATTCTTTTGTTGCTCAATACTTGGCAAATGAATTTCTATATTGCACAACTCCTCAAAAGTAAGACATAAGCGAACACTGCCTTCCAGGCGTTTATACATTTCATGTTTGAATGTTTGTGATGCAAAATAGTACTTTAGATAACTGGGTAATAATTCTGATTTTGTAGTAAAGCAAACATACATGGGACTAACAATACCATTACCGTCCATTTCGTACAATGCTATTGAGCCAACATTTATACGAGCAGGATTGTATGCAAACATACCTTTCTTCACAACCTTATAATTTGAGGTATCATCGCTTGCTACTTCTCTGTCCTCAAATTGGTTTGATTGAGCTATAAATCCGTATTTGTTACTAACCGAAAGAACTTGCAAATCAGAGCCACTGCGATTTCTATCAGAACATTGTTTGAGTAATTCGGACAGTGGAATCATATTTGTTTGTGAAGAATAGCACCGATGAATAATTGCGGACTTTAGTTTTTTCAAATCCTCAATGATTTTGTTTTGGGTAGCGATGCGAGCATCCACACATTGCAAGAGTTTTCCAATCTTTTCTTGCTCTGACAATCTTGGTATATCAAGAGATACCTTACTTAATCCATCTTGTCCAATATTGAAATGCTGTGCTCCTGCTCCTTTCACAATGATTCTTTTCCGTGCAGTAGGTGAAGCCAAAAGGTAGCGAAAGAATAAAGGATTATAGTTGCCCTTACTCTTTCCACGGATTACGAAGCCACCAAATATTGCAGGCTTGCTATCCAAATAAACATTTGCCCGACCAACATCCTCCAAAGTTTCTGAACTGCGTTGAAAAAGGATGTCGCCATAATCAACTCCATATGTTTCAATATCTCCATCTTGAAGTTCTACAGATGCACGAATATTATCATAGCAAATATATTGGTTATTAAGAATATCCATAACAGATATGAACTTCGTTCCACGTCCGAAACGCTTAGCGTCAGGATTCAAACCATTTTTGAAATTCATAAAATCGGTGAGCGGTTGACTGCTCCACTCCCCACTAAACTCCGGGAATCTCAGATTTGGAACATTGCCCATTATATTTCTCTAATTATAGGAAACCCCTAAAAAAGCAATTATGACAAAGAAATCAATTAGAGAAATTGCGATGGCTTGGCGAGAAGACAAGCGTCCGTATGTGAAGCAATCAACATTTGCAGCTTATATGTTGATTCTGGAAAACCATCTTTTACCATATTTTGGTGAAAGTGATGCGTTAAGCGAGAAAGCGGTACAAGATTTTGTACTACAAAAACTCAATGGTGGTATGAGTGTAAAATCGGTAAAGGACATTCTTATTGTGCTCAAAATGGTGATGAAGTTCGGAGTAAAACACGAATGGATGAATTATTCAGAATGGGACATAAAATATCCTACAACAGAAAAGAACAAGGAGCTGGAGGTGTTGACTGTAGCCCATCACAAGAAAATATTGGACTACATTCGTCAAAATTTCACATTCCGTAATTTAGGCATCTATATAAGCCTAAGCACCGGACTTCGTATTGGTGAAGTTTGTGCTTTACGCTGGAGTGACATTGATGTGGATAGCGGAACTATCAGCGTTCAGCGTACCATAGAGCGTATTTATATTATCGAAGGTGAAATGAAACATACTGAGTTGGTTATCAATACGCCTAAAACAAAGAACTCCTGCCGTGAAATTCCTATGAGCAAGGAGTTGCTTGCATTGGTGAAACCGCTGAAAAAAGTGGTAAATGCGGATTACTACATACTCACCAATGAACCATTGCCCACAGAACCACGAACATATCGCAATTATTACAAACGGTTGATGGAGCACCTTGGTATCCCCAAATTGAAATTTCATGGGCTTAGGCATAGCTTTGCGACTCGCTGTATAGAAAGCAATTGTGACTATAAAACAGTCAGTGTATTGCTGGGACACTCAAATATCAGTACCACGCTCAATCTTTATGTCCATCCAAATATGGAACAAAAGAAACGTTGTATCGCCAAGATGTTCAAGTCGCTTGGCAAATAGCATTTTACTGGTATGCAACTTCTGTGCGATCATTTGGAGAAAAACGGTCTAAGTTAGCAAGTCCAAGTGAAAATGCACTAAGCTCAGTCATTGTTAAATAAAACGTAGAAGATGCCCGACATGTACCCGACAAGTTCAAAGAAAATAGCTATGTTGATTGAAGTATAGCTTGTATGCACTTTTAGTTCAAATGTCAAATCGCAGAACTATACAACAATTCCGTAACCACCGTAACAATTACGGCGGTTACAGGATTGTTATAGCCTATGATACGACCAAACAAATGCCAATGATAGTTGCTTTCTAAAGATTCGTAAACTTTCAATTACGTCCATTTATCCAAAATCTTCGGTACGATTATAGCCATGGCAATCCCCAAAATTGCAATAAGAATATAGATAACGACTGCTTTCCATATCAACGCTGAATGCAATATTTCTGCATTGGCCACTATCATGCTGACGAAAAAAGAAGATAGGGCTACCAGTATTATAATGGTGATATAAAATGTGGTAGCCGGAATATGGATGGCATTGTCGGCTTTCTTTATTCTCCGCTCGGCTTCCTTGCATTTGCTTTCAATCTGACTGAGAAAATCACATAGAAGCCTTGCGCCAAATTCTACTGCCATTTTCTGCATTTCTTCAGAAATGATAGGTTTACACTCTCGTATAGAGTCGGACAGATTTTTAACATCCGTTCTCAACTTGAACACGTTGTCATTCAGCTTGACAAGTTCTTGTGCATTGATATCGAGTAGGCGATTTTCTTCCTCCTGATATTCATTCTTAGGATTGGACTTTATGGATTCCGCTTCTGCCATTTCTGCGGAAAAATCAAATTTCTTCTTCATGCGCTTATCGTTTTAATCCTATTATCGTTTTCTTTCCTAACGAACGACTGGCAGCACGAGCGCATCTGCGGGCCCATTGCAAATCGTCTTCGTCTTTATCTCTCCATGGAAGCTCGCTTTGCGAACCTCCGCCACCTCCGCCGGTTGCTACATTCGGCGTATCAAGCAGTCCGACAAAAATAGCCACGGCCATATCAGCCAGTTCATGCGAGTTGGAAACGAACCTGTAATTAAATTCGTCGTTGAAACAGTCAAGCACTTTTTCCGGAATATAGAACTTGTGTTCCTTATCTTTATGGGTAAGGGTGTAGGGAATCATATCCGAATGGTCTGGGCGATATTGGGTGTAGTCAATAGGTGCAGCCTTATGTTCTGCTATTTGTTGAACCTCTAAGGGTGTATTGTTTCTAATGGCAATTGCTGGCTGATGGTACAGTTTCTCCCATGTCGCAGGAAGTTTCGAGACCATTAGGTTCCTGCCGACTCCCAATTCGGAAGCCTTGTATTTGGTATTCCCATGCACGAGTGCATATCCACGAAGAATACCCTTCTTGTCCTCTCTTTCATGGACGGTATAACCTTTCCGTATAAGAGCACTCTTGTATTCATCCCATGACCATGATGGCATTGCTTTCAACACCTCCATACAGTCCCGGTTCACTTGTGGAATGTTCCAATTTCGGATTTGCGCTGCAGTTGTCCAGCCTCGTTTCTTTGCCACTCGCTCGGCTGCACGTTGTGCACGAAGATGAATGTTATGGTCGTTGTTGATATTGCCATCTTCATCCAAACGGCAAATCGCAGCATGGAGGTGAGGGACTTCGCCTTTGGATTCCGTATGCAACCAAACTGAGTATTTGCTGCCCGCCAAATTGGTCGGACAGGAACGGACTTTTCCGTTCTTGCCAGTAATCACTTGTCTGTCGAACTCCTCGGCGAATTCCTGCCAAAGTGTTTGCCAATCTTCAATGTCATAGAATTGGGTATGTTCGGGCGATGGGCTCAACTCGATTCTGATTACAGAATTCTTTATAGGCCGATATTGGGATAAGGTCAACTGCATGGAGTTCCATATCCCCATAGCGTCTGGTTGAGAGGGTAACAGATTGTCCAGTACTCGATAGATTTTCTCCGGATGTTTCTTGTGCTGTGATTCTCCGGTAATATAACGGAGGTCGTTTATTCCGTGCGATATTGCTTTGGCTTTTGCAATCATTCTTCTTTGGATTTAGGGTTAGACGGAATGTTGTTCTTCTCTTTTGCAGCATTCAAGAACTGGCAGACATTTTCGGCTACATTGCCAAGCTCCTTAAGCCAACCGACCATGAACGGAATCTGATTGAACATTATCATGCGTTGCTTTGTGGACATTCCATGAAGTGCAGATGTATATTTTACGAGGTCTGACCGACAATCGTCCAGATTCTGCAACAGAGCAGCTTCTTTTCTCGTGAGTCTTGCTTTGGGTTTGAAGTTATACGCGCGTGATAATATGTAGTCACTTACGGTCATGCCGCATTGTTCGGCCAGTGATTTTATATGTTCTTTCTGGCTGGGAGTGACTTTAGCTCCGATAAAGACGCTTCTTGTCTCGTCAGAGGAACTGGATGAATTTTCAATATTTTCTTTCATATAAATAGTTCTATAATGGTGAATAGGTGCGAGCTTGCGAGTACCGCACCGGCGGAGTCTATGAGCCGGCGAGAGTGCCAATGTACAACCGTAACGTAGTGAGGTTATACCTTGGCATATCTCGCAACAGTTACCTGTTGATGCTTTCCGGCAAACCATATCGGATGTACATAGCGAACTGGCATCCGGATGGTATAAGATACATCTCTAAAAGAGGGGAGAGAATGAATGTTTTCAACTACTATCTTCACAACTTTGCTTTATCCTTATATGTATGCCCCGATAATAAAGTAAAGTCAAACTTAGTAATGGTATTCGGGGTTGATTTGATACTCTTTCCCCACTTTTATTACCATGCGTTTGTTTCTGAGAAAAGTAGCGACCTTGACCGCTTTGTTGTGACCGAGATTTACGTCTTGCAATCCATACCCTATTTTCAGTCGTTCCAGATAGTCATTGTAGTTGCTGATGTTGCCGTTTGCAAAGGCGGCATCCAACGCTGCCTGATGTACATTCTCAGGGATTTCCTTGTACGGTTCAAACGGCTCTTTGGTTGGTCGTCCGATCTTTTTCTCTTTGGGCAGATAGGACTCTACCAGTTCGGGTATGGCTTCCTCGTTTATGCGGAAAGCGAAAGGCTCAAACTCACGGTCACGGATATGGACGGCTTCGACCACGCTTACAGTCTTGTCCTCTTTATCCACTTCGATCTGCATGATGGTTTCCGCTTTATTGTTGAGTTCCGTGCCGATGTGACCACGGGCATGTTCATCATTCTTGTTCTGATGCAAGACGGTATGAATATGGATTTGCCTGTCATCCGTCCACTGCATGAATTTGGAGATTATATTGGTGGCTTCATTCGGAGAATTGATGTCATACATAAAATCCCTGATGCCATCTATAATGACCAGACCCAAATTCGGAATTGTGCCAATGGCCTGTTCGACTATTGCAAGCCTCATTTCGGGAGAATATTTGCGCAGACCTAACATAATCAGATTGTCAGAATCGGCATCCTTTGGTAATCCGGCCAAACATAGAATGCGTTGTAGCACCTTTTGGCAATGAGGTTCTCCTTGTTCGGTGTCGATATACAATATCGTCCGTTTATTTTCCGGGAACGATGAACGGTAATGGAGTACTGTGCCATTGGCCAATGCGGAAGCGGCAATGGCTGAAACATTGAAAGTCTTCTTGCTTTTGGCTTTACCGATGGATGCACTGAAGTTGCCCAATGTTCCGATAATGGAGTCATCCACCATCAACACCACAGGCGACTGTTCATATGTGTTGGTTACGCTCACGGTAGCCTCCTTTATGTAAATAGCCAGTTCCTCGGCTGTCGGAATGTTATTGTTCGTCTTCTCCATAGCTTACCAATTTTTATTGTTTGGTTTACGACGATGGGAAGCGAGCAGCGCATCATTCTCTTCCTCGAAACTTTGCGGAATAGCGGTCTTACGGGACGACTCCAACCATTTATCCAGCTCATCACGATAGATGTAGAGGTGCTTGCCTTGTTTTATAACCGGAATATCGTCCTTTTTAACTTTGTAATAAAAGGTCGATAGCGGCATTTTGAGATAGGCGCAAGCCTCCTGCACGGTCATGGGGACGTGCGTGTTCTCCTTGACCTCGTTCTGCTTGGAAAGTTTCTCTGTCAGCAGACTTTCCATACTTGCGATTCGGTCGCATAACTCTCCCAGCACTTCGGGAAGGTCATTGAATGTGAATTGATTCTTAGACATGATTCAAATGTTTTATTTGTTAAACATGCTGCAAACCAACACAATGATACTATGCAGACCTTCGTCAGCAGAGGGTAATTTTCCCGTCAGCGACGGAATCATTTCAGTCGGTCAGAACCAGCTGTCTCATCGTCTGCTTTTTTGAGGCAATTGAAATAATACTCTCCTTTTAGGGGAATATCAAGTGGGATTTTACAAATACCTGTAGTCCGTAGATTTTTTGATAAATAAAACAGAGTAGCATTTTTCAATTCGTGTGGGAATATGGTTTTTATGAATTCTGCGCATTTTTCCACCGAGATATTCAACCTTATACCGATATTCCATACAAAATGCCGTATATCGAGAGTGTTTAATGGGTTGTCGAATTTGGAACGTATGGACTTGTATAAATCACATTGCCCATGGGCAAAGCACTCTATGTTTTCGTGAAGTGTAATAAGGTCGTCTTTTGAAAGGAACTCAGCCATACTATATGTGGTATATTCGTGCATAACACGCATAATGTCAGCTTGCTGCTCTGCCTTTTCTCGTTCTATTTCAGCTATGCGTTCGTCATAACCATTTGTGTAATCATTCCTTGCTGTCGGCACTTCTATAACTTCTACTTCCGCGGTAATGGTATCAGATGGCTGCGTGATTTCAGGTGGGATGGATTCTTTTTGCTTGCCAAAAGAAATACATACGTTATTCTTGATAAGGTAGCGATAGAAAAATCTTTGAGAGAACGCACATGAAAGAGTTAAGATCACGATACTCAATATAATAGGTGTGGTATATTCCATTAGGTTTATTTGATGGCAGTTGTAAAGATAAGTGGCGATTACCGAGTATGAAGTAACGCTTACCGCAAGTATGAAACTTGCCTTTTTTCTGTGAATTTGAATACTATCTGTCATAATCTATTGTTGTTTAGATGAAATGATAGTGCAAAGTTATAAGCACATTTCCAGATAGTTATAAATAAGTGCAGTAAATCGGTCAATTTTTAAGAAAATATAGGCTTAGAGTATGATAATCTCTCGAAAATCATACTCTAAGCCTATGTAATGGGGCAAAATAGGGGAGTTCAACCCTTGCGTGTCAAAGTGATTTTCTTGCTGGCTTCACGCTTGTTGCTGTCCACGACTTTCATGTAACGTATCGTGGTGGTGATGCTTTTGTGCGCCATCAAGCTTTGTATGGTACGGATGTCTGTACCGGCAGCACCTTGGAGGGTTGCGAATGTTCTCCGATATGAATGGAATGTTATGTTCTTGGTTATTCCGGCAGAATGAATCCACTCTTTCATTGGTACTTGTGTCCAACTACGCATAAGTCCCTTGAATACCAGACCTTTCTTCTCAGAACTGTATCCTATCAGCCCTAATGCCTCCTCGCTGATGGGAATGATGTCTTCCGCTTTGTTTTTCTGTGTGATGATATGCACACATTTCCCTCCGGCAGAGTAGTCCACTATATCTTCCCAACGTAGGACGAGGATATCGCTGATGCGCAAGCTGGTCATACAGGAAAACAGCGATGCGATTTTCACAATAGGCTTTTTACATGGCGTTTCAGCTAACAGGTACAATTCTTCAACAGATAAAGCTTCTTTCATAGTGTCTTCTGTTTCAATCTTTTCCAAGAAGTCATTGACATTGGTCTTTATCATCCCATTACGATATAGTATTTTCAAGAATCCTCTGAAAGTAGACCAGTATCCTGATGCAGAGTTTCGTGTGATACGTCCGTTGCGTCTTAGTTTTTTGGCGCTCAGAAGGTATTCCCGAAACTTGTTGCACAGGTCGATGTCTATTTCTTCAAAGGTGCATTTGCCGTGTACGAAGTTCTTGAAATGGAGATAAACGAACTCCCATTTCTGGTCGTGCTTGCGGAGCTGCTGGCGATAGTACTCCAAGAAATCACCCTTGAGTTTGTACCTGTCGAAGAAGTCATACCGTTCATTTACAATCGATTCAAATCTGCGACAACGGATGGCTTCGGCTTTCTCGGTCATTACATCGTTGAAATTCTGCTCCCGTTTGTTCTTCGGATTGGCATAGATATAAATGCCAAGCGATTCGTGACGGATTACTTTCATCGTTTCCTTGTCTCTATATCCCGGATAATAATCCAGATAGAACGACAACATTTTGTTCTTTAGAGGTCTTGTCCTCAATGTTACAGTTTTACATTCGTGCATACTCTACTATATTATATTATTGTTACTAATTTGCTGCAAACCAACGAAATGGTTCAATGCAGACCTATAATCGTCAGGAGTAATTTTCCTGTCTGTATGGAATAATTTTTAGGTGACGGATTTTTCAGCCATCACCTTGTCAAAATCCTCTTTCAGCAGGAACATGGATTTGCCGTGGTGCATTTTTCGGATGTTGTTATAGCGTGCATAGTTATAGACATCATCCCTGCGCAAACCATATTTTTCCATGGCTTCAGCTACGCTGTAATACTTTTCGCGTTGGTCGAAACCGCCGTTCTTGATAATGTCGATATGGTCTTTGGAGTATTGGACTTTACCGTAAACTACACGTGAGGGGATTTTGTGGCGATGTACAAACGAGCATCTGGCATCTTTACTCATACCGTATATTGCTTCCATCTGTTCTGCGCCAATCCATTCTTTGATATTGTCAGCAGCCTTGTATTTGGCGAAGAAACGGTTTACTGCCAGTTGTTCGTAATAGTTGAATCCTCCGTGACTGATTTTCGGGATGTCGTTTTCACGGCACAGCCTACAAATGGTTTTCTTGGTCATCTGATATGTGACTGCAATCTGTTCTGACGAATAATATCCGTCGGGAATTGTAAAAGACTCTTTCTGTATCTGCTGATCGGATTTGCTTTCGCGCTTCTTGGGTGTATATGTACCGTCCCGGTGCTCACGATATACCTTGTCAAATTCGGTGCGCAACACCATAGTCCGGCTTCCTTGCTTGAACCTCGTTATATCGTATTTGTTGACATAATAGCTGATGTTTATCTTGGTAAGCCCGTATTTCTCGGTGATTTCCGAATAGGTATAATAGTCAGGATTCAGCTTGTCCTGTTTCTCTTTGATAGCATCTATATGAGCACGGGAATAGTACACCTCGTGGTGACGGTTGATTCGGGGGATATTGTGCCGCAGGGCAAAGGTGACAACGGCATTACGGCTCATGGCGTATTTTTCCATGACCTGCTCCGGGGTATAATAACAGTCCGGATTGATTTCTTCGGCAAGGTCGGCAAAATACTTGTCTATGAGGGTGCGGTTGTAGAATACACGGTTACCTTCTTCAACCTTTGGAATGTTGTATAGTTTGCAGCGACGATACAGGGTTTTCTTCTGGATTTGGTATTTCTCCAAAATCTCATTCGTGGTGTAATAGAGGACGGTCTGTTTCCGTCCATAGCTGCGTTTCTTGTAGTCGGGCGCATTGTCGAACATCTTTTCAATGTCGGATTTGCGTATGATGGTGCGCCCACGAAGTTGCAACGCCCGAATGATACCGGCAGCCATGTGCCGATAGATGGTGGCACGACTGATGCCTAAAAGGGTAGCGGCTTCGGCAGGGGAGAGGAACGGTTTGCCTCCCACAATGCCAACTTCCTGCATTGGCTGCTCGTTTTGCCTCGCTTCGTATTCCTGCAATTTCTGCTTGCGCTTCTTGTCCTTATACGCTTTTTCTGTACACGATTTGCTACAAAACCGTGTTACCATCGTGTGTGCTATAAATGGTTTGCCGCACCACTGGCATTTTCTCTGTACCTCCATATATTAGTCGCCTTTAATTTCGTCGATTTCGTCTCAACGCGTCTCACAATTTCTCACAGCGTTTCACGCTGTGTCTTCTATAGCGGTTCCGCTCATTCTCATAGCGTCTCACATCGTGCCTAAGATGTCGCTATGATGAGTGCGAGAAGCCCGCTTATTTGTTCGGCGGTAGAATTATGGTACAAAAAGATGCTGAAAATCGGCAGTCTGTCAGAATTGACAGGAATAGACACAAAAATAAAAGTCGCTGGATTTCAGCGACTTTATTCTAAATGGTTATGGTTGCTTATGGCTGTTTACAAGCCATCATTTGCCGACGCAAAAATTCTTAAATATATTTCCCAATACCTCATCCGTCGTGATTTGTCCCGTGATTTCCCCGAGATAATGAAGGCATTCCCGAATGTCTTGTGATACAAACTCACCACTAAGATAGGAGTCCAGTCCTGTGATGACTCGCTCGATGGCTAGGCGGGCATGGGAGAGGGCTTCGTAATGGCGGGCATTGCTGACGATAACATCTCCTGAATGAAGAGCGTTTAGGTTGATCGTGGAAACTAGCTCGTCCACCAAGTGATGGATGTTATATCCAGTCTTTGCAGCAATCGGGAGAATCTTTTCCCCGGAAGATAGAGATGTGATTTGTGACAAGATCATGTTGGCAGAATCTGTTTGGTCTGTCTTGTTGAGTAAAATGACTAAGCGGGTATCCGGTCCGAGATGTTCTTTCACTTGGGTATAATAGGGAAGGAATTGTTCCGTGTTTTTGGTGGCATCTATTAAAAACAATACGATACGGGCTTGTTCAATTTTGGAAAAAGTACGTTCGATACCCATGTTTTCTACTTGGTCGTCTGTGTGGCGGATGCCTGCCGTATCGATAAATCGGAAAGTGATTCCCTGAAGGTTAATCGTATCTTCGATCACGTCGCGGGTAGTGCCTTCTATATCAGAGACGATGGCACGATCCTCTTTTAGCAGAGCGTTGAGTAGGGTACTTTTCCCCACGTTAGTGTTACCGACGATGGCTACCGGAATTCCGTTTTTGATCACGTTGCCGAGGGAGAAGGAGGCACATAGGCGAGAAATTAATGTATCAATACCGACTGCAATGCCCCGTAGTTCCGATCGGTCGGCGAACTCCACGTCTTCCTCCGAGAAATCCAGTTCCAGTTCCAACAGGGAGGTGATGTGCAACAGTTCCATTCGCAGTTTCATCAGTTCGTCCGAGAATCCACCCCGCATTTGGCTTAATGCCATTTTGTGGGCGGTTGCCGAGGACGAGGCGATTAGATCTGCAACGGCTTCTGCTTGTGAAAGGTCCATTTTACCATTCAAGAAAGCCCGTTGAGTAAATTCTCCAGGGGCGGCAAGCCGTACTCCGGAGGAGATTAATAGTTGTAATATGCGTTGCTGAATGTATACTGAACCATGGCAAGAAATTTCGATGGAGTTTTCTCCGGTGAAGGAGTGGGGGGCGTGGAACACGGAGATTAGTACTTCATCAATCAGTTCCTCCTTGTTGACGATCTTTCCGAAATGAATTGTATTCGGAAGAACATCCACCAGTTTTTTATGGGAAGGTGAAACAAATATCCGGTCACAAATTTCAATACATCCTTTTCCTGACAGGCGAATCACGGCAATAGCACCCATTCCGGGGGCCGTGGCAATGGCACATATTACAGTCTGGTCATTCATGGTAATTTCTTTCGTGCAAAGGTATATCTTTTTTATCGCGTATAGACTAAAAATGAATCCAAATGAGTGTTCATTGGGATTCATTTTTTTGATTCTGTATTTGCTTATAAAAATTGCAAGAGTACTGCCCCGCAAGAGTACCCACCCCCGAACACGGAGAGTGCCACGAGGTCACCATGGTCGACTCGATCAAGGTTTTGCGATAAGGCGATAGCACAACTAGGGCATCCCGTGTTACCTACTTCCTCGATGTTCGATAACATGTGATCTTCGGGGAAATCGATCTGACGTGCAACGGTAGCCATGATTCGCTTGTTGGCTTGGTGTGATGCGATGAATTTCAAATCTGTCAGTTTTATACCTTGGCTGTTGGTTACAGCATTTAACCCTTCGATCATGTAATGGCAGGCATTGATAAACACGTCACGTCCTTCCGGCATTCCGATCCCCCCGTGATGTGGGCGTAAATATACGGCAGTGTCTGCTTTACCGATGTGGCCAAGTCCGCGGGTGAATATATTAAGTATGCGGGCGGCTTTTTCTCCTTCCGGCATAGTGGAGATGGCAATAGCCACAGACCCGTCACCCCATAGATGACCGCTTTGCGGACACGTCTCGTTGCTGTATTCCGTGTTATGCTCGGATGCCACGACGATTGCTTTCGTTGCCTTATTCATGGCAAAATACCCTTCAACGATTTCCATGGCATTGATAAACGAGGAACAGGCTGCCGAAACGGTGAGACAGCGTGCGGCTCGTGCTTTGAAATGGCGTTGTATCATGTGTGCTGCCGTGGCTACGGTGTCGTGAGGCGAGTAAGTGGCGGCCACGATCAAGTCGACTTCCTCTATGGGGAAGGGTAGTTTTTCATTCAGGCGTTTAACGGCCTCTAGGGCCATGGTATTTGTGTTCTCGTTTTCGCCAGCCTTGCTCCGGGTACTTATTCCGGTACGAGTGCGAATCCACTCGTCGTCCAGACCGTTCACGTCCTTGAAGTAGGAGTTTGGTACTCGGTCATCCGGGAGATAATGGGCGAAGGCGTTGATATATAATTCCATATAATAGTGTGTGTTAGTTTATTTCTTAATTATACCGTGAAATAATATGTTAATATATTCGTTAATCACTTGTGGTCGTGGTTGATGTTCGTACTGGCGTATAAAACCGAATTCCAAGCTTTTAAAGACGGATTGTAGGGAATTAGCCAAGCGCCGGGGTTGTTTGATTGAGAAGATTCCCGCATCGGCCCCATCCCGAAGGATTGAATAGAGTAGCTCGATTTCCTGCTTGTCTATATTCTCCCGTAGTATTTCAATCTTACTGTTATTGTGTAAAAAAGTTTCCTTGATAGGTTGGCTGCCGCCCATGAGTTCCGCGATTAAATTGAATCGTTCCTTGATATATAACTTCAACCGTTTGTCGGCTGGCAAGGCCGTTCTGACTGCCTGTTCGAGTTTTTGTTCTATTAATTCTATTTTTTGATCTACAATGTGGTTAAAAATATCTTCCTTACTGTTAAAATGAGTGTATAGCGTACGCCGGCTAACTTTAGCGGCACGGGCAATATCCTTCATTGTAGTCCGATAAAAACTTGTTTCAATGAACAATTTTTGTGCCACGCTGATAATTTTTTCTTTTGTAATCAGTAGGGTTGTTCTCATTTTAATTTCACAATTTGGAAAAAGTGTGCAATTATAATTAATATTTTTGGACAAGCAAAATCAATGCCATAGGTAATTCTCAAATGTTAAATAATAGAAGGGAAAAAATTCTTATAAAAAGATGACTTTTGTCATGTTTTCAAAAATGAGATAGATGTATATTCGCGGCCGAATTAAAATCAGATAAAATGGTGAATATACTTTTGAAAGAGAAACCGTTTACCCGTGAGTGGTTTAAGACATATGCTTTGCTTGTCGGGGGGGCTTTTATCTTGGCATTGGGATATAGTTGTTTTATGGCTCCTTATAAAATTGTACCGGGAGGAATTTATGGTATCACGATTGTCTTGCAACATAAGTGGGGTTTCCCGATAGGTATGGCGGCTCTTTGTTTTAATTTGCCGTTGAGTTTATTGGGGATGCGGGTGTTGGGAGCTGGTTTTGGCTTAAAAACATTTATTTGTTTTATCCTTGTTGCCGTTTTCTCTGACAGTTTACCAACTATATTATTGATGCTTATGGGGGAACCTATCCCTACGGACCCTATGGTTGCGCTCGATCCTTTTAAATTAGGGGATGAAGTTTTATTGGCGTGTATCTTCGGTGGTGTTGTGATGGGAACAGGTGTGGGGATGATTATGAAAACACGTGCATCAAGTGGTGGAACTGATGTGCTGGCAAATATTTTGCACAAGTGGACACATCGTTCTCTCGGTCAAATGCAAATGTCCGTGGATTTTGTTATCGTACTTTTCGGATTCCTTATGTTTCAGGATTGGAAGGTTCCGATGTATTCATGGCTAGTTATTTTCCTCATGGGAAAGACGATCGACATGATTCTGCAAGGTTTTGACAGTGAAAAAAGTTTCTTTATTATTTCCGATAAAATAGAAGAAATACGGACCTATATATTGAATGATTTGCACCGCGGTGGTTCTATCGTGCCGATACAGGGTATGTATAATCGTTCAGATAAAGAAATGATTATGACTATGGTCAACCGTCGTCAGATGGTTACTTTACAACAAGCGATCTATAAGATTGATCCGAATGCTTTCGTGACGATATTCGACGCTAACCAGATTCTAGGGAAAGGATTCAAGCGGTTGGATGCGGAATGAATCAAGAATATTATTTCGTAATATAATTTATTTTAAATCCGACTTAACATGGGGTAATCTCTTTTGTTGAGCCGGATTTTAATTTAAATTGTTTTCTATATCTTCATTCGTTTTGTAACTTTTCGCCTGATTCATTCGTCCCATTAATAAACAAAAATAGTGTGGTATGTTAAAAACATGGATAACTGGGTGCTTAATCTGTTGTGCCTGCGTGACTAACGGGTCTGCGCAGAATAGTCGGGCAATACGGATTTACGGGGAAGTGACTACGGTGATGAATCGTAAAATCTGCGGGTACATCACGTGGGGAAAAAACCTTTACTGGACAGACATTTTCACTGCGGGAAAAATAGGGAACCCGTACATGCGGTATCGGGATATTATGGGTGATAACGTTCGTTTCAGTGATGGGCGGAGAGATACCCCGCCGGAGCATGAATTCTCTTGTCGTTTCGGGAATATTCGATCGATTCGGGTGATCGGTGATAGGCGGATTGAATTGGGTGTGAAAGGGGGAAATGTCACTGAACTCGAACGGGGGCGGTCGCTTGCCATCGGTAACTGGATTGCCGTGGAACTGCGGGATGGAAAGACGGAAAGCGTGGTATGGGACCATATCAGCGAGATCGTTTTTTCCGCCGCACCTGACACGATCCCCGAGCCGAAAGATCGTCCCATCGCGGGTATCGTGGAAACGCCTTACGGGATGTACAAGGGGCTTGTCCAATGGGATCTGGACGAGAATTCACTGGGTGCGTTACTCGACGGGCGGACGGAATCCAGCGGGGTTTCCGTGGCATTCAAGAATATAGCGAGTATCAAGTCGCTGGGAAACTCTTCCTTGGTAACCCTTCATAGCGGCAGGGAACTTTACATGTGGGGAGAAAACGACGTGAACGCCACGAACCGGGGAATAGCCATCAACCTGCCGTCTGTCGGGCAGGTGATCGTGGGGTGGCATGACTTCAAGCTGTTTCGTTCCATCCCTCTCGATCAATTGAATCTTCCTGTTTACGATGATTTTGCGGCTCCCGAACGTTTGTCCGGGAGGGTGGAAACACGGGACGGACTATCGCTGGAAGGGGTGCTGGTGTATGATCTCGACGAGGCCATGGATTTCGAATTACTGGACGGGCAGAACGGGAATATATCTTACCGTGTACCTTTCAAGTATGTGCAGAAGATAGAACCCAAAAACTATAAATACACGTGGGTCAAGTTGTCGGGGGGAACCGAGCTGGTGTTGGGGACGATGTGTGATGTGACAGCGGCGAATGACGGGATACTGGTCTTCCGGACGGGGGGAGAAGTCGTTTACGTGCGTTGGCGTGACGTGAAACGTGTCGAGTTATGGACCAAGGTAAAACAGAATGACTAGAACCGAGTATAACCGGGCCGTGGACCATTTCTCCGATGGTGTGTATCGTTTTATCCTTAAAATGTGCAAGTCGAAGGAGATGGCGGAAGATGTCGTGCAAGATAGTTTCATGAAACTTTGGGAGGAAGTGGGGCATATCGCTTACGATAAGGCAAAGTCTTTTCTTTTCAGCACGGCGTATCACAGGATGATTGACGTCTTACGGCGGGAAACGAAGTTTGGGGATATTGAGACCGTGGCAGACCGGGCCGGGGAGGTGCGGGAGGAATACACGGGGTTACAAGAAATATTGAATATAGCCTTGGAAAAGTTGCCCCCGGTGCAGAAAACGGTGATTCTCCTGCGGGACTACGAGGCGTATTCTTACGGGGAGATTGCCGGGATCACGGGGTTGAACGAATCGCAGGTGAAAGTGTACATCTTTCGGGCGAGAGCATTTATGAAAGCCTATATCCGCAGGCCGGATGTGGTTGTTTAAGCGGGAGGAGATATGATAACGAGAGAGAATTACGAGATTTATTTCATGGAGTACATGGATGGGAACTTGTCGGCGAGAGAACAGGCAGAGGTGGAGGCATTCTTGTTGGTTTACACCGACTTGCGGGAGTTACTCGACGGGATGGACGAGGTGCGACTGGAAGTTCCTGCGGAAGTTTTCGGTAAAAAAGAAGAGATAAAACGGACGGTACGGGAAAGGGAACTTGAGTATTATGCCATTGCTACCGCCGAGGGTGTTATCACGGATGAAGAACAGGCGTGGGTGGACGGGAATGTCGATAAAGACGTGTTTGAACGGGAAGTTGAAACGTGTGCCAAGATTAAAGTAAAGCCTGACCCGACATGTCGATTCGAGGGGAAAGCAGGGATGTATCGTAAGTCCGGGGCGGTACTTTTCGTCAAACGCTACGCAGCTATCGCTGCGGTAGTGGCTTTGGGGATCGTGGTGGCTATTTATTCCACGAGAAAAGAAGAATTTTCCATGGAGGATTTACCAGTGACTGTGGTTAAGACGGAGACAATCTTGTTACCGGGGATACCGGAGCCGGAGGCAATCGTGGAACCGGAGATTGAGAGGGTGCAGTTTATGAAACGGGAGGCAGAAGCGGGAGAAACAATCGTGGGCGTGGAACGGGTGATTCCGCCGGATGCTATCGAATTGAAAAAGCAACTGAAAGTTCCTGTAGAGATCATGGCCCCGCAACCGAACGAGATACTGACTTCCCCGTACGAGGGACTTCAATTCCGGGCATCGGTGAAAGAACAACGAGAACCCGTGTTTCAATTGATTACCCGGTCGGGAAAGTCAGATAACATCGTGAATAACTTGATTGATGTGGGAAAGAACGTGCTGGAACGTCTCCGGGCTAAAGAGAAAAAAGATATAGAGAGCTTGTAACTAATTGGGAAACTTAAACGTCATGTAAGAAATAAAAATAAGGTTATGAGAATAATAGCAGCTTTTATCATTTTGATGGTGTGTGGACTGTCTGCCGCGGGGCAACGGGATAGCGTGATTGTCAACGACGGCTGGCGGAAGGACACTATTCGCGTGAAAGGGCAGGTCATCGACACCCTCGGCAAGGAAACAGAAATGATTATCTGGGACAACACGGTGCGGGAAAGCGAAGAAGAAAGGAGAAACAACGTGGTCAAACCTCCCTTAGATTCTAGAGTGTTCAATACTCTTTCCGGTAAGGTGTCTCGTCCGAACAAGTTTCGCGGGCATTGGAACGGGTTCTATTTCGGGTTCGTGAATTTCGGGAAAACCAATTATTCCAAGTATGGCGGGAATGACTTCATGGAGCTGGACTGGGCTAGCTCGTTCACGATGCACTTCAACTTTGCCAAGTTTAGTTTTGGGTTGAGTCCCCGGCAGCGTTTCGGTATATTCACGGGATTCGGCCTTGACTACTCCCGCCTGTGTTTTGACGGTGATATAACTGTCCGCCGCAAGAAAGGCGAGATGCTTCACGCTGTGCCATTGTCCGACTTGGGGATCGAGGAGGTGAAACGGAGTACTTTCAAAGCTCTTTATTTAACGATACCTTTGATGTTGGAAAAACAAATCCCAGCTCCACATTGGAAAAGGTTTTATGTCTCCACTGGGTTTATCGGGGGAATCCGCCTGCACTCCAAGACAAAAGTCGTTTACACGAGCGAGAAGGGAAATAAACGTAAACTGAAAGAGAACGGGAGTTATGGGATGGTTCCTTTTAAAGTTGATTATACGCTCCGGGTTGGCTACCGTGGTGTGTGTATCTGGGGAAATTACTCGTTGACCAATATGTTTAACAAGAATCGGGCACCGGAGTTGCGACCTTTTGCGGTAGGGTTCGGGATAACGATTTAATAATTTAGATTTTAGATTAGGTCGCACGAGGAAACCTCTTTAACTACCTCCTTTAACTCCTCTTCGCTTGTGTAAGGGGAGCCAGAGGGGGTAGCTCAATTTTAAATTTAAAATCTAAAATTTAAAATCAGTAAGTTCTTTAGTTGCCCTTTCGAATATTCCATGTAGGTAAGCAATCGTCATTCCATAATTACTAACAGGTATTCCCGCGTCGATGGCAGGTTGGAGCCTATTCTTCAATTGTTTCCCGGTGATCATGCAACCACCGCACTGGATAACCATGGCATAGTCGGTGATGGGGCGAGTGATCGCATCTAGACCGACGATGAAATCGAACTGGAAGTTCTTCCCGGTGTGTTCTTGTAACCAACGGGGAATCTTGTGACGGCCGATGTCTTCGCAGGAAACGTGATGAGAGCAGGACTCTAGCATCAGGATGCGATCCCCTTCTTTCAGTTCCTCGATCCGGGGTGTCCCAGCGAGATAAGCCTTGAAGTTTCCTTTGTGGCGGGCAAGAACGATGCTAAAACTCGTGAGGGGAATCTCCGGGGAGATGATGGCAGCCACTTTTTGGAATACTTGACTGTCGGCTATCGCAAGACGGGGGCGGATACCCGTTTTTTCCAGAAAGGAAGTGACTTCTTCCGGTTGCAAGACGATGGAGATGCAATGGTTGTCGAGAATATCCCGGATCATCTGTACTTGCGGCAGGATGAGTCGCCCGGCGGGAGCTTCGGAATCAATCGGGGTGATCAGCAACACGATGTCCCCGGGAGTAAGTAAATCACCGATTAAAGATTTCGGGGCGTTGTCTTTTTTCCATACACTTTTCAGTGCATCTAGGATCGGGGTTGTGTTGTCTTCCCGGGTGGAGAAGTCAATCACGGGACAGTTGTAGGTAGCCGTTAATTTTTCCTTTAAATCGGGAATCAAGGCGACTTCGTCACGTTTGTTGTGGATTACTAGAAACGGGGTTTCCAGTTTCTTTAACTGTTCAGCAAGTTGTTGTTCGGGTTCTTCAAAACGGTTATCCGTGATCACGAGTAGGGCCATATCAGCTTGAGATATAGCATTCCGGGTTTTTTCCACCCGCATTTCACCCAAAGTTCCCGTGTCGTCGATGCCTGCCGTGTCGATAAAGATAACGGAGGCGAAGTCCGGGATTTCATAACTTCTTTTCACGAGGTCGGTAGTGGTTCCGGCCACATCCGAAACGATGGCAATATTCTGACCAGTCAGGGCATTTATCAGCGAGCTTTTCCCGCTGTTTCTCCGGCCCAATAATATAATATGTAGTTTATTATCTTTTCCCATAAAACGAGCTAATTTTAAATTTTAGATTCCTGCCGGGATTCGCCCGGCGAGTTACAGGTTAGCAAGTTACAAGTTACAGGTTTTTCAACTTTTAGTTTTTATCTTTTTTCTTTTATCTTTCCCATTATCTGTACATCCTCACGTCTTCCCGGGTAATAGTGTTGCCACAAAGAATGACCAATCGTTCCACGACGTTACGTAGTTCACGGATATTACCCGTCCATTCGCACTCCTTCAGTGCGGTGATGGCATCGGGGGAAAGCGTTTTGGGGGCGATGCCCATTTCTGTACATACTTCTGTCAAGAAGTGATTGGCCAAAGCATCAATGTCTTCCAGACGTTGGCACAAAGGAGGTACGTCAATAATAATCACGCTTAACCGGTGATAGAGGTCTTCCCGGAAATTTCCCTTCTTGATTTCTTCTTTCAAATTCTTGTTCGTGGCGGCAATGACTCGCACGTCTACATTAATATCGGCATCCCCACCGACACGGGTTATCTTTTGTTCCTGCAAAGCTCTCAGCACTTTGGCTTGGGCGTTGAGGCTCATGTCGCCGATCTCGTCGAGAAAGAGCGTTCCCCCGTTGGCGAGTTCGAATTTTCCTTTCTTTTGCTTGATGGCCGAGGTGAAAGAACCTTTCTCATACCCGAATAACTCGCTCTCGATGAGTTCCGAGGGGATGGCGGCACAGTTTACCTCGACAAAGGCATTGTCCTTGCGGTGGCTTAGCTCGTGCAACTGGTGGGCAACGAGTTCTTTCCCGGAACCGTTAGGCCCGGTGACCAGTATCCGGGCATCGGAAACGGCCACCTTGTCGATCATGGCTCGTATATGGTTTAAGGCCTCGGAATTCCCGATCATGTCGTATTTCTTGCTGACCTTGTTTTTCAGGGTCTTTGTCTCGTGAATTAATAAATGTTTGTCCGTGGCGTTCTTTATCGTGATCAGTATACGATTCAAATCCAACGGTTTTTCGATGAAATCATAAGCCCCTTTCCGGATGGCCTCTATGGCGGTGTCTATGGTTCCGTGACCGGAAATCATGATTACCGGGGTGTCTGCGGAGAACTCTTTGATGCGTTCCAGTACTTCGATACCTTCCATTTTCGGCATCTTTATATCGCAGAATACAATGTCGGGTTTTTCAGATTTCACGGAAACGAGGCCTTCCATTCCGTTTTCAGCCAGCACGACTTCGTGTCCCTCGTATTGTAGAATATCCTTCATCGAATTACGGATACTTCTCTCATCATCAATCACTAATATTTTCGTCATACTACATTTTTTAGTCTCACCGCAAATTTAGCTAAATAATTTAGAAAAAGAAATGTCAGATATTGTGCGAACTTGGGAAGTTGAGTTGCTAATGTTCCGAGAAATTTGTATTTTTGGGAAGTTTAGAGCGAGAAGAATGGTATCTTTTTTGATCTAACCTCTTAAATTTAAATTCTGGAATGTATGAAACGAATTTTGGTGTTTCTTCTTGTTTTATTTATTATATTGGATGTTCAAGGTCAACGGAAAAAGGTTGGGTTGGTGCTGAGTGGTGGGGGTGCGAAAGGCGTGGCACATATTGGAGTGTTGAAGGTGTTGGAGGAAGCTGGGATTCCGATTGATTATATTGCAGGGACGAGTATGGGGTCTCTCGTCGGGGCGTTGTACGCGATCGGGTACGATGCGCACACGATGGATAGTTTGGTGAGAAGACAGAACTGGACGTTTTTGTTGAGTGATAAAGTATATCGTTATAATCTCCCTTTCTCGGAGAAGGAGGAAACGGAAAAGTATCTGGTTTCCGTGCCGATAAAGAATAACCGGGAGATCAAAATTCCATCGGGATTCATCAGTGGGCAGAATATTTACAACCTGTTCTCGGATCTGACAATCGGTTACCATGATTCGTTGGATTTTAAGAAATTGCCTATCCCTTTTGCCTGCGTGGCGAGTAATTTGGTGGATGGTAAGGAGGTTGTTCAGGACCGCGGCGTGTTACCGCTGGCCATGCGTGCGAGTATGGCGATTCCGGGGGCTTTCGCTCCCGTGCGGAAAAATGGTATGGTACTGGTGGACGGGGGAATCTCCAATAATTTTCCGGTGGATCTGGCTAAAGCAATGGGAGCCGATATAATTATCGGGGTAGACGTGCACGCGGAACTGAAAGATGCATCCGGGCTAGAATCCGTGATGGGGATTCTTGACCAGATGACCTCTTTTTTAGGTATCCAGAAGTACGAGGAAAATAAAAAGATGGTAAACATCTATATCAAACCGGATGTTACACCTTATTCGGCCGCCAGTTTTTCGTCAAGCGCTATTGACACGCTGATCATGCGGGGTGAGGACGTGGCTCGGAGTCAATGGGATGAATTGATGCAATTGAAAAAAGAGCTGGGACTTACAGAAAGTTTTCAACCGAAAAAAATATCTGAAGATATAATTATCGAGAATGATACGATCATGGTGGAACACGTGCATCTGTCAGGAATTGATGAACGGGATGAGAAATGGTTACGGAAAAAGATACGGATAAAGGATTATAGCCGGATCACGTTGAGCGATCTGCACGAGGCAATTGCCGAATTGTACGGGATCGGGGCATTTTCGAGCGTGAGTTACAAGCTTAGTGGTGGCCCAGTGTACGATTTGGAATTGATACTAAAACAAAAGCCTATGAGTTCTTTGAACCTTGGTTTCCGGTTTGATTCAGAAGAAATGGCGGCTATTTTATTGAATACCACGCTTACTCACAAGGATTTGAGAGGTTCGCGGCTTTCTCTGACCGGACGTTTAAGCATGAATCCTTACGTGAAGTTGAATTATTCACTGGGCAATACTTTCCTGCGGCGTTTTGAATTGGAGTATATGTTCAAGTATAATAACTTGGATATTTATACCAAGGGAAAGAAAACGGATAACGTGGATTACGGGGTTCATCGGGTAAACCTTGGAGGTTCTGATATTTATTTCCGTAACTTTAAATTGCAGCTGGGGGTTCGTTACGAGTATTATAATTACGAGTCGTTCCTCTTCTCGGACAAAGATCATAATATTTCGGTGAAACCGGAAGGGTTCTTTAGTTATTACGGGCTGGCACATTTGGAAACCTTTGATAAACGCTATTACCCGACACGGGGAATGTCGCTGAAAGTGGATTATTCCTTGTACACGGATAATTTGATCACCTATAATGACGGGGCACCGTTCTCAGCTATCGGGTTGGATTTCGAGTCCGTGCTGTCCATCACCCGCCGGGTGAAGTTTATTCCGTCTATTTACGGGCGAGTGCTGGTGGGGCATGATGTTCCCTATCCCTATTTGAATTGTATGGGAGGGGATGTTGCCGGGAGGTATGTCGATCAACAATTGCCTTTCTTGGGAATTCAGCATCTGGAGATATTCGATAATTCGGTTGTGGTGGCAAAAGTCAAGGTGAGGTATAATATTGGTCGTAACCATTATATTTCTCTAGCCGGGAATTATGCGAAACAGGAGGCTAATTTCTTTGATATATTTGGAGGTGATGATATTTGGGGCGGGGGTGTCGGGTATTCTTACGATAGTATCGTGGGACCGATTGATTTCATGTTCAGTCTCTCGGATTGGTCAAAGAAACTGGGCTTTTATTTTAACTTGGGATATTATTTTTAGAAAAGTGTATGAAAAAGTTGGGGATTATTATTTGCGGGCTGGTGTTGGTGATGGGATGTCAGCGTAATGTGTACCGGTTCTCGGAAGGTAGCGTGTATGGTACAGTTTACCACGTGTCGTACCAGAGTGAAATGGATTATGCGGTGGAGATCCGGCAGGAGATGGAGCGGGTAAATCGGTCCTTGTCAATGTTTAACAAGAATTCGGTGATTGCCCAGTGGAACCGGGGTGAGAGTGAACAGGTAGATTCGCTTTTCGTTGCTATGTACGAGAAGGCTAGAGAGGTGAACGAGGTGACGGGTGGAGCCTTTGACGTGACAGTGGCCCCGTTGGTGAACGCTTGGGGATCCGGTTTTAAAAACGAGAAG